>Ga0182741_1000153_pt1 | contig 108690 bp, 107 predicted proteins | sample eDN5th37CBELigOP_FD_128874 | JGI IMG/M metagenome (GOLD analysis project Ga0182741, IMG submission 128874) | Enriched Organic Plus compost microbial communities from Emeryville, California, USA - eDNA 5th pass 37_C BE-Lig OP (version 2) (version 2) ...
GGAACCAAAACAGTCTCGCCACAATTGACGTAGCGCCGACCGGGCAGCATGACGCCGCCCGGCGTGAGAACACGAACTCGCGCTTTCTTGGGAGTCTGGCCAACCAGTTCGACGGCGTAATAGCGGCGGCCTGCCCAAGTATCCAGAACAAGAGACTTGATTTCTGCACTCATGACCAACACCATTTTGCGATTTTGACGGTATAACCATGCTCCGTCTTTCAGTAAAAGCAACACGCTTTTACGAATGTTGATGCTTGCGTATCGACGGGCAGCAGGGCGCTCTACAACCCACTTTTACGAATACCCGATTTTTTCAGGCAGGCTGCGCCAGTTCGAGCCTTCGGGTACAAGCCTGAGGTAACTCTTTTTCCGAGGGCTGAAATCCATGATGACGCTGCCGGGGTGGTCCAAATGGCCTATGGCGTCCCGCAAGGTTCGCCACGGCATAAGGCCTGCACTGGGGCCATGCGTGGGGTCCGGGAAGTCAACGAGCTTGTTGTAACGGTTCCCGATGAATACCGCCCGCTCGCGAAGTTGCGGCGCGCCGTAGTTGACGGCGTTCACCTCGAAGCAATCCATATGGTACGAAGCCGCCCCGACATTTTGCAGGTCTCGCGCTAAGAGGCGGATGACCGAGCCGGGTTCTTCCTCTTCTGTAAGGGGCTTCCCGCCTTTTTCGGGCCGCTGTGCGATGGGGCGGTGTTTCAGCGCAGCGGAGACCAGGCCCCGCACGTTTTCCATGACGAAGAACTTCGGCTGGAGCGCTTCCACGAATTTGAGGAACTGCCAGACGAGGACGCCGCGCGAATCCTGTATGGTCCCGCGCCTACCGGCGGTGCTGTATGACTAGCATGGCGGGCCGCCGACCAGAAGGTCCAACTCGCCGGGCTTGAGGCCGCATTCCTTCATGATCTGTTCGGGAGATATGTCGCAAATATCGCCCTCATAAACGCGAAGGTCTTTCGGCAACCGGCTCGCATCGCGGTTGCGCCGTATGGTTGCGCAAAAGGCCGGTTCCTTTTCCACGCACGCCAGCAATTCGAAACGGCCCGTGCCCTCAATTCCGAGATCCAGGCCCATGGCTCCCGAAAACAAAGAGAGCGTGCGATATTTCTTACTGGTCATTCTGTCTGCCCCCTTGCGCAGCGCCAACGCGAGCGGAAGCTGCACTTCCCCTGACGTGTTCGTCTCAAGGAAATCCGTGATCGCCTTCGGCGTCAACCACGACAATGACACATCATAGTGTTCGGCAAGGGCAGCGAGTTTCAACTTGAGGACTCCTGCAAGAAGCTGGTAGCTCTCGCAGCCTTTCGTCGCACAGAGGTAGTAGGGATATTTTTGCGACTCGCCCTTCGGCCGGCCGTCAGAGGCTTGCCGCAGTCGTTGCACAAGATGAATCCGCGCAGCGGAAATCGGCGTTGATGTCTTTGCGCGCCGGAACCTTCGCCGTGCTTGAGCCGAGCCTGCATCTTCTCGAATATCTCGAAGCTTATGAGTCCTTCGTGCTGGTCCAGAAAAACCCAATAGCCGTTTTGCGTGCGCGCACGCATCCGGTGATCGTTGCTCGCCGTTTTTCCGGTGCTGGTGCTGCGAGACCGACGCCAGCAGGTTCTCGACCAACTGCGAATCCGAGTCTTCACCGAACTCGATGGAAGGACTAACCAGGACGCCACCCGCGTCGCCGCAAGCCCCGGCTCACCCTGGAAGAGTCGTTCGAACACGCGCTCGCGTTTCTTTCAAGTCCTTGGAATTTCTGGCGCGACGCCGATCTGATCGGCAGAAAAACAGTGCTGCGGCTGGCGTTTTTGGTGCGGGCGGCGGGATTCGAACCCGCAGTGTGTCGCGGTTCTTGAGACCGCCGCGTCTGCCATTCCGCCACGCCCGCGAAGATGGTGCCGATGGGCAGATTTGAACTGCCAAGCCTCGCGTTCTAAGCGCGAGAGGTCTACCAATTCCCTTCACATCGGCGTCGGGGCAGGAGGATTCGAACCCCCGACATTCCGGTCCCAAACCGGAAGCTCTACCAGACTGAGCTATGCCCCGAAAAACGTTGGTGGAGGGGGGAGGAATTTGCACCTCCACAGCCTTTAAGACAGGCGATTTACAGTCGCGTGGGCTCACTCGTGCCCAGGCCCCTCCGAAGAACCGTAATTTCAAACAGCCAGGCGCCGCACGCGACGGCGCTCAAAACGAAGAAAGCCCCCGGCATCGATCGGCGGGGGCTTTCTTCGTTCCTCAGGTCTCGCTGCTTTGCTGCGATATCTAAGGCATGACCCGCCGATCGCTTCCTGGATAGGGGAGCGGCAAATACGGCAGGGGGAGAAGGGCAATGCGCGCGCGACGGACGGCAGCGTCGACGACGCCTGTCTGCTTCGTCACGTTGATCGCGCTCTTCGAGTTCACTGTCCTTGTCCTTCTATGACGTTTCGAAACCAGGGTCGAAACGCGGATCCAATGAATCCTCTATTCCTTACCGCCGCTTGTAGCCAACTGTCAAGGACTCACTATCGGCGGATGGATTCGAATTGTTTGTCTCGGCCGTTATGATGATTTTCAATACTGGATCCAACCGCAGCGTGCGGAGGCTCGGATGAGCGTCACCTCACATTTGATGGCAGCAGTTTTCAGCCTGATCGCCGGTCTCGAAGGAAGCCGTGCGATGCCTATTGCGATCCTGGATCGTATCGAAGACACCGCAACCTTCTGGGCGAGATCGGCTGCCATCCTCTGCCAAAAGACAGGAGATAACTTCTGCACCGAGCACGTCCGCTTCATGGTGGCAAACACCGAGCCGATGGGGATGTCACGCATCATCGAGTACACGACCAACGGCCAAACGAAACGCGTGTGCGCCGTGCTGCCGCCGATTGACCAAGTCGATCCGACGAACCTCGCTGAGGCTTTCGGCACCGGTTATCCGACGTCGGATCAATTGCCGAGTTCGGAGGACACCCAGGCATGGCTCACGCTCTATCACGCGGCGCATTGCCTCGACACGGACGGGACACCGTTCGAAGAGAAGCGCGCATCCGCATTTGCATCGCTGGGTTTGGCGATCATCGACGGAGATCCGGCATTCACTGCGAACATGAGGCGATCTCCGCCGCGGCAACTTGCTGTCATCTCGGGGCAGGAAGCTGCATATTGGGCTGCGGGCATCGGAGAACGGCTTCTGCTCGATATCTGGAAGCAGGAAGCGGCCGACCGCCTTCGTTCGGAATATGGCTGCAACGTCACCGTTGTCACCAACACCTCGATCGACATCGAGAATATTCCAAGGCAAACGGCATTGGATCCACTGGAAACCTGCAATCCGAGCGGCACAGTAAGCGACAGCAACATTTGGATCTGGATGTACGGAGCCGGCGGTCTGGGTGTTCCGCCGAAACCGTGGACGCCGATGAAGATGTTTGCAAACGCGAGGGATGCGGCTTCATACGCGATCCAAGCGGCGGAAGATCTCGCCCGACAGAAATGATCCGGACGCATTGACTTATGTCCGGTCGATACATACAAATGAATTGCGGTACGTCCGCAGATGGAAGGTTGTCAGTTCTATGTTCGTTTTCGCCCAGCAATCCAGTTCCTCGCAGCAGCGCTCATCGAGCGCGATTGCGCCTGCGCGGGTTGCGGACGTGCGAACGAAGACATGAACTGACCATCACGTCTCGTTCGAGTTTTGCAAAGGCCCGCCGGCGATTTAGGCGGGCCTTTGCTTTTGGACTTCGGAAGCGTGGCCGAGCGGTTGATGGCGCCCGTCTGCTACACGGGTAGTCCCGAAAGGGTCTCGGAGGTTCGAATCCTCCCGTTTCCGCCAAATTGGAGAAGTGGGTGAGTGGCTGAAACCGCCTGCCTCGAAAGCAGGACGTCTCAACGGACGCGCAGGTTCGAATCCTGCCTTCTCCGCCAGTTATTGGAGGGTAGTTCAATGGTAGAACAGGGGACTCTGAATCCCTTGATCCTGGTTCGAGCCCAGGCCCTCCAGCCAGAATACGGATGCGTGGGTGAGCGGCTGAAACCGCCCGCTTGGAAAGCGGGTAACCCTGAAAGGGGGGTTCGCAGGTTCGAATCCTGCCGCATCCGCCAAATTGAAGGGTAGTTTGGTGGTAGAAGACGGGGTTTTGCCCCCCGAAGCTCTGGTTCGAGTCCAGGTCCACCAGCCAGATGACTGTTATGGAGCCGTGGCCGAGTGGTTGAAGGCAGCGGTCTTGAACACCGTAGAGGGCGCAGGCCCTCCGTGGGTTCGAATCCCACCGGCTCCGCCAGTCATCTTCACCCTGCACAGAGGGTCTGGCATGTCGTGAAAATCCAGGCATTGACGCGAAGTCATCAGATCGTGAGGCTACGCTCCTCAAACCGACGACGGATCGTCGGAAGGCTTGGCAACCGCGGCCATATCTGGCCGGAGAACGGGACCTCGCGATGTGCAACCTTTACTCCATCACGCGCAGTCAGAGTGCGATCGTGCAGTGGGTCCGCGCCATGCATGACCGCACGGGCAATCTTCCCGCGCTTCCAGGAGTCTTTCCTGACATGTCGGCTCCTATCGTTCGGAACGATGCGGCTGGGGAACGTGAGCTGGTGATGGCGCGCTGGGGCATGCCTTCCCCGTCTTTCGCGCTCAAAGGAAGGTCGGTAGACCCCGGCGTCACAAACATTCGCAATACGGCAAGTCCGCACTGGCGGCGATGGCTTGGATCTGAGCACAGGTGTCTGGTGCCGTTCACCTCCTTCTCGGAGTACACGACCAAGGACGGCAAGAAGGTCCCTGTCTGGTTTGCCCTCGATGATGACCGCCCGCTGGCCGTGTTCGCAGGCGTCTGGACGACATGGACCTCAACCCGGAAGAAGGCTGAGGGCGAGGTCACTTGTGACCTCTACGGCTTCTTGACCTGTCCTCCGAATAATGTCGTCGGCCCGATCCACCCGAAGGCTATGCCTGTGATCCTGACCACCCCGGAGGAGATCGACGTATGGATGCGTGCCCCATGGTCGGAAGCCTCGAGCCTACAAAGGCCACTTCCTGACGGCACCTTGAAGATTGTCGCCGAAGGCAGGAAGCAGGATGGAGAACCCGCAGAGATACCGGCATGAGACCATTTGGAGCGAAAGATGGAGCAAGACTCGAGTCAGTGACGCGGAGCGCAGGGACTTTTCGAATGCCTCCCGAAGCGCTCGTTCTTGTCTCGTGCGTGAGCAGAAAGAACGCCGGCCCGGCGCCCGCGCGTGAGCTCTATTGCTCGGAATGGTTTTGCAGAGCGCGCAGCTTCGTCGAGAGCCACGGAGCCGAATGGCTTATTCTTTCTGCAAAGTACGGCGTTGTGGCGCCGGGAGCCGTGATCGAGCGTTACGAGCAAACGCTGAATGATGCAGCCATTTCCGAACGCCGTGCATGGGTGCGGATGGTTGTCGGACAGATGGAAACACACATAGAAAGCCGACGATACATCGTGATCCTTGCAGGGCATCGCTATCGCCAATTCCTCGTACCTGAATTGCAAGCCAGAGGCCTAAAAATAGAAGTGACGATGGCCAATCTCGCGATCGGGAAGCAGTTAGCATGGCTGGCTGCGAACCGACGCACCCCCGATTGACCTCCTCAGCCCGCGTAGTTTCTTCACCGGTCGCCTGGTTTTGTATCGCCCAATTCGTTGGCCACGGTTCAACGTCATTGATAGCACCTGATTTTCATCACGTGGATCGATGACGCGCCGCACAGATCCGGCCACAAGGATTGCAAGGATTCACTTTACCCCCGACCATCCTCAGGATGTGAAATCTTGAGAGTTGGGGAATGCCCGAACATCAACTTCGTTCTGAGTTCGGCGCCGAGGCGTTCGGAACCGCGCCGATCAACGACGCGTTGGACCGGAAGATCGCCCGCCTCCGGACGGGGGCGCCTCCTCGTGTGCTGGACCTCTTCGCAGGATGCGGCGGGCTGTCTCTCGGATTCCAGAGTGCCGGTTTCGAAATCCGCGGGGCCGTAGAGTTTGATGCAGACGCCGCACGATCTCACGGCATAAACTTTCACAATGCTGCGGCCGAACATTCGGTGCCCAGGGACATCACCAGCACTGCCCCTGAGAAACTCGCTAAAGAACTGAATCTCGGGCCTGTCGAGGATGCGATCGACGTGATTGTTGGCGGTCCACCCTGTCAGGCGTTCGCCCGCGTCGGTAGATCGAAACTCCGCCAAGTCGACGCCGATCCTCAGGCGTTCCGGAAGGACCCGCGCGCGCGGCTCTACCAGGACTATCTACGCTATGTCGATGCATTCCGTCCGCTCGCATTGCTCATGGAGAATGTGCCGGACATGTTGAACCACGGCGGCAGGAACCTTGCGGAGGAGGTCTGCGACGTCCTGGAATCCAAGGGCTATGTCTGCGGCTACACGCTCCTGAACGCGTCCTTCTATGGCGTCCCGCAAATGCGGGAGCGGATGTTCCTGATCGGCTATCGCCGTGAGCTCGGCGTAGCCGTAAGCTTTCCCGAACCGACCCACTGGATTGATTTGCCCCCTGGCTATGAGGGTTCTCGTGCCGTCGCCCTGAAGGTGTTGAAGAGCCTCAAAGACGGCCAACACCGCTATTTGTCTCCGCCGCTACCGCACCGAGGCCTTCCTCCGGCAGTGACGGCGGAAGAGGCTATCGGAGATCTTCCGCCGATCTTTGCCAGACGAGCACTGGCCGAAGGCCATCTGAAGCGCGGCGCGCGACGTTTCCAGGGCAGGGTGCCGTATGAAGGCGGTAGCGCGCCGTCGGAATACGCGGCACTGATGCGGTCGTGGCCAGGTTTCAGGTCCCCAAAGGAGGGATTGGCCGATCATGTGATCCGCTATTTGCCCCGGGATTATGCGCTGTTTGCCAGACTTAATCCAGGCGATCAGTATCCGCAGGCTCATCAACACGCGCTCAGAATGCTCGCCGAACGGCTGGATGAGCTTCGCCTGAAGGGCGAGCAGATTGAAGTCGGGTCACCTGAGTACGAGCGCATCAAGAACGCTATCGTGCCGCCGTACGATGCGAACAAGTTTCCGAACAAGTGGCGGAAGATGTGGCGAGACCAGCCCGCAAGGACGCTGTTGGCTCATCTGGGAAAGGACAGCTACAGTCACATCCACTACGACAGCGAACAAGCGCGCACGATTTCTGTACGCGAGGCGGCGCGGCTGCAATCATTCCCAGATGGCTTTGTGTTCAGTGGCACGATGAATCCCGCGTTCCGTCAGATTGGGAATGCGGTGCCGCCTCTTATGGCCAGGGCTCTCGGACTCGCAGTGATGGCCGCCCTATCTCGCTCCGCTGCCGTCATAAATCAAATGGATCTTCGCGGAAGTTGCGTTGAGTGCGATAACCCTGGCGACATCAAGAATGCAGCCTGAAAGGTGGCGGTCGCGCTCGGATGACTCAGTGAGATTGTCTGACCACCCAAACGGCAGGGTCGACGGTGATTGTGCGGTCAATGAGTGAATAGACAGACATCTCCCAAGCAGCGCCTTTATCCTGCGATTTCACAAGGAGTTCGCGTATCAGGGTTGGATTTACGACAGGCCCCTCCAAGGATTGCCACACCTTGTGCATTTCGGACCACAAAGCGACCGCCACAGCATCTGGATCAGGCCTCGGGGTGCCAAAGCGGCGTCGGACGCCTTGCGCGAGCTTGACCGCAATCAAACCTGCAACGAAGACACCGTAAAGTCCGGTCAGAACTACGGCCGGACCCATCCACCCAAAATAGAATGCGCCGATTATTGCGGAGATCGGAGCAACGAAACCCAAGAAGATGCGCAGAATTGCGCGATCACGGAGTTCGCTTCTGGCAATCTCATCCATCTTGTCGAAATTGCCACGACACGTCAGATAGCTGTCGTTCACACCGAGACCGTTCTTGGCGAAGGGAAAGAGACGTTCTTTGATATGCTCGCCGAAAGAGGTGATTTCAGTTGTGATCAGGATGTCGACCAGAATCCAATCGATTATTGGATGCCGTAGCCACGGTCGCTGAAGGTAGTCGGCACAGGCGCGAATCAATCCGTCTTTGTCGACATGAGGCATATGCTCCGAATCGAGGCCTTCCTGGAAGGCACGGATGGGATCGTGGCGTTTCCATACGAGGTGTTCGGCCATGACAGCGGCGGCCTCCGCTCTCGGATCGCCGCCGCTACGTCCGGCCCACAATCCCTCAAAGGATTGCGGTCTGACGCAAAACTGGATCTCATTCAGTAAGGAGTAGGCGTCACCAAGCCGCTCGTTGAGGCGCTCTTCGTGATCTCCTTCCTGCAACGTCTTTACAACGCAAAGAACGGCAAGCTCTTCCATCAGCCACCGCTTTTGGAGGAACGTCCATTTGTCCGGCGGAGCCTCCATCCGGTTGTCGATCCAGACCTTGGCATGAGCCAAAGCCGATTGTTTTGTGAACGACATGGATCCCCCAGCTGCTCTCAATCCGAGGCGGGCAGCTTAGCCAGGAACTCCCGTCCAGCAGTCGGCATGCCCGCGGAAACCAATACATTTGAAGCCTATTGCTCGAAAGGGGTCCGCTCTCCAAGGTCGGGAGTTTGCTTTTGGGTAGCGTCCCCCAACCTGGCCTGGCCGATGATCTCGATCAACAGACGGGGAATGGTCTTTGAGGTCTAGTGAAGGCAAAGAGAACTCGGCAACGAGCAGTCGCGATAAGTCCCAGATTTAGCTGCAAATTGGAAATGAATGTTCACATGTGAGCGCCTCGTGAACAACCATTTCCATTTGCAGTCGATCCGAGATGTTTGCGGCTTGCTGGAATGGTTGTTCACCTGTCGGTAGTTCATGAACACACATTTCTAGGCTCCCGATGAAAAGTGGCCAAGCGTCCCGCAAAGTGCTCGAGCTTCTATCCGACGGTCAGATCCGGAGCCTCAAGGAACTGCGCGAACTAGGCGTTTCGCCACAGACCCTGCGTCGACTGGTCGAAAACGGCGAGATCGAGAATCCTGGGTTGGGTCTTTATCAGGTGCCCAGGCAGGATCTAGACCCGCGCGATTGCCTCGCCGCTATCGCGAAGCTGGTCCCGGTTTCGATGGTGTGGATGCTCTCGGCCGCCGCAATCCACGGCATCACACAGGACATGCCGGCGAACCTCTGGCTGGCGGTGCCGAAGACGCATCGCGGCACGATCGGACCGGGAGCCGCATTCGACGGTCCTCCTCTCAATGTGACGCGCCTGGCACGGGAGAATGATTTCGAGATTGGGGTTGAGACCGTCAAGATCCGCGGCGTCGACGTCAGGATCACCAAGCCTGAGCGAACGGTGGTCGACATGTGGCGCTATTCGACCCTCAACACATCGGTTCAGGCGCAAGCGAGGAAGATCGATGACGAAACATTTCTCGACGCGCTCACCAACTATCTGTCGCCTGATCGCGGAGGAGGCGATCTCGCTTCGGTGGCAGAGATGGCCGACAAATTTGGTGTCCTCGCAGGAATGGAGCCTCATCTCAAGGCGGTGAACTTCGTTGCGGGAATGAGGCCCTAGCCGCGTTGTGGAAGGTTGCTGTGACGGACCTCACGATCCTCTGAACGGGGGATCGGAATGAGTACGAATGTCTCGGCAAGCATCGCCGCAAAGCTGAAAAACTACGCCAGGGCAAACAAGCATGACGTTCTTACGGTGCTCCGTCGCTATGCCCAGGAGCGCCTCTTATATCGGCTAGCCAAATCTGAGTATGCGGATAAGTTCTGCCTGAAGGGCGGGCTTCTCCTGGCGGCCTACAACGGAGGGGATCTGAAGCGGCCTACGGAGGACATCGACTTTAACGGCTATGATGACAGCAGCGACGTCACGTCGCTGGAGGCGATCCTTCGGAATGTTCTCGTGCGACCCTATGAGGACGACGGCGTCTCGTTTATGGCCGAAACGATGCGAATTGCAAAGGACCGGGAAGGGATCCTGACTGGGGGGAAGATCGTCCTCCAAGCCAAGATTCACACGGCACGGGTGGATGTGCGGGTCGACGTCGGATTCGGGAATGCCATCACTCCTGCTGCCAAGGAGATGGAGATTCCCACGCTTCTCGCAGACGTCGTTCCGAGGCCAGTCATTAAGGCATATCCGATCGAAACCGTCGTATCGGAAAAACTCCACGCGATCGCGCAGCACGGCCTTCTGAACACACGAATGAAGGACTACTTCGACCTTCTGTCGATCTCCGAGACCTTCCCATTCGACGGCCCTCTTTTAGTGTCAGCAATCGCTTCGACCTTTGCACGTCAAAAGCGCGAGATCCCGGCGTCTCCGGACGGTCTATCGGACCAGATGGGGCAGAGAAATTCTCTGCAATGGAGGGCTTTTATCCGCAAACAGGAACTAGATGCCCCCGACGATTTCGCCGAGGTCGTTCAACGTATACGCTCTTTTCTTCAGCCCGCGATAGAGGCGGCGCGAGGAGAACGGATTGTGCCGTCAGAATGGAATCCATCCGAAGGGTGGACCGATGGTCCGAGTTTGAAGATCGCCTGATTCCGCGTGTGCGGAATCCTATTCCGCGATTGAAAAATCAGCGCCGAAGCTCCGATACCGTACCAAGTGACATCCGCTCGAAGAAGCCCGAAGACATATCCTTGAAAGCATCTCGGTCGTAGTTGGCATACGCTTTCAAGAACGCTGTCGTGAGTGCGCGAAGAACCTCCGCGAACCGAGCTTCGTCTCCACGCAGCGCTGCGGACGGACCCAAGTGTGCGCTCGACGCAGCCCCGTTCAATCTCGCCAGATGCTTGTATCCGGGGGCGGAAAGACGAAACGCGTCAGCCTTACGCTCGGCATCCTGCCCGGTGAAATCATTCTCCTTCGTGGCCACGATACTCAGAATCGGCGCCGAGACGTTGACCCATGACTGATCGTCCAGCCCCATGACGCCAGTCCCCTGAGGGGACATCAAAATGGCCCCGAAGAATCGTGGGTCGCGGAATTTCAGTTTCTCACCGTCATGACCCTTTACGACGGCGCCCAACAAGATCTGAGCGACATAGGCCCCGTATCCATGTCCTGCCACGATGGGGCGGTCAGCCACGACTTTGAGACCGGTCACCCGCTCGATGATCGGAATGGCATCGATGCAGCTCGAGCAGGAATCGGAACGTGAACGCCATGCCCTCTCATCCTGGAGAAGGGTCGGCACTTTCCATTCAGCGATGCCAGCTGCGCTGCTGTGGCGATGCGTCAGCCCGCGTTCCAGCACTGCGTCATCATGGATTGGGGCGACGACGATAAATCCGTGGCTTGCCCAGTGGTCAAGCAGGCGGCGATAGGCGGAGGGGCTGGCGAGCGCCCCATGGCTGAACACGACCAGGCGCGCTTCCGGAACGCCTGCCGGGTAGAACACGAGAATTCGGGAAAGCGGGGTTTCGATAGAGTTTGGGACGGCAGGTACGAAGGATCCGACGCTGGCATAGGCGGCATATCGCGGGTCTACGCCTTCGATGGACGGCCTGATGATCAGGTCTTCAGCAAATGCGGGTCGGCCCGCCAGGACCGCCGCCAAGGAGACGATGAGGGTTCTCCGATCAATGGCGAGTCCGTCAAACATGATTGTCCCCGAACTCGAGCCAAAAGTCGTTTTGGATGACGGGTGTGATCCGGAAAATCGGGTTCTCGAGGGCGGATAGAGCCCATTCGACAGCGCCGGATCCGGCGGTCAAGACGACCAGCAGCGAGGCATCCTCGACCTTGGCGATCGCATCCTCTTTTTTGTCGAATGCGGGCGGAATTGCGCGCTCGCGACATGCGAGAAGAAGCCGACACCCGAGCAAACACAGGCCGGCCGAACTGACCTGCGGCGAAGCCGGAATGCGAGCGACAGCCGGATCCAGCGGAAGAATGAAATTGCCGGGAGCCAGTGCTTCGGCGATCAGCGAGGGCTGGGGCAGCCGATCATCCAGCACAGCAATGGATTCGGAGATCCATCGTGGCGGATCCGCGCCTTCGTAAGCGAACCCGTACAACGGACAGCGTCTGTCATCTTCAGGAGTTGCCCCATTCTGATCGAGGCGCCCGCCGCGCCAGACCGTTTCGTGATCGCTCGACAGGGCTAGATGCACGGCCATGGAAGCAAAAGATCTCCATCCCCCCGCAGGCGGACTTATCCTGGTATTTGCAACGACGAAGTCAGGCATCATCATTGGACAGTTTGGATCCTAACGCTCCGGTTCTTCAACAAAGGATTGAGTTCATTGACAGCGTTTGTCGATCTCGGCCGCAGGAAACTTCTCCGGATGGGAGCGCTCCTCGGAATCTGCGCTGCAACCGGAATCGACGGACTGCTGGGACCTGCTGCGGCAGACGTTTCTATTCCGTTACGTCTCAAGAATCCGCATACGAACGAGAGTTACGACATTCAGCTTTTTCAGGGCGGTCAGTGGAATCCTGCGGCCCTCGTCGTTTGCGACTGGATTATGCGCGATTGGCGCGAGAACGCAGTCGTCCATTGTGACCGGAAGCTATATGCCGCGTTGTACGTACTCCAGCGGTACTTCAACCCCCGCGAACCTTTGATCATAAACAGCGGATACCGTACCGAGAAAACGAACGCGATGTTGCGAAAGCAATCGTTGGCGGAAACAGGTGGCCGCGCGACCTGGATGACCCCTGCCATCAACAGTCTCCACACCCGTGCCAGAGCCGTCGATTTCGTTGTTCCGGGGGCAAGTCTTGATAAGGTTGGCGAAGCGATCTGGGCACTGAATCTTGGTGGCCTGGGCAGATATCCCACATTCAATCATATGGACACAGGCGGCCGCAGAAGATGGGGGACGCGTGGATGAAGCCAACCTCCTGCCGAAGAACTATTCGCGCGGTAAACGCTTGACGATTAAGTACGGAAGGCGTTTCCTGCCGCGATCGAGTCAGCGTGCTTCTGTAGAAGAAGTCAGGAGGGGTAAATGGCCACGCAACCCCGTGAACACGACTATCTTCACGAGCTTCATCTGTTTCAGAATCTGATGGTTGAGGCCGGAATCGAGGAACCGATAAAGATCCTACTCTCTCCGTCCGATTGGTTGAAAGCAGGAGCGCTGTTGCGTGGTTATATCGGCCCGCGTGAACTGACCGCGAGCGTGCCTGGAGGCCCGTTGGACACGTTCGCAGTCCGGCGACTGATCTTCACCTGCTCAAGAAGTGATGATGTTCCCGTTGAACGGGTGCCTGAGTGGGGATACGTGAACACCAGTAGAAACGGCAAGAACTAGGCCTGCATCTTTGGGCGCGCGGTAGTCCTCACCCAAGCGCTTCACGGCTCCCAAAATTCCTTTCGCCGCAGGGGCGATAGAAACCGGTGTCCAAAGCGAAGAGTGAACGATCTCCTTTCGGAGGCGTACTGATCCAGGTAGCCCTTTTAAGGTCGGCCCCAGGCTCCCGCAGCAATCATCAAAAAGGTCGGCGTCCCTCGGGTGTAGAAGGATACGCCAGCAGATCCCTTTTTGTTGCCTTCGGCCGTGTTCACCACACCGAAATAAAACGCTCAGAAACGAGCCGACGGGCCTCGGCTTTCGTCCGCCTCATCAACATCGTCCGGTGACTCTTCCCCGTGCCTATCGCCAGGGCGTTCGGAATGATCTTCCAACGAGAATGGCACCTTCTGGCTGCGGATCGCCTCCAGACCGGCTCGCTGAAGTGTGCCAGCGATGTAGCCATGCATTTCTGTTTTGGCCTTTTCAACGGTCTCTTCCATGTGGGCGGAGAAACACTCGGCCACAAAGGGCAGATCGTCACGGAGCTTTTGCCGAAGAAAGCGAAGACTACCCTTAAGCTTCTCAGCTTTTGTCTTGGGCAATGCCATCGCGTCGATCTCCTGTTCGACACGAGCGATCTCTTCCAGGCTGTCCTTCAAGCGTTCGTTGACCTCGTCCTGAAACTGATCGACGCGATTTTGCGGAGCCGGCAGTGCAGGCATGCGTTCGTACTGCACATGATTGATGGTGCAGGGCACCCCGGCAGCGACATTTGGCGAGCTCACGAACGTTGCCCACTGGGCTTCCGAAAGAGAGACCTGGATGATCTCATCAGTGCCAAAATGCCAATCCCTGCTCAGATTTCGATGCAGTTCGCTTTTACTGATCGTGATTTTCATGAAGGCATTGTGTGAGAAGTCCGAGCCGTACAGCATCTGTTTGCCGCTGACGCGGGCGACGGAGATCTGACCGTAGGCAGGATGACGCGTGACCGTTTCGTTATGCGAACCTTTACTGGTCACCGGTTCCTGGATCTTTCTGCTCATCAAAAGCCTCCCGCGTCGTTCCGGTCCCGGCGATGAAATGCTACATGGATCAAGCAGCCAATGCAGCTACGTGACTGCAATCCCGCTCACTATCGAGCATGATGCCCACGCTTACGGCAAGACCGTAGGCCGCAAGATAGGGGACGCCATTTCCAATAGTCTTGAATGAATCGCTCAGGGTCATGTCGTTGGGAAGCTGAAAGTCCTGCGGTAAGGACTGAATTGCAAGCGCTTCCGCAACTGAGATCCGTCGAGGCTCGTAAGGATGCAGGTGGACTTCATTGTTGCCGTAGCAGGCAGTCGGACTGTAGCGCCACCGATGGAGCCGCTTGAACGATTTTGCCTTTACGGACCCCTCTGGAATCGTCGTGAACTTCTCGGATCTGGGCGTGAAATAGCGTGACGCGTTCGGATGAGTTGAAGTTCTGTTCCGTTCGAACCAATGCTGGACAGTCAATTCGATCGGAATGCCGACCGGCGGCGTTGCTGTATCCAGATCGCCGAACGCATTCTCATTCGGCCATGATGCATTAAACACGGACTCGTCGTGAGTCATCCCTGCCGTCCATGGAAATGGCAGGTCTTCCTTTCCATCCAGGATCCCGACCAGGAAGATCCGGGATCTGTCTTGGGGAACGCCGTAATGGATCGCGTTCACAAGACGGTCATGGAGAACATAGCCCGCGAGCCTGGCCTCGGCCTTGAGTGCATCGTAGAACGCGCGATGCACCTTCGTTCGCCAGAGCCCCTCGACGTTCTCGAACACGAAAAAGTCCGGCCGCGCCGTGCGGATGAGGTCAAAGTAGACGCCCGTCAATCGACCGTTGTCACCGCTTTGACCTGCATTCTTCCCACCGACCGAGAAATCCGGACAAGGAGGACCGCCGATGAAACCGACCGTGCGCCCCTCGCTCCTGACATCCTTCATCAGGCGCTTGAGAAGCTGGATACGACCCGGCGACAACATGTCCTCGACGCTGCCGAGGTGATAACCATAACGAGGCGGAGGCGACCCGAGATGCCGCCGCGAATGCCGATAACATCGCAGGAAATCGGCATCGAATTCATTGACCATGTCGATCCTGAAACCGGCATGCTCGAAGCCGAGGTCGAGGAATCCTGCGCCCGTGAAGAAGCTGAAGATCGAGTTCATGACTTAGCACATCCCGATCGAACGCAAGAAACCCTTGATCGCGCGTTCGGCCACCGGAACCGGAACACAGGACGTTAAGGCGCGACAAGCTTCCCGTGTAGATGGAGGAAGGAGTTCGACCGGGATTTTGAAGAGTCCGGCGAGCTCATGCACGGGACAGTCATCTCCTGACCCCGCATCGATGGTTCCATCGACCGATTCTTCATCCGTTCCTTGTGCCGAGGTGACGGACGCCAACGAAATCACCTTGAAATCGCCGACAAACCTGTCCGACATGCCGATAAAAAGCTCGTCTCCGTCGATCGGCAAGCACGATCGGACGCGGCACAAAGCAGTCTGGTACGCACGGCCGGGAAAGCGGGACGAAATGAGGTCCTTGTAGACGCTCGGTTCCATACGCAGCCGGGATCCGACCTTCCACTGCACACGGAACAGAACATGGCTTGTTTTTGAGATCTGGGGACGAGATTCCTCGAGGATATCTTCGACCGCAGGGTCGGGCCGTGAAGTGGATCCGATGAAGGCCGAGAAGGGAAGGCCTACCAGCACAAGGTCGGGGCGCTCGCTGTCGAGGACGCCCCCAAGCGCGGCCGCCGCAACACCCATTCCACAGAAGGAATGCGAGAATTCAGAGTAGGCGAACTCGAGCCGGGCATCTGCGGCGGCGAGATCGCTCCGGAAAGCAGACCATCGGGAGAGCACGGCGTCGGCATCGGATTCATTGGTGCGGGATTCTACCCACCGGCGCCAAAGTTCCAGTGCCGCTTCATCGGCCGCGGCTGCCCGATCGAGGGTTTCCACTCCAAGGGCGAGCGAGGAAAGGCGGACCAATTCGCCGCGTCGCCGGGCCGTTCGCAGTGCTTGCCCGTTGAAGCGCAGGTGCTCGGAAAAGCGGCGTCCGAGTGTCGTTTCCGGTGCCGCTTCGATCTTCTCGTAGACGGCCGCTGCGGCCTGTTCCGCGACGCTGAAAGGATCCGGACCGTCCACGCTGGCCCCGATCGAACGGAACAAATCAGCAAAACGCTCGCGGTCTCGTGACGCGAGGAATGCGAGCGCCTCCGTGACTTGCTGCCGGGCAGCCATGCGCCGGATCTCCGTTGAATTCATGCGACCGGTGGCATGCTGCCGGCACCTGTACCGGCTGTCAACGCGAATCCTTCAACAAACCTGCGCGGAATCCTTCGCGAATCCTTGAGACGGGCGCAGGCCGCTGTTACCGTGAACAAGGAATTGTAAGGAATGGAGGAGTCCTTGCGGGTTAACGTCGAACCAGGGAAGATTGAGAAGGCCCTGTCCGTCTTGAAGCGGAAGATGCAGGGAGAGGGCATTTTCCGCGAAATGAGACGCCGGGAGTTCTATGAGAAGCCTTCCGAACAAAGGCGGCGGAAACATGCCGAGGCATTGCGGCGCCATCGCAAGGCGGAACGCAAGCGCGCCGAGCGCGACGGTTAGCCTGGGGATCTGACAGTTCTCTATCGAGCGCCTGAATAGAAAGGGCAGAGGTGAGTCCCAGCCATTAACCGATACGTGGAGCCGCGTCAGCACGAGGCGGCTCCACTGGCATATACCAATGACGGGGACGCCTGCACTTCCATCCTGTGGATTGCATCCTTTCCGGCAACAATGATCGCCTCGCCAAGGAAACGACTCAGACAACAAGGACACGCCGTGAACCGATCGCCAGGCGTTCACCATCAAATGTATGATGTACCACCCGTTTGCGCAGAGGTTTCCTGCGCTCCGACGTGATCCTGCCTGGCATATGCGGTGCGTACTAACCGTCCGTTCTTCAGGCGAAGAGGATTTCGCCTGCTGCGAAGAGTGGGATCCCGGCATTTGCGATCTTATCCACCCCCGCCGCCCCGGAGCGCGAAGGCTCTGGATGACGAGTGATCGCAGTCCCCCACGGGTCTGCGGAGCATGCCTGGGATTTCGAGCAGTATGCCGTGCCAGACGACCAAGAGATCCTCAGGATCATGAGGGGCGAAGGCCTTCCGCCTGCCCCGCCGCTTCGAGGATTCAGCTTGTCCTGAATGCTGTCACGGCTTGCCGGGGCCTGGAGCATCGGTTCCCGAAGGCTTCATCGCGGACGTCCACTCCTTCGCTGGCGTGGCGATGAGGCGCGGAAGAAGGATTGAGTAATCCGAAAATTATCCAGCGCCACCTGATGTTCTTTGAAATTGCGGCGCCGCCGGCTTGAATGACGGCAGGGGGCGAGGCAAATGGCGATCGACGTCATTACAAGGCCGATGGACGGGTGGCTGACCATCGTCCACGACGAGCGGAATTTCATGGTCTCTTCGCTTGAGATCACGAATGACGGGCGGCTCATTGCGACCGGGGTCCAGGGAAGGCGTCTTCTCGGCCATCTGACGGCGTCAACCCTTCAGGAATCGCGCGTCTGCGACCGGGCGATGATCGTTCATATGGAGGGGAATCGTGTTGCGTCGGCGAGGAAAGTCGCGCTCGCTTTCGTCCCTGAGGGGGTACACTGATGGAACGTCGTAAAGTTTCCACGCCTAAGGAATTCTTCGAAAGCGAGCGCGACAGGTTCTATTCCGACTGGACGCTGTCGTTCTGGCGTGAGTTCTTTCAAAACTCGGTCGACGCCGGCGCGAAGTCCATAGACATCACGGTGACCAGAGCTCCGTCGCGCGGCACCTTCGATGAAGAAGCACCGGAAATGGCCGAGGTGACGAGAGTCGTCATTGCGGATGACGGCTGTGGAATGACGAAAGACGTGCTCGAGAAGGTCTACTTCTCGATTGGCTCGACGACGAAGAAGGATGGTGACGCGATCGGCGGCTACGGCAGAGCACGTCTGATGACCTGCTTTGCAAACGTTCGGTACTCGATCCTCACCAAGGATCAGTTCGTCATCGGCGACGGGCCGGATTGGGTCTGCTACGACCTGCCCCAGGCGTCTGAAGAAATCGGAAAGGCAATCGACGTCCTGAAAGAGCGTGAGTTCACCGATAAGATCGGGCGCGCAATCGATGGGTTGCAAGCCGACGCCAGGCTCGTTGAGGAGGCAAGGGAGAAGGGTGGACACAAGGGTTGTCGGATCGAGGTCGACCTTGATCTGTCAAAAGGATACGGGGACCGCAGGCCGTCCCCGGAAGTCATGCTGAACAAGCTGCGCCAGTATCTTTCCGAGAGTCAGATAGGACCGAAGGTCACGGTCAACGGCCAAACTCCTGAACAGTTTTTCGACATCCGTAAAGGTCGTCTACAGGCACGGCGCGGACCGATCCGGCGGCATCTGTCAGCGATGGTGGACGGTGAGGAGATTACCTTCGCCAATGTTCATTTGAGCGAAGGAGAGCGGGCCGAGCACAAGGGTAAGGTCATCGTGCGGGTGGCCGGCGCCTCAATGTTCGTGCAAGACATCGCCAGCGGCGTTCAGGTGATCATCGAACTTGACCCCTCTAAGGCGCGCGACGTGATGACGTCGAACAGAGACGGACTCAAAAGGGAATATCGCAATGCCTTCCAGGAGTTCATTGATGAACTTGTCGTCAACAACCAAAGCGCCCTGAGGGAGAAGAAATCCGAACGGATCGTCATCGAAGGGGAATTCGGAAATTTGTTTGCGAGACGCCCAAGGTTCGAAGACATCGTCCGCGACCCGGTCGACACCACCGACACCACGCCTCCTATTACGGGGGGAGCGCCAGACGACCTGACAAGTCCGGTCCAGGCTCAGGAGTTCGGAGTTCCAATCGAAAGCCTTGAGACCTTCGTTAAGGCCCTCGGCGAGCGCACGAGCTTTGTCGACAAGGGTCATGCCGAAACCGTGCCGTTCAGAGAAGAGTTCGAGACCCTCGGCCGCAGGATCAGGAACGGCGAATTCTATGACAACCATCTCGATGCCTTCTTCAAGGCAATGAGTCCGAAGGCAAAGGCATGGGTCGCTCACGTCCTGAAGGCTCGCTTCGAACGTTCTCTCGAGGCGACCGACGTCAAGCTGAGGGGCTTGAACGACGTCGTCGTTCACGTTGAGAACACCACCCCAGCAATCAAGGCTGCAATCAAACGGAACGATCCGAGGAACTGGGATGAAGCAACCGGCAAAGGGCGTCAGCCGCGGGCACTTCTCGTTGCCTGGACGGAGGCCTGCGCCGTTGCGGTGAAGACCCTGATGAAGGTCCGCCCGTCCACGTCGGAATTTCAGTGGACCACGGGCTGGTGTTACGACACGGCAAAGGAAGAGGACCAAGGAGACCGCATCCGGGATGTGGTCACGCGCGCGCTTTACATTGAACAAGATGGAAAATGCGCTTTCCTGGTGAATCCAGTTACAGAGAAGGGGAAGCTGGCCTTTAACCCGTCAGATCGCGCGGACCGACAAAGGCTTCAGGCCCTCGCGATGCACGAAGTCGCCCACGTCTTGGTCGATTGGCACAACGAGGCCTATGCGGGTGTGCTCACCGATTTGATGGAGCATTACGACTTCCAGGAGGCGCACCGCCGTATGAAAAACGCGGTCAAGGCTGTCTACGCGGCATACGAACGTGGCAAGGCAAGAGTTCAACCATTGGATGATGAGTGCGGGCCCCGTCCGGCTGATCGCTTGCTCTCTCTTGCCGCTCCTTCGGTCGCAGCGCGCGACCATGCAAGGAGCGAACCGGACGGCACCACGGTCATTGACTGCGACGCGTTAGCTCGTGCCGAGCTCTGTTCCGGCGTCGCGAATGAACCAGACGAGACATTTACGCGGAGTTTCCGCTAGATCCAGAGGAATACAGATGCAGATCAAAGATAGAATGTTGAAAGACAAAGCGGCCCAGGCGTTTCGGGATCTCGTCGAGGAACAATTTCTAAATCCGGACGCTCCCGCGGAAGATCTCGAAAACAAGATCGGCTATGAGGCCGCTCAGATCTATCGATCCATCGTCGGACAGCAGGATCTGGCGCTGGCCAATCCCAGCCTATTTGTGTCCGTGTCGAAGAACGGCGTCTTCGACGTAAGCTCAAACGACATGGAATTGATCGACCTGAACGTCTACGTAATAGACGAGACTAGGTCTGATCCAGACGGCAACGACGTGACTCTCATCGCCGATGACGAGTCTCCTTATCTGGCTCGCGTCAAGAAGCTTCCGGTCACAGCTACGCACTTCGAAACCGAGGCAGTGGTGGAAGCGGCTGCGCAGCCGTCTCGAACGCTCGGCGCCCGCTGAGCGCTGACTTTGCAGCCGTAGCGGATGGTTTCCTGTCGTCGCAGGAGGTTCTCGCCAACGCTCTTGGCGTTCATGAGATCACGATCCGGCGCCAGACGAAGTTCCTCGAAGAGGCCGGAGCGCTCGTCCGCATAAGGGTCGGCAGCGGGGTGTATGCCTACGCTCTCGACCCAGACGAGGTCTGGAAGGCCTGGGGCGACCGCAAGGATGAGGCGGCTTTTGTCACCCGCACGCTGGTGCGGAAGTCCGACCGCCACAACGGCGAAGTCCGCAGGAAGCTCAAGGTCATGCTGACAGAGCCGGAACTTCCCCTCGAAGAGTGAGGTCGCCAGTCCACCCGGAACGGAGTGTAGGGATGGCCCGCGTCACCCCGTTCTTTCCGAAATCCGTGATCATCTCACACGCACGATCAACTATGGTCTATTGAGCCTAATAGGTATTGACCTCAGATACCTCGATCCACCGCTCTCACATACCTCGATGCTGCCGTTTTGCACCAACCGATTGACGGCGCGTTCGATCAACTGGGGCGGCAAGCTCAGAACAGAAATGAGATCTTTCAGTTCAATGCCGTCGTGAGCCTCACGGATCGCTCTCTTTACCCTCAGAGCGATCATCACATCCGCTTTCCTCTGCTCGGCCGAGGGGTCAATAGTTTTCTTGCCTTCAGACCTCTTCAGATCACGATGAAAACGAGCTACAACCTCACGCGCTGCATAATTGTGAAACCCATACGCCAACCTGCGAAGAATTTCTCTAGCACGATTAAAGCGATCTGATGGGAGATTGTTCTCCCCTATGCAGTAAATAGTACGACCTGGGGCAGGAACCTTGTAATCGATGGCGCCCTCACAAATCCGAATGTCTGGCTTGAACATCAATGTCACGACGTTTTTCATTCCCGCCTCTGACACAATCGCGTCAAAGTCAACAGGAATACCCTGGGCGCGAGATGACAATACGGGAGGTGGTATAGGGGACAAGTCGAGATACGTCATAAGCCATAAGTTCGCTGTACGATGTCCCGAAGAGTCTGAGCGGCACTGACAGCTTTATGCCTTAGTATCTTTGCATTATGCAAGTTGCCTTTTGCGATTCTAACCGGCGCATCTCCTGATGTAACTTGTTCTAGTGAGTCGATCATTGAAGACGTTAGATGCCTAGATCGCTCTTCTGAAAAGTCTTGCCCGACGATCAACATCTTGACTATATCATCTTCATCTTTATCACCCTTCTCAGTTCCTCTCCTTTTTGCAAAAGCCTCCAGTTTCAAAACAAGTAGATGCTCCAAACAGGCAACTCTGAGACCATGTCTGATTTGGGAATATGAAATTAATTCATCGGCCGGCACACGAAGATCGTGTTGCCCCTCAACGTAAACATCAAACTCAATCCCATGTTTTATAAACTGCTGCTTCCCAAGTCGACGATTTGACGTCAGGACTTCAATGTCCCTTAAGTCCATCAAAGCTGAAAGTAATATCATTAAATCAGCATCATGACTCCTCGCCGCGAGATATTCGGTCTCTTGGCGATCCATGCAGTGAGCATAGATTGCTATGCCACCGATGTAAGCAACTTCGTCTGGAAACCACTGTTGGATTTCGTGGACAGCCTTCATCAGGTCTTTCCATTCGGCATCGCTCACCATACTGATCTCCGAGTCCGCGTCGTTGCTGTGCTAGGGTTTATCGTACCAATTGCTGCGACCGCTCCAAATTTCGACCTGAGATCGGAAAGTTGCCGACTACTTTCGCCAAATGCCGACTACTCGCGCAGATTGACTTCTCCAAACCCTCGGCGGCGCGACACCACAGGTCGTTCTCCAAGATCATCTCCTGGAATTCATCGCTCAGCGATTTCATAAGGTCCACGAATCGATAGTCGCAGCATCCATATAGTTCGCTGTCCACCCCAACGGCTATTCGGAACGGGTCGGTCTCATGAATGAGACCATCAGAAAGGGACCGCTTGACCTTCGCCGCAACGTAATCGACCTCCTCGGGATCGTTGGGATCGTGGAGAAGTAGGACGCGACACTGCTCTTCCGGAATCGAGAGGATATAGTCGATGACTCGCCCGTAGTTCTCTTCAGCAAAGTGATCGGCAGCAATTGTTTTCGTTGCAACCTCATGGCGCCTAATTGCCTCCAGGAGCAGAGACGGCGCCTCAGTATCGATTTGGTTCAGGGATTCCGAACCTCGCATGTTACCTCCGATGTCGTAATGTATGCACCAGGACCGATTGTCAGGTGCGATGAACATTGCGAGCGCCAGAGTTGCGCGCGGTCGAAACAATTCGTATCCGCCGTACGGCCTCTTCAACGAGTTCTGCATTCTCCGACCCACCTCTTTCGCCGATAGCCCGCAACGGGCGCTATACCAGCGTTGCTCACGCGAATGCAAAATCGCAGGACTCGTCATCCGTGGGAACGGGCTCCGATACGAGTCTCAACAGGAGCGCCTCGTCCTCCGGCGCTGTTTCCTGATTGACCGCGAAGGGGCCCATCGCCAGATCTGCGAGCACCCGATACACGGCGCCTGCGTCCTGAAGCCGAACGGTCATGACGGGTGACCCGCCAGATCGGAGCGTCGGAATGAGATAGTCCTTGCTGCCAAGGACTTCTTCAATCCGTTCAGCTGTACTGACGTTGTCGAAAGTGAAGCGCACGATCTCCATAGCTTGCCCCTAGCCCATCAAGCTGGCAGTCGAATTGTGAAGTGCGGCGCCTGCCTGGTGATAGCCGGCGGCAACCTGAACCGTCTTGTGGCGCGACAGGGCCATGGCCTCGAGTAGGCTCTTTCCCTGCAAGCCGACTTCGGTCAAGAATCCGGACCTTAGGCTGTGGCCTCCGAAAACCTTTGGATCGAGGCCCGCCATGCGGGCGCGGTCCTGAACGATTCTTGCGATCGTCCTGTCGGAGAGCGGGCCGGGGGCGATGTTGCCGTATCGGTCGATCGCCCTGAAAATCGGGCCGGAGACGATGCCGGACATCTCGATCCAACGCCTTAGCGCTGCGGCAGCGCGACCGGAAACCGGGATGACCGCTCCCTCTCCCTCCTGATCAGTCTTCGTGATGCCAAGGGTATAAAGATAATCGTCGCCGACGGCCTCGAGCCGCTCCATGACCGCGTCCACGATCTCAGACCGTCGGCGCCCACCGCTCGAAAACCCGAAAAGCAGGATCGCGGCGTCGCGGACATCGGTAAGGCGGTCGGACGAACAGGTCTCGAGGACGCGGTCGAGGACGCTTCTGACGATCGCCTTCTTTTTCCGGGGCTTATCACCGCGCCGGGCGGCCGCCTTGCGAGCCTTGGACATGAGCTGGATGACCATCGGCGACGCGCAAGGATTGGGGAGTCCTTTCGCCCGATGGAACGACGAGAGGGCTGAAACGCGACGGTCGATGGTCCTGATGCTGTGCCGCCCAGGCCGCATCTTGATCCCGCGGGCTACGAGATCCTCATCGATGCTCGGATCCATTCCCTCGAAATGATCGGCGATGAACCGGGCGACGATTTCCGGCGGGACGGGAAGAATCGGCTCCTCGGTCCAGCCGATCGCCGAGCACCAGGCCCAGAAGTAACGGAGATCGGAGGCGTAAGCACGTCGCGTGTTCGGCGGGGTGCCGTCCTCGAGCAGTCGACGGACCTTTTCGGCGGTCTTGTCATCGAACACAGAGATGCTGCGGCCGCCCGACTGACGCGGCGTCAACGTTCCGCCCGGAATGCGGATCTCTGGCTCCACGGACACACCTCCCACTTCAGTCTGAGCGTCGGCGGAAGTGGCGCAAAGCACGAGGTGTACGGGGTTCAACTCCGATCTGACGACCGGGGTACGTTGTTGTTTACCAAAACTTTCAGCAGTTCAGCCCCAATCCATTGCCGCACCAAGGAGCCGATTCCTCCCGAAACATTTGATTCTCAACCCCTTTTCCTTCGTATGGAATTGAATCCATGATGGATTGATGAAAATTGTTGACGCAATCATGCAACCTGGGCCTAAAACCGGGTCCACTGGAACGTAGATGTAATTAGGTTCAAGACGCTGGTATGACCTCTAGGGGTGAACCGCAGGGATTTTCGGGTCCCGAGGAGGCCTTCCCCGGACCAAGGAACGGGGGCCATCCTGACGTCCGATAATGAAGGTTATCGGACGTCAGACGCAAAGAGGTCGGGTGTCCCGGTTTCGGGGCTGGTTTGACACGCTTCCAGCGTATGGCTGTTTCAATCGGCCATTTTGGAACCTAAGCCCGGTTGAGTTCCTCAACCGGGCGATCGAGCGCGGGGCCGGCAAAGCAAGGAGTTCGTTTGGCCCCGATGGATCACTAGGTTTGGAAGGTCGTAAGGGAATGCACCAGAACATAAAGGCGATGTGCCGGATCGGCCACGTCGACGGAGTCATTCTTGATGCAGAGGACCACAAGCTCGCGTTCGAAATGCGGAACCTCTATCTCGAATGTGTCTCCCACCTCCTGTGTGACGATACGTTCCGCGTGCACGTATTGTTGGTACCCGGCATGTGGACCGATCACTTCGTGGTTCCTGCCACCGAAGATCCGGATCTCGACCAGGCGGTCGAGCGCTTTACGGGTAATTCGGTAGGCCCGCTCGACATGATCGTGATCATGGGGAAGAACCTGTCGACGACGGCCCGCACCGAAGACGAGATGACCGAGATCGTCGTCGCCGACATCTCGGAACACATCAATCGCCTTTGGCCGATCGCCGACCGCTCATCCGGCTGGGTTGGACCTCATCTCGGATGGGCTTGCATCGCAGGCATGCTGACGACGGCTCATCCGATTCTCAAGGAACATGGCCATGGGATCGACCAGATCCGCGCTAAGACGGTATCGAGGGTCATGTCAAATCGGCGATACAAGTCGGTTCAGGACTTTCGCGACGAGAACGGGTGCTCGGTCGTGGCGATCAACAGGATCTGCGATCGATTGGTGAGTACGAACGGTGAGTACATTGCCGTTCCAGCGCGCGTCGTTGATCTCGTAGAAGCAGGTCGCACGATGTGCTGCGAGATCATCGACGAGATGAGCGTGCGCCCCATCGGTATCGTGTGATCCGCTCTGGACGGGGTCCCGACAGTCGGGTCAGGATTCCGTCATGAAACATCTGCCAGCCAATGATCCCAGGTTTCCGGTGATTGACGAGCGGCGGGCATTCGTGTCCGCTGCCTCGGCGGTGTCACGGCTTGATGAAGCGATCCGGCGATCGCCCGAACTTAGCGAACTCCATCGGGCGACCGAGTTACGGCGTGAAGCGATCGCTATCGTTGCGATAGAAGGCGCCGCGGTCCGGCCTGAGTCTATCATCCGCATTCTTTCTGATCCGGACGCGACGATGCTTGATCGCGGGGCGCGATCAGCTCTCGACGCACACAACGGCCTTGCCCTTTCAACGGCATGGCAAGACGAGGTGAACGCCAATCGGATCGAGATCCTCTTCAAGGCTTCCGATGCTTCTACCGCGCGACTCTATCGGCCAGACACAGCATGGAGCCTGGAAGATGACTGCGCCGCGGCGGCTGACGAATGTGCGAGAGTGGCCGAAACCCCAGAACCCTGGACGGCCATAGAAGCTGTCAGGCGGATTTGGACTTCCGGCAGATTCTTCGGCCGCGCTCGGCGCATGGCCCTTACGATGGCCCCTTGGTTGATATCGAAAGGGTTTCATTGTTCGGTGCGCCCCCTTGGGATTGCAGACCGGGTCAGGCGACAGACTGATCGCTTCCGCGAAGCAGAACACGACCCCGAAGCATGGTCGATCCTCCTGGCTACCACGCTGCGCGAAGCAGCCGATGACGGTCTGAATAATCTCGGACGGCTTGAAGGACTTCTGACCAGTCTTCACCTGCTCTGCCCGGCAATGCGGTCTTCGTCCAGCGTTGACGATGCGATCAAACTCTTCATTGAAAGTCCCATCAACTCCGCAAAGCGTGTTTCCGATCATCTGGATCTCTCGCCACGGGGGACGAAAGTGGTGCTTGATAAGCTTATTGCTGCCGGGGTCATCGAAGTAGAAGGCGGCGCCCGAAACCGGAAGTTTGTTTGCAGGAGAGCGATGGTATGAACCCGGCTCAACAAATGGCTCATCTTCTGCGTGCCGGGTTCGCCGATGTCGGGATTTCAATTCCGGTCGAGCAAGATGAGACGTCCGTGGCGGTACGCAATCTTCTTATCGAATTCGACGGGAAGATCTCTTGCCTTGCCCACGGGGACGATGACATGCAAACGGTCTTCACGATGCCGATGGATGCAATGGAGTCGGCCGCCTGCGCCGTCGTGATGCGGATTTTGAACCGTTACGTCGCCCAGCGCGTCGAGTGTGCCTATCGGAGCCTTCAGATCCAGGGCTCTTGATGAAGGAAAGCATCCCGCCTGAGTATTGAGATACGAGCCCCATACTGGAAACGCGGCGTGTCACTCGGACGGGAACTAATTGTCTTTATCCTGATCGTAATCGGGATTCTGGCGGGACAAGGCGATGCCCATGCCGCCTCTTGGCGGTCCGTGCGCGATAGAGTGATGGACTTGAGGGAAAGGGGGCATTTTCAGCAGGCTTACACGGTCGCTACGAGCCACACTCCGCGCAGCGCGGATGAACTCGTGGACGCAGAGTTCATTAAGGGCTGGATCGCTCTTCGGTCCCTTCGGTCTCCGGAAGTCGCCGTACGGCACTTTATCCGGATGGCGGAATCGACCAGGAAGGTTTCTTCAATCCGACGGCCTCGTCTTCAGGCCCAGGCCGGATACTGGCTCGGAAAAGCCCTCATAGCGCTGGGAAGAAACAGCGACGCGCGGACGATATTCACGGCAGCGGCGGCATATCCGGACACGTTCTATGGTCTTCTGTCCGCTTCCGAACTCAAGATCGGTGTAACCCCGCAACTTCTGTCGGGCGTGGCCGGGCGATATCCCGAGAAGCCGTTGTACTGGCATGACAGCCGAGTTCGGAAGGAACTTGTCCTTGCCATCATCAAACACGAATCCGGGTTTCGTGCCCAGGTGACAAGCTCGAAGGGGGCGCAGGGCATCATGCAGGTGATGCCAGACACCGCGAGGCATGTGGGCCGTTCAGCCGGCATCGACATCAATCTCGAACTGATGATGAAAAACCCCGACTACAACATTGCAGTCGGGTCGCGATACCTCGCCGACCAGGTGTCTCGCTATCACGGGAACTCGATGCTCGCCGCGGCCGCCTACAATGCCGGGCCGCAAAAGGTGGACGAGTGGCTGAAACGCTTCGGAGATCCCCGAAGCGGGGCGGTCGATCCCGTCGACTGGGTTGAATCGATTCCGTACAGCGAGACCAGGGACTACGTGAAAAAGGTCATCGCCACGTATGTAACCTATATGGCGTTGGCGAAGAAATGACGACAGACGACTCAACCCGGCTTCTGACTTGGAACGTGCATAAGTGCCGGGGAACGGACGGTCGCAAGGATCCCGACCGGATCATCTCGGTCATAGCCTCCGCAAAGCCGGATATTGCTGTCTTGCAAGAGGCTGAACGGCGCTTCGGACGTCGAAAGGGACTTCTCCATCCCGAGGAGATCACGAAGCGATGCGGGTTGCGGCTGATCCCTGCGACCGCAGGGTCTCATCTCTCCTATGGCTGGCGCGGCAATGCCGTCCTGGTCGGCCCAGATATCGAGATGGTGTCGACGAGCGCCTTTCCTTTGCCCGGCATCGAGCGCCGAGGAGCGGTGATCTGGAGGATGAGAAAGGCTGGAAAGCCATTGATCGTGGTCGGAGTACATCTCAGCCTGATCGCCCGCTGGCGACATCTTCAAGCTCGAACAATTGCAAACCGGATTGCGTCGGAAGATCCGGTCCCGACAGTCATTGCGGGCGATATGAATGAGTGGCGACGGGATATTCGTTCTCTATTGCCTATTGAGAAAGCGCTCGGAACAGCTCCTGTCGGAGGACCATCTTTCCCATCAGGCTGGCCTGTCCTCGCTCTCGACAGGATTGCGGCCGGGCGAGGCGCAAAGATTGAGTCGTGGTCGGTATTGAAGGACGTATCCGCATCGGATCATCTTCCACTCATGGCCATGCTTCGGATTTGAAGCATTCTGTTCGAGAACCGCCCCAACGGAGCAGTTGATGAACGAAAGTCCGGTTCCTAAACAGATCGCCAAGGAGCACGCCTCCATCGCAGAGACAATCATTCGAGCGGACAACGCCTATCACTCCGGCCATGAACCGTTGATGGCAGACGGCGAATACGATTCGCTCAAATCCCGCTTGATCAAGCTTGAATCGGATCACCCGACTCTTCGGAATGGAAGTCCCACTACGTCAGTCGGAGCAGCGCCCAAATCCGGTTTTACCGAGGTTCAGCACAGCACCCGGATGTTGAGCCTGGACAACGCGTTTACGGAGCAGGACATCAAGGACTTCATCGGCCGCATCGCAAAGGTGTCGGGGACGCTAAAGCCGCGGTTCATGGCCGAACCAAAAGTCGACGGGCTATCGCTTACAGTAAGGTACGCTGGCGGAAAGCTGGTTCTGGCGGCGACCCGCGGCGATTCCAAAGTCGGCGAGGACGTCACGGCCAACATCCTGCACATCCGCGACATTCCTCATGAGATTCCGTATCTCGGTGAGGTCGAAGTTCGTGGCGAGGTCTACATGACGCGAGAAGATCTCGCGGCGCTCAATGCACGCCATGCGGCCGAGGGCCTAAAGACATTCGCCAATCCGAGGAATGCGGCGGCAGGGGCGCTACGGAACCAGGATCAGACCAAGGCGCAAAGTCGACCACTGCGGTTCATCGGGTACGGCATAGTCGGCGGCCCCGATGATGTGACGACGCAGGAGGGTGTTCTCGAGACGCTCTACAACTGGTCCGTCACGGTGTCCGATCTGGTCGGCATCTGTGAAGGCGCCGAGGAACTGATTGCCTACTACGCCCATATCGAACGGATCAGACCAACGATCCCTTACGACATCGACGGTGTCGTCTACAAAATCGACGATTTTTCCTTGCGCAACCGGATCGGCGAGAACACGAGGGCGCCGCGGTGGGCGATCGCCCACAAATTCCAGGCTGAACGGGCAGCAACGGTTCTCATGGATATTTCCTGGCAAGTCGGCCGGACCGGAGCCGTCACGCCCGTCGCCAATCTGCGTCCTGTTTCAGTCGGCGGCGTCACCGTCTCAAGGGCGACCCTGCACAATATAGATGAGATCGAGAGGAAGGACCTTCGAATCGGCGACACGGTGACGATCCAGCGGGCCGGTGACGTCATCCCGCAGATTCTCGGGGTGGTGCTTGAACTCCGCCCAGAGGACGCTCAGTCATACGTTCCGCCGATCTCCTGTCCCTCATGCGGCGGTCCGCTCCATCGCTCTCCAGGAGATGCGGTCATTCGGTGCACGGCGGCGTTCGCATGTCCGGCTCAGAAGGTCGAACGGCTCAAACACCTCGTCTCGCGTGAGATTCTCGACGTCGAAGGCCTGGGAGAGAGCACGATTGAGGCGTTCGTCAACGCAGGTATCGTCTCCAGGCCGGGCGACATCTTCCGGCTTTCCAATCACATCGTTGAGATCGCGGCACTGTCCGGAATGTCGGAAAAGGTGGCCAGAACGCTTGCTGCCGCCGCGGATACGAAGCGGAGTGTTCCGCTCGAACGCTTCATCGCGGCGCTGGGAATTCGCCATGTCGGTCTTTCAACTGCGAGATTACTGGCGGCCAGAGCGCGTACGGCAGAAGAGTTCTTGAATGACGCGGAAGAGATCGCCAGCGGCGATCGCACCATTGCCAACGAGTATGCTGCGATCGACCAAGTTGGTCCGGCCGTCATCGAGGCAATCCGAGAGCACTTCCACGATCCGCGTAATGTCATCGATGCGCGCGATCTCGCCTCGGTTCTTCGCATCGAAGGTTACGTCGCCAGACAAGGTCCACTCAGCGGAAAGACGGTGGTGTTCACCGGGACACTGGAACAGTTTGACCGGAAACAGGCCAAGGAGCTTGCCATCAGACTGGGCGCAAGGGTGTCAGGCTCGGTATCCAGGAAGACCGATCTGGTCGTTGCCGGGGCCGGTGCTGGTTCCAAGCTTAATGATGCCCGTACACTCGGAATCGAGATCGTCGATGAAGCCGAGTGGGTTGCGATGGTCGCCGATCTCGAGGGGAGTTTGCTGAATGCCAGACGTCCATGATCTGCTTTCTGCGGTCGACGAGGCCGAGCAATATACCGCTGCGAACGGGATTCATCCCGTCTCGCTTGGCATGGCGCTCGGTGCAGTCAGCCGCACGGCAAAAACGACGGAGTCCGAGAACCTCGTCGAGGACTTCTTCCGGTCCAGGATGCCATGGGCACCCCTCGCAGCAGCATCGCAAAGGATAACCAAGAGGGCGGAGTACGACCGTGGCAGCGACAGCGCTCAGAGCGAACAGGCGGAATATTGAAAACAGCAGAGGTACGGCCCCGGCCGCGCCGAATACGAGAAGGATCGTCACCCGCGTTACCGGAGTGACGCCATTTGCCGCCGGCGGCAGAAACTTGTGGCAGGTCGCCACGAGCGACGGGAACAAGATCGCAGTCGCCAATCCGGTCTTGGCGCGAGTTCTGGGCGCAGGAAACGAGAAGCTTCCCGATCATCCGATAGAGCTTCGTGTTCTCGACAGGAACGGCGTTTCTGTTGCGCTTTCCGCCAGCCTCCCTGGAGAAGACCTAAGACGGAACAGGGCAGTTGATCTGACCGATCCGCAGTTCGTCATGCGTCTTGTCGAAGCAGACGCTTCGGAGGCCGCGCAGGCAATGTATGCACAGCTTTCAGTCCTCCCCGATCTTGCAAACCGGACCAGCGGCAAGGCAGCCAAAGCGGATCTTATCGCTTGGCGCGAGCGGGAGGACATTGGGACGGTCGACTGGAACCGTGCTCTTTTCCAAAGCCTCCGGTCCCTCCGGCTCGCTGCCGAGGAGGGGATGAGGATGGATCTCCAAGGCGCGTATGGAATGCGGAGCACCTGCCAGGCGGCTATGAATGCGATGCTGGCCGCCCGCGAAGAGGCAAAGCTCGAGAAGCCGGAACTGCTCGGCAGCCGCGCGGCCGGACGTCTGCACGACCTTATTCCTGAGGCAAAGACGAACACGGCAATTTCAGTCGCCTGGGCCGCGTATCTGACGATTTCATCCACGGCCACGACCGCGAAGGAAGACCGCAGCGCCATCGTCCACATGCTTGAACGCGCGGCTCTCGCCGACGATCCGGCGGATCGCACGCGAGAGGCGAGGGGCGCGCTGATTTGGGCCTGGCAGGTCCTCGCCGCCAAGCAGCACGACATGACCCGTCATCGCTATATCGGCAATATTGGTAATGCCCTGCGCAACATCGAGATCGCGATCCAGTGGGTGGGAGGTGACATCCCCGATCTCGGGCCGCTGAAGGGCCTCCCGAGCAGGTTCGACGAGGCAAAGAACCCGTCGTACATGCGGGTCATCGTTCATCAGCTGGCGCGCGGGAATCCGATCATACGGATAGACAGGGACGCGGAAGGAAATGCCGTCGGCCACTGTGCCAACGGAGAACAGGTGGTGTTCGGCCGACAGGGCGCGGCCGTGATCGACCGCGAAGGTCATACCCTGTTCGAGACGGGACAACCTCCCGCCAGGTTGCCTGAGCCAGCTTCTTCAAACGAGAACGTGCCGAGTGTCTCGGCCGCCTGAGGCTTTAAACGCTGTCAGAACCGTCTGACGAACTTCGTCGGACGTGGATCGGCGGGCGGTCGAGCGACGTTCGGCCGCCCGCCCACTTTCTTCTTTCCGGATGGCGCCACCGCAACGGCTTTTCCACGCTGCGAATTCCGGGCGGTAACGTTGGACGACGTGCGCGATTGCCTCTCAGCCGCAAAGCCCGTCTTCGAAGCGTCCACGGCGCCTTCCGCCGCATTCTGCATGCGGGCCGACAGGATGACGGGTAGTCCCACATCTGTGGCCCCGTCCACTCCGGCAGTTCGGGAAGCGATTTGAATAGTTCCGGGGCCCGGCGATGACGGATCGCCGGCATCGAGACCGCCAGCCACCAAGATCTCTCGAATGTCCGGCGTGAGGTCGTTCCCCGTCTCATAACTGGCATCGCGCGCGGTGACTTTGACGGCCGCCTGATCCGGCGCCGATGTTTTGCAGGCCGCCGTCAATGCGCAGGCGATCAGAATCAGACCCCGCATCGCGAAGGGGACCGGACCCGTTAGGTTCAACCTCAAAACTCCCTCTCGTTCCGCCGCCGCGAAGGATTGAAGGCATCGGCCGTCCGCCGGCGGATTCATGCTAGCGAATTCTTGCACCCGCCGAATGTTGCGCCAACCCGCACGCCTGCGGCAAGGATTGATAGTGGCATAACTTGACCGAATCCTTCAGCGGGCAGCATCATCCAGAAGACGGGAGCGGGGTGTGAAATCCATAGCTGGAATTGCGGCGGCTCTGACGATCCTGGTCGCGAACCTTGGGGCAGCAAGCGCGGGCGAGATCCGCGTTCCTTACGTCGAGCGTGCGATCGGCGATTCGGATTCCCGAAAGTTTTGGGCTGACACCGTCTCATCGGCTGGTCCCCTCGGTCAGTATGCCCCCTGGATCCTCGTCGGAAAGGTCAACATCGGTGGCGGCCGGACTTTGACGGTCACTCAGATGTGGGCCGGAGGATTGTGCACCGGCAAGGAATGCCCGCTCAGGATCTATGAGGGGGACGAACTTCTCGTAGACACCTACGTCTGCGATATCCCCGAAGAGCATCGGATATCCGACGACGGCCGGATGCTGCTGGCCTGCGACACCGCCATCAGGACGAACAGGCGGTGAGAACGATGCGGCGCCCGGCACTCACCGCTGTCATTGCCTCGCTCGTGTTTTTCGGGGGCGCCGCTCTGGCACATGCCGATTCCGAGAATACGTGCGACTACCGGCAAACGCTGGCAGATCGTGAATCGTCTGGCGGCAAATACAACATGGACAACGGCCGGGGCTACTGGGGCAAGTATCAGTTTGGCCGATCCGCCCTGATCGATACCGGGTACATGACGAAGGACGGTCGCTGGACCGGTAAAGACGGGATCTGGTCGAAGGCCGATTGGATGGCAAACGGGGCCGTTCAGGAGAAGGCCCAGACGCAATTCATGGGTCTTCAGGATAAATACGCGGCCACCGCGGGTTTGAACCAATACATCGGACAGCCGATTCCCGGCTGTGGAAAGACATTGACCCAGGACGGATTGAGGGCCGGGGTCCATCTCGTGGGAACGGTCGGGGTCAAGAAGTTTTTGACAAGCGGTGGATCCTGCGCCGGGCGAGCCAGTGACGGCAACGGAACCTGCGCGGGGTCATACATGTGCGCGGCTTCGGGCTGCACGCCGACGCAGAAGGACCTGTCGAAAGACACCTGCAACGTTACGATGCCGATGATCGAGGCGATCTCGTGCTCGAACTATCCGGCTGAACTCCAGTCCTTCTGTCAGCAGACCAAGCCACATTTGATGACCCGCGCCGAGTGCAAGGCAGCGGAATCCTGGGCAAAGCGGGCGCCGAAAGGCCCCAACAAGGAAGCCTGCGAGAATCTCAGCTTCGGCCCTGGAACAGGCAGCTGGTCGTTCGTCCTGGCCTGCTCTTACGCCAAAGAAGCCGTCGCCGACCAAGATGGGAAGCCGAACCCGACCGGACCCGTCAGCGATCCTCAATGCATTCAGCGGCTGAAGGGAATGGGGGTCGAGTTCGATACACTCGGCCAGGTGCAGAACGGGTCTTACGGCGGCACGACCTGCATAATCGAGAACGCAGTTTCCCTGCGCGGCACTGCGGTTCCGTTTGGGGCCAAGCTTACGATGACATGTGATATGGCCATTGCCATGGAGCAGTTCGGCCAGAAGATGCGCGGCCTCGGCGTGACGGGCTATTACGGCATCGGGTCGACCCGGTCATGCGGGCCGATGCGCGACAAGGGCGGGAATAAGCCAGGAACGATCACCGAGCATGCTCTCGGCAGGGCAGTGGACATTTCCGGCTTCATGATTGGCGGACGCAAGGTGTCATTCGGAAACATCCACAAGCCCGCCACAGCCGACGGGGCTCTGGCCGTCCAGGCCAAACAGTTGGCGTGCAGCACCTTCCGGGGCGTACTGTCGCCGACTTATAGTGGCTATATCGGCACGTTTGTGCATTTCCATGTCGAGTGGGGGAAGTTCAGCGGATGCCGTTGATTGGCCGCATAATCGCGATCTGCCTCTGCTTCTGCCTGACTCCGCTCCGGTTGGCCTACGCCGAGTCACCACCGTCCCCCGACATCCTTGTTGAGGTGCCGTCATCTGCCACGATAGGCGACGAGAACGAGGTAGAGACGCATTGGCGACAATTCATCGAGATCGGCTTCTCGATGATCCCTTGGTCCTACGCCGGACCTGAACGCATCAACATCCTCCGGAATCTTCTGGGTCCCGATCATCGGGCGCGAACGGGTTCTGACATCCCAGAAGACGCTGCTTTCGATTATGCGGTAATGAATCTGACGGGCGGCAGCTTCAATGACGTCATCGTCTCGAGCAGGGTGCCAGGTGAATGTCAGGAAGACGGATGTTCGATCGTCGTGTTTCACACCGATGACGGCGCAGACTGGAGCGTCGTTGCGCGCTTTCGGTCACTGGCTGTCGCCCACAGGATCCTGCCGAACGGAATAGCAGAGCTCGCGGCCATCGGTGACGACGTCACCCCGTCATACATTCTTCGCTGGGACGGCAAGGCTTTCGTTCAGCAATAATCAGGCCTGGCTGACGCTCCTGATCGGCGAAACGGCATTGCGACCTGCCGTCTGCGTAACGTGTTGCGGAGAAGCGAGTAGCCGGAGGCCGCAAGCAAAGACGTCGCGGATCAGGAATCGATCAACAAACGAAAAGGCCAGCCCCCGTTGCCGCGGGTAGGCTGGCCTTCGTGGTGGCGAAGCAACCGGCGGGAAGCCGACGATTCACCCCAATCAGAAGATAGAATGAAACGTGTCCCGCGTCCTTTCAACCACTTCGAATCGAGAATGGTTAAAAGTTCATGCCCGAACAAGGGCAGCGCGATGCTGCCGATCATCATCGGGCTGTCGATGAAAACCCGAAGCGAACACAATCCGCTCTTGATTTGTTGATCAACGCTTCAGGAACGACGGCCGACGGAAACCTGGAGTCGGCTGCTGAACAGTCTGCTGAGGCTCGGCAGGCTGCGACGCAGGAGGCGTCCGGACCGGAGCGGGGGAGGCTGGAACAGGTTCGGGGACCTGGGCGGTTGCGAGCTCCGGTTCCTGATGGGGGCCGTTGGCGGCGTCGCCATCCTCAACTTCTCCGGTCAGCCAGACGTTCTCTGGAATCTCTTCGAGAACCTGCGGATCGTCCGCAAGGTAATCCTCACCACCAAAATCCGTCTCCGGATCGCCGAAGACGTGGTCTTCAGTCACAGAAGCGGAATCCTCGATCATGACATGTTCTTGCGGCACCGCCGCTGTCGCAGGCGTGTGAGAAGGATCCGGTTGCGGGACCGAAGAAAGCGGCTCGACGGAGGGAGCATTGGCGGCCGGTCCGTCGCTCGCCGCAGATTCCTGCGCCTGAGCCTCTCCAGCCGACTCTGCCGCCTTACGACGGGGCCGCCGCGCGGCCGCCGGCTTCTGCACCCCCGCATCCGCGGCGGGCTGCAACGACTGCGTGTTGACTTCGAGCACGCCCGCCTCGGCGAGAACGCGAATGATTTCCTCGACCGCCTTGCGAGCTTTTGCCTTGGGAAGACCGCCTTCCTCGCACTTGACGTAGGCCTGATCCAGCGCCGCCTTGGCGGCGTCCATATCGCCTTTCAGGGCTTCGAGCCGACGCTTGTAGGATTCGATCTCGGACTTGATCCGTTCGATCGCAAGAGCCGCCGATTCTGCTTCGTTGAGCAATGCTCGAATATCACTCATCGGTGTACCTCACCCATTCTCGAATTCATTCAACTTCCGTAGACCGATCTTCGGCGTCCGAAGTGTCGCCTTGATCAGGCATGGTCAGGTCGGATTCGTCGCCCAGATCGTCCGCGCTGACGCGGGCGACGCTTACGATCGACTGCCCGTCGGGGAGCCGGAACATGCGCACGCCGCGCGTCACGCGCCCTGTGATCCTGACATCACGAACGCGGGTTCGGATCGTCTGGCCGCCGTCAGTGACCATCACGAGTCCATCATCCTCGGTAACCTTGAAACACGAAACGAGATTGCCCGTGCTGTGATTGATGATCGCGGCCGCGATGCCCTTCGCTCCGCGCGCGGTGGTGCGGTACTCGTAAGACGACGAGCGCTTACCGAAACCGTTTGCGGAAATCGTCAGCAGGTGCTCTTCAGCTTTCTGCATGGCTTCCATCTGATCCGCCGGAAGCGAGAAGGAGTCGGTCGTTCCGTCCTCCCGCTTGAGGGTGATGGTGCCGCCATTCAGGTAGGCATCGCGCTCCTGAGCGCTGCGCCGGAAGTGATTAAGGATCGATGCCCCGATCACGCGGTTACCATGCTCGAGCGTGATTGCCCGAACGCCGCTGCTGTTACGGCTCTTCATCACGCGCAGATCTTTGACCGGAAAGCGCACGCAGATGCCCCGCTCGGTCGCCACGAGCACGTCATCATCGTCCGTGGCCAACAGCACTTCCACGAGGCGCCCCTGCGGGTTGCCGAGATCGTCCTCGAGCGAGATGGCGATCTTCCCGGCGCGGTTGATGCCCCAGAATGCCCTGGCATCGTTGCGCCGGACCGTTCCGAAATCCGTGATGAACACGAGGCTCCGGCCGTCGAGTTCCTCTTCGGACTCCGGCATGGCAATGACTGCCGAGATCGTTTCCTCCTGGCGCAGAGTCACGAAGTTAACCAGAGGACGCCCTTTTGCTGACGGAGCACCATCCGGCAGGCGATAGGCCTTTAGAGAACGGGCAATTCCGCGTGACGTAAAGAATACGAGCGGCGTCTTGGTGGTACAGACGAGGGTGTTGATGACGAAATCCTCGTCTTTCGTCTCCATGCCATTACGGCCTTTACCGCCGCGCTTTTGTTCGCGGTAGGCGGCGAGATCCGTCCGCTTCACGTAGCCGGACTTCGTGATCGTGACGACGATATCCTTGCGCTCGATCAGATCCTCGTCGTCGATATCGTCCATATCGACGGCCTCGATCTTTGTGAGACGAGGCGTGGCGAATTTGGCTTTGATCTCCTGGAACTCGTTTCGAATGATGCCGTCGAGGACGGAACGGTCGTTAAGAATCGTGGTGAGGTGATTGATTTGCGCCGACAGAGATCGGGCCGTTTCGGCGATCTCGTCACGCTCAAGTCCGGTCAGCTTCTGAAGGCGCATCTCGAGGATGGCCTTCGTCTGGACTTCCGAAAGCTTAAATACATCACCGACCGGAACGTCCGGGTCCGCTTCCTCGAGCAGCTTGCGGAACTCGCCGGCGGTAGGGAACTCCATCGCCATCAACTTGACGCGCGCATCATCGACGTCGGAGGCCCCGCGGATGGTGCGGACGACCTCGTCGACCATGCTCACGGCTGCATAAAGGCCGATCTGGCGGTGTAGGGAATCGCGAGCCTTATTCAGTTCAAAGATGGTCCGCCGCCGAACGGTGGTCCGCCTGAACGCGACGAACTCCTTGAGAATCGACAACAGCGGCATTTCCTCCGGACGTCCGCGGCTGTTGAGCAACGTGGCGTTGTATCCGAAGGATTTGATGAGATCGGTGTGCTTACGCAGACCATTCAGAAGGATTGAGGGATCGACATCGCGCCGCAGTTCCACCACCACGCGGACGTTGTCGTTACGATCGGATTCGTCGCGAATATCCGTGATGCCGTCGAGCGTCTTGGACGAGACCAGTTCGGCAATCCGTTCGATGAAGGATTTCTTGTTCACACCGTAGGGTAGTTCGGAGATCACAATCCGACTTTTGCCGCCCTTGATCTGCTCGATCTCGGCCACACCCGAAACTCGGATCGAACCCTTCCCGGTGAGGTAAGCCTGACGGATGCCGCCGCGCCCCATAATGACGCCCTTGGTAGGGAAATCTGGGCCGGGGAGTACCTCGAAAATCTCGTCGAATGAGACGTCGTCTCGGTCAAGGACAAGAATACAGGCGTCCAGCACCTCACCGAGATTGTGGGTGGGAACGGATGTCGCCATCGCGACGGCGATACCTTCCGATCCGTTCACCAAAAGGTTCGGGAATCGAGCCGGAAGAACCTTCGGCTCCTTTAGCGAACCGTCGTAGTTTGGCTGCCAGTCGACCGTATCCTTGTCGAGGTCGTCTGTCAGCATATGAGCAAGACGGGTGAGCCGCGCTTCGGTGTAACGCATCGCCGCGGCAGGGTCGCCGTCGATGGAGCCGAAGTTGCCCTGACCGTCGACCAGGGGATGACGCATCTTGAACGGCTGCGCCAACCTGACCAGGGTCTCGTAGATGGCGCTGTCGCCGTGGGGGTGATACTTACCCATCACGTCACCGACCGCGCGGGCCGATTTCTTGTGCGGAGCAGTCGCCGGATAGCTCTCCTGCATCGCGTAGACAATGCGCCGATGCACGGGCTTCATCCCGTCCCGAACATCCGGAATAGCGCGGCCGACGATCACACTCATGGAGTAGTCGAGGTAGGACTTCGACATCTCGTCCTCGATCGGGACGGGCCGAATCCCCTTCTTCACGACAGACGCGCTGATCGCGGAATCTTCGGTTTCAGTCGACATTGAAAATTGTCCTTTCAGAGGAAATCGGTCGCTGCGCGATCAGGGGATCAGCGGCGGCAGCGTCTTGCGCGCAGCGGGCGCGGGTTCCGGCACCGGAGGGGCGGCTGACAGGTGCCGATGCCGCACAACCTCGCCGAGTTGCTCGGTAAGCTTTGTGATGACGTCATCCAAATCGGCGCCGACGGCAGGCTGCGTGGATTCGGATGGCTCGAAGGCCGGGGCAGCATCCGAAGCCACGTAGGCTTCCAATCTCGCCCCCGGCATGATTCCTATCTCGGCAGCGCTTACGCGCCCCCTGATCCGAGCGGTGGGCCCCGCGTGGAATTTCTCGGCAAACACGTCGCCTTCGATTCGGCCTTTGACGCGCACCACACGCGCGCGGACGTTGCCGACCACCGAACCGTCCCGAACGATCTCTACGACATCGTCGGTGAGGTCTCCGCGATAGGGACCATCGATGGTGCGGGTTACTGAATCCGTTCTCGCGGTCATACGGGGTCTCTCCGCTTCGTCCTGAGAGGCTGAATCCTGCGGATTGGTAGAGATGAATCCTTCCGCTGTCAACATTACGCCGCGGGGCGTAGGATTGCCGAATCCTCTCTTCGGTCCGCCGATCCTGTTCCGGTCAGAAGCGAAGGATTGCCGAGAGCGACGGCCTGCCTGGGGCGCACCGGAATGACCCCCAGGGCCTCCATGACGGCGGCGGCCACGGCTCTGGCGAGGAGCGGCGGAACCGAGTTCCCGACTTCCCTGGCGCCATGCCATTTCGTCCAATGAAAGCGGAACCAGTCAGGATAGGAATGCAGTCGGGCCATCTCGCGGACGGTGATGCAGCGCGGGTGGACGGGGTGGATCGGCCTGGCAGCGGTGAAGGCGCCCCGGTCGCGCGCGGTCCCGGCCCGCAAGGTGTTGCAGATGCCGATCGGATCGAGCTTGAGGAAACGGCTGACGGGTTCGACCGTACCCGGTGCAGCCTCGGAGAAGCGCTGCCGGGTTTGATCCGTATGCTGTGACCGCGTGGAGGACGTTAGAAGGCTGTGGTTCCACGATCTCGGATGGGAAAAATCCCCTGGATCCATGGCCTCTCCCCTGAGCGCTGCGGCGTAAGGAGAGGGCTCCCCGAGATTGGTCTGGACCCAATCCTTGTCGAAGAGTTCCGGAAATGCATCGGCGTCAGGCAAGTCCAGGATCGCGTCCGCAACAGTGGGGCCGACGGGAAGTCCCTCAGGCAGGCCCTTCCCCCGGCCATCGGCCGGGCGCGTCCGCGGAGCCGGGTAGGCAGGCACGGGCAGTCCGCGCTTCGCGCCCATGATGAAGAGCCGCTCCCGGCGCTGGGGGACGCCGAAATGGGCTGCGTTCAAGACCTTCCAGGGCAGGGCGACCTCGTAGCCGTCATTCTCAAAGCCGTCGACGAGTTCCTTCAGGAACATCCGATGCTTTCCGATAGTCAGCCCCTTCACGTTTTCCAGGACGAAGTAGAGCGGGCGCAGTTCCTTCACAATCCGCATGAAGTGACCAACGAGCGCATTGCGCGGATCGTCCAGGGATCGCTTGCCGATCAGGGAAAATCCCTGACAGGGGGATCCGCCGAATACGACCGCGATCTCGCGGTCGCCGATCCCGGCGGCCGCCCGGATCTGTTCGCCGGAAACGCGCTCGATGTCTGCGTTGAGGACGGGCGTCAAAGGGAAGTTGTAGGCGTGGACCGCGCAGTGAATCGGATCGACTTCAACCGCGCAGGCGACGTCGAACCCGGCCTGCTCGAAGCCGAGCGACATCCCGCCCGCACCAGCGAACAGGTCGATCCCGATCGGGCGATTCACCGTCAGGCCACCCGGACGGCCTTGTCCGCGCCCTTGATGGAAGCCTTCAACGCTTCGGGGAACTCCAGAACGACCTCGACCTTGAGACCGGTGAGATCCGGCTTGCGCACCACAATGGTCGGGCGCTCTCCGTCCGGCCCCACCGTGTCAGCGTATTTCCGGCGATACTTCTCCGCCTGCCCCTCAAGGATTCGCCGCGCCAGCCTGTTCAGGGTCGAAACTTCGACTACCTTCCCGCGCACCTCGAAGCGGACGGGAATTTGCTCGGAAACGGCTTCGGACATGTTTGAATCCTCAATGGCACCACTCCTTCGAGGATGCAGCCAAGGAGTCGCTCTGACAAGGATCCGCAAGCGGCTCCGCCGCAGGGATAGAGCCCGTCGGGTGTCGTTGCGGTGCTGCCGTTGAGTTGCCGATGACAGAACTGAATCGGCCCGTGCAAGCCGCCAAGCGCCCAGGTTGTCGGTGCATACCGGGCCTGTAGAGCGGCGCCTGCGGGTTAAATCTCAGACGCAGCGTCAGGCGGATCATCCGCCCAACGCCAGCGTCGCCGGACGAGAACCGTCAGGCATCGACATCGGCAAGGGCCGAACGCTCGATAACCCAAGCCTTGCGGTCTGGAACCTCGTCACCCATCAGGGTCGAGAACAGCTCGTCAGCAGCGGCAGCGTCACGGATCGTGACCTGCAACAGGGTCCGATTTTCCGGATTGAGGGTCGTCTCCCAGAGCTGATCGGCGTTCATTTCACCAAGACCCTTGTAACGACTTACCTTCGCGCCGTTCTCGCCGAGAGAGCGGCCGATATCATAGAGCTCTGCCGGACCGAAGATGCGGGTCTCGTTGCCGGACGGTTCGCGCAGAGTTGCTCCAGGCCCGTAATGCGTCTGAAGAGACTCGGCCCGCCGCCCGAGCGAACGCGCGTAGGTCGTAGCTGAGATTCGCGACGGGATCAGCAAGTTGTTGGTGACACCGCGCTGGGTCCACGACAACTCGACGCCGTCATCGACCGCCCGCGCCGTCCACCGCGCGTGCGGAACCCGCATTTCCATCATCTGCGCCAGATAACCCGCGCATTCCTCTCGGATTTCGGTCGTGGCAAAGGCATCGGGCACGACCATCCCGCCCACTGCGAGAGCGGTGGTGACGGGCAGATTCCCGATATCCGCGTCCAATGCGGAGATCATCTCCGCTTCCTCGGCGGCAGCGACCGCAAGCTTCACCAGGTCGTCGCCGGCCACGATCGTGCCGTCGTCCAGCACGAGCTGGCAGCCGTCGAGCCCGGCGCTGATCAGGTGACGGTCTAGAGCTTCCTTGTCGAGCAGGTAGGTTACCTGCTTCTTCCTGGTCACCGAGAAGAGCGGCGCTTGAGCGATGTAGACGTAGCCGCGGTTGATCAGTTCCGGCATGTACCGGAAGAAGAGCGTCAGCAGCAGCGTGCGGATATGGGCGCCATCCACATCTGCGTCGGTCATGATGATGATCTTGTGGTAGCGCAACTTATCGGGATCGAAGTTGTCCTTCCCGATGCCGCAGCCGAGGGCCGTGATCAGCGTACCGATCTGTTCAGACTTGAGGATCTTATCGAGGCGCGCGCGCTCGGTGTTGAGGACCTTTCCGCGCAGAGGCAGGATCGCTTGGGTCCGGCGATCGCGGCCGCCTTTTGCGGTGCCGCCTGCCGAGTCACCCTCCACGATGAAGATTTCGGCTTCGGCAGGGTCGCGAACCGTACAGTCGGCCAGCTTGCCCGGCAGTGAGGCGATGTCCAGCGCCCCCTTCCGGCGTGTCATTTCGCGGGCTTTGCGCGCCGCTTCACGCGCCGCGGCGGCATCGGCCGCCTTGCCGATAACCTTCTTGGCGTCGGCCGGATTTTCGTCGAACCACGTCTGAAGCACGTCGGCCACGACCTGTTGAACCGGGCCCGATACCTCGCTCGAGACCAGCTTTTCCTTGGTCTGGCTCGAGAACTTGGGGTCAGGCACCTTCACTGACACAACGGCGGTCAGCCCCTCACGGATATCGTCGGCCTGAAGCGCCGTCTTCTGTTTCGCCGTGAGGTTGGCCTCGGCATATGACTGAACGCAGCGCGTCAGCGCCGCCCTAAATCCTGCAACGTGGGTGCCGCCGTCTTTTTGCGGGATGTTGTTCGTAAACGCCAAGAGCGTCTCGTTATAGCCATCGTTCCACTGAAGCGCGACGTCGACAGAGATGGTGATCTCGCGACCGCCCTGATCAACCTTGCGCTCGCCCTTGCAGACGATAGGCCGGGAAATGATGGAACTGCGGTTCCGGTCGACATGAGTGACAAACGCGGCGATGCCACCCTCATAGCGCATTGTGACGGGCTCGATGCCGGGAACACGACGGTCATGAAAGATGATCGTCAGCCCCGAATTGAGGAACGCCAGTTCGCGCAGGCGCCGCTCGACGCGCGCAGCATCAAACTCGACCCCATCGAAGATATCAGGGGAAGGTGTGAACGTGACCTGGGTGCCGCGCTTGTCGCCACACTCCCCCACGATTCTAAGTTCCTCGGCGACGGCGCCATTCTCGAAGGCAATGAGATGCTCCTTCCCCTCGCGCCAGACGACGACCTCGAGCCGGGTCGAAAGTGCGTTCACAACCGATACGCCGACGCCATGCAGACCGCCGGAAACTTTGTAAGAATTCTGGTCGAACTTGCCGCCCGCATGCAGTTCGGTCATGACGACCTCGACGGTCGGACGACCCTCGGTGGGATGCATTGCCACCGGAATGCCGCGACCGTTGTCTACGACCGTCACCGAGCCGTCGGCATTCATGTAAACAGCGACCGTGTCGCAATAGCCGGCAAGCGCCTCGTCGATGCCGTTATCCACCACCTCCCAGATCATGTGGTGCAGACCCGAACCGTCTCCGGTATCGCCGATATACATCCCCGGCCGCTTCCGGACGGCATCGAGTCCTTTCAGGACCTTGATCTGATCGGCGCCGTAGTTGTCGGCGTTCCTCAGTTCGGCGGATTCGGGCATATCGGGTCCTTCCACAGGTAGGATTGGCGCACGGATACTGTCGCGCCGCGCCCGTTCTGTCAACATTTTGCGGGAACGAATCCTTTGCCGGCAGATCTTGACGTCGGCTCGGAATTCACTCATTCAGAAACGACGAGGAGATTCATCCATGATTATCACTGTCGCGACAACGACGAGATGGTGCACCGGACGCCCGACGGGGTGTGCGTATGGAGGATTCTGCGTCTAATTCTATCGCCTCCTACTCACAAAGCCCCGTCGGGAACGCCCTGACGGGGCTTTTTCTTTTGATCATGCAAGGACGTAGCTCAATGGCCAGAGTGCCGGTCTCCAAAACCGTGCGGTGCGGGTTCGAATCCCGCCGTCCTTACCAGTTCGCCGGATTAGCTCAGCTGGCAGAGCAGCGCCCTTGTAATGCGAAGGTCGGGGGTTCGAATCCCTCATCCGGCACCAATTGCCACCGAAGCTCGATCAGCCGAGCAGCCGCTTCGTAAGCGGAAGGCAGGGGGTCGAACCCGGCGGCAGCACCAATGGACCTGTTCAGGAGGGCGTGATGAGTTCACAGGATCAGCCACAGCCATTGTTCGAGGATCTCATAGCTGATCCCTCGGCTTCCGCGGAAGATTTGGTGGCCGCTTTTGAGAGGCGCCAGAAGGAAATCGCCAGAGCACTTGCCGCCATGGAAGAGATGTCCGCGGAAGAAATCGAACTTGAAATGGTGGAGATTGACGACTGACAATCGGTGCGGTGGCGGAGTGGTTACGCGGTGGACTGCAAATCCTCTCAGGCCGGTTCGATTCCGGCCCGCACCTCCAAGTCTGAGCGTTCGTAGCTTCAATCGGATAGAGCGGGGGCCTTCTAAGCCCAGGGTTGCAGGTTCGAGTCCTGCCGAACGCGCCACTCCTACAACGCACCTCCTGACGTACTGTCAGACCGATTTGACCTTGTCTCCGCCGGTACGAATCCGATCTCGAGTCCCTTTTCAGGAGGTCGCCCGTGAGGATTCGCTTCGCTGCCGTCGCCGCGCTCGTCGCATCCGCAGCCTTCATTACGACCGAGTTCGCCAGCGCGGATCAGTATTTCTTCCGGGCACGAGGTGCGATCAGTGCGACATCACCGGGCGGCAGTAACGGCCCTGGCGATGAAGTCTCGCTTCCTCCCGGCGGCACTCCGCAGAACGATCCGTTGATCGCGCAGGGTGCGCCGCCGACAGAACTCACTGTCGGCGAGAATTTTTCCTACGCGTTTACGGCGTCCGGCGGCACTGCTCCGTACACGTGGAGCGCGACCGGATCGCTGCCTCCAGGCGTATTACTCGATGATAATGGCGCATTGCACGGTTTGCCGTCGCCTGAGGCTCATGGCCAATCGTATTCTAGTTTCCGCGCAGCGGCTTGCCTCTTCCCGTGTGACTGGTAATTGTCGCTATTCTACGCGACGGTGAGGGTGACGACCGGGCGGACGATTCGCCCGGTGGCCGCAGATACCGAGCACGTCGACCTCACAACCTCATCATCCGCGTCGATCCTGCCGCCTGCTCGCCGTTGCCAATTGCCAATAAGGACTCCACACTCGTTCTGAAAGGATTCGGTGCGGGTGCTGGGGATGGCCGAAAACGCAAAATCAGCCGTGAAGGCGATGGCGCGTCACATCGAGGCCATCTGCGCGTTCCACGGAATCCGGATGAAGAGCCACCGTTCCGGTCTGGCGGACCAGGATTTGAGGGAAATCCATATTCGTCCCGTCAGGAGCGAAGTGACCTATGCCATAGCGCTCCATGAAATCGGCCATCTGCTCGGCCCGTGGCAGCGCAGCGTCAGTCTGCTCGAAGAAGCCGGCGCCTGGTATTGGGCACGCAAGAATGCCCTTCAATGGACGCCGCGAATGGAAAAGACGCTTGTGGCCTCTTTGAAATCCTACGTGGTTTGGTTCGCAGCCCGTGACGAGGTTCCCGCCCCGAAGCCGGGCCACCCTTCCTGGAAGATGCTGAAGCTCGCAGGCATCCGGCCGCCTCGCCGGCGGAAGAGCGCTGTTGCCAAGGCATCGCCGAAGCCCCGCGGACGGCGCAAATGAGACCCGCAGCCTCCCGCTATCGATTCCTGCTCGTGAAGGCGGGAGGATTCGATTCCAAGCAGGAGACCAACAATGCTCAACGTGAAGACTTCGGATTTCGATAAAATCGTCGCGTCCGCTCCGACAGTTCTCGTGGATTTTCATGCTGCCTGGTGCCAGCCATGCAAGGCTCTCGAGCCGACGCTGGCTGCCATCGACGGTAATCCTATTCCCGTTGTGAAAGTGGACGTCGATGCCGAGCCCGATCTGGCTGTGCGCTTCGGCATCATGAGCGTCCCGACACTGGTTTTGATCAAGAACGGAGAGCCGATCGATAAGCGCACCGGCACACACAGCGAAGGCGCACTTCGGTCCTGGATAGACAAGGCGGCAGCCTGAGGGCTCTTCCTTCCGCAACCGGGAGCGGTTTCCTCAGAACCGCCCCGGCTTCGGCACGTGCCTGAACGCAAACAGATTTCGAAATCAACCGCGTGTCGCCAGGGAATCCTTTGGATAGCCATTCCGTCAATCAATTACGACCCGACAAGGGCCTGTCTCGAGTTCCTGCTACACATCCTGTTCAGAAGAGCTGAAAGTACAGGTCTTTCCCAATTCAGTAGTGTTCCGCATCGCCGGCGACGGCGCCGTCAACAATTGACGGCGGACGGATGCGCCTGTATGTCAACTATTTGGATCCACTCCGTTCCGGAGATGCGACAGGAATGAAGGCAAGCTTTAAGGTTCTTCCGCCGAGCAGGCGGAACAAGAAGCAGATAACGGCCCATCTCAAACCCGTGCTCGTCGAAGCCGTGCACCGGAGGCGTCTGCGGGCCGGGGTGACGGTTCAGGAGATCATCGCGTCCGCCGTCAATACCGCTATGGAGAGTTTCGGACGCCGCCCGGTTCTGCCGGTTGACAGGCGCCGACTGGTTAAGCGCGAACGTCACCTCGCACAGGTGCAGATATCCGGGAACGCACCGCGCAGCAGGGCGGGGACCCGGCGGATCGCGGCCTGGTTCGACAAGGACCTTGTCGACAGGGTCGTGGCATTCTCCATCGAGGTCGGCACCAGAATCGAAGACCTGATCGAACTGGGTCTTCGTGAGATGTTTACGAGCGAAGAACTCGAAGAGGCAGAAGCCGCCGAAAAAGCTTCACAAGAAGCTGCGGAGGAAGACCAGAAGGCCGCTTAGCGGTGCGAACAGGCTGCGGCCATGGCACGGTAGGACTGATCCGTGTCGATCGCGGCATTCTCCCGTTCCGTCCGAGCGATGACAGCCTTCGCAGCTCGGGTGGCCGCATCCGTGATAAGGGTCTCCGCCCGTTTGGCAGCTTCTTCCTTCGTGCTTCCCTTTACTGGCATTGCGCTGTCAACCACCTGGAGTATCGCATCACGGATCACTGATTTTGCACGAGAGAGACCTCGCTCATGGATGGCAACATGCTGCATCTCATGCGCAAGAGTGGTCCGATAGCGACATGACCCACGCACGAGATCCCGAGCCAAGTAGACGCGAACGTTATCGGAGAAACCGTGCCGAACGTGAACTTCGGTTGGATACGCACACCATGACCCAAAAATGGATTTCGTCATGCGAACCGTGACGCGGACGTGCGTCAGATAATCCACCGCAGTGATGCCCAGCGTCGCCCCTTTATGCCTGTTGCCTGCCATCGAGGTTAGCCGGCGCATATCGAGGCTGTAATCGTATGAAACAGGTCTGCGTAAGATGTCTACATCGATCGTCGGAGACACCGCATCACATGCCGCAGCAACGGCCGGATGAAGCAAGAGAATGAACAGAACGAGCGCGGCAAGGATCGGATACCGAAGAGTCATTCCCCACAATCAACCGCATTCTTCGTCGGCGCAAAGCGAGAGCATCTTTGATAACGAAGAAGGCGAGCCGACCCGTCAACGATCAGCGTTGCCAAGACGCGACCTCAACGCTTCATAGGCGTCTTTCACACGACCGCCGGATCCGTCCGGAATTTTAACCCTGATGACAGCTATAAGATCGCCGGGACCATCGGAGTTCGGCATACCGTGATGCCTCATCCGGAACTTCCGGCCTGGTTGTGTTCCCGGCGGGATCTTGAGGCGATAGCGACGTCCGAGCACATCGCTGACGGTTACCGAACCGCCGAGTGCAGCGTCCCATACCTCGATCTCGACATCAGTTTCCACGTCTGTCCCGATCAATCGGAACCGTGCATCAGGGATGATCCTGATGACGACCTCGAGATCGCCCAACAATCCTCCTTCAGGGTCGTTGGCTCCACCCGGAACGGTGAGCAACATGCCGTCCTGGCATCCGGCCGGAACCGTCACCTCAGCTGGCACGTGGCGGGAAGTGCCATGACCACCGCATTCCTTGCATCGAGTTCTGGTCCCTACACCTCGCCCTCCGCAATCGGGGCAGGCGAGTTTCATCCGGATGATGCCGCGCTGCTGTTGGTCGGCAATGCCCGTGCCGCCGCACGACTGGCACATTGTCGGTTGCGTATGATGGAAGCCCCTCCCTGAGCAGGAGTCACAGCGTCCCGATCCGCCTGTAACCTTGATAGTCCCGCCTGAGAATGCCTGTGCGAGCGTGATGCGGATTTCCTTCCGGATATCACGTCGGATCGGCTTGCCGGCGGCTCTTCTCCCCGACATATCAGTCCACTCGAAGGTGTCCGCGCGCCCCTCCTGAATGATCCGGTAGGCCTCGCGGATCTTTGAGAATTTTGAGGCAGATTCGGGATCGTTCGGGTTGAGATCGGGATGGGTCTCCTTGGCCAGCTGGCGGAAACGGGCATTCACCTGCTCGGGTGTGGCGCCGCGCGAAATTCCAAGGACCGAGTAAGGATCCATCCTACCTCCTTTGGGACTCATGTTGACACGAATCCTGTTGGTGGTTCTATCTGACGGAAACTTCGGAGTCCAATCCATGAAATCATCGCGTGGCGCTCTTTTCGCATTGTTGCTCGCCGGCATCGCCATACCGGCAGCCGCGACCGAATATCGGCCCCTCTCAGAGAGCGAAAAGGCGTCGATCGCTAGGGAGGTGATCCGTTATTTCAAGGAGAATCCCGGTGAATTGGTGCAGGCGATCATTGATTGGCGCCGCCGCGGAGAAGAAGCACTCATCACACCCGAGGATCCGGTTTCTGGAAACCCGGCCGGAGACGTGACCGTCATCGAGTTCACTGATCTAGGCTGTGCACCATGCCGAGAGACAGCCACTGCTCTCAAGACAATCGTCGCGACGGACGGCAGAGTGAAAGTCATCCATAAGGATCTTCCTGCCAGCGGAGAAGACGCATCCAACGCCTCACTGCTGATGATTGCATCAATTAGGTCGGGAGCCGAACGACACAAGATTTCCGACCTTGTACCGGCAGAGAGCTTCAATAGTGAAGCCGTTATCGCGGCCCTTAAGTCGGCGAACCTGAAGGACCCTTCACCGGATCGGCTCTCCGCAGCAAGGGACGCTTTGACACGCAATCGACTGCTCGCCGCGCGGCTGGGCATCAAATCACTCCCCGCGCTTGCGGTGGTCTCCGGAGATCGATTGAAGATCCTGACGGGCCAACTCTCCGCGGTGGAAATCAAGGGCGCTGTTAATGAAGTCCGTGCCGCATCTGGAGGGCCGACCCGGACCGCACCGAATTGAACCCGACCCGGCACCCGAAGAGGCCACTCCCCATCAGTGACGGCGTTAATATCATTCTGATTTGCGCCCCTCGGTAGCACGCCGAAGCCGCGCGGCGGAACTGGCTTCGCTCCAGGCATAAAATCCAGAGATCCCGAGAAGGATGAAGGCGCCGGATACCGATCCAGAGACATACTGGTCCGGCGTCCAGCGGAAGACCGTTGCGACACCGATCGAGATCCCGCCAATCAATGTCGAAAGAAGGCCGATGAGCGCGCCGCGCTGCCTCATCGCGCTCCCGATGCCTGAAGCAATGCCGATCCCACCCAACAAAAGACTGTTGTCGACAAACGTCATTGTCTCCCTCAAACCGACGAAGTAGACGTTTCGCTGCATCACGAGCGCGCCGAACGCGATTAGTGCGGAGCACCCAAGAACAATCCTTGTGGTTGTCTCCGGCGGATCAAGATTCCTCATCTGTCCCATCAACAGATAGAGGAGGGCGACCACAATCGTCGGCAGACCGAACCCGCCAAGCACGGCGACCCAGCCGGACGGAACGTTTCTTTCCGGAACAAAGGCGATCGGAATAACGTAGCGACGAGCCGTTTCGCGAAGGTCCGCGACGGCCTGATGGACCTCCACCCATCTTGACCGGAGATTCATCGAGACCGGTGACACTGAATCGGCAACGAAGACGCAATCAGGCGTCAGGTTGATCTCCATGTGCGAAATTCTGGCAGCACCAAGACCCTCAACGTCTTGTTCATGGACGGTTCGCCAAGCCACCGGGTCGTAGGGGAAGACAGAGGCTTCCGCCCATCGCCCCTTCATCCTCACGCCGATGGCAAAGTTCTGTGCCTGCTCTTCGATCGCCTCAACGTAGTCGCTCCGGGTTACATCGGTCAGACGCTTGGCGGCAGGAGAAACCGTAAAGACCACCAGCATTCTCGGGTCGTCGTTATGGGCGAACGTGACGGATCGTTCGTCGGACCGGTCCTCCACACGGTGCATGAACCTTGAGAAATAGGGGGAGGTGGCTGCGATATCAGCGGCCCTGATGCCGCAACCAGCGGCCGATGCGCCTGCCGAAGAGCCGATAAGAATAAAGGAAATCAGGGCGGACAGGGCGACGAGACCATGGCGCGTCATGCGGCTACTCCCGGGAATTTGGGCTGGTATCGAGGATAGGGGCAGGTTCGGGCGGCAGTCGAGACCGGTCCATTGAATGAATCCTTCACATCTTTCCAGCGATCGGGCTAAGTTCGATAATTGTTGCGCGCAAAAAGGATTCGATCAGGAATGCTGAGAGGATTGAAACCAGCCCCGCTGCGGCGGCCGACCGTTTCCGTCCCCGCGGGGACGGCCGGACACGACACCCGCCCGAAGCCTGCCGGTCTGAATCTCTCGGCAATCAAATCCACGCTGGATCCGGCGCTGGACGACGGGCCGACGCCGGCCGAGGGCTCGGCTTCCACATCCCAACCACAGGTTCCTGCTGAGCCGGAACTTACCGAGATCTCGGGCAGAGTCGTCAGGCTTATCTACCAGAAGGACGATTATGCGGTTTATGCGATCCGAGGGTCCGGCGAGAACCGCGGGAAGGAAGTGACGGTCGCCGTGACGAGCGCCATCAAGGCTTCCCGTGGCGACAACATCATCGCGAAAGGATCCTGGTCCACGTACAAAAACCGACCGACCTTCAAGGCCGTCATGATCATGTATGAGGTGCCGAAAGGAGCGCAGGGGGTTGTAACGTGGCTCGGCACGAAAGCGGCCGCCGGCGTCGGGAGAGCTACCGCTAAGAAGTTGGCCACACATTTCGGGGAGCGTCTGCCGGAAGTCATTTCGGATCCCGAGAAGCTGGCCGAAGCCGGGATTCCGATGGACAAGGCCAAGACCATTGCGGAGGCCTGGAACACCAATGCCGGTCAGGCGGAATTGGTCGAATTCCTGGGCCGCTTCGGCCTGGGAGAAATGACTATCGCCAAGATCGTTCGAAAGTTCGGCGGCGCTTCACGGCGTATCGTCCAGGAAAATCCCTGGAAACTCGCGGAGGTGATCGACGGCGTTGGGTTTAAGACTGCGGATGCGATAGCTTTCGAAGCAAATCACACCCGTGATTCCGAAAGGCGGATCGCTGCCGGACTGCGTTGGTGTCTCGAGCAGAAGACGGGAAAGGAGGGACATTGCGGACTTCCCGAGAATGTCCTGCTCGAAGAAACGTCACGTCTCCTTGAGCTTCCCCGGACGACCATCAAACCCGTCATCGAGAAGATCGTCGACGACCAGACCACCTCTCTGGATTCCACGACCGGGTTCCTGTTCCCCGTTAAACTCTTGCGGGCAGAGACCGACCTTTCCATGCGGCTGAAGGGGTTGGCCGCCGACGGCGACCGCATCAGCGAAGACGAAGCCCGCTCGGCCATCGAAAAGGCAATCGATGAAATGGGCGTCATTCGCGACGAAAGCCAGATCGAGGCCGGAGTCATGGCGTTGACGAATCCGGTTTCGATCATCACAGGTGGCCCCGGAACGGGTAAGTCGACCATTCAGCGCGCCGTGGTCGCGGCACTCGAAAAACTCGGACGCGTCGTCGCCCTGGCTTCGCCGACCGGCCGGGCCGCGAAACGGTTAGCCGAGGTCTCAGGACGCCCTGCAAGCACCTGCCATCGCCTGCTCAGCTTCAACGCGGAGAAGGGTGGCTTTGAGTTCGATGCGTCCCGTCCATTCGAAGAGGACAGGTTTATCATCGATGAGTTTTCGATGGTGGATCTGCGGCTTGCCAGCAGCTTCTTCGATGCCATCAAGCCAAAGGGGGGCGTCACGATCGTCGGAGATGTCGATCAGCTCCCATCGGTCGGCGCAGGCCAGGTCCTCAGAGATCTGATCGAAAGCGGAGCGATCCCGGTAACCCGATTGAAGACGGTTCATCGGCAGGCTGGCGACAGCGGCATCGTCGTCGCTGCGGCGCGGATCAATAAGGGCGAACACCCAATTCCGGACGGTGACGAGGGAACTCTGAATGGTTTCGAGTTCGAGGAGATCCACGATCACGACCTGCTGCTCGAGCAGATTGTAACGTTAATGAAGGATACGCTGCCCGAGATGGGGTTCGACCCCATAAAGGACGTCCAGGTTCTTGCCGCCATGCGGAAAGGCGATCTCGGCATCGTCAGGCTAAATGAGGTCATTAAAGCCTCACTCAACCCAGCAACTCCCGATAAGAGCGTGGAAATCAGAAAGCGTGTCTTCAGCGTCGGCGACCGGGTGATGCACCTTCGCAATGACTACGCAAAGCGGGTTTACAACGGCGAAGTCGGGACGGTGGCATGGACGGGGACGCGGATCAATGACCGGAACAAGGAAGAGCCGATCATCAAAGTCGACTATTCCGGATTCGAGGCGTTCTACGGCCCTGAGGATATCGACGACGTGGAGCTTTCCTGGGCGGCGACCGTTCACAAATCCCAAGGTTGCGAATTTCCGGTCGTCATCTTCGCATGTCCGTCCGAACACCGCAGGATGCTGACGCGGAATTTGCTCTATACGGCGGTAACCAGGGCGAAGCAGAAATGCATCGTTATCGGCGACGGCCGCGCTCTTCAGCATGCTGTCAGGACGGCAGACGTGAATCGCCGCTTCACGGGTCTTTCGAAGCGCGTCGTCACCCGCGACGCTGACATGATCATATCTCCAAGACCGTCATAGAGATGACGTCAGCCCTCGACACGTTCGGCAACCCATTCTCCAAGCCGGTCGCCGGCAGATCGGACTAATCTCACCGCCTCATTTAGTGTGGCCGACGCATCATCGAAACGCTCGCGGTCAAGGTCGGCTGCGAAAGCAGGCCCGTTCTCGCCGTGTAAAGCAGTGCGTGCCAAGTAGAGACGCAGTGCCTGCGCCTCATATGCGGCAATGACGCCTTCTACCATTTCCTCGACCAGCGCGTCTGCTTGATCGGATCTGCCTTTTGGACGTAAACCTGCGTAGCTCTCAACGGCCTTCCTGAGTACACGGACGGGGCCATCGACCCGTTGTCCGCGTTTTCTCGCCGCCACAAACTCGGCAACAGCTTCGTTCCCGAACCGAACCGGGCGCTGCGCCTCCCACTCCACCGCGCGGATGATGGCGATCCTTTCATGATCGATATTGCCGAGCGCTTCCAAAACCTGCGGCAAATCGGCAGGCGGCTGCCGAGTGGCGAGCGGACGCGCGATCTCAATCGTGGCAGCGACCATAAGCAGAACGCACAAGGCAATCCGCCGCCATGTCAACATGCGTAACTCCGAGCCGAGAACACTTCTGAAGTTTGAATTTATCCCGTCGCTCAGTTCAAAGGGAATCCCAAGTTGTAGAAGGGGCCGAAGCAGGCATCGAGCATCTCGCGCGACGCGCTATCGGCTTACTAAACCGTGCGGACAACTGAAAAACGCCGCTCCGATGTGGAGCGGCGTTTTGGTGTTTGAAACTGTCCTTCAGCGACCGAGGCGCGCCAACGGCGGCCGTAGGCCACGACGAAGACCCATCGGCCGGGTGATCGGGCGCGTGGCTTCTTTCGGTGTGCCCGTTAGCTCCTCAGCCTCAGTCTCGGTCTTCTGCTCAGCCCTCTGCTCGGATTCGCCGACATTGTCATCGAGAACGTCCCGCTCCTGTTCCGTCGTCTCGCTCGTTCCCGGCTGATCCTCCGTAACGGAGGGCACCTCCTGAGAGTGGGTCGGCGCCGGCGATATCTCCGGCCCGTCTGCCGCCTGGCTCAGCGCGGCGTCTTCAGCCGCATAGATGGCCGCCGCCTCGGCTTCGGGATTCCCGACAGGTTCACTAGCGGGGGTGTCGGTTTCTTCCGCAGTCGGTTCGGGATCACCGAATACCTCATCCTCGACGGCCTCGGCGCTGTTGATCAGGTCGATGCTCCGATTGCATGCGGCAGCTGCATACTCAGCCAGAACGCGGTAGCCGCCTTGGAAATCACCTGCCTTGCGAAGCTCCTCCGCCTTGTCGAGAACCGCTTCAGCATCCCTGCGCAGGCGTGCCAGTTCGAGCGTCGGTCCCGTCAGGACCTTGTAGCTGTCCACATGAAGGGTACGGGTCTTCACCGTTCTCCCGTCGCGGACGAACTGCCCGTCCTTGAACTGGCCGACCAGTTCAATCAGCAGACGCCTGTTGGCAATCTCCTCTCCCTCGGGAACCAGGTCGAGCAGTTCCTTGGTCAGGGCAGTGGCCTTCGGACCGAAAACGACCGCATTCACATTCTTGCCGCGGTGATCGCGCCCCGCGAGGCGGAGCCACGGACCCGTTTTTCCTTCGTCGGCCCGCGTTCGTTTGATCTCGATAATGGCCTTCATGAATTCCTCCACACCATGACCGACACATGAGTGCAAAGACTCGCAAGGCACCACCGCGGACGGGAGTCCTTGAACCCGGGCGTGAACCGGTGTTGAATTTAGCAGCGCAGAGGATTGGTTATGCGGATGGTTAAGGATTCGTACTGGGCGGTTGCTGCCGCGGCGGCCATCGTGGCGGTGTTTGGATCGGTCACGTCGGTCTCGGCGGCGACGGGTTGGCAGAACCGTCAGACCCAAGGCCGATGCTGGGCATACACGCTGCCGGAGTCGACTTCGGCAGCCGTTCAACGCGGGCCGGCCTATCTCTCGATCCAGAACTATCCCGCGGAAGGCGTTCGCGGGTCCGTCGCCGTCGTTTCCGGAACGGATGAGACCGCAAAGGGCTCCGTTTACGTCGATGTCGACGGTAATCGTTTCGAGATGCTGCCTTTCGCCGACGCCGCGTTCTCGCAGTCCGGAGCGCCGGAGGCCGCACTCATCGAGGCGATGAAGAGGGGTCGGGAACTGACCGTTACCTGGGAGGCTGACGGCAGGACCGTCGTCGACCGGTACAGCCTCATGGGCTTCACAGCCGCAAAAGCTCAAGCGGACAGAGACTGCCGCTGAAATTCAAGCATTGAGGGAAAGGAAAAGTCGGATGAAGTATGCTTTGGGTATCGCGGGACTGGCCGCGCTGATGACGGTGAACGGGGCGCTTGCAGCCGACATCGCGCCGAGACAGGAACCCGTCGCTGCGCCTGTTGTCAGGCCGGTTTATAATGCTTTCGACTGGACCGGACTTCACATCGGCATTCACGGCGGGCACCTGTGGGGCAATCATCACTTCGATCCGGCGTTCATGAGCGGCGGTGGAACGCTGCCGTCCGTCGCCAATTCCTTCAACTCCGACGGCTACTTCATCGGTGGCCAGGCCGGATTCGACGTCCAGTTCGCTAACAACGTTGTCGCCGGCATCGAGGCGGACCTTTCGTATGCCGACATCGACGGCGAATCAAGCTACGCATCCACGCCCGGATCCTTCGCCGGCAGCGAAATTGAATGGATCGGCACCGTTCGCGGGCGCATCGGTTATGCCTTCGACCGGATCATGCCGTACGCGACAGGCGGCATTGCCGTAGCGGGAACGCGCGGTTTCGCACATGGCCTGACAGGACCGGGTTCGTATGCCTCGGATCGCAATGTGTCGACGGGATGGGTCGTCGGCGCAGGCGTCGAATATGCGCTGAACGACTATTTCAGCCTGAAAGGTGAGTACCTCTTCACGAAGTTCACCAACGGCGATTACTTCTTCCCGGCTCCGGCCGGCGGCTCGCTTCACGTGAACGAAGACGCCTCACTGAACGTCCTCAAAGTCGGCGTGAACTATCGGTTCAACTGATCGGTGGAAGCATCGGTCCTTACGGGGGCCGGTATCTCATAGGGTCTCTGCGCCAGCACATCCGGGTCGGGTCGCCAAGGGAAAACAGTGAGACACCCGAAACGTAAAGGTTCCCGTTTGCTGAAAAGACGGGTGTGTTGGCGCAGAGACCCTATGAGTGAACTCGATAGAAAGCGCCGCAAGGCGGCATGACGATCAATCCGGCACAGCGGGTTTATGACTGGGAGCGGTGCTACGTCGAGCCATATGACGTCAGCTTCTTGTCTCGCGACGACATCAGATCGCTCGTAACCATCGCAGCCGGAATTCTCTCGATTGCCGTCCCCGGCGTCCGCTTTGTCAAATCGGCGGCAACACCGTGCCGCGCCGACCCGGCGAGGTGGCAGATCGAGATAGCGGATTGGGGAAGGAATCGTGTGACCATCCTTCATGAGATGGCTCACCTTGCCACCATCAGAAGAGTTGCCGCGGGGGAGGATCCACACGGACCGTCATTCGTGGCTATGGCAATCCGACTCTATGCCCGGTTCCTCGATCTTGATGAAGCACATCTCAAGAGCCTTGCGATCCGCTCGGGGATCAAAGTGGGCGAAGTGTCATCCGGCAGAACGTCTGCCGGAAGGTTCATGGAAGAAGACTTCTGAGATCGGGTACGCGACGGGATTTTTGTGGCCAACAGCTGATTGCCGGGAATTGTCATCCGGCAGAACGTCTGCCGGAAGGTTCATGGAAGAAGACTTCTGAGATCGGGTACGCGACGGGATTTTTGTGGCCAACAGCTGATTGCCGGGAATTGTCATTTAGGACGTCCCCGACAAGGGCCTAGTCTCGTAACCCGCAGAGGTTGGCCGGTTCTTCTGCAATGACACTCAGGAACGCAAATTCGGGCACCGAAGAGGTCTTCGGTCGGCGTACGAACTTCTGCTTGAAATGCAACGATTTACGCCCTGCCGAGCACCGTCGTTCCTTCGACCGGCGTGGAGATCTCAACCGATCCAGGGCGGTCTACATGGCCGGCGATCCAGGTCCTAAGAAGGGACATTGGTCTCGGCGCCGCCATCGGCGCCGAGAATTGCGGTTCACCGGGCGAGATGATCGGCGAGAGCATCGTCCACCAACCTTCCCAGTTCGACAACGCGTGCCGTGCCCTCGAGCTTGTGACCGGCGACGAAAAAGGTGGGGGTCCCTGAAACGCCACCTCTCGACGCCTCGATCGCCACATTCGCCACGGCTTCGGAAGAGGCCTTCGCGGACATACAGGTGATCAGCTGCGTCGGTTCCTGCTGCTCCGGCAAGTTCTGCATCAACGCTCCGGCGATGTCCTCTTCATAGGCCCATGACGATACCGATTTGAACAGCCTTGTGATCGCATCGGCACGCTTCTCCGGCGAAAGGCACGATACGGCCAGTGCGCCCGCCAGAGCGGACTTATCGAGCGGGAAATGACGGTAGACAAGTTTGGCCTTACCGGTATCGATCCAGCCCTTCTTGAACCCAGGCAAGAGCTCAGTATGGAATCTCGCACAATGCGGACAGGTCAGGGACGCGTATTCATAGATCGTCACGGGCGCGGCCGGATCGCCGATCACGACATCGCCGGGACGTTCGCCGTCGGGGGACCATTCTTCTGCCGAAACGGGCAGCGCTCCGGCTAAAAACAGAAGCGACGCAACGGTCGCGACTAGGAGCTTCGAGAACATCTGCTTCATGGGTTCACTCGTCCTCTGCCGTGCGCAGGCCCTCGATCAGAGCATTCTCGAGGGAGGACGCCTGACCCCTGATCCTCTCCTCGATAGCTTCCGCGACTGCCGGATTCTCCCGCAGGAACTGCTTCGCGTTCTCACGCCCCTGGCCGATCCGCTGGCTATCGAAGGAGAACCACGCGCCGGACTTCTCGATGATCCCGGCTTTCACGCCCAGATCGAGGATCTCGCCGGTGCGGGAGATCCCTTCACCGAACATGATGTCGAACTCCACCTGTTTGAACGGGGGAGCCAGCTTGTTCTTGACGACTTTCACGCGCACCGAATTGCCGATCGGCTCGTCCCGATCCTTGATGGTCGCCGTCCGCCGGATGTCCAGGCGTACGGATGCGTAGAATTTCAGGGCGCCGCCGCCCGTCGTTGTCTCAGGCGAGCCGTACATGACCCCGATCTTCATCCTGATCTGGTTGATGAAGATCACGGTGCATTTGGAACGGGAGATCGAGGCGGTCAGCTTCCTGAGCGCCTGACTCATCAGCCTAGCCTGAAGCCCCGGCTGACTGTCGCCCATTTCACCTTCGAGCTCGGCGCGTGGCACGAGTGCCGCCACGGAATCCACCACGAGAACGTCGATCGCGCCGGACCGGACGAGAGTTTCCGCGATCTCCAGCGCCTGCTCGCCGGCGTCGGGCTGAGAAATCAGGAGTTCGTCGGTATTTACACCGAGCTTGCGTGCATAGACAGGATCCAAGGCGTGCTCGGCATCGATGAAGGCGCAATTTCCGCCGCTTTTCTGGGCCTCCGCGACGGCGTGAAGAGCGAGAGTGGTCTTTCCTGAGGATTCAGGTCCGTAAATTTCAACGATCCGCCCCTTCGGCAGGCCGCCGATCCCAAGTGCGAGATCGAGGCCGAGCGATCCGGTGGAAATGGATTCGATGTCGAGCGACTTGCCCTGCCCGAGGCGCATGACGGCGCCCTTGCCGAAACTCCGCTCGATCTGCGAAAGCGCTGCCTCGAGGCTCTTGTGTCGGCCGTCATTGTCCTGCCGTTCGGGCTGGATCTGCTTCGTCGCTTTCGCCATGAATCCCTCCGGTAATGAGAAGGCCGGAGGATGAATCCTCCGGCCGGGTCAATTACGCCTTGAAATAAGGATTCGTCAAGCGCCGCTAGGTCTTCTTCCGTGGCGGTTCGTCGACCGTGATCTTCGGGCGCTTGTCGGTCGATCTGCTTGTCTCAAGGGCGGAGTAGTACGCGCGCAGCGTGGTGTGCCGGGCACGGCTGCCCTTCGTGCGGGGGCCGACGCCGTGCGGCCGCATCTGATCCTCCCAAGCCTGCTGAAGCACGCGGAGGCGATCCGGACCGAAGTAGTCCTTCGAGGAGAGCCGATGCGTCCCGTCAGCCTTCGCTATGACGGGGACTACGACCGCCTGGACGTGCGGCGTGGCTTCGTCGAGGTGCAGCACGGCTGTGACCAGGCGTGGGCCGAACTGCTTCCGGAGGAACTGTTCGGCCTCGGCCGCGAAAGCCTTCACCCGGTTTTTGTCGTAGGTCCCAGAAGCCTCCGGATTATCGGGCCGGAACCACTCCGGCGAGACTGACAACAGGATGTCGTTGGCCAGGACCGCATCCTTGCGGAGCCGGGTGCGGTCGATGCCGGCTTTCGACATGCAGGCGGTGATCATCTGATCGAGCGGCTTGTCAGCGGAGCCGACGAGCCAGCGGTTCTGATCAGTGCGCCGAGGATCGGCGTTTGGGGTGTTCCGGGTGCGGGCGAGATGAGCACCAACGGATGCCGGGGTCGATCGACCGGAGGCTTTGATCTTGCCTACTCTGAGGATGGGCTTCGCGCTCATGTCAGGCCTCCAAGCCGGAGCGGAGCGAAGGCCGGTGTCGCCGCGAAGCGGCGGCGCCAGCAGGATTCGCTGAGACCGGCTTCGGCCCGGCCGCAGGAATAGCCTCCGCCCGGCGCTTCACCAGATTTCCGTTCATGTCCCGGTACCTGACGGCGCCGCCGCGGCCGACTTCCGTCCATCCGACCTGCTTGCCGGTCTCGTTCTCCAGGCGATAGCGACCCTCAGGAAGGGATCTGAGGGAGATCAGGACCTCTTCGTTCAAATCCTTGTCGAAGACATAGAGTTCCGATGCGTCGCGCGTTGCCCTCACCACGATGTCGCGTTTGGAGGACGCGGTATCGCTGCCGAACCCAAGGCCGGCATCTTCATCGATATGGTCCTCGAACTCATCGACCGGAGCCTTGCGCACGAAGCGGCGCCGGAATTCCTCGCGGTCCTTCCGGAAGGTCTCGATGGAGACGACGTTCGACGGGCCGGATCTGAAGGTTTGTCCGGCCGATCTGGCGCGATCCGCCATCCTGATGAACGCCTCGTCCATCCCGGTTCCGATCACCTTGCTGAGCCGTTCGTGTGACAGCCCGGGGTGAATGGCTTCGGCCTTCAGAGAATGGCTGCGGACAAGGATCGGCATGCCGGGAATGAGCTCTCCCCTGGCGGCGGAACCGCCGCGGGCCTCCGGAAGCACAAGTTCGATGCCCTTGGCCCTGGCGGACCGGATCACGGAAAGGTTCTCGGCAGGATCTGTCGACGCCACCGCGTGGACACGTCCGATCCATCCCTGGTTCGCAACCACCGTGTATCCGAGACCGGAATCGTCGTTTTCGAGGACGAGCTTCATTCCCTCCCATGAATGGACAGACGCAGCCGGATCGGCGGCGCCGAAGTTCCGACGCATGGCCCCCTTGAGTTCAGCCAGCAACATGGCCTTGTGGCTCAGCCGGGGGTCGACTTGGGCAGCGGGGACGGAGCGATTCGTCTTCTTGTCGACCAAAAAGTTCGTCGCTCCCTGTGGCAGCATCCTGGTCTCGAGACGCAGGAAGCGCTCATTGAGGTAATGGACCAGATCAGCGACGGATTCGGGCACGAACCGACCGGTGATGAAAGACTTGATCCGCTCCCTGGCCTCCTCGATCGAAAACACGGCCACTTCGCGAATGGTCTTCGCGATCGGAAGCGGCTTCGACCCTGACGCGACGAGCAACCCGAAATCACCGAACGGGGAGGACTGCGGCCTCACGAACCGGGTCGAAGACAAAAGAGCGCTGACTCTTGATGAGGGAATCCTTTCCGCAAGCCGGATAGCGTTGCGGACAAGCCCTTCGAAAACGGCTTCCCCCAAGCTCGGAGCGACTGCCGCTGAAGCACCCGCCATCTTGCTCTCCTTCACCGAAAATTACAGTCGAAGCGTGTCTTCGCCCAGCGCAAGAAACCACCGTCATGCTTCAGCCGCCTCATCGAGTGCGTAGTCAATGCGCGACTCGGCCAGCTTCATAGCGACCCGTTTCGCCATCGGGAGTATCGCGTCCAACGGTTCTTCACTTAGGACGGCCGAGTAGCTACGAAAGTCGTCGTCTTCGATCGTGCGCACCAAATAGCGCGCCGTAGCCCGCCACACCCGCTTGTTGTCGGAAATTGCCAATGAAACGACGATACCCGCATCAGGAATGGAGAGTCCCGTCGGTGTCGCGATGATTGCGTCGTCGGGAAGTCCGATTGCCTTGCACGCGGCGGATACGGCATTCCGCAGTTTCATAACTGGTGTTGACTTCCGCATGATCGTCCCTTGAACACTTTGCCCTTATAAATCCTAATATCCTGACGGCAGCGCGGGAAACACGCGACATAGGGATTCGACATGCATGCTGATGCGCACCCGGAATTTCAGTACCTCCAACTCCTGAAAACGGTCTGGGAAGAAGGCGACGAGCGCACGGACAGGACAGGTGTCGGAACCCGCGCATTGTTCGGCAGGACGATGCGCTTCGATCTCTCGGACGGCACCGTTCCCATCCTCACGACCAAGAAAGTTCTATGGCGGCACGCGCTGATCGAGATGCTTTGGTTCCTCTCAGGAGAGACGAACATCCGTCCTCTTCTGGCGCAGGGTGTGAGAATCTGGAGCGACTGGCCGCTCGCGCATTACCGCATGGAAACGGGCGAAGATCTGTCGAAGGAAGCGTTCGAAGAGAGGATTCTCGAGGACGCGGATTTCGCCTCCCGCTGGGGCAACACCGGTAAGATCTACGGTTATCAGTGGCGAAACTGGGAAACGACTGACGGTCAGCGGATCGATCAGGTCGCCGAGACCGTGCGTCTCCTGCGTGAGGAACCTTACAGCCGCAGGAATCTCTTCCATGCTTGGAATGTCGCCGATATTCCGCAGATGTCGCTGCCGCCGTGCCACATGGTTTACCAATGGGGCGTGTCGAAGGGCAGACTCAACCTCGTCATGTTCCAGCGCTCTGTCGACGTGGTTCTTGGCCTTCCGTTCAATCTGGCGGGAGCTTCATTTCTGCTGCACATGCTTGCCCAACAGGCCGGACTGCAACCGGGTGAGTTCGTCTGGATGGGCGGAGACACGCATGTCTATCTCAACCACGCACATGTGGTCGCGGAACAGTTGCAGCGCGCGCCGCGGCCGTTCCCCAAGCTCATCCTGAAACGCCATCCACCGTCGATCGACGACTATGAGGTGGACGACTTCACCGTCGAGGGCTATGACCCTCATTCCTTCATCAAAGCCCCCGTTGCAGTGTGAGGAATTCGCAAGAATGCAGATGATCGGCCCCGGCGCAATGCAGGCAGAGTTTGTCGTCACCAATCCGCTTCTCGAAAAGCTCGGTGGATTGCCGGGGCGGGCGACCGAAGGCGCAGCCGGAATGGATTTGCGGGCCTGCATCGAGGACCAGGTAACGCTCGCGCCGGGGCAGACTTATCGATTCGATCTTGGTTTCGCGATGCATATTGCGAACCCGAGTGTGGCAGCTTTGATCCTTCCTCGGTCCGGATTGGGTTCACGCGGCCTGGTACTCGCGAACACGATCGGACTGATCGACAGCGACTATACCGGGCCGATCGTCGCCACCGCGCTCAATCGCAATTCGGCATGCGGCGAGGTACTGACAATCAAGCCAGGCGACCGGATCTTCCAGCTTGTATTCATCCCCGTCGTCCTCGTCGAACCAATCCGCGTCTCCTCGTTCAGCGGACAATCGGAGCGCGGCGCCGGCGGTTTCGGATCGACCGGTAGCTCTTAGGAAAGGATGGCAGGATCAAACCCCTTGCTTTCCAGGGCATCGCGCATCTTGAGCAGTGCCGTTTTCTCGATCTGCCGGATGCGTTCCCGCGTTACGCCGTGACCCGCCGCGATCTCTTCCAATGTCTCCCGAGTGTCCGCCAATGCACGGCGGGTTATGACATCCCGTTCTCTGTCGGTGAGTTGCTGCATCGCTTGTTCAAGGCAAGACCGAAAGTATCGATTCCTGGACGCATTCGCTGAAATATCTTCGGGCGTCGGGCGGGAACAGATCAGCTTGTTGAATTCCGTCTGACCTTCCAGATCTTCATCGAGGGAAATCACGCCCATCGAAGCGGCGATGGCTGCATTGTTGGCGCCTTCGGCGACCCGCCCGGAACGGACATCCACGAAGGTCCTGGACGGCACGTCCACCACCGCTGAAACTCTCGCAACGGCGGCCGCAATGAAGTTTTGCACCCAAAGCCTTGCGTAGCCCGAGAAGCGGGTACCTCTTTCGGGATCGAAGCGTTCCAAGGCCCTTATGATGCCGAAGAACCCTTCCTGAGCCAGATCTTCGACGTGAGCCGGATTTCGCGCATACCGAGACGCGACCGAATAACAGATCCTTGCATATGCCCGGACGAGTCGGTCCCTTGCAGCAACATCTCTATGCTTGTTCCAAGCCTCGAGAAGCCGCGATTCTTCTTCCGGAGACAGCATCGGCTCGGAAGACGCCGATCGCCTTGTCAGCACCAAGCATGACTCTCCAATTGCAGTATGTATTTACCATGGAGAGTGCCGGCAGGATGGCTGTCAACTTTTGAGGGATTGACTGCTGGCCGCGCGAAGCGCGCGTATTTCAGGACTGACGAAGTCGTTCGGCCAGCGCCACCTTCCGCCGGATATATTCGTCGACGAGCGAGTCCCTCATTTCGCAGATGGGATCGTCGAAGTTGACGCCGAGAACGTTGACGAGCTGTCCGTCCGTGGCACGAGCAGCGAGGGACGCAAAGTGAGTGCGAAGGCCCTCATGATCGAGATGAGATAGATCGTCCAGGTTGATTGCCACCAGCTCATCAGCTGAGATCTCAGCACGATCATTCATCGTCCACCCTCCTTGAACCCGTACGGATAATTTCCACCAAATCTCCGTCGGCCGCAGGATGTCCGGTTTGTCGTGAGACCCGAATTTCCTTGGCGCCCTCCGGCAGTCTGAACTCCTCGAATACGAGATCCTTGGCATTCTCCAGAATGTTACGGGCGATCGGTGCGGCCGTGGCGCTACCGGAAGAGCCCTTCTTCAGCGGCGAATAGTCGTCATTGCCGACCCAGACGGTCACAATGAACCGGGGGCCGTATGCTACAAACCAAGCATCCCTGGCATCGTTTGTTGTTCCGGTCTTCCCGGCCACAGGAGCCTCGAATCCGTCGAATGCGCGGCGTGCCGTTCCGGACGACACGACACCTCGAAGGATCGAGGTGACCTGGGCGACGGCAATCGGATCGATGATCTCATCTCCAAGGTTGGCTTCGTCATCGAGCAAATAACGGGGTGCGACACGACGGCCACCATTGGCAAGGGCAGCGTAGGCCGCGGCGATCTCGACGGGAGTGGCTTCCGAAGCACCCAATGCCATCGCATAAGACGCATCATGAGGAAGGCGAAGACCAACCCGATCGGCAACGGATCGGACATGATCCATGCCGACATCATGCAGAAGTCGAACCGTGCTCATATTGCGCGATTGTTCCAAGGAGCGGCGCAGCGTAATCAGTCCGAGACCGTGTCCGCTCGCATCCTTGGGTCGCCAGTCCTCCAGTCCCGGCCCCTGGCTGAGAGCGATCGGTGCGTCAAGCACAGGGCTCGTCCCGTCGAAGCCAATCTCAAGAGCGGCCAGATAAACGAACGTCTTAAAGACCGATCCTGTTTGCCGCCGCGCCTGCGTCGCCCGGTTGAATTGGCTTGTCTCTGGACTGAACCCGCCGACCATTGCCAGCACGTCCCCGGACTGCGGATCCATGACCACCACCGCCCCCTGGACCTTGGGGATCTGAACGATCTCAGGTCCGTTACCGAGATCGGCGATCAAAACGACGTCTCCCTTGCGCAGGACAGCAGACGCACGACCGCCAGGCGCGGCCCACCTCATTGAACTTCCGGTCACGTTCAGACGAGACGTCCGCGTTTCGATCACTGCGTCCCGGTCGACATGCGCAACGACGCCGACCGTCCAGTCTTCCGCACCGTCCGGTTTGTCGAGGCGGCGATCAGTCCAATCGACAGGGAAGGATACATTCCGCGCGAGAGGTCCGCGCCAACCACCGCGGCGATCCTCAACGACCAGCCCCTTCCTTAGTGTGGCATGCACCAGGCGCTGGAGTTCGGGACGGATCGTTGTGCGGGCCACGCCTCCTTCGCCGTACACGCTGTCGGCGCCGATCCTGGATATCAGCAGGCGCCGGACCTCTTCTTCCGCATACCAGAAAGCCGCCTCCGGGTGACCTCTGCCTTGGGCCGACGGGACCGTAGCGATCGGCTCCCTGCGCGCCGCGTCCCCCGCGGATGGGCTGATAAAGCCCTCCTGTACCATGCGCTCGATCACGTAATTTCGCCGCTCCAAGGCGCGGCTCGGATTGGCGAAGGGATTGGCCGCACTCGGTGCCTTGGGAAGAGCTGCAATCAGCGCAGCTTGAGCAGGAGTCACCTGATCGAGTGACTTGCCAAAATAGGTCTTGGCGGCCTCGGCCACGCCATAGGCGCCGGCGCCGAGATATATTTCATTGAGATAGATCTCGAGAACCTTCTCCTTCCCCAGTTCGCGGTCCAGGCGGAGAGCGATCAGCGCCTCCCGGATCTTCCGCTCCATCGTACGGTCGTCCCCGACAACAAGGTTTTTAACGACCTGCTGTGTGATGGTCGAACCACCCTGAAGGGAATTCCTGTCACGCATGTTGGCGAGAAACGCGCGTGCGAGAGCCGTCGGGTCAATGCCCGAGTGCCGCCAATAATTGCCGTCCTCGGCCGCCAGGAATGCGTTTACGACCAGCGGCGGAATGCGAGCGAGCGGGACGAACTCCCGACGCTCCCTGGAATGAACGCCCATTACCGTGCCGTCTGCGGCCAGAATCCGCGTTCCGCCATGTGGCCTCCAAGAAGCGACGCGGCTGGAATCAGGCAGGGTGGGTTCGATCGACTTGAGATACGAAAGCAGCGTGCTTCCGGCCGCGAGCATGAGCATCGCAGCGAAAAGAACGAAAACCGAAAGCGTTCTGCGAAGAAGAACGATCATCAAGAGGATACGACCTTCTTCCGGCGAAACGTCGGCGGGAGTGTACGCCCCATCTTCCTCAGAAAATCAGCGGAAGGCACGCGGCCGTCGATGCGGGGAGTTGGTTCGATCGAGTAGGACTTGGCGTAGAACATCATCGCACGAACGGCGTCGTCGCAGGAGCGACGTGCTGACCACAGCGATTTCCAGCACTGCCGCATCGCCTGAGCGGCGTCAGCGCTGAAACCGGATCCGACCGTCAAGGTGACGACCTCGTTGGCCAGAAGCTCCCAACGATAGGCCATGATTGCGGGGTCCGTAACAGGACGGCCATCTAACGTATCGGCGGCGGATTCGAGCCGGGCGTGTTCGTCTGCCAACAAGCAAACGGCATCGATAGCCGTGTTCCGGGGCAAGGCAGCGGGGCGCTCGATCAACTGACGACCCCAGGATTTCGCGCCGACAAACATCAACACGTTGGTGAGAACCAAAGCCGCCGCACGCTCGATGGACGAAGCTTTATCGACGGCCTCAGGCGTCGATGACGCAAGAGTACCGACGACATTCTCCGCCTTGCGCTGTTTGACGAAAGAGAACATCCCAATCCTCTGAAACCTGCTCATGGTGATTGCGATCCCGTCAGGTGGCAACACGGGGCAGTCACCCGAGCGGATTTGACCTCGCGTGCCAACAAGACGATCTGACCTTAATGCGCCGGTCTGTCGTCGGGATACGCGGGAGCATGCATGAAGCACGACGCGTTCAATCGCGAACTACGCAGGACGATTCCTGACCTTATCCGCTTTGCCCGTGCGATCTCACGCGATACGGAAACGACCGAAGAGTTGGTCGGAGAAACGCTCGTAAAGGCGCTTCAGCTGAAGGAGCGTTTCGAACCCGGCAGCAATATGCGTGCGTGGCTCTATAAGATCGCGAGCGGACTTTACCGGAACATGAACCGGAAACGCAGGCTCCGTTCGCTGTTCGAGTCGGATGGAAATGCGACTGTCGTTTCGATTCCGCCATCTCAGGATGGGACGATCGATCTCGAGGATGCCGCCCGCATCATCGCGTCACTTCCAGAAGAGCAGCGTCTGGCGCTTCAACTCGTGACCTATCACGGACATTCGTACGGGAGCGCAGCAGCCATCCTTGGATGCGAGATCGGCACACTTAAGAGCCGAGTATCGCGGGCGAGGGCGGAGATTGCGAAGGCGTTGGGAGAATCCAAAAATCCAGGGCCATCACCCGTGATACGATGAGTGGCGTCTTGAACCTATCCACGGTCCAAAGCAAAAGCGCCGCCAAAAGGCGGCGCTGCAAATTGAAGGCGAAAAGCAATCTATTCACGATCCTGGGCAGAGCATAGCAACAGTTATCTCTCCGGTAAGAACTGTGGCTCGAACTTTGGTTCCAATAATCTCAGGGAATTGCACTGTGCTTGCGGTATAATTCGGGCCGGTGTAGACGGTCACCCAGTCATTTCCATCAAACACCTCAACCTGCATTGAGAAATTGGAGCTTACATAATCGAGTTTTGTATTCCCCTGCCTGCCATAGTTGCGGATTACAATGGGGCCATCATAATGCTGTTCGATAATATTATTAGCAGCATCAGCTTTTACATTGGTTGTTAAATACGGCCCGGTGTTGGGGAGATGGCATACATTCCACCCCGATCTATTAACTCCGGCAATGGACATGTAACTCGGTTTAGCGCTGCTTGCACGGCGATAATTTACGGAGATTGTTCCCGATGCTGACCCAACAGATCCGCCGCTATCTTTGGCAACGATAGTATATTGGAAGGTCGCAGGGGCGAAGGGAGGGGTCCAGGTATCTGGTCTAACAACAACAATCGAGTTGCTACCTTCTTGGGGCGTTATGACAAAACCATCGGGAGCATTGACAACGCTCCATTCGATTTCCCCGAAGGCATTTCGAGCTTCGAATGTCCCAGTACATTGATCATCTTCAGGAGGCCATCCCGCATAGCAGCCTTTTTGTATCCCTCGCTTTACAGACAGCAAAGGCGCGACACTAACTGTAAATGGTCCGATCGAATGCTGCTGATTGACGGCATCGGTGACGGTCACGTTGAAGGAATAGGTCTGCCCTGCGGCCTGCGTAGATGGCGTCCCTGACAGAGTGCCATCGGAAGTCAGCGTCAGGCCCGGCGGCAAAGATCCCGACAGGCTCCACGTGTACGGTGCAATGCCGCCAGAGGCCGTAAAGGCGTAGGCAACGTCCTCGCCGACATAGGAGTCGGTCGGCGGCGTGCCCTGCGCGATCAGCGGATCATTCTGCGGAGTGCCGCCGGGAGGAAGCGAGACTTCATCGCCAGGGCCGTTACTGCCGCCTGGTGATGTCGCACTGATCGTACCTCGCGCCCGGAAGAAATACTGATCTGCGCTGGCGAACTCGGTAATGAAAGCTGCGGATGCGACGAGTGCGGCAACGGCGGCGAAACGAATCCTCACGGGCGACCTCCTGAAAAGGGACTCGAGATAGGATTCATACCGGCGGAGGCGGGGTCAAATGCTCCAAGGGTAGGGGATCCGCAGAAAATGTCGCTGGAGAACACGATTCATTAGGAATAGCGCCACTATTGCCTGCCTGCGGATTGCGAAAAGCGCCGCTGGAGGCGGCGCTTTGTCAACTTCCCTAATCTCTTCTGGCACAGAACATGCTGGTTTGTACTGCCCCTGCCATGACTTTGGCGCGGATTCCTGTTCCGACTACCAGCGGGAACGTCGCTTTGGGCCCTGATGGGGGGTGAGCATTGTAAACCTCATTCCAATTCTCTCCATCGAAAACGTCGACCTTGAGAACTAAATTTTCGTATCCTGGGATAACAGTGTATGTACCATAACCATAGCTCGTCATCTTCACTGGAATAGCAAAATGCGTTTCGTAGGAATCGCCCACATTTGCGGTGACCCACTGATCACTTTTGAATGTTTTTCCGCCTCTGCATATCCTTTTGCTAGTGACGTCAGTCCCCAGATAGGATTCAGATATTATTTCCGCCGATTGAGAGTGAGCGTCAGTGAAAGTTAAAGAAATAGTTACATTACGCAATCCTACGGAGCCTGTTCCGTCAGTGGCTTGGATAGTGTAGGAGTGCTGCGTATTGTGTTGTTCTATATTGTATTTTTCTGATGCTGGCGGTGTCCACGCCACATCAACAATGGTGTCATTGCCTTCGCGCGGTAAAGCGACCATCCCCTCCAGTCCGTTGACAAGGGTCCAACTCACGGGTCCTGCGGCGTTGGCGACCTCAAATGAATGGATACATGTCGTGCCGATGGCGCACCCCAAGCTTCCAGAAATTCTATTAACTGTAAGCTGTGGGGCGACATTGATCGAGAACGGTCCGATCGAATGCTGCTGATTGACGGCATCGGTGACGTTCACACTGAAGGAATATGCCTGACCCGCCGCTGTCGCGGCGACCTTTCCGCTAAGCGTTCCGTTGGCATTAAATGACAAGCCAGGAGGCAAAGACCCCGACAGAGTCCAAGTGTACGGCGCAGTGCCGCCCGATGCTGTAAAAGCATAGGCAACATCCTCGCCGACATAGGAGTCGGTCGGCGGCGTGCCCTGCGCAATCAGCGGTTCGTTCTGCGGAGTGCCGCCGGGAGGAAGCGAACCTTCATCGCCAGGGCCGTTACTGCCGCCTGGTGATGTCGCACTGATCGTACCTCGCGCCCGGAAGAAATACTGATCCGCGCTGGCGAACTCGGTCGTAATGAAAGCTGCGAATGCGAGGAGCGCGGCAACGGCGGCGAAACGAATCCTCACGGGCGACCTCCTGAAAAGGGACTCGAGATAGGATTCATACCGGCGGAGGCGGGGTCAATGAATCTGAATTGAGAATGAATTGCGCTTAGGTGAATCGCCCGAAATTATGTTCAAGCTCGGTAGCGATTACCCGGCGATCATGTCGTTGAGTTTCATAACTGCGGCCACGTCCGCGCGTTTCATGCGAATGATGCGGTCGAGCGCACCGAGCTCGACCCCCTCATTCGTGGTCACGACGAAGACCCCCGGCTTTTTCCCGGGGACGACGGAGAGGCCTGCTTCGCGGAGCGCGTTCACGAACGCGGCGGGACCGTCCGAGGCGGCCCAGGCCGCGCGGACGCGCTCCTGCTCCGCAGGCAAATTGACGCCGAGGCGTGCCGCTTTGGCGCGCGTCTTCGAAGACATGGCGCTGCGCGGCGGATCCGAAGGATTCGCCTCGATCAGCACAGCGACATCGTCGCGCCCCATCTCCCGCAGAATTCCTGCGACCGTCTTGGTCCTGCGGGAATGGGTGATCGGCTCCCCAAAGTCTGCCTCCAGCGAGCGTGCGACCGCCTCGAGGCGAGCATACGAGTTGCCGTCGTCGAGGGCCTTCCCGTCGGGGCCCACGTGGCCCACGACCAGATGAAAATGCTGATCGGCAGCCTTCTCCGACCGCGCCTTGCCGTCGTGCTCCCAAAGCACGTAGGCATGATCCTCCGCATCCATGGCGGAGAGGATGCGTTGCACCGCCTCGTCACGCTGCGCATCGTCGAGCCGGTTCATCGGCGAGATGGTGATGTGATGCATCGAGACGTCGGCGCGGCTGCCGTCGCGCATGGCCTGCATGTAGCTCATCACGTCGTCGGCATTAGACAACGGGACATTCCCGATCGCGACGACGCGGGCCTCCTGCCCCACGCTCGCATCGAGGTGGGCCTTCAGGTTCCTGACATCGCGCTTCGTCCGGCCGTGGCGGGTCGTGGTGAGGATCATGAATCCTCCCGTAACGACAGCACCCGGCGGGCGAGATCCTCAACCTGACCGGAGAGGGAATGAGCGGCGATGATCGCGGCGGGATCGCGGGTCGCATTGGCGACCTTTGCGATCTGGTTGACGTTCGAGCCAATCCGTCCGAGCTCGCCGAGGACCGCCTGCAAGGACTTCGCGAACTCCGTGCGCCTGGCACGTGTGCGCGAGGGCTTGTGGCCAATTCCCTGGAGGACGAGCACCCGGACGAACGCCGACGGCCCGAGTCCCCGAGCCTCGGCGGCCGCGCGCAGCGCCTCCGCCTCGTCATCAGACAGGCGGAATGTGGTGGTGCGGGTCAATCGGCGCGTCTCAGTTCCAGCCACGGCGGCATCGGCTCCTTCAGCAGGGCTCTCAAACACGTAGCCGTCGCCCCTGCGAGGAAGGATTGGTGAGCACCGTCGCCGGCGCAAATTTGGATCACGCCGAAGATGTGGCGACCTGCATTTGGCGTCGCTGAATTGCTGCTCGGTAGGCTCTCGCGCCGATCCCAGACCCTGTTGGGGGGTCCATTCGGCTCCCAGGGCGGGTGGTCGGGCCGGAGATTGACCTGTCGGCCACCTGCCTCCGCTTCGCTCCTGCGTCACTTACAGCTGAGCAGGATCAGGCAAAGCATGTGGCAACCCTGATGGGTATCGAACCTGTTTCCGTCCCAGCCCCAGATGCTCTCCGCGACACTGGTATTGCGGAGGTTCTCGCGTTCCCGTTGGAGGTCATCTTAGAGGTATTCCCTTCCAAACCTTAAACCCTGACCAAGGCAGCATCTTCCCAGCTAGGCGGAGTGTTGTTAATTGGTTAGTGACCCGCCTTATCAGGAGTGATGACATGGTTGCTCAGGATACCGCCTCGGTGGCAGGCAACATCAACAAGCTGATCAACGCGATGGAGACGCTTAGATCAGTTCACCAGGACATGACTCTGAATCAGGTTCTCGTGCTGCTCACAGTGGCAGCGAACGAGGGCATCACTCAGAGACAGGTTGTGGACCTGATGGGACTGACAGATGGCTCTGTCGCTCGGATTGTTGCGATCCTGTCCAAGTACGGTAACCGGGGCACCGGTCCATTCAACCTCATCGACATGCGGATAGATGACTCAGATCGTCGGCAGCGGGCGTTATTCCTGACGCCCGAGGGCCGACGACTGGTCAACTCGATCGTGAGGAGCATTCGGTAAGCCATGCCTACCTACGCGAAGGGCAACAAGTTCATTACCAAGTTCATGGTGGACGGCGTTCGCCACACCCGGATGCACAACACCCAGGAGGAGGGCGAGGCTTGGGAGATGCAGGCCAGGGCTGCGCTCAAACTCGGCAAGCCGATCCCTGACAATACACAGCGTCGCGTGGGCGGGAAGGACTCCAACACATTGGCAGGGGTTCTGCGGTCGGCAGAGAACCTGCATTGGGGTCAGCTGCGGGGTGGCGGGAGAGGGTCCGTCCGCACAACGCCCGAACTTGAAGTCGAACCCGGCCGACGTGTTCACCCCTGTCAAGATCAGAGAGTTTCTGACGCACCTGATCCAGGATCGACGGTGCGCACCGCCCACGCTCAACCGATACATCTCGGCCATCTCGGTGCTCCAGAAGCACGCCGACGTGTCGCCGGTTGACCTGCCTTGGTACAAGGACAGGGAGGATCGAGCGCGGAAGCGGTACTTCACGCCAGAACAGGAGGCCGCAGTCGTGGCGCTGCTCCACCGATGGGGCAGAGAACGCGACTTCTTCATGTTCCTGAATGACACCGGGCTCAGGCCATGGAGCGAGGCGGTGAAGCTGACGTGGGACCGCTGCCGATCCGACCGGCTGGTCGACATCACGGCAAGAGCGGAAGGCTGCGGGACGTGCCGCTGACCAAGCGGGCTGCGATGATCCTCCAGCGCCAGCCGCGCGGCATGGCCGGGCCATGGACCGGACTCAAGGCCAAGCCGATGAGCGAGCTTGGCTCCAAAAAAAGTGCGCGAATCGCTGTGCTATTTGATCCGCCGAGGCCGCTGAATCACCGACGATCGACACTACCGTCTAACCAAGGATGTGGGCTGGCGCTGCGCAGAGCAAATTCGAACGCATAGAGTAGGTTCAGCCAATCCACGAGACGAGTTCTTCCGTATTTGGATTTGCGACCTTGAGACTCTTGCTGCTTGCGAGTTGCACACCAACAGATAAAGCAACGCAGAATGAAGCAGGCACGTCTCAAATGCTCACGATCACGCGCACGAACGAGTCGTCGGAACTGAATCAGGAGAGACTGGAAGGCGGCCAGCCGCTCGTCGTTCGCCTGACGTCCATTTCCGAAGACGGTTCCGCGATCGGTGAACTCCTGGTCGATGCGTTGAGGACGCCTGCCGGGACAAAAGTGTCCATCGCGAGCGCGCCGGGCGTACGTCTGAGGATGTCACTGGACGCGTGTATCAGAGGAAACGACCAAACGCCTGCGAGCCGCGTTGGAGATGTCATTGCCTTCGCCTCGGCATACGCCAAGGACGGCATCGCATATGTCGGAGAGGTGTCGGCAAGAGAGCACGAGGGCCACGAAGGGCCGGTTCAGATTCTTACCGCAATGGCGCGAGCGTCTCGATCAAAGGTTAGCAAACGGGGACCGCTTCAGACATTGACCGTGACCGACGGCGATGCCGCCAAGGTGGCACGGTCCGTCGATGAGGTCGTGAAGCTGCTGTCCGAGACGGCTTCGAGAGCGTGGCCGGGCGGCGACGCGGGCCTGATCATGAGGGACGAAGAGGGGCGGTCTGCGGAATTCTTCCTCGGCTTCGACCGGGATGAGGACTTCCTCGCGGACGAACTCAAACGGAATAAAACGTTCGAAAATGGACGTCTCGAGCTCATCCCGGCGTGGCGAATCCCCATGGGACGTGAACAAATCCTTCGGGAAATCGACCCGCGGAAGGAGACCGATTGGCGCTCCGGACCGGTCACCCGAATGTTCGAGTTCGGCACGTCGCGCATTAATCAGGGCTTCCTTCCCTGCATGCTGATTCTCGGCGATGAGGAAGAGTGGGCATTCAAAGCAAAGACTGGACGCACCCACCGCGTCGTTCTTGGCCTTCAGCCGATCCTCGGCAGGAATCCCGTGTCCGCCGCCAGACTGCCAAGCGCCGTCAGATCGTTTGGAGGCCGCTCGAACGGCGTGAAGGTGCTGTATGACGATGTGACCTTGCGCAAGAGGGCGGAGACACGCTCCCCGAAGGCGACCGAGCCGAGTCCGTCGAAGCCTCCCGTTCGTGTAGCTCGGGCGACAGAAACAGGACTACGGAGTCCCGGACTCCCCCGTTGATCATCGGCGAGCGAACAAACGTTCCAGGTCCCGTCTCGACCAAAAGACGACACAGGGCCGACCGTGGTTGCACTGAGACGTGTTCGGAGTGGCCTCGATCTCTCTCAGAAGGTGATCGGCCCGCTCCGGCGACAAGGGATCTCCAGCTTTGATCGCCGCCCTGCATGCGGCCGTCGACAAGATTTCCAAGAGCCGGTCTCCAACGGGATCGATCAAAGGATCACGGATCGCGCTCGCGGCAATCTCCTTAATCAAGGCGACAGCGTCCGTAGGACCGAAGAAGGCCGGAATCGTGGAAACCATCGCAAAGTCGCCGGTCACTTGGATCTCAAGTCCGAGCGACGACAGGCGAGGAATAAGTGGCTCGACCGCGGCCAGTTCCGCCTCAGTCATGGCCACCGCTGTTGGTGTCCGCAGTGGAACGGAATCGATGGCAACCGTTTGAACGTGGGCTTTAAGACGCTCCAGGATGATCCGCTCATGCGCGGCATGCTGATCAATAATGGCGATGCCATCGGCTGTTTCGGTCACGATCCATGAGTCGTCTACCTGACCGACGAAGCGTCCGAGTGGGAGGCGCCGCCTGTCCTCAACCTCGGTGGTTTCAGTCTTCGCAAGGGTGCGAGCCAGGCTGACGAACCGAGAACTAGTCCGTAAACCTGCCTTCGTTAATGCGCTCCGTACAGCCTCAGTGACGGATGCGCGGACAAATTCCGTGTCTCGGAACCGCACTTCCGCTTTTCTCGGATGAATGTTCAGGTCGATAGCGTCAGGCGGAACAATGATCGAAACCATCGCATAGGGTGTCGATCCGGGAACCACCAAGTCCTTATAGGCGGCCTTGACCGCACTGACGATGTCCCGGTCGTTTACCCGTCTCCCATTGACGATGACGATGATGTCGCCCTGACCAGAAGTCGTGGGGACGCAGGCCGACCCGAGAATTTCGATTGCATCATCCTGCCGTCGGATCGGAACGGAATCGTCGCGATAAACCTTTCCGAGAATGTCCATCGCCCTGGCGTGGACGGCACCGGGGTCTCGGCGCTCGCCTTGCCGCTGATATCGAGCGGTTCTGGAGGTCGTCAAAACAAATTCGATGTCCGGGCAGGCAAGGGCGGCGCTATCGAAGACGTCGCGGACGAGGGCGAGTTCCGTACGACGCGATTTGAGGAACTTGAGGCGCGCAGGAACACGCCCAAACAAGTTCCTAACCTCAACACGTGTCCCGGATCTCAGAGGAGAGGGACGGAGGGGAGAGACCTGACCGGCTATTGCCTCCACTTCCCAGCCGACATCCTCGTTCGTCCGCCGGCTTGCCAGCTTGATGTCGGCGACGGCGGCAATGGACGGAAGCGCTTCGCCGCGGAAGCCGAGCGTCCTGATCGCGAATAGATCGTCATTCGGTAGTTTCGAGGTGGCATGCCTGGCGAGGGCCAAGGAGAGTTCGTCGGGCGGAATGCCAACGCCGTCGTCTGACACGATAATCGTCGAGGTCAGTTCCTCTCTGGCGACCACCTCGATCCGGGTTGCACCCGCGTCGACTGCATTTTCGATCAGTTCGCGGACCACCGATGCGGGACGATCGATGACCTCGCCGGCAGCGATTCTCGCAACAACCGAAGGCGGAAGGATACGAATTGGCATCGGTCAGGATAGGCGCATACTGTTTTCGAATGCACCGAGGCCGGCAAGGAGAGGTGCGGCCGCGCCGTTGTCCCAGTTGCGCGCCGACATGATCAGTTCGGCAACATGACGGCCCTTTTCGGTCTGACGGATGATGGCGTTGCGGCCATCGTGCGGGTCCTTCAAGCGCTCGATGTAACCACCTTGCTGCAAGGTTTTCAGCGCATAGGACGCGTTCGAACTCAGATAATGGCCGCGGCGGATGATGTCAGAGATCCGAATGCCCTCTGCTCCCAGAGACAGAAGGAGAATAAGATTGATGGGAGAAATAAATTCGACGCCGTGGCGGGCCAGTACCTGCTTTGAGAAGTCGGCAAAAAGGCGAAGGTTGCGGTCCATCGCAACCACAATCTCACACCAGTTATCCTCTCTTTTGCGTTCCGCCGACATACCCAAACCGAAATGGCCGTGCCCATATCAGGATTGAGCACGCATCCCAGCGGCGCAACTCGACCATCTCGGCCCAGCTTGAGGGTTGCTCCCGGCTATGGCGACTTTGGGTCAACGAATGGAGCAGCTCATGAGCCGGATCGCCATCAGCAGGATCGAGATCACCAGAGCGGAAGGGCCGATCAACGTTAGCGACAAAACGGAGACTGCCACGTCCTTCGCTGAAGCGGACACCATCCTGCGGCGGTGGACCAGTTCCGTTCTCGGTCGCGGCACCGATCAAGTGCGATTTCAAGATCATCTTCGCAGACGGCTTCACATACAGCGGAACTTACAATCTCGGGAAAAGCGAGAACTCCGTGGATCTCGCCTCCCATATCGCACACATTCTGAACTTGTTCCTTCGGGACGACCCGGAACGCGCCAATTTCCGGAAGTTCGTAGATCCAAAGGGAGAGAAGGCGCGGGCGGTTCGCGAGATGATATCGCGGTATGAGTTCCCGGTTCCGGTGCCGGATGAGCCGACGGCCGAAATTTCGCCTCAGCCGTAAATGTCGATGTCGGCCGCGAGGCCGAATGCAAAAGATCGCGGGCGAGTAAGCGTCCCCACCGATTCAGCCTCGACACATTCCCCGATGATCTGCTCGAAAGGTGACATGGCCGATATCGCCCCATGACGCCCGAGGAATGGCTTTGTGAATATCAATTCGCGGGCCGCGCGTGTGACCGCCACATAGAGGACGCGCTTTTCCTCTTCGACGTGCTCATGAGACTGGGCGTAATGGGAAGGAAAGTTTCCATCCAGGAAGGCAGGGATGTAGACGACTTCCCATTCCAGCCCCTTGGCTGAATGAACCGTCGACAAGGTCAGGGGGCGCTCGTCGTCCTCATCCTGGCCGACGACCTCCGCTTTCTTGTCGATGGCATGCTCGAGCACGATTGACGACAGGAAAGTATCCAAGCTCTCGAAGCTTTCTGACAGGCCAATCACAGCCATCAGGTCATGACGACGCGTTCGCCAATCGTCGTAACGCCGACCGAACAAACCATCGAGAACCCGTAGCGCCTCACTGAGAAGCTCGATAGGCGACTGCCGCCGGACCAGAGCACTATAGGCATCGCGGATCGGCGCCAGATCATGGAATTTTTGGGACTGGGCGTCCAAAACGGAAACGACCCCCGGCGAAGTGGCCGCTGTGGCACGGATGGACCGGCAGAGATCCACAGCCTTACGGTCGCCGATACCCTTGGCCATGGTGAGGATCCGGATCCAGGCGAGCTCGTCGTGGGGATTGACAACCACCCGCGCCAGACAGAGCAGGTCCTTCACGTGCGCGGCATCAGTGATGCGGATGCCGCCGGCGACGCGATGAGGGATTCTGCGACGTTTCAATTCCACTTCGATATGACGGGCCGATGCCAGAGAGCGCACCAGGATTGCTTGATCGCCGAGTGCGATACCTTCCGACTTGCGCTGAAGAACCATGTCGGCGATCAGTCCGGCCTCATTTTCCATCGTCGGAACAGTAATGAGCCTCGGGATCGGTCCGCCATCCTGATCGGCAGGCTCGAGTTGCCTGTCGAAACGCTCAGACATCGACCTGTCGACCCAGTTGGCGACATCGATGATCGGACCCGTGGAGCGATAGTTGGTCACCAGTTGTATGGTACGGGTCTGCGGCCATGTCTCGATGAAATTGAACATCGTCCGCGGCGCCGACCCCCTGAATGCATAGATGGATTGAGCCGGATCGCCGACGACCATGATGTTCGGATCGGTCCCGCCGAGCTTCGTCAGAATGCTGCACTGAAGAGCATTCGAATCCTGATGTTCATCCACGAGAATGTAGCGGAACTTCCGCCGGATCGCCGCAGCGAGATCCGCATTGTCGAGCATCCGATCCCAACCGACGAGGAGATCGTCGTAATCGAGAAGGCCGCGTTCCCGTTTGTAATCTCGATAGGCCGCCACGCACCCGGACATGAAATCGATGGCGTGGGAGAACTGCGGAAATCGATCAAGAACCACGTCATCAACGGTCCACTTCATGTTGACCGCCAGAGAATGAATTTTCGCGATGGTTCCTGCCGTCGGCAGGTTCTCGCCCTTCTGCTTAAGGCCTGCCGCGATCTTCTTGAATGCGGACTTGACGTCCTCAGGGTCGATGATCGTCGGGCGCCCATCCATGCGAAGCAGGGCGTGATTGTCGACCACGAGGCGGTGTCCGATCGAATGAAAGGTTCCGCCTTGGACTTCCACGGCCGCGGAATGAATCATCTTCGCGCGCTCGATCATGCTGCGCGCCGCAGCCCTCGTGAACGTCAGAAGCAGAATCGAATCCGGATCTATGCCTTCGGAGATGAGCTTTGCGACGCGCCGGGTGAGGACGGTCGTTTTACCGGAACCGGCTCCGGCGACAACGAGCCATGGGCCGTCGACGGCGCAGACAGCCTCGCGCTGCTGCTCGTTCAGACCATCGAGAATAGATGCCGTGTTCATGACATCCGAGGATGTCGCCGGAACACATAGCTTTCAACTCTGGAAGGAATTCGCGGGACGATTGACGCCCCGCGAAAGGTCAGGCGGCTTCTCTAAGGGAGGGCGAGAAGCCCGTCAGCCTGACCGGAATGTTCAGAATATCACGCGAGCAACGACCGTCGCGGATCATCTGCATTAGAAACGAGCCGGCCAAAATGGCTTCGACATCCAATTGGCACCCGTCGTCATGTTTCTCTGAGCTCTTGTCCATTGTCCCGATCTCCGTTGATTGCCTCTCGAATTGCGAGCGGTCGCGGTTATCGGGGTGCAACCCAGGAGAACGGGAGTTTCGGCGTGGATCGGATGGATCATGTGCGCCTCCTGTGTTGCGTTGCGAAGGATGCGGAACCTAGGGATCCTGGGGGTCTCGGTCAACCAAAATAAGGACCAGAACGAGAACACCCCTAACGAATTCTTGTCTAGAAGCGGCACCTAGGTGTACGGCTTTGTGCCGGGAGCGGGCATGTCGGCTTTCAACCAACGTGGCGCTCGCACCCGCCGACGGGCAAACTTCCAAGATCGCCGGGCGAGATTCCGCCTCAATGCGCATCCAAACCGACACGGGCGCGCCCATACGTCCGGAATTCTGAACGCCGCCGCGGAGGCAGGAGAGAACATGCCAACCAAAATTTTCTTGAGTGCCCTGCTTGGGACCTGCCTTGCCGGATCGGCATTTGCCGCCGAAGTCGGTGTCATCCGGTCCATCACGCTCTCATCCGGCGGCGTCGCCGAAATTGAGCGTTCGGCTCGGGTCAACGGCTCCGAGAGCATCGAGATCGAGGTGCCGATCGATCAGGTCGATGACGTCCTGAAGAGCTTAATCGTGCGGGACTCGCAGGGAGGCGTCTCCTCGATGTCCCTCGCCGGATCGGGTCCGGCAGAAGAGACTTTCAGGACACTGCCGTTCACCGCGGACGATCTTCAGGATCCCGGCCGCCTGGTCGGAACTCTACAGGGCACCAGGGTCCGGATCTCGAGCAACGGCAAGACGGTCGAGGGCCTCGCAATGGGACTGTCGACGTCCAAGGCTGGAGAGGGGAAAGAGATCCGCGCCCTCGCGGTCCTCGGCGACGACGGCCGGATCAACTCGATCGAACTGGGGACGGACGCAGCGGTCGAGATCCTGGACGAGCCGATGCGCAAAAAGGTCGCCGAGGCCATGCGCGCCGTCGGGAAGGCCAAGGTCGAGGGGGCACGGACGATCTCGATCCTCGTGGACGGGAAAAGCGAACGGGAGGTCGGGATTTTCTACGTGGTCCCCGCATCCGTCTGGAAGACGGCCTATCGGATCGTGAACAAGCCCGATCAGAACAAAGCAATGGTTCAGGCCTGGGCTGTGATCGAGAATTCCACCGGAGAAAACTGGAATAATGTGGACGTCATCCTCTCGTCCGGCGCTCCCGTCACTCTCAAGCAACGGCTGCACGAACGATACTGGCGGAACAGGCCCGAAGTGCCCGTCTCCTCCGAGCGCCTATTGCCTCCGGTGGTCGACGGAGCGGAGGCGTCGGCCGAACATATGGCTGCCAGGGTCGCTCCCGCGCCCATGGCCGCTGTCGCAAGCGGCGCAGCCCATCACAGAGCCTTCAAGGCGGCCGATCAGGTGGCCCGTGCCAACAACGCGCCGACGGTCGAGGAGGGCAGCGTCACCGCCACATACCGCCTTCCTCATCCGATCGATCTGGCCGCCGGCGAGACTTTTTCGAGCCCGATCATCGACACCGATCTAGAGGCGGAACGGATCGCGGTGTTCCGGCCGGGGGCGATGCAAAAGCACCCAATCTCGGCGATCCGCCTCAAGAACACGACCGACGCCAGCCTCCCTCCCGGAATCGTCACCGTCTATGACGAGCGCGAAGGATATGTGGGCGATGCGATGCTGCCCATCCTGCCGAAAGGTGTGGAGCGCTATGCCAGTTTCGCGGCGGATCGCAACATCGAGATCGCAAGCACTGAAGAACCGACTCACGCAATCACGGCCATCAAAGCCGCGGATGGAATGCTCCATGCCTCCGTTCTCAGGCGATCGATCGTCACCTATCGGGTCAAGGCAGCCGAGGGCGAGCCACGAAAGGTGATGATCGAGCATCCAAAGCGCGCCGGATGGTCGTTCACATCGGAACACGTCACATCCGATGATCGTAACTTCCACCGGCTGGTGGCAACGGTCCCCGGCGGAGACACCGTGGAAATCAAGGCGGTTCACGAATTCGCGGATGCCGAAGTCATCCGGACCTCTGACGCAGATTCGCAATTGTTCATCCGGTGGTCGAACGACGCCTCCGATCAGCGGCTATCGGCCAAGCTCAAGGCCATCGCCGAGGCCAGGGCGGCCCAAGCCGCTGCGGAACGCGCCGCCTCGGATGCAGAGAAGGACATCAGCCGCATCGAAAGCGACCAAGCGAGGATTCGGGAGAATCTCCGTTCGGTTCCGCCGCAGAGCGAACTGGCGACATCCTACCTCCGCCAGATGACCTCAGGCGAAAAAGCGCTCGCGAAAATCAGAACCTCTCGCGATTCACGGATCGCCGAAGTCCGAAAGCTACGCGAGAAAGTCGCCGAGCTGATCCGATCGCTCTGATTTCTGAAGACGGTCCTTACGCTCTGCTCCGGATTGCCGCACCCCGTGCGCCGTTACGCCTTCACCCGCGAGTGTGCACCCCGATCATCGTAGACGGTGCGGAGGCGCGGCAATTGAACGCCATTGCGGGGGCACTAACGCGGTTGAACAGATGAATAGACGGGTAGCGGCTCGGGATGATTCGCCATCAGTCGTGGTCCTAATTTGGACAATCGTAAAGGGGTTCGGCCGCTCAGCGACTCGTTCTTTAAGAAGACGCTGGCTGGACATAACCATCTGGTCGCGCATTTCCGGGGGGAGGGAACCTTGCGCACATGAGCGAAAGCCGACGCTCGCGGCGCATTCAATCGCATGTTCAACGTAGTCCTCACAGCGTAGCAGCCAACTTTTGGTGTGACGCCAAATTTCGCTTGAGCGGATTCGGGACTGGCACCGGAACATTGCGTGACGGAGCTTGAATCGTGTTTTCGGCTGCGCTCTGCACTGCGACCCGGATTGAGGCGAGTCGCGGCTGCGGCAGCGACGTCGATATGAAGCGAAATGCTCCGACTTCAGCCAGCATCTTTCCGACGGGTTGGAAACGAGGTTGAATCGCTATGGACCCGGCATATATCGGCGCAACGATCCCCGCCTGACGCACGAGGTTACCGTACGCATCGGATCCGGTAACCGGATTTCCCGGCAGAATCATGATAGTCGCAACCGTGGCTGCGACAGCGGTGCCAGCGGTCCATTTGGCGGCCCCGGTGGTAAGGACACGCAACCGCGCTGCATAACCGGCGATCTGCGTCAGATAGCCGGACACCTTGCAGATGTGGAGCAGGGCGCCTGCGAGAGACAGGAAGATCGCAAGTGTCGGTATCGCGGCCGCCTGTGCAAATTCGATGCCGGGCATCTCATAAAGACCGTATTCGTCGAACTCTTTGTCCGGCGCCTGCGAGAACTTGGCCAATTGGCGGGCCAATGAGGCCTTCATCGGATTGTAGACGGAGGCCACGAAGTCGCGATCTGACATTTCGGGACGGATGATCGCCCCAGCGGTTGCGATTCCGGCATTCTTGCGTATGCGGTTTTGGACCGCGGGCTGCGAGAGGAATGTATCGAAGTTGAGACCGGGCGGGATCACCGTCTCCAGATGCATTTCGATCTCGCGCCGATAAGTGTTCTCGATCTCGGAAACGATCTTCCTGCGCGCCGCTATCTCGAAGCCGCGACGATCGTCGGGGTGCCAGTTGTTGCTGACAGGAATACCCCGGCCCTGCACACTTCCGCGAATGTACGCGGCTTGACTCCCGTAGGTGATGCGGCGAACACCGTTCCTCGCGCGCTCCCTCACATAGTCGTTCCAGGCAGCATCGACGCGCTCGTCGACGCTGCGCATTGCCTTGAGATACGCTTCCGCCCCCTTCTTGTACGCCGCGTAGGCGTCATGAATGCGTTGGAAATCGGTACCGAAGAACTTCCTCCTGACATCGCCCGGCGATCCGAGACGAAGTTCCGCCTCGCTCTCATGCAGGTTTCGCGGAGCATGGTCGGCGAGTGACAATATCCCGTCACGGCCAGCAAGCGTCGGCACCATCGACACGAACGCCTTCCAGGCTGGATTATCCGAGTGCTCGCCGGATGCTTGTGTCGCGAGATAATTCCGCGCCATGACGGCTTCATAGGCTTGTTTGCGCTTGCTCCCCGAAGAAAATTCACCGATGGCAGCAGCGATCTGGTCGAGAGCGAAATAGGTGACGCCGACCGAGGCAACACCGAGCATCAGCGTACGCGGCAATGCCTTCGTCAGGATCTGAATGGGCTTCGATCCGATGCAGGCGAGGGATCTTTCGTCGCGCGCGTGGCGACGGGCCAGATACCAACCCATGACGGCGATGGCGACCGCTATGCCTGTCAGAAGCCGTCCGAATTTTTCGATGGATTGAATGTCCTCAGACGTCGGATTTCCCGCGAGAACATCGAGAAGATGGGCAGAGAAGGGGATTTCGACAGTCAGGTACGCGGCGGTGATGGCCGCCATGAAGACAAGGTATCGGGGCATCCTTTTGCTGACTCCGGTTCACCCTTTTCTTAGCCGGTAGAACCTGGCGAGTGGCTAAGCGGATGGAACGCTTTTGAAGCAGTTTTGACGATCCTCAGTGTTGACCGTTCGGCACGGATTCACGGATCCTTGCCGCATGCCCGAGCCGATCCTCATCAATCGCAACGCGGTCCTCCAACATCTCAAGGAAACGCAAACCGAATGGCCGGAATTGAAGTATCGATTCCGACAAGGAGGTTGGACAGAACTCCCGGTGTCGGAACTCGTCCGCAAGGTTGGTGTCGATCCGACCATTTGGGCGCTGAGAACCCGCGGTCCCGAACTGAACGGTTCCGCCCGCAGGCTTACGGCTGCCTTCGCGTGCGGGCCTGACGATCTCCTTCGCGGCCATTATCGGACCGCGAGAAAGGGATGTTCCCTGTTCGAGGACGGACTCGACGCTCTTCTGCGGTGGATCGACGGAGATCTCACGGATCCAGATGCGGCGGCAATGCGCTGGACGCTAGCTGAACGGGCGCAGTCCATGCCTGCTGCCCCCCAGGCAATTCTACAGGCTCTCGTATGCGGTTTTGCGCCACATGCGTGGGGTGGCTGCGGCTGCGCTCACAACTACGCCCTCGAGGCACACGCCCATGTGGCGGGAAAGAGCGCCGAGCGGGAAACCGCTCGCAATGAGGCGAGCAACTACCACGCGTTCCTTCTGGCAGAATTGCTTGGATGAGTGTCACATGCCCGGTGGTCGCGGCAACTCATTCGAGGGGTCCGTGTCCGACAGTCCCATCCACAGCCGCGTAGCCAGAGCTTCGTCGCCGGGGATGGGAAGGCCATCTTCGGACGCCCAATCCAAAAAGGCCGAATAGGGACTTCCGGGAGGTGGCGGCGGCGCCGATCGCCCGAAATTAACAGCAGGCACCTTTGGCGGAGGGGCGGCAGTGTCCGCAGCGCCTGCCGTTTGAGATGGACATCCACCGCGCCGACGTATGGGCTTTGCGTCAACGTCGTCACCTCGAACGGAAAGCTTGCTGAGATTGAGCGCCACCTTAACCTCCTGATCGACATCAGGATCAGAGTGGAAAGGTTTCCTGCACGGGGCACGCCCCGACAGGCGAGGAGAGGACGCCCGCGAATGAGCGTCTGTGATGGGGTGTAATTCCGAACTCGGCAATGGCCGCGTAGTGCTCCTTGGTCGGGTATCCCGCGTTCTTGTCCCAACCGTAATGCGGATACTCCAGGTGGAGCCTTTGCATGATCGCATCCCGTTCGGTCTTCGCGATGATGGACGCCGCAGCGATCGAGACGCTCTTCGAGTCACCTTTGACGATCGCTGTTCCGGGGCATGGGAGCTTCTGCGGCAGCCGATTCCCATCCACCAACACATGGCCGGGAACACGCGCGAGCCCTTCGACCGCTCGAAGCATCGCCAGAAACGTGGCCTGGAGGATGTTCAGGCTGTCAATCTCTTCCGGGGATGCGGATCCGACCGACACAGCGCAATTGGCAATGATGGCATCCCGCAATTCGAGGCGGCGCTTGGTGCTCAGGCGTTTGCTGTCATTCACCCCGTTCAAGGGTCCATCGATCAGCAATGGGTCCGGGATGTGGACAGCCGCTACTATGACAGGACCGCACAGCGGGCCGCGACCAGCTTCGTCTATTCCGACGACCACGCCGCCTATCGCGGCTTCCAACGACATATCCGGCATTTGCCCCAGCTCCCCGAAGCATGATCTAAGGGGAGTGGAATCGCGTCAATCAGACCTGCGAACCGGAAAATTTGAAGAACGCGAGTGCATGCAGCAACGTAACTGAACAGGTCTGGCGGAGCGGAGCAGATCAGATGACGAAAACCTACAGGCGATTTTCAGACATCGAGCGCCTCATTCCGTCGGGCGTCTATTCGATCACACTTTCATGGAAACATCTCGAATGGCAGCTCGATGAGTGGGCGCGACTTCCCGGCGGCCTTGATCTCGCGCCGGACTTTCAGCGCGGACACGTTTGGTCGGAAGCGCAGCAGATTGCGTTCGTCGAGTTCGGCCTGAGAGGCGGCCTCGAGTACTCATCGGACACATTGCTCTTCAACTGTGCGGACTGGCCGCGCGAATGTCGCAAGCCGATCCAGATCGTGGACGGCTTGCAGCGTCTGACAGCAGTCCGACGCTTTCTACGCAACGAAATCCCGGCGTTCGGCACGCTGATGCACGACTACGAAGAAGAACTCCACGCCATGTCGCCGCGGTTCAGGGTCAATGTGAACAATCTGCCCACAAAGGCGGACGTGCTGCGCTGGTATCTGGATTTGAACACAGGCGGAACCGCACATACGGACGAAGAAATCGCGCGCGTAACGGCCCTCCTCAATGAGGAATTGGAGCAGGACAACGCGTTACCTACACCGCGCTGATACGATTCTTTGATCTTTCTGCCGTCGGTTTCTGAAAATGTCCGCGGTTTTCTTCGACAACGACTTCCGTCAGAAATCACGAGTCGTTGCGTCAGGAATCAAGATCAGTGTACACAGCGCGAGACTGTGTTGAATACCCCGCAAAAGGCAGTAATCGACTCGAAATTTTAGAGAAAGGCGGTTTAAGGCGTTTGTTCGGTTGTTTGAATCCTGTGTGCCGCAGATCTGTGAGGACTGACAGGAAGTCAACTTTGATCATCCTCCGCAGGATTAGAAATCAAGGAAAGATGGTCCGGAGGATTGGGTGTGAGCCAATGACAGGCGTTTGGCGCACAATGAGGAAGCGCAGAACGTGATCTGATTGAAATATCGTAGAAAATCGCCTCGGCAAATTGTTGACAAGCATGAGGTTGCCCTCTATATATCCTTCGTCCGGTCGGCTGACCGGTTGGGAGTAGAGATATGGCAAGCGAAGATGCTTTCATGGTCGCCCAGGCGATGGCCGCGAACACCGCTGATATGCGGAAAGTCTATGATGCGGCCATCCAGCAACTAAGTATCGCGCTTGCCGTCGAGCAGTCGGCGTACGCGGCCGCGAAGAAGCTTATCGCACGGTTCGAGAAGCAGCACCCCGACTCGCCACTGCTTAAGACCGACGGACGGTTCCGGACTCGGAACGGCAGGGCGAAGCGGTGCACGCAAGTCTTCTTCGAGCATGATTTCCGACAGGAACTCCTCAGCCGGGGCATCAAAGACCCCGACAGCTATATAGCGGAAGACTGAGCCTGATCTGGGGTCCGATGCAGATAGGGGTGTGCCACTATCTGCATCGATAAGTTTCGAGCCGAGACTGCTGGTCTAATGGAGCAAGGTTGGGTCGGTTTCGCCGACCCAACCCGTCATTTTACCGTTTTGTTGACCGTACCTCTGACGGCATTGCCAACATTATGCATGCCGCCGACCGACGATCTCGCACTCGCTCCAATTCCTCCTGTTCGGAGAAGTGCTTCTGTTCTGTGTTGGACGTTCCCGACAGCGAATGCCAGCGCAGCCCTGTTTTCGTGTTCTTCGCCAAGGTTCTCGCCTCCCTGACCGAACCAACGCATCACGCGATCCGGAACCTGGTTGATGAGACCGAATGAGCGAAGGGCAATCTGATAGTGAAGATAAGTCATTATGCAGAGCATGACGATGGTCCCGATGGGGCCAACGGAGTGCTCACCCCCGGCAGCTACGGCTGCCAACACAAATGTATGGCTGATGAACCACGCCATCGCCCCGAAAACGAACAACGACATCATCAGGCCGAGAATCATCAGAGCAGGGCGCAGCATCAGATTGAACGCGATCATGTAGCCTGGCCGCTGCACTTGATCGATCAGTTCATGGCCATCCATCCGAACGTGGAAGAATGCCCATAGCGGCGCCGCGATCAGAGCCTCCACCAGAAGGACCATCATGCCCATGATGAAAAACAGCACGTGCATGTAGGGGACCATCGGAATGATGTAAGCGTGAACGACTCCGACAGCGAAAATGGCAATCGTTAGCATCCCGAGGAAGCCGACCAGAACGCCACCCAATTGCCCCAGCGAGGGTGAAGCAAAACTCGTCACTTTTTGCAGGAGGCTCGACCCAAGGTTTCCAATGAGCCCAGCACCGACGAAGCTCGACAGAATCGATGCCCCGGCAATCACCGCCATAGCCATATAGAAAACGGTCAGAATGGCGTGGCCGAAATCGATCATCGACTTCATAGGATTGAACGGGTTCATGTCCTTGAAGAGGTTCAGCATGCCGACGAGCATGCCGTCCGTCCCGAGCCAGTTCATGAGTGAATTCCAGGCGGAATCTGCATTCTGATTCATGCGCCCCGCCTTTACGGAATCGAGATCGACCGGCGAGAACTCTGTCCTAACAACCCGGCTCCACCACGCATCAAATCCGGTGACAGCCCCGCGATCCGTTTCGGTGCCGACAAGGGTCTTCAGCATGTGAGGCGAGACCTTCGATGAGTTAGAAAGGCTCATGTCCTCCATGTTCGGCTTGGACATCGCCTTCGCATACGACGCCGACTGGACCTGAGCGAGGGTGACGTAGTATGCACCTGCGGTTGCCCAGCCTTTCTGAGAGGCCTCTTCCACAAGGGACTTAACCAACGATTGACCTGAACCCGCGGTGACATCCAAGGCTTTGATTTGCTCGTCTGCCGCTTTGGTCATCTTATCGCGATACTGATCCGTTTGGGCTTTTAGTACCGCAGCAAAAGTGTTTCGAAGGTCCCTCGTATCGGGCTTTGTTTCATCAAAAGCGTACGACGTCTCTCCGCCATTGTTGTAGGTGGCCGCAATTTTCTTTGCCATCGGTCGAATTGCTTCGACCGCACTTTGAACCGCCGCCAAACGCGCTTCGTCGAAACGCTGCGCTGCCGCAGCATGAGCGGCAAGAACGCTCTTCGAGTCTACTGCTCCAAGCAGCCTGTTCACTTCCACCGAGATCGATCCGCACAGAGACCCATAGTCTATTGAATGGGTGACAGGCGATATGACCGGATCGGTCTCCGAGCCACTCCTGAGCCAGGAGAATTGGTATGCAACGTATGACTTATACGAGTTCCAGACGTTGGTGATGGATTCGGTTACTTTCCACTCAGGGTTGGGATTTACCTGCGATCGGTCACCTCCAGTGAACCAGGATCCGCTGTAGTTCTCTTCAATAAACTTGTTGGCAGTGGCGTTACAGATTTCGCGTCGTGCAATTTGATAGATGACGTCTTCTGCTCCAGCCAACCGGGCTGCTAGTTCACGTCGAGTACGAGCATAGTCGGATGTGTCATTAACCGGCAGAGAGACGGAGGTGCCCTGTATCCCGGCGCCGAGCGCAGTCACGTACGGAGTCCAGATCACATTGGCGAGGTTTCCGCCCCACACAATGAGATAGACCACCAGAACCTGGGCGGCGCCGAAACCGCCCGCGACAGGGGCAAGAGAACCAAGACCAAGAACGACGCGACCCGGCGCCCAGATCTGATGCCAACGCTCGCCGAGCACCTTGCCGGAATAAGCAGACGCGACGATACCGGACAACACATGCCAGCTCAGCATCAGCGAGCCGATGAACATCAAAGCGGCCGAGAACACTAGGAATCCGGTAGCGACGGCCTTATGAGCATTGGTTTCGAATCCGGTCACCGGTCCGATACCCGGGACAACGTAGCCGAGCATATTGAAGAAGACGTCGTCTTTACTCGGATCGCCGAAAATGTCGGATGGCTTGATTTCTGCGAATGCGACGTTCGGAGCCAGTACGGTGAAAGCGGCGATGAGGACCGCAACTCGCGCCAGCGTCTTTGCCGGGAATAGATCGCCGGAACGCAGGTATGCGCCGATATTCGCGAGATGGCGGTTTCGGACCATCCAGTTCAGATAACCGAAGCGCAGCATCAAGGCGGCTAGGGCAGGCACGGTCGCGAACCGGAGCAGGACATCGAGGAAAGTCGGAAGTCCAGAAATGTTTCCATGACGCAACGACCCGATACCGAGCACCAGAACGATGATGAGCAAGGCTCCGTAGAAATAGAAACCGCGGTATGAATTGGAGACCATCGTCATGAGGTCGGCTTCCGTTTTGCCGTAGGTCGACATAGCGAGCTCGAAGCGCCGCGTGTCGTCGCGTTCCTCGATCTCCGGGAGAGTTGAATTATCTTCACCCCGTGTCATTGCCCTGTAGAGGAACCCCAGTCGCGATAACGAGCGGCCAGCCGCGTCCGCAATTCCGCGCATGAGGCCGGTCAGGATCGACAAGCCGGTCACATAGCCGAACTTGCTCCCTTTCCATTGTCCGCGGCCGACCAGGTCGTCTAGCAACATCGCCTTCGCTTCGTCGGCGGCGACTTGCATTCTCCCGGCTGCCGGGCGGCCGTTCGTGCTCATCTGTGAATCCTTAGTAGGAGCCCACTTCGTCAAGGAATCATGCGCCTCCTGTGCTGATCGATGCAAGAAGACGGCCGATCCCCCATCCGAAACTCGGGCGACGGCGCGCAAGGCTCAAATCAGCGGCAGGTCATGGTATCCAATTGTTGACAAGTCGGCCCGGGGACGCCATTCTCCCTGTGCGCAGGGAGACGTCGGTGTGCTTAAGGATTCGGAAAATTTGAAGCGGATCGAGGCCTTGCGGCCCCGTATGGAGCGCCTGCGGGAAGCCAAGATCCGGAACGATGCCGAAGCCGAGCGACTGAAGCGGGAGATCGCGGAGGCCCGAAAGGCTGCGGTCGAGCTTGCCGGAACCGACGATCTGAACGAGATCCGAAAGATCATCAGCGACAACTACGCAGCCAATACGGCCGCTATCGACGAATTTGAGAAGACCCTTGCCGAGGTCGAGGCGGAGCTCGACGCCATTGAGCGGCAGGATCAATGACCTCGTCTGTTTCCGTATCCCGGCTGCGCGACCAGATCGCGGCGGCGAGGCGGCGGGTCTCAGGAGCCGAGGGTGAGCGCAAAATCCTGGATGCGCGCCGGGATCGGCTGAAGCGGGATGTCGGCCTGGCAAAAGGTCGGTTGGAGCACAAGACCTCGATCGACAGGTTTCTAGAGGAATTGCAGGCCGAGGCCCATGTCAGGCGGGTAGGGGATTTCGAGCGTCTGCTGACGGCGCTCGTGTCCGAGGTACTGCCGGGCGAGCCTCCTGTGGCGCTCAATCTCGAGATCGAACGAGGCCAACCGTCGCTCGACATCGTCTCCCGACGCGGCCTGGAGCTCAGCGAAGATATCTATGACGACCAGGGCGGGGCTCTGACGAATGTCGTCTCGATGGGATTGAGGTTGATCGCAGCGGTCCGCTCAAAGACGCGCCGTTTCCTGATTCTTGATGAGAGCGACTGCTGGATCGCGACCAATCGAGTGCCCGCCTTCTACAAGGTTCTGAAGGATGCGGCACGGCAGGTCGACGTGCAGTGTCTCGCGATTTCGCACCACGACGTCACCACCTTCGAGGAAGGCATCACGGTTGCCCGTCTGATCGGCGACAAGGAAACCGGCGTCATGATCGAGAACGCGCCGCTGCGGACGGAATGGAAGGACCAGGACGACGGGATCCGATGGATCCGGCTTCGCAATTTTCAGACGTTCATCGACGAGACCTTGCATCTGTCGCCGGGCCTGAACGCCTTGACCGGGCGGAACAATCTGGGCAAGAGCGCCGTCGCCCGCGCGTTCCGCGCCGTCTTCTATGGCGAGGCCCGTGATGCCTTGATCAGGCACGGTGAGCGATCCTGCACAATCGAGATCGGCTTCGGGAACGGCCGCGTGCTGCACTGGAACCGACAATCGCGGCGCAACCCAGTGAATGTCTGGAAGTGGCTCGACCAGAACGGCTCGGTGGTCTCCGAGGATGGAATGACCTACGAATCCGGCGGACGAACGCCCCCGGAATGGGTCGCGCAGATCTTCGGGATCGGCCCCGTCGAAGGGTTGGATATTCACGTCAATAAGCAGAAAAGCCCCGTCTTCCTGCTCGACAAGCCGGGTTCAACCAGGGCCGCTGTCCTCTCGGTCGGCCAAGAGTCCGGTCACATCCGTGCGATGATCGCTCTGCACAAAGAACGCTGCACCCAGGATACCGTCTGCGTCAGGGATGGCGAACGCGAGATGGCGGTTCTCCTACCGAGGCTGGAAAAGCTCGCGGAACTTGACCGTCTGTCGTCCCGGATCGAGAAGGCCGCCAATATGCTGGACGCCATCGATCAACGCGCGAAGGATAGCGAGAAGCTTTCCGAGATCGCGAACAAGCTCGCCGACCTATCGCGACGACAGGAAACGCTCATTCGGCGCAGTGCAGCCCTGGACCGCGCTCCGAGCGCCGACATCGACTGTCTTCTCCGCGCTGAAACGAAGAATGAGAGGCTGCGCGAGATCGCGGATCGTATGGAACTCATGACCCGGCAGGGCGCCCGCGCTCGCAAGGTCAGGGATGTACTGAAACGCCTGCCGGACGAAATGCCGTCCGTAACGTCCACCGAACGCCTTGTCACGATTGCGGACAGGCTGGAGCGATCTATGGCGCGTGAGGCGCGTGCCGCAATGGCAGCGGCAGTGCTGAAAGATCTGCCTAACGACGTCCCCGAGATCAGGAGAAGCGACGATCTGATCCGAGTCGGCCGGATCATCAGGGAGAAAACACTGAAACTCGACCTGATCCGCCGAAAGTCGAGCGTCCTGTCTCGTGTTCCCGATGATCTGCCGCCGCTGCGGAATACCCAAGCACTCGAAGAACTCGCCGCTGCACTTGATGGTCAAGACAGGCGCGGCGAGCAACTTTCAAAGGAGAAGAACGAGCTCGATGCGGAGACGGCCAAGTACGAAGCCGAACTCAAGCAGATCGCCGATGAAATGGGCAGCCTGTGCCCGGTTTGCGGAGCGGGTATCGACGACCCACATGTTCTGGTCGGCGAAAGGGGACACAATCACAATCAAGGTGGAGCCGCGAGATGAATGCGCTGGCTCCGACGGTCCGATTTGCCGATGGCTTCCTTTTCATCGGCGATCCGCATCTCAGTTCCCGTAAGCCCGGGCGCCGGAAGGACAGAAGCTTCAGCGATACGGTTCTCGGCAAGATCGCTTTCGCGATCGATCTTGCGAACGAGCGCCGCCTTGTCCCGGTTTTCCTCGGGGACATGTTCGACAGGCCCGTTGAGGAGGACGAACGCCTCAAGACCAAGCTGATCCGGCTCCTGAAGCAGTCCTGGACGACGCCTGTCTCCAACGTCGGCAATCACGATATCAGGAATACCCGCCTGACTGACGGCGACAGCCTTGCGGTCCTCGCGGAAACCGGACTCATCCAGGTCACCACCGAGAGCGGCCCCATCGGGGTATTCGCAGTCGCGGGTAAGAGGATCGGGCTGGGCGCAACACCTTACGGTCAGGCGATCCCACGCGATGCCCGCGTCTTCTTCGACAAGGTCGATACGATCATCTGGCTGACGCACCACGACATCGCTTTCGAAAACACATATCCGGGGGCTATGGCTCCCCAAGCGATCACAGGCTGCCGACTGGTGATCAACGGCCACATGCACCTGCGCAAGAAGGCGATGAAGGTCGGAGAGACGCTGTGGTGCAACCCCGGAAACCTTACGCGACAAGCCATTGACGCCATCGACCATGTCCCGGCGGTCTGGTCGCTCGCCGGGAGCGGCCGTTTCGAGCCGCACCCGGTTCCACACGAGACCGATGTCTTCGACCTGACGGGGAAACTCATCGACGCGATTTCGCCGGGAGAAGCCGGAGCCGCCGACGGAAACGGACCGGACCAGGAAAGCGCCTTCATCAGCCTCCTGAGGACGGAGAGCACGATGGAGATGGAGCAAAGTGACGACGGATCGATCCTGCTCGAGGAGATCCTGGAGAAGTTCGAGAAGGAGCGGACCCCACAGGACATGCGGGCGCTGATCCTCGAACTTCACCGTGCCGTTGTGGCCTGAGTCTCAGATCTCACATTTGCAACGACATGCCATCCGAGTCCTCGGACTGAGCGGTAGGCCTATCGTCAGAGAGTTCGTCAGCCACGCACCACTCATGGGCCGGAATCGGCTGTACCCTCCTGCCCTCAACGGCAGTGGCGCATCGCCGTGCCATCATGACAATGCCGGCACCATCGGCCTGTGTATCGACATGATGGACTGCCAAAGCCATCTGCCGCACGAGCTTCAGGTAGCGCTCGCGGTCGAAGCGGCCGAGGAGATCGCGCGCTTCTCTGACGATGCGTGGCGCAGCCCTGCCGATCGCTGACCAGCGATGAGCCTCCTCGTGAGGCAATCTCAGCCGCGCAATATCTTCGACCAGAGCGGACAGGATGAAGTCGGATGGAATCTCCCTGTCAGAAAGAGCGCCGCACTGCGCAGCCATCCGTCTCAGTGAACGCTCGACGTCTGCCATGGTCCACAGGCGTTGTTCATTGTGTTCGTACCGAACGGAGCTGCGGCCGCCGACTATGTGGCCGCACCCGTCCCAAAGCAGGGCGTCGAAACGCTCCTGACCGAAGCGCAGCCACAACTGGCCAATCTCCTTTCCGCCTGCGCGTATGGAGATTTCGCGTGCTCCCTGGTAGGGCACGCGGCTTCGATACGAGAGGCCAGCACGCTTGATGAGGCGCTTGCTGGCTTCGAACAATCCGTCTCCTGGTGCCGCTTTCATTGTCGTCGCCTCCCTCACCCGCATCGTCGGAACACAGGGAGAAAGCGACAAACACACCAGCGGATTGACGGTGTAGTTCGGGAAGCGCATATTGACCACGGGCAAGAAATGCCCGCAGGAGAAGAGTTTTCATCAAATGGCACGCATCTTCGCCATGGCCGCCAATGCCACTGCCGCCGCAATAGCGGGGGGCATGGCATGCGCATGCGCGGAGGGTGTGGGGACGTAGCAAGGAAACGAGCGAAATCCCGGTTCGGTTGAAAGCCGAGGGCCCCTCCGGAGACGGACGGGGCCCTCGGCTTTTTTGTCGACCGGGAGCCGAAACGCGATGGGCAACGAAGACCGAATACGGCGCGGGCGCGTCGGACGAGCGTGGTTCAGCGGACGGGTCAGATACCGGACGGAGGGACTCTTTTGCCTCCACCTAACGCATTGAAAAATAACAAGAAAAGGCATTTCTCCTCTTGCTTTGATCGCCGACCCCAGTTATGGTGCTTACATCTTCGGTGACGAAGATGGGCTGTTTCCAATCGTGGATGATCGAGTGCGTTATGTGTGCGCGCGTCGAAGGAAGCTCAGTATTTGGGGCTGTAGCTCAGTTGGGAGAGCGCCTGCTTTGCACGCAGGAGGTCGTCGGTTCGATCCCGTCCGGCTCCACCATCGGTCCGGTGTAGCTCAGTCGGTAGAGCAAGCGAATGTTAATCGCTGGGTCGCAGGTTCGAGTCCTGCCGCCGGAGCCAACCTTCAAAGAGCTTCCTGGGACGCAATCACACCCTCACGAGTTCAGCGGGATAGAGCAGGGGCAGCTCGTCGGTCTCATAAACCGAAGGTCGATGGTTCAAGTCCATCTCCCGCTACCAAGTTTCGACCACGCCGAGTTCGTGCGTGGGGAGCTCGCGGGCTTAGCTCAATGGTAGAGCTACTGCCTTCCAAGCAGAGGATGCGGGTTCGATTCCCGCAGCCCGCTCCATTCCAGTGAAATGGACGCGCCTTTTGGCGTTGGGGCGTTTGAGCCGTGACGCACTCGATGATCCACGGTGCGGAAATCAGTTCACCGCGGTGTAGCTCAATCGGCAGAGCGTGGGACTCATAATCCCCGGGTTGCGGGTTCAAATCCCGCCGCCGCGACCAATTCAAAGCCGGCAAGGGAGAGCAGGCGTGAGCACTCCCACCCGAGACGAGACCATGATCGGCACGGCGGCGCTGCGGGAGCGCTGCGAATATGTGCGGCGGTATTGGGGAGGTTCCCGGTGTGTGCTGGCGAAAGATACCCTAGCCGCCTGCAACGAGATCGACAGGCTGCGGGCGGAGGTGCAGAGGTTGCGGGGGGCGCGCTGAACACCTGTCGGCCAACTGTCCGAGAGCGAAGCCGAGGCAGGTGGACGACAGGTCACTGGTCCAAGCGCAAACGGGCGTTCGGGAAGATCGTACACCTGGAAGACGATTACATCGCCGTCGAGCTGAAGAATGGTGTCGAAATTGACGGCAAGCTAAGCGATTTCCAGGCCGACAAGCCCGCCGATCCTCAAATCGAGATCGGATCAGACTACGACAAGATCGTGCGCGCAGCAGTGGACCGCGTTCACCTGGAGCAAGTCGCGTATGCGTTTCAAGCGCTTCCCGGTCTGGAACAGGAGGCTCGGCTCGCACACAGCATTCTGCGAAGCGAGGATCCTGAACTTGCCAAGGATTGGGAAGAACTCACGCCGAAGGATCGCTACACTGTCGTGATGGTTGCAGCGCGCACTTATCATGCACAAGACTATGAGGCTTTTCTTGAGCGCCTCAAGGACCGCCACGACCAGATCGCACAAGAAGCGGTTCTCGCGGTCTCCGGCGTTCCATGATCGATCGGCCGCGACTGCGGCAGAGCGACCGACCCTTACATCCTGACGGGATCCGGCAAAACAGCCGCAGGCAGCGGGCCGATCTCGGTGAACCCCATCATGTCGACAACATGCATGATGCCGTCGCGGACGACGATGTCGCCGATCATGGTGCTTCGCCGGGGCTTGGTGGGATTTGCCTCATTCAATGGCCTGACGCCGTCGAGCGGTTCCGTGAACCAAGAAGTCGTACGAACGCCGTTCTGCGTGGCCATCCACACGAACTCGAGATCGTCGCCATCGAACTCGGCGACCTTTTCGTAGCGGCCGTCTTCCATCATCCGGCGATAGAGATCGATATTGGCTTCATCGCGGGTGCCGAGGGAAGCATGGAGGATCTCGTCTCGCGTCATGCGGTCGATATTCTGGAGATACAGCGTCATTACCATTGTTCGCTCCCTCACACAGTCATTCGCGCGGTCCAACGAATGGTCACGGGCGCAGCCAACTCACGACTTCCGTCGTAGTGCTCTGTAGGTTCCTGTGACGATGTCGACCTCAAACTGATCGCCACGACGCAGGATGATTCCTGGGGGATGCATCGGATAGGAATCCGGGAGCCCCCACTTCCGACGGTACTCTTCCGGCGACATATCGTACTGCTCGAACAGGTGCCGGGCGAGATCACGAACCTTCTTGCCGTCCTCAAGACAGCGGATGAACTCCATCTCGACTGTCGTACGCAGGTCGATGTTCGAGACCGAATGCGCGGTCTGCTTCCGAGGCTTCCGCTGCCTGATATCAACGACGTTTGACGGCGCATGGTGGGCCTGCGGCTCCATCTCCCGTTGCGGGTAAGAATGAGCGCTTTGAACAGGTTCAGGCCTTGGTGCGGGGAGAGGTTTTGAGGAGGAAGCGGGGTTGGGCACGGAAACGATAGCAGGAGCAACCCTTTCGGCAACGCGCCGAATTTCGGTAGCTTCGCGCGGATGCGATGCCTGGTATCCAAGGCGGTCCAGATCGTCACCAACAACTTCGGATTGCAACGCGATCTTGACCAGCGTCGAGTGCACGTTCTTCACGAAGCTTTCGATCTCACTGGTCTGTATCGGAACATGCTTCATGCAGGCCTGAACGATCCGGACGGTCTCCGGGACCAACGTCGTCCCAGGTTTGATGGTGGCCGAGGGGTGCTGGTGACCCAAAACCATGTCCATACCCTTCGCTATCTACCGTTGCCGATAAGTATCGCAGCGATATGCCATTTTTCACACGTACAATCAACAAATCTGGTCGCCGGCGCTTGGAATGACAGCGCTTCCGCGGTCACCTTAGCCTTTAGAGTTGGGGAGCACAGTGGAATGATAGCGACCATTAGAGAGGACGAGTCCGTTTCAATCAGGGATCTCCCGTTCACGGACCTTTATCTTCCTCTCGTATCCGGTGTGCGGGCGAGATTTCGCCCTGATCCCATCAAGGGAAAACGAACGGGAAATTTCGAGGTTCCGGACACGTTCCGAGAAGACCTCGATGAAATCCGGCAGATGGTCCAGCACGCCGCGGATGATGACGGCACAATTACCTACAAGGGACTGCGGCTGCGATACGTAAGATTCGAAGCTGCGGAGAACGAAATGTGGATCGCACTTCGCGCCGTTCCGCTCGATCTGCCTTCGCTTGAGACGCTGCACATGGATCGGCGCTTCATCAGAACGCTGCGCGGATGGGGCAACAAGCGCGGCCTCGTTCTCGTCGGGGGCAAGACAGGAGACGGGAAAACGACGACCTGCGTCGCTGCCATCAAGGATCATCTCGAACGCTACGGAGGCTTCGCCTACACGGTCGAAGATCCGCCAGAATATCAAATGCAGGGGGCGATTTCGCCGAACGGATTCTGCCTTCAAGTGGAAATCAAGGACGACACGAAATGGGGCGAGGCGGTAAAGCGCGCCATGCGATGCCGCCCGGACATCCTTTTCCTTGGGGAGATCCGGACCCCGGAAGCGGCGGAGCATCTCCTGAAGGCGGTCACGAGCGGCCACCTCGTATTCACGACCGTTCATGCCGGCTCCGTGCCGGACACAATCGGAGCGATCATCCAACTTGCCGAAAGCAGGATGCCGACGAAGACCGTCCGGGCAATTCTCGCGGATCGGCTGGTCGCGGCGATCTATCAAACGATGACAAAATCAGGGCCGTCGATCACACTCCTCGAACCCAAGAGTGGACCGAATGAGCAAACGGTCTCCATCCTCACTGATGGAGACCTCTCCAAGCTCAACAAGCACTGCGTCCGATACGATCCGGCGCCAAACCGCCAAGTCGGGCCATAGGCACCCAGATCAGGAGGCCGTGGCCAATCGGGTCACATTCGATGGCAACGCGGGAATCTCTTCCTCCACCATTGCCACCGCTTCGTCGAGGATGTGATCGCTTTCGACAAATTCCTTGTTGAGCATATGGATGGCCGCGGCCATCGTCTTGATCTCAGTCGACAGCTTCTCGTTCCGCCGCTCGAGATGGCGGCACCGATCCTCGATCGCAGCGGCTTCATCCCTGACACGCTGGAGTTCCGCTTCCGCCTGCGCACGCGCTTCGCGTTCTTCGGCCAGCGCTTGCTTCAGACGAAGCAGCACATTGGCGACATCGCGTCGCGAGCGGCCGCGTTCGCGGTTCTGATTTACGATATCCATGGCGCTTTCGGCGGTCAGCAGCGCATTCAGTTCACTCATATCGCTCATAATCTTGTCTCCGGTCCAAATGGTCTTCAGCGATCACAACCGTGCTGCCGATTTCCGGCGGGTCCTGCGCGAAATTCATCCCGATGTCGGTCGATAGGATCGCCGCCTCGATCCGGGTATCCATGCCGATCTGGGCGCTGCAATGCCTTTCAACAGCCTCCAAAAGGGACACGAAACCGTCGTAAAGGCGCCGATGATCCGCATTTAGAGCGGCATGCTTCCGGTGCATCGCCTCCAATTCCATCGAAAGCCGATGGTTTTCATCCGCAATCCTGGTGAGCTCGGCAGTCGCCGCCCTGAGGCGCTCCCGAAGTGCCGCAATCACCTGGGGAACGGCTTCGACGCTCGTGCGCCGCTTCTCCTGCGCGCGGCCGAGATTGCCCAGGATGACATTCAAAGAAGCGATGAGGGATTCCGTATCAGGACCTTCCGGCGCTGAAAAATTGGTCTGATCCGGCATGCTTCCCGTGACCCCTGAATTCCGGCCGATGTAAAGCAAAGAAGGACTCGCCCTGTCAACCGGCAAAGGACTCGATCCTTTGCCATATCGCCCCTTTGATCGACGGCAGGAAGGCGCGGAAGGCGGATTCTTCCTCAGGCGTGGGCGGGAGCGGGGGCCTGGCAGGCCGGGCAGGGCGCCGTGTCCTCGGCGCGGCGGCAGCGGTTGCTGCGGCGTCTTTCTGGGGAAGTTCCTCGATGCCGAGATCGAGACGGTCGAGGCCCATCATTTTGATGTAGACCTGCGCCAGCAGGCTCGCGTCGAGCAGGGCGCCGTGGATCTCGCGGCCGGAATTATCGACCCCCAGACGTGAACACAGGGCGTCCAGAGATGCCCGCTGGCCCGGCCATTTTAGATGGGCCAGACGGAGGGTATCTCGGATTTCGTTCGCGATCGGCGGCAAGCCGACCAGTTTGCGCTCCATGTTCAGGAAGCCGACGTCGAATGCGGCGTTATGGATGACCAGGGGCGCGTCGCCGATGAATTCGAACAGTTCACGGTGGATCGCGCGAAACCGGGGTTTGTCGGCCAGAAATTCATCGCTCAGGCCATGGACTGCCCGCGCTTCCTCCTCCACATGGCGCCCCGGATTGACGTAGGTATGGTAGGTGCGCCCGGTCTCCATGTTTCCGACGACCTCGACGCATCCGATTTCGACGATCCTGTCTCCATTTTCGTGAGACCTGCCGGTCGTTTCCGTGTCGACCACGACGACACGTTCGCCGGTGTCGCGGCGGGGGTTGGTTGTCATCATGCCTCCGGTCGGGTTGCCGCCTGTGCGGATGAATCCTACTGTGATGAGGCAGTAGGCGGCGGGATTGAATCCTTGTCAACGCGATCGGTGGTCCTGACGAATTCCTGGGTGATTGCAGCGGCTCTGATCCTCGCTGCCTGTTCGCTTGCCCGCGTCGCGGCGATCACGGCGGGTCCCGACCTCAGCGCTCCGGCGGCGGATATTGCCGGGTCGGTTTCGGTTGCTTCCGATCTGTCTCCCGCCTGCACCAAGGCAGCTCGTCTGTTGGCCGAAGCGTCCCTCAGAGCGACAGCCGGGCTGCCAAGTGCGGCGCAGGTCGGGCGCGACCAGGAGGCGAGCGCTCTGGACACCTGGGAGCGCCTGCGGTGCCCTCTCAGAGCGCTTCCAGGCGTGGCATTCGGCGTCGCACAGGCCCGTAGGACGATCGGAGACATCTGGTGGCGATGATCTCCGAAGCACAGGCGCGCAGGCTAGGGATCACGCGCCCAGCGTCCCGAAGATCTGCTCAGGCATCCGGCAAACCCAAGAGGGGCCGGGGCAGGACGAGGTCAGAACGAAAGGCCTACGATGGCGACGAGATTCGCATCGTGATCGCGCTGCCGGATGATCCCAGGCCGAAGGAACGGCCGAGGACTGTCCCCGATATGGGGCTTCTCAAGAACGCATTCGTGTCGTCTGGTGGCAATCTTGGCGTGTTCCTTTCGCTGATTTCCAAGGGCTTCAGCCGCACCTACACGCCAGCGGCAACCCGCAATTACGAGAATCTGATCGCGTTCGCGGTCCGGCAGGCAATAGGGCCGCGCCCGCCATTCGAATGCCCGGTCGAAACCGAGATCAGCTTCGTTCTGAAGGGCGACAGCGGCTTCTGGCCGACATCTCAAGCCGACGGCGACGCCGACAATCTCGAGAAAGCCGTGCTCGACGCCATGAACGGGATCGTCTTCAAGGACGACCGTCTTGTGGTCCGCAGCGTGCGGGAAAAGGTCTGCGGGCCGGAACCCCAGATACGGATTATCGTCCGGCCGGCGCTGCCTTGATCTATCGGTCGAAGCCGATCCGCCCCTTTCGGGCCGGAGAGCGCTTCCGGCCGAGTTCCGCGCTCGACACGGCATCCGCCTCGATGAAGTCGAGGTTACATTCCGGAATGAGGACGGATGGCCCGGTCTTTCCACGCTTCTTGCGGCGCCAGGGAAACGAGATGTTCAGCGTTTTCCGTGCCCGCGTGAAGGCAACATGGGCAAGGCGGCGCTCCTCCTCCAGTCCGCCGTTGGCAGGCCCATTCCAAGGATCTCCAGGGGTGCCGCGGTATTCCTCGCTCACGGCTCGCCCGTTCGGCATGACCCCTTCATCAAAGCCGGGACAGAACACGTGGTCGAACTCCAACCCCTTTGCGGCATGGATGGTCGAAATGCGAACCTTGCCCCGCTGATCCTGCAACTCGGCATCGGTCAGGAGGGCGATTTCCTGTAGGAAGGCGTTCGCGTCGTCATAGGGGTCCGAGAGCTTGCGAACGAGTTCCACATAGACGAGACCAGGGGATCCGCCCTTTGCATCTTTGGTGTTCTCGACGTGCTCGAGATAGCCTGTAGCCTGCAAGGCGGTGGTGACCACGTCATAGGCGGGACGAGACCATTTCCCGTCCTCTGCCAGCAGTGCGAGCGCCCGCCCCAGTCCGGACGCGCCCAGAACGGCGTCCTTCTTCAGCTTCGCTCCGGTGCCCTTGTGAGCGGCTGCCTGACAGGCCTCATAAAACGGGATGTTTTGTGCTGCGGCGATCATGCAGATCGCCTCGACCGCGGCCGGACCCAATCCGCGGATTGGCCTGTTCGCGATGCGCCGGAACGCGATGTCATCGAATGGATTCACGGCCAGCCGGACATAGGCGAGGATATCCTTCACCTCTTCGCGCTGGAGAATCGAGCTTCCGCTCGTCACCACCGCGCCGATGCCGCGCAATGCCAGCGCTTCTTCGAACGGCGGCATCAGCCAGGAGGAACGAAGCAGAATGGCGATTTCATCCGGTTTTGTGCCTCCATCGACCAGTTGTTGGATCCTCCCGGCGATCCATGCCGCCTCCTGGGCCTCGGTCAGATGGGCCGTCACCTCGACGGGCGGACCGTCACGATCTGCGATCAGGACCTTCCGTTTTCGGTTCCGGTTGTATTCGACGGCGTAATTGGCGGGTTCCAGGATCTGTTTGGTGCAGCGCCTGTTCGTCCGCAGTTCGAATTCGAATGCATTCGAGCCGACCATGTCGGCCATGGCTCCGGGATAGCCGCCCTGGAAGCCGTAGATGCTCTGATCCTCATCGCCGACGACTGTCACGGCACCGTGCCACGACGATAGCAACTTCACCCACTCGACCTGGACCGGATTGGCGTCCTGGCCCTCGTCGACAAGGAGATGCCGTACGGCACGCGCCTCCTGCTCGCGGATGGTGTCGTTCTCTCGAAGCATTCTGACGGCCCGAAGCAAAAGGTCGCCGAAATCCACGGCATTGCGCGATTCCAGCTCGTACTGGTAGGCCCGGTAAGCGACGACGAGACGCTCGTCGAGGTGGGGCAGTCGTGAAGGGGCCGAGTGGTCCGCAGCCATCTCGTCGGAGAGGCCCCACACCTTCCACAATCCGATCTGATGCGCCGCCGCCTGAACGAAGTCGGACAGGGCCATCAGATACGCCTTCTTCGCTGCGGATGCCGTAGCGGCATCGCCCTCCGGCGGCACGAACGGTCCAAATGCGCCATCACACTGACAGGCCGTCGTCAGGATGTTCCGCGCCTCGTCCTCGTCGAAAACCGTAAAGCGGGCATCCCTGAGGCCGGCCGCCTCGGCGTGGCGCCGGAGCAGGCGGCAGGAAAGGGCATGGAACGTGCCGATCCTCAATCCTGCGGCCGCATCCCCGACCTTACGGCCGACGCGCTCCCGCAGTTCCCGAGCGGCCTTGTTGGTGAAGGTGACGGCCGCAATCGATTCCGGCGAAACGCCGCGTTCGGCAATCAGATAGGCGATCCTGGCCGCCAGGGTGGTAGTTTTCCCGGTCCCGGCCCCTGCGATGATCCTGACGGGTCCATCAGGGGCCGAGGCGGCCGCACTTTGATCCGGATCGAGTCCTTCAAGGATGTCCATAGCACCTCCGCACGCCCGCTTTGTTGACGTTCCGAAGGGCCTCGTGTCAAGTCGAATCCTTTGCTTGTCAGCCGTAGGAAGGATCGTATCCTTCTGAGTCCCCGATTTTGGTGCTAGCGATGACCGAAACCTTTGTCCATCTCCACGTCCACAGCGACTACACGCTTTCCCGCGGGGCGAGCAAGGTCGCGCATCTCGTGGCCCGCGCGGCGGAACTGGGCCTGCCGGCGATGGCATTGGTCGACGACTCGAACATCTTCGGCGGACTCGAATTTTCCAAGGTCGCGTCGTCCAAAGGCGTCCAGCCGATCATCGGAACCAAGCTCTGGTTCGGCATCGAGACGGAGAAGTCCAAGAACGTAAAGGGAAGCATTCTACTCCTTGCCGCCAGCGAGCAGGGATACGGGACGATCTGCTCCCTCCTTGCGGAAACTCTGCGCCCGCACGGCGAAGATAAGGTCGGCGGCACCATTCCGACGGATGTGTTCTCGGCGACAGATTTCAGCGGAGTGATCTGCCTGACGGGCGGCACTGACGGGATCGTCAGGCGTCTCGTCCAGCACGGGCACAAGGATCTCGCCGGAGAAATGCTCGGATGGCTGTACGGGCTATTCGGCAACCGCCTCTATCTGGAACTCTGCCGTTTCGGAGACGAAACCGAAAGCGAGATCGATGTCGAAAGCAAGATGCTCGATCTTGCCTATGATCTGCCGGACCCGGAAAGCGGCGGCACGATCGGAATTCCTGTCGTCGGAACCACAGAGGTCTGGTACGCGACCGAGGATTGCCATGATGCTTTCGAGCTTCTGAACGCCGTCGAAAGCAAATCCAGCGTCAACCTGCTGAACGATCGCATTCAGTCCTCATCGAGCCGACGCTTTCACATGCGAAGCGCCGCCGAGATGAAGGCCTTGTTCGCTGACATTCCCGAAGCCTATGAAAACGCGATCATGTTGGCACGACGCTGTGCCTTCATGGTGAAAGGACGTAATCCCATCCTGCCTCCGTTCCAGACGGAAGGTGGACGGACCGAGGCCGAGGAACTGCGCATCCAGGCGCGCGATGGTCTCAACCGTCGGCTTGATTACTTGCAGATCGCCGAGGAAGATCGAGCGCAATATCGTGAACGCCTTGAGTACGAACTCGGCGTCATCGAGCAAATGGAGTTCCCCGGCTACTTCCTGATCGTGTCGGACTTCATCCGCTGGGCGAAGGGAAGGGGTATTCCGGTTGGGCCTGGACGCGGTTCCGGTGCGGGGTCACTCGTCGCCTATTCCCTGGAGATCACCGACCTCGATCCGCTCCGGTTCGGACTCCTGTTCGAGCGCTTCCTCAATCCGGAACGCGTCTCGATGCCTGACTTTGACGTCGACTTCTGCCAGGATCGGCGCGAAGAGGTCATCAACTACGTGCGGGAGAAATACGGCACGGACTTCGTGTCGCTCATCGCCACATTCGGCGTCATCAAAAGCAAGACCGCTGTGAAGGACGTCGGACGGGTGATCCGCTCCGATGATTTCGGCGGCTACTCGTTTGGGGAACTCGACAGCATCACAAAACTGATCCCGATGGACGGCGCCAATCCAAAGAGTCTGAAAGACTCCTACGAAGATGCGTCCGATACGGAGTTCCGCGCGCGGATCGACTCGGAGACCAAGTACCGCCTGCTGTTCGAAAATGCCCGCAAGATCGAAGGCCTCTATCGTAGCCAGGGATCGCACGCCGCTGGCGTCATCATCGCCGGGCAGCCGCTTCAGTCGCTCGTCCCGGTCGGATGGGACGACGAAAAGCAGATGCCCGTCTGCCAATTCAACATGAAGGCCGCGGAAACGGTCGGCCTCGTCAAATTCGACTTTCTCGGTCTCAAGACGCTCTCGGTCATCCGAGAAGCCATAGAACACATCAAGGCCACCACAGGAAATGACATCGATCTCGGTTCGCTACCTTTCGACGACGCACCGACCTACGAGATGCTCGCCGACGGAATGAGCAACGGCGTGTTCCAGTTCGAAAGCGACGGCATGAAGCGTGTCCTTCGTGACATCCGGCCGACGCGGATCGAAGACCTTATCGCCGTGGCCGCGCTGTTCCGCCCCGGTCCGATGGACATGATCCCGCACTACGCCGACTGCAAGAACGGCAAGGCCGAACCTCAATATCCTGAACCTGTCGAACGCACGAAACCGTTCTTGGAAGAAACCTTCGGCATCATGGTCTACCAGGAACAGGTGATGCAGGTCGCCCAGGTTGTGGCGGGCTATTCCCTCGGCGGCGCCGACCTTCTCCGGCGGGCCATGGGCAAGAAGATTCCGGCCGAGATGGCGGCGCAGCGGGAAATGTTCGTCAAAGGCGCGACCGAGCGCGGGACCCCGAAGGAGTCGGCCGAGCAGCTCTTCGACCTCATCGCACGGTTCGCAGGCTATGGCTTCAACAAGTCGCACGCGGCCGCTTACGCAGTGATCGCCTATCACACCGCCTGGCTGAAGCGACATTATCCGGCCGAGTTCCTCGCGGCCCTCCTGACGTACGAGACCTCGTCGCCGGAAAAGATGGCCAAGGTAAAGGAGGATATGGACGCATTCGGGGTGGAGATGCTGCCTCCGTGCATCAATGCGTCGAGTCCGCGGTTTGTGCCGGAGCGCAAGCCTGACGGCTCGCTCCACATCCGCTTCGGCCTGAGCGCCATCAAGGGGATCTCATCGGACCTGCCAATTCTACTCGACGCGCGTCGCGCCGGTGGCCCCTTCAAGGATCTTCAGGACTTCCACGTTCGGGCAGGAAGCCAGTTCAACAGCGGTCAGATTCAGAAGCTTGCGGAGGCAGGAGCCTTTGACAGGATCGCCAAAAACAGGAGATCTGCCGTCGATATTCTGAGCTTCCTGGCGAAGCACTCTAAGACCTCCGGGGCAACGAACGATCTCTTTGGCGGGACACTTGCCATTCAACTTCCAGAGAAGGTCGGAGATGTGCCTGAGTGGGGCAACGTGGCTGATCGCGAGTTTAATGCCGTCGGCTTCTATTTCGGCTCCCATCCGCTCGATGCCTACGAGGCACGGTTCAAGAACGTACAGGTAAAGCGGAAGGCATCGCTTCGCCGCTGGATGCAGGAGAACAAGCGCGCCGAACTCAAAACGAAGAAGCTCGGGGGCCTCGTTGAACGTGCGGAGCGCCGCGCATCGAAGAAATCCGGAAAACCCTATATCTGGGCCTCATTTACCGAGAAGAACGATAAATTCGACGCGTTCTTCTTCGCAAACGATCCGGTCGAAATTGAACGTATTCGAACGATCCTCGAAAACGCCAAGACCGTACGCAGGCCCGTCATCGTCGTCGCCGATCTTCTGCTCGAGGACGGAAAGGATGACATCACCATCTGGGGGCGCGACGTTCTGGACGCTGACGAGATTCTCAGCCGCCACCGCGGCGATATCACCATCGGCCTCTCAGCCGATGAAATCATCCTCTCGGTCGATGAGCGCCGCGAGATCAAGGAAGTCGAGGAGCGCGTCCATCAGGGGCTTGCAAGACAGGAACTCCTGAATAGCGTCGCCACCGATGTACGCAACCGCGCCATGGCCAGGAAGATCGCGCAGGTCGAAAGCCTTCTGAGCCGGATGCGGAAGGATGATGAAGACGAAGCGGCGTCCGTAACGCTGATGATTGGTGCAAACGGGAAGGAGTATGAAATGAAGCTCCCCGGCCGCTACATCGTCGGTTCATCGGAAGAGAATGCGATTAAGTCATTGGACGGCGTGATGTCATTCAGAGAAAAGGTCTGAAGACACGAGATGGAGTCCGCCCGTATAGTCCACGCGTGCTCGCGATTCGAAGGCCGCCGCCGCAATACGCTTTCAATGCTCCTATTGAATCTGAAAATAGAACGCAGTCGTTGCCCGGTTCCCATCGGCGTCCGTCGCCGTCAGACTGAGATTGGCTTGACTAAAAAGTGTCTGATGCAAATGCACAGTGACTGCAACTGAGTCTCCAGAAGGTACGACCGTCAGTGTGCCAACGGGAGACGAAAGACGGGCATCCCATTCATACGGATCAATTCCTCCTGCAACAGTGAAAGTCAATTCGCATGGCTGGCCGGATACACACACCGTGTCTCCCGGCTTGGAAATGACTAAGTCCCGTTTTGAAGAAACGTAAATGGTCTTCGACAAGTAGGTGCCCCCAGATATCGGGCGGGCCCAAACATATGTGAAAGTGTTCACTCGTCCGGTCGGCGACCAAGAAAAAATTGCCTCGTTGCCATTAGGAGTGAGCGTTGCATTGCTGAGATATGTCAATTTCTTATCAAGTTCCCACTCATATGGTTGTGGGTCGCCGACGATCGATAATGTGACGCTGCAAGTCGTGCCGACGGAGCAGTATTCAGGGAACTCACCGACGATCATCGGTTCCGGAGCGTCTTCGACCTGAACAGAGAACGGCCCGGCGGAATGCTGAACGCCATTTCCGTCGGCGACAACGACAGAGAAGCCGGAGAACGTACCGTCCGTCGTCGGCGTCCACATCACGGTGGTTGTCGCACCTGAAGCACTAATCGTCATTCCCGCCGGAGCCGATGCGATGCTCCAGGTGTAGCTGCCGTCACCCCCGGAAGCCGTGAACGTGGCGTTACATTCCTGACCGACGTAGCAGGTCTCGGGGAAGGAGCCAGAGGCGATAGGTTTGGCCAGAATCTGCGCGGAGAAGGGGCCGACGCTGGCTTCCTGGCCGAGGGAGTCCTGAACGGAGACGCGGATGTCATTGAAGGCACCCGCGCTCGGAGGAAACCAGGAAATCGATGCGTCCGTTCCTGAGCTGCTCACTGTCGCGCCGGAGGCGTTCTCGACGTTCCATGAGAGAGAACCGTAGCCGCCCGATGCGGTGAAGGTTGAGCTACACGAATCTCCGACATAACAGACCGGTGGCCAGGCGCCGGATGCTGAGAGGATCGGGGCCACGTCGATCGTGAACGGTCCGATCGTGTGTTGCTGCAAGACGGCATCCGTGACCGTGACCGTTATGCCGGGATACGAAATGCCACTGCCTGCGGCGCTCGGCGTGCCGAATAGCGTTCCGTCCGTGTCGAAACTCAGTCCCGGCGGAAGACCACCGCTCGCACTCCACGAATAGGGTGGTGTGCCGCCGGTCGCGGAAAATCCGTACAGGACGTTCTGA
>Ga0182741_1000154_pt1 | contig 108112 bp, 86 predicted proteins | sample eDN5th37CBELigOP_FD_128874 | JGI IMG/M metagenome (GOLD analysis project Ga0182741, IMG submission 128874) | Enriched Organic Plus compost microbial communities from Emeryville, California, USA - eDNA 5th pass 37_C BE-Lig OP (version 2) (version 2) ...
CGCTGTTCAAGGGCGCAACCATGTCGCATCCCCCCGACTTGCATATCTTCTGAAAGTCGGTCGAGCACCGGACTTCTGCATGAAGTTAAAAGAAGAGGCCCGATAATCCCGGGCCTCTTCTTTCGGCAATCGCCATTTGGAACAGGATTGTTTTAGCACGAACATATCTCGATAAGGCGTGGGTGTTGTCGAATATCTACCTTCTAAACAGCTATCAGGTTTCATTGGGCAAGCAAGGTGGCGATAAATCCGGGTAGTGATTCGGCAGTGCGGCCATTGACGATCTGGGTTTTGTTCTCGTTAGCTATTGGTTGCGGTGCCTAGGAATGAGGTGGTCGTTGGACCTTTCAAGAAATAGTAAAGAGGGAATGCGGGCGGTCGCGCTGATGGACATTTCAGCAGGACAAGAAGGTCATCGCTCACAAGTGACTGCCGGTGAGGTGATGGCATTGGCAAGTATGCTTCCCAACCTGAAATCGATTGACTGCTTAAGGCGCGAATAAATTTGCTCAGGCCTTGGCGGAGCAACACCAACTGAAGAAGAGCGCGCATGCGGATTTATGAAGTCATCCGTTGGGGCAATGACTCCGATGATCCGGTAACAGGCGGTCCGAACGGTCCCGATACCTGTTTTTTCGGGCGTGCGTCTTCCATCGAAGAAGCCGCCGGGATTGTGGATGCCCGGCTCGCCGCTCTGCCGCATGAGCGGGTCGTACCGTGGGCGCATGCCGTCTATCTGCTCGGGGACGAGTCGGTTGCGGCCGATGCGCCGCGTATCCTGCGCGGACCCTACGTCCAGCCGGCGTACTGCCACGGTTGGCGGCAGTGGCATCGTGATATGCCGGATGGACCGTGGCGAGAGAAGGAGGAATAGGCAGGGCGACAGCTTCCTCTGGCAGGTCCGGGTTCTCTGGTTTCGCCCGCAGTGCGCCGAGGAGGCGCTGCGAACCCGCGCCAGGATGCTCGCCGGAACGTGATCGCGTGAGGTCGAAAAAGGGGCGGCGGCCGCGAGGGCCGCCGCTTTCTGGCTGACATCAGAACCGATACTTGACGCCGAGCGAGACGAACTGGCCGCGCAGGTTGTATTGGGTGATGTCGAAGTCGTTGGACCCGCCGGCCGGATCGAATGGTGGGTTCTTGTCGGTGAGGTTCTGCACCGCCAATGACAGGGTGGTCCTGGGAATGCCCTGGTAGGCCACGTACAGATCCAGTTGGTGATACGGCTTGACCTTGTCGCGCAGACCCGGATTGCTGGCCTGGGTGGATACGCGCTGATCGTAGCCGGCGATGTACTGCAGGCTCAGCGTGCTTTCCCAATCGCCCACGTCCCAGCCCAGCGAGGTGGTGCCGCGGTTCTTCGGCAGCGCGCCCAGGCGATTGTTGCCGGCACCGTCGTAGGGTGCCTGCCCGGCCACCAGCGGTTGCTTGAATTCCAGCAGGTGCGTCCAGCTTCCGGCGAGGGTGAAATTGCCCGCGGAGGCGGTGCGGAATGTCCGGCTGAAGTCCAGATCGATGCCGGAGGTCTTCAGCTCGCCCTGGTTCGCATACTGGTTGGTGATGATCTGGATGCGGCCCTGCGCATCGCGGAGCACCCGGTTCGGGAACAGGGCCGGATTGTTGACGATGAACTGGGCGTTGTCCGGCTTGATCAGGTTGTCCTGTTCGATCCGGTAGTAGTCGAGACCGACGCTGGTGTCCGCGTCCGGCGACCACACCGCGCCGAGATTGAAGTTCTTCGAGCGTTCCGCATCCAGATCCGGGTTGCCGGTACGCACGTTGGTGACGCCGCGGCTGCCGCCCGGCGCCAGCGGATCGTAGGGATCCACGACGGTGCCGTAGCTGATGGTCTGGCCGGGTGCGATTTCGGGCAGCGAGGGAGCACGGAACCCGCGCGAGAAAGAGCCGCGCAGCAGCAGCGATTCCAGCGGCTGCCAGCGCAGCGCCACTTTGGGCGAGAACGCATTGCCGAAGTCGTCATAGTGATCGGCGCGGCCGGCCAGTTGCAGTTCCAGCGTCCGGTGCAGCGGTACGCTGAACTCCGCGTAGGCGGCGCTGACCTGGCGCTCGCCCTTGACGATGTTGATCGCCGGGCGGAGTTCGGTGCCCGAAAGCACCTGGCGGCTGGTGCGTGCGTCCAGCGATTCGCGGCGGAATTCGGCGCCCCAGGCGAAGCCAATGGAGCCGGCGGGCAGTTCCAGGAATGAGGTCGACGCCTTCGCGCTGACGCCGTCCAGCCGGTAATAGCCCGGGCGCTTGGTCTGCAGGCGCAGATCGTCCAACGGCGCCGGCGTGCTGGCCGGGTCCAGGAAGTCGTAGCTGCCGTCGGCGAGGATCTGCTGGAAGGCGTAGCGGTTGACGAAGTTGTCGACGTACTCGCGTTGCAGACTCTGCGACGTCTCCGCGGCCACCTCCCAGTCCCAGCGCTCGGTCTGGCCACGCAGGCCGGCCAGGGCGCGGTAGAACACCTGGGTGTTGTCCTTCAAGCGTGGGCCGAGGTCGAAGAAGGTGTACTCGAACGGCAGCGGCACGTCGTTGGGATTGTCGGGATGGCCGACCGGCAGCGCCACCGGGATGTCCACCAGCGTGCCGGTGGCCGGGTTGTAGGCGCGCAGGCCGGGGCCGACCGTGAGCGGTGCGCTGAAGATCTGATCGGCCTCGTTGTGGCTGTAGAGCAGATCGGCGAACAGTTCGGTGCGCTCGCCCAGCCGGAACGTCGCGCTCAACGATGCCTGGATCCGCTCGGCGCCGGGTTGCAGCGTCTTGTACGGCTGCGCGTTGAAGGCGCAGGCGTCGCCGGGCAGGGTGCTGCCGAAGTCGCTGTAGGGCCGCAGCACGCTGCCGTCCGGGCATGGCGAGAACGGAGTCGGCTGGCGCGGGTCGAGCAGCCAGTTGCCGCCGGCGGTGGACCAGCCGGCCAGGCGTCCACCGGGCCTGTCGCGGAAATCGCCGCTGCGGGTGAACGCGCGCTCGCTTGCGTCCAGCCGCTCGCGCTTGAGCAGATCCAGGCCGAACAGCACGTTCCAGCCCTGCTGCTCGAGATCGCCGAAGCCCAGCAACAGGTTGGCCTTCTGTTCGTCCAGGCCGCCGCGGGTGGCGCCGCCCACCGCGCCGCCGACTTCGATGCCCTGGAAGTCGCGGCGCAGGATGATGTTGACCACGCCCGCGATGGCGTCGGAACCGTAGACCGCCGAAGCGCCGTCCTTGAGCACTTCGACGCGCTCGACCGCACTGATCGGCAATGCGTTCAGATCGACGAAGGTGTCCTGGGTGTTCAGCGCGAAACCGAAATTGGCCACCCGGTAACCATTGACCAGCACCAGGGTGTTCTTCGGGCTCAGGCCGCGCAGGCCGATGGAGGCCGAACCGGCCGAGAAACTGCCGGTGTACTGCTCGTCATAGCTGTTGCCGGCGTTGGCCGACAGCGAACGCAGCACGTCGGTGAGGGTGGATTTGCCGGTGCGTTCGATTTCCTCGCGGCTGACGACCTGGACCGGGTTCGGGCCGGCGGTGTCGCTGCGCTTGATATTGGAGCCGGTGACGACGACCGCGTCCAGGGTCTTGTCCGGTGCGGCGGGGTTGCCGGCGTCCTGGGCGTGGAGGAAGGGGGAGGTGATGGCCAGCGAAATGGCCAGGGCGAGCGGGGTGGTTCGCGACATCGAAAGGCGTATGGGACAGGGGGCGCATGATTAGCGCATGTCGATGCTGCACTGCCGAATGACCTGGCCTCATCGCGACATAACCGATCGCCATGTATCCACGCTTGACCGGCATTCGCGGTCGCATGTGGCGGGCCTGCGGCGCAGTCGTGTGGGTGCCGGTCGCACGCGGGTCGCGCCGGCCCATTAAGATGCCGGGGCCGCCTGATCCGGCGCCGCGGGCGCCGGCTGGAACAGGATTTTCCGCGGGCAGGGAGTGCGGCGCCCGGCCCGACGAGGAGCACGATGAATCGTTACCTGGCCTACGGGCTCTGCATCCTGCTGGCGCTGCTGTCGCTGGCGCTGTCATTCCACTGGCACGGGTGGGGCTGGCCGGCCGGCCTGTTCGGCGCACTTGCGCTGCTGGGCACCTGGGACCTGCTGCAGACACGCAGCACCCTGCGCCGCAACTACCCGGTGCTGGCGCATTTCCGTTACGGACTGGAATCGGTGGGTCCGGAGATCCGGCAGTACTTCATCGAGGGCGACACCGCCGAGGTGCCGTTCTCGCGCCAGCAGCGTTCGCTGGTGTACCAGCGCGCCAAGGACGTGATGGACGTGGTGCCGTTCGGCAGCCAGCAGGACGTGTACAGCGTGGACTACGAGTGGATCAACCATTCGCTGGCGCCCACCCAGGTGGATTCGCACGATTTCCGCATCACCATCGGTGCCAACACGGCGCAGCCATACTCGGCCAGCGTGTTCAACATCTCGGCGATGAGTTTCGGTGCGCTGTCGGCGAACGCGATCCGCGCACTCAACGAGGGCGCGCGGCGGGGCGGTTTCTACCACGACACCGGCGAGGGCTCGATCTCGCCGTATCACCTGGAGCACGGCGGCGATCTGGTGTGGGAAATCGGCTCCGGTTATTTCGGCTGCCGGGACGATCAGGGCCGCTTCGATGAGGAGCGCTTCGTCCGGAATGCGTGCCTGCCTTCGGTGAAGATGATCGAGATCAAGCTTTCGCAGGGGGCCAAGCCCGGGCATGGCGGCGTGCTGCCGGCGGCCAAGGTGAGCGCCGAAATCGCGGCGACCCGTGGCGTGCCGATGGGGCACGACTGCGTTTCGCCGGCGCGCCATTCGGCGTTCTCCACGCCGGTGGAGCTGTTGCAGTTCGTGGCCCGCCTGCGCGAGTTGTCCGGCGGCAAGCCGACCGGCTTCAAACTGGCCATCGGCCATCCCTGGGAATGGTTCGGCATCGCCAAGGCGATGCAGGAAACCGGCCTGCTGCCGGACTTCATCGTGGTGGACGGCGCCGAGGGCGGTACCGGCGCGGCGCCGGCCGAGTTCATCGACCACGTCGGCGTGCCGATGCACGAGGCGCTGCTGCTGGTGCACAACACCCTGGTCGGGCTGAAGCTGCGCGAGCGCATCCGCGTCGGTGCCGCCGGCAAGATCATCAGTGCCTTCGACATCGCCCGGACCATGGCGATGGGCGCGGACTGGTGCAACTCCGCGCGCGGCTTCATGTTCTCGCTGGGCTGCATCCAGTCGCAGAGCTGTCACAACGATCGGTGCCCGACCGGCGTGGCGACCCAGGACCCGGGCCGCTGGAAGCACCTGGACGTCGGCGACAAATCCGTGCGTGTGCAGCATTTCCATGACAACACGCTCAAGGCCCTGCGCGACATGTTGTGCGCGGCCGGCCTGGAGCATCCGCAGCAACTGGGGCCGGAACACATCCTGCGCCGCGTCTCGCCGATCGAAGTGCGTTCGCTGGCGATGCTGTACCGCTTCCTGGAGCCGGGCGAACTGCTGGATCGGATTCCCGCGCACGCGGTGTTCCAGCAGTTCTGGGTCGAAGCGCGCAGCGACGCGTTCAGTCCACCGGCGCGCGTGCGCGCGCTGCAGGACAGCAAGTGCTGATGTTGTGGGCGTTCGGCATGAGGTCATGCCGACGCGTTCATAAGGAGTGTGAACACAAGCTGCGTTTGTCATCGCATTGACGTCAAACGCTAACCGAATTTCAACGTCGTGCTTTGTATCTTACGCGCACGCCCCGCTATCGCTGCGCGCCGGTTCTCTCCAGCCTGCCGCAGCCATCGCGGGCGACCAGACAAGGTAGTGGTGTGCGACCTGCCCGATGATGCAGGGACCGACGCAAGCGGCGTCCGCCGCGCCTTCCCGCGTGTGGTGTGTGGAAGACCCGCCATCCATGTCCTGCCGTCTGGCAGGCATGGATGGCGGTGCAGGAAGGAACCCGCCGCGTGCACCACAAGAAAATCGCAACCTTACGGTTCCGGTTTCTTTTCCTTTTTGGCGAACCCCGACAGGCGGTCCCCTCAGCGGCGTGCCTCCGCGCGTTCGGCCAACCACGCCCGTACGCCTTCGGCGGCGCGCTGTCCGCTGGCGAAGCAGGCCGTGAGCAGATAGCCGCCGGTCGGCGCTTCCCAGTCCAGCATTTCGCCGGCCGCGAACACGCCGGGCAGGGCACGGATCATCAGTCGCGCATCCAGCGCTTCCAGCCGGATGCCGCCCGCGCTGCTGATTGCTTCTTCGATCGGGCGCGCCCGCAGCAACCGCAACGGCAGGTGCTTGAGCGTGCGCGCCAGGGCCGCCGGATCCTGCATCGCGGCGCGGTCCATCACTTCATAAAGCAGTGCCGCGCGCACGCCGGACACGCCGGCCTCGCGACGCAGGTGATCGCTCAGGCTGCGCCCACCCCGCGGTTTGCCGAGATCGCGACGCAGCCGCGCCTCGTCGCGTCCCGGCACCAGATCAAGGTGCAAGGTCGTTCCGCCGTCACGCGCGATCGCGTCGCGCAGCGTCGCCGACAGTGCGTAGATCAGGCTGCCTTCGATGCCGGTGGCGGTGACGACGCATTCTCCCTGCAGGGATTGCTCGCGGCCGCCCGCATCGCGCCAGCGTGCCACCACCGGTTTGAGCGGGCTGCCGGCAAAACGGCTGGCGAGGTGTTCGCTCCAGTCGATGTCGAAGCCGCAATTGGCGGGTTGCAGCGGCGCGATGTCGACGCCGCGCGCGGCGAGCAGCGGCACCCAGCCGCCGTCGGATCCCAGCTCCGGCCAGCTGCCGCCCCCCAGCGCCAGCACCACGGCATCGGCGTCGACCCGGGTTTCACCACCCGGATGCGCGAAGCGCAGGCGGTTGCCCTCCGCCCAGCCGAGCCAGCGATGCTGCACGTGGAAGCGCACGCCCTGATCACGCAGCCGGCGCACCCAGCCGCGCAGCAACGGCGCCGCTTTCAGGTCGCGCGGAAAGACTCGCCCGGAACTGCCGACGAAGGTCTCCACTCCCAGGCCGGCGGCCCAGGCGCGCAGGGCGTCGGCGTCGAAGTCGCGCAGCCAGTCCGCCACCGCGTCGCGGCGGGTGCCGTAGCGCGACACGAACACCGCGAAGGGATCGGAATGGGTCAGGTTCAGTCCGCCCTTGCCGGCGATCAGGAACTTGCGTCCGACCGAGCCCTTGGCATCGTAAAGGTCGACCTCCAGGCCGGCCGCGCGCAGGTGTTCGGCGGCGAACAGGCCGGCCGGCCCTCCACCGACGATCGCGATGCGTGCGGGAGAACGGGCGGGCAGGGAAGGCGGAGCGGCGGACATCGCGTCATTATGCCAATCCGGGCTCCCGCGCCGGCGCCCGATGACCATCGGCAGGGGGACGCCGGCGCCCGCCTGCCGTATCGTTGGCGGTCGTCTTCGCTTCCAAGGGGTTCAATGATGCGGATTCCGCTGATCGCCGGGCAGGCCGGCGCGCTGGTGCTGTCGTTCGGACTGTGGACGGGCGCGCACGCGCAGGAACAGGCCCAGGCCAAGTCCGTTCCCGCGCAGTTGCAGGATTTCGATGCCTACGTCGAATCGGTGCGCAAGCAGTTCGACGTGCCCGGCATCGCCGTGGCCATCATCCAGGACGGCAAGGTGGTGCTGGAGCGCGGCTATGGCATGCGCGAGCTGGGCAAACCGGAAAAGGTGGACGAACACACCCTGTTCGCCATCGCGTCCAACACCAAGGCCTTCACCGCCGCCTCGCTGGAGATGCTGGCCGACGAGGGCAAACTGGACATGGATGATCGGGTGATCGATCACCTGCCGTGGTTCCGCATGTCCGACGCCTACGTCACCCGCGAAATGCGCATCCGCGACCTGCTGGCGCACCGCAGCGGCCTGGGATTGGGCGCGGGCGATCTGCTGTACTGGCCGACCACCAGTTACACCAACCGCGAAGTGGCCGAGCGGCTGAAGGACGTGCCGCTGACCGGGGGCTTCCGCGCCCAGTACGCCTACGACAACATCCTGTTCGGCGTCGCCCAGTTGGTGATCGAGCAGGTCAGCGGGATGAGTTACGAACAGTTCCTGCGGACCCGCATCTTCCAGCCGCTGGGCATGTCGCAGACCCGTTTCAACAGCGATGCGCTCAAGCCGGGCGACAACGTCGCCACCGGCCACGCCAAGGCCGATTTCAAGGACCTGAAGCCCGCGCCGCGGATGACCTGGTCGAACGTCGCGGGCGCGGGCGGCATCTATTCCAGCGTGCACGACATGACCAAGTGGATGGGCATGCAGCTCGCCGGCGGCACCTACACCGACCAGGAGGGCCGCCAGCAGACGCTGTTCACGCCAAGGCGGCAGCGCGACATGTGGTCGATGATCACGCCGATCCCGGTGCCCGAGCCCAAGATCGAGACGCTCAAGCTGGCCAAGCCCAATTACCTGGGCTACGGCGAAGGCTGGATGCTGTCCGATTACCGCGGCCAGAAGCTGGTCTGGCATACCGGCGGCTGGCCGGGCATGGTGTCGCGGGTGACGCTGGTGCCGGAGCGCAAGCTGGGCGTGGTGGTGCTGACCAACCAGGAAGTCGGCGCGGCCTTCAACGCGGTCACGCTGCGCGCGCTGGACGCAATGCTGGAGGCGCCTGGGACCGACTGGCTGGCGGCCTATGCCGAGGCCGTGGCCAAGGCGCAGGAAAACGCCGACGAAAGCTGGCAGAAGCACCTGGCCGCGCGCGACGCCAGGTCCAAGCCGTCGCTGCCGCTGGCGAAGTACGCCGGCACCCTGCGCGATCCCTGGTACGGCGACGTCGTGATCAGCCAGGAAGGGGGCAAGCTGGTGCTGCGCTTCAGCAAGACCGCGGATCTGGTCGGTGATCTGAGCCATTGGCAGCACGATACCTTCGTGGTGCGCTGGCGCGAGCGCTGGCTCAATGCCGATGCCTTCGTCAATTTCGCGCTGACGCCGGACGGCGAAATCCGCGAGGCGCGGATGGAAGCGATCTCGCCGCTGACCGATTTCAGCTTCGACTTCCACGACCTGCGGCTGACGCCGGTGAAGGAGAAGGCGAAGGAGTAAGGCCGCGGGCGCTCCCGTACGCGGGAGCGCCAGGCCGGAACGCCGCGGCGCGGTCAGCGCGGCTTGACGTCCAGCAATTCCACTTCGAACACCAGCGAGACGTTGGGCGGAATCACGCTGCCCGCGCCATCGCGGCCGTACGCCATGTCCGAAGGAATCAGTAGTACGCGCTTGCCGCCGACCTTCATCCCGGCCACGCCGTCGTCCCAGCCGCGGATGACGCGCCCGGCGCCGAGCAGGAAGGTGAACGGCTCGGCACGGTCCACCGAGCTGTCGAATTTTTCGCCACGCTGGTTGGCGACCCGCTGGTCGTAGATCCAACCGGTGTAATGCACGGTGACGTCCGAACCCTTCGTCGCCACCGCGCCGGTGCCCACGCGCTCGTCGATGCGTTGCAGCTCGGCGACGCTGCCACCGGGCGGCGGGCCGGGATCGGCGCAGCCGGACAGCAGCAACAGGGCAAACGGAAGCAGGAAACGGCGCATGGAAGGATCCGCTGAAGAAGGTGTGCCGAGGTTACCCGATCGTCCTTCGCCGTGTGGACGCCGTGCAATGCCGCGCGGAATCTGCGTGCGCGGGCGCCGGTGCGCCATCGCCGTCCTGCGCGATGGCCAGCGGGTCTTGCAGTAGCATGTCCGCTTCTTCCGCTGGAATCCGGGCCTGGCCCGATGTCGAAACGTCTGTTCAATCTGCGCGGCGTGCCGGCCGACGAGGCCGCTGAGATCCGCGAATTGCTGGACCGCGAAGGCCTGGCCTGGTACGAGACCCCGCCGAGTCCGTGGGGCATTTCGCATGGCGCGCTGTGGCTGTCCGATCCCGGCCAGTATCCACGCGCGAAATCCATGCTGGACGACTACCAGCAACGGCGCCGCGAGCGCGCGCGCAGCGAACATGCGCGGGCGGTGCAGGCGGGCACCGCGCAGACGTTCGCGCGGCTGCTGCGCGAACGCCCGGTGTTCGTGCTGGTCACGCTCGGCGCGATCCTCTTCATCCTGGCGCTGACGCTGGCCTTGCCCTGGTTGCTGCTGGGCTGAACACGGTGCGCAGCCGCGTGTCAGGAGCGCGGCAGGCGCCGGTCGTACTCCGCCTCCAGGCCATCGTGCACGCGCCAGAAATTGCGTGGCTCGCGGCCTTCCAGTCGATCCCGGAGGATGCCCAGATGGGCGTGCCAGCCGCCGGCGACGCTGATCATTTCCCCGCGATCGCGCAGCTTGCCGTGGGTCACCGTGAGCAGCACGCGTCCGTCCTGCGGGACCAGCTCGAACAGCACTTCCGACGTGCTGCCGTCGCTTTCGCCCCAGGTGTAGCCGAGCCGATGCGGCGGTTCGCAGACGGTGACGCGTCCGTCCATGCCCGTGCCGTTTTCCATGTCCCGGTACTTTTCCGGCGGCTGGCCGGCTTCGCTGGAAAGGCTGGCGTGGTGGAAGAACAGGTGCACGCGGCCGCCGACGCGCAGTTCCATGTCACCGCGCGCCATCCACTCGCCGCGCTTGTCCGATTCGGTCAGGTAGGCCCAGACCCGCTCGATCGGGCCGGGCAGCGAGCGCTGGATGCGCAACGCGTCCGGGGCGATGGCGTGGCCGTAATCGTCGTTCATGCGTGCATCTCCTCGTGGAATAGGGAAGGCCGCGCGCCGGCGCGCCGGCCGGTGCGGGAATTCAGAACAGGCGGTGCAGGGCGTCGAGCATCGTGGTCCAGCCTTGCTGCGTGCGCGCGGCGTAGTCGGCCCAGCGGGCGGGCAGGGTGTGGACGAGGGTGAGCTCGCAGCCTTCCGGCGTGGCGGCGAGATCGATGGCGACGGTGCTGCCGTCTTCGTCGGATTCGCCGCGGATGCCCCAGGTGAAGACCAGCCGGCGCGGACGATCGATTTCCAGATAGGTGCCGATGTGGTCGATGCGCTGGCCGCCGCGTTCCACCAGGAACGAAAAGCCGCCGCCGACGCGCGCTTCGGTCCGGAGATGCAGCACGGTTTCCGGGCGCACGCCGGGACCGAACATCCAGCGGCCCAGCCAGGCCGGATCCAGCCAGGCATCGAACACGGCCTCGGGGCGGGCGGCGAAAGCGCGGGTGATCCGGACATCGATGGTGGCGCTCATGGCGTCTTCTTCCTGCGTGGGAGCGGGGGCGGGGAGGACGTAGGCGGTTCGCCGAGTGCTTCGGCCAGCGCGTCCAGGCGTCCGTTCCAGAACTGCTCGTAGAAGCGCAGCCAGTCCTGGCCGGCGGCGAGCGCTTCGGGTTGCAGGCGGCACAGGTGGGTGCGGCCCTGCACGGTGCGGGCCACCAGGCCCGCGCGCTCCAGCACCTTGATGTGCTTGGAGGCGGCGGCCAGCGAAATCTGGAACGGCGCGGCGAGTTCGCCCACGCTGCGGGCCTGGCCGCCGAGGCTGCGCAGCATGCGCCGGCGGGTAGGGTCCGACAGCGCGTGGAACAGGCTGTCGAGCTGGGCGGGCGAATATTCAACCATGCGGTTGATGATTCTCCCTCCCGGCTGGATTGCCAACCATCCGGTTGAATGACGACGAGCCGCCGGCGGCGCGCGGGTAAAATGCGCGGATGATCGTCAACATCGCCGTCTATCACTTCACCCCCATCGACGCCCCCGAGGCTTTCGCCGACGCGCTGCGTGCGCGCGCCGGGGCGCTGGACCTGCGGGGCACGGTGCTGGTGGCGGGAGAGGGCATCAACCTGTTCCTGGCCGGCGGCGACGCCGCCATCGAAGCGTTCCTGGCGCCGCTGCGCGCGGATCCGCGCTTTGCCGGCCTGCGGGTCAAGTACAGCCACAGCGCGCAACTGCCGTTCGCCCGGCTCAAGGTGAAGGTGAAGCCGGAGATCATCAGTTTCCGCCGCGACGACGCCTCGCCGCTGGTCGGGCGCGCGCCGGCGGTGGCGCCGTCGACCCTGCGGCGCTGGTTGCAGCAGGGCGGGGTCGACGATGACGGGCGGCGGGTGGTCCTGCTGGACACCCGCAATGCGCAGGAAATCGCGCACGGCACCTTCGCCGGCGCGCTGACCCTGCCGATCACCCGCTTCACCGAACTCCCCGAGGCGCTCGCGCCACACCGCGAGGATCTGCGGGACGCCACCGTGGTCAGCTTCTGCACCGGCGGCATCCGCTGCGAAAAGGCCGCGCTGTGGATGCGCGCCGACGGCATGGACAACGTGCTGCAACTGGACGGCGGCATCCTGGGGTACTTCGAGGAAGTCGGCAGGCACGGTTACGACGGCGGCTGCTTCGTGTTCGACGAGCGGGTGGCGCTGGATCCCGATCTGAAGCCGCTGGCCGCCGGGATGGCATGATCGCCGTGCACGCGCTGCGTTACGACAATGCCTTCGTGCGCGAACTGCCCGGCGATCCGGAGCAGGGGCCGCGACGGAGGGAAGTGCGCGGTGCGCTGTGGTCGCCGGTGGCGCCGACCCCGGTATCGGCCCCGCGCCTGATTGCCTGGTCGCGCGAGATGGCACAGACGCTCGGCTTCGACGAAGCGGATCTGGCCGATCCCGCGTTCGCGCAGGGTTCGGCGGCAACGCCACCTGGTCGGGCATGCAGCCATTCGCGACCAATTACGGCGGCCATCAATTCGGCGCCTGGGCGGGTCAACTGGGCGACGGCCGCGCGATTTCGCTGGGGGAAACCCTGGATGCGCAGGGACGGCGCTGGGAACTGCAATTGAAGGGCGCCGGGCCGACGCCGTATTCACGCACTGCCGACGGACGCGCGGTGCTGCGTTCGTCGATCCGCGAATTCCTGTGCAGCGAAGCGATGCACCATCTGGGGATTCCCACCACGCGCGCGCTGAGCCTGGTGTCGACCGGCGACGCGGTGGTCCGCGACATGTTCTACGACGGGCATCCGAAGGCCGAGCCTGGCGCGATCGTCTGCCGGGTGGCACCTTCGTTCCTGCGCTTCGGGCATTTCGAACTGCCGGCCTCGCGCGACGACACCACGCTGTTGCGCCAGTTGGCCGGTTTCTGCATCCGCCGCGATTTCCCCGGACTGAGCGGCACGGGCGAAGCACTTCATGGCGACTGGTTCGCCGCCATCTGCGAACGCACCGCGCGGCTGATGGGCGAATGGATGCGGGTCGGCTTCGTCCACGGCGTGATGAACACCGACAACATGTCGGTGCTCGGGCTGACCATCGATTACGGTCCGTACGGGTGGATCGACAACTACGATCCGGACTGGACGCCCAACACCACCGATGCGGCGGGAGGCCGCTACCGGTTCGGCTGGCAACCGAAGATCGCGTACTGGAACCTGACCCGCCTGGCGCATGCGCTGTCGCCGCTGTTCGGTTCGGTCGAGCCGTTGCAGGACGGCCTGCAACGCTACGCCGACGCCTACGCCGCCGCCGATCGCGACAACACCGCGCGCAAGCTGGGCCTGGCCTCCCATCGCGACGGCGACACCGAGCGCATGCGCCGCCTGCACGAACTGTTGTGGAACGGCGAGGTCGACATGCCCCTGTTTTTCCGCGCATTGCTGGATGCGGATCTGGCCGAGCCGGATCTGGACCATTTCGCGGACGCCTTCTACGACGAGGCACGGCGCGACGCCATCGGCGTGGAGCTGCTGGCGTGGTTGCGCGACCTGGGCGGGCGGGTGGCCTCGGACGGGCTGCCGCCGGCGGTGCGGCGGGAACGCATGCGGCTGGCCAATCCCCGCTACGTGCTGCGCAATTACCTGGCCCAGCAGGTGATCGATCGCGCCGAAGCCGGCGACGAGCACGGCATCGCCGAGTTGCTGGAGGTGATGCGCAGGCCCTACGACGATCAGCCCGGAAACGAGCGCTTCGCCCGGCGCCGGCCCGACTGGGCGCGCGAACGCGCCGGTTGCTCGATGCTGACGTGCAGTTCCTGAGCAGTGCGCTCAGGCGCCGTCGCCATCCGCCAGCAGATGCGGCGCCACCAGTTCGCTGAACCAGTCCGAGAACGCCAGCACCCGCGCGGTCCTCTGGCGTCGGTGCGGATAGACCAGTGACAGCGGCATTGGCGCGGGCCGCCGATCCGGCATCACTTCGACCAGCCGGCCTTCGTCCAGCAGATGCTGCACGTCGAAGCGGGGTACCTGGATCAGGCCCAGCCCCGCCAGGCAGGCGGCGATGTAGTTTTCCGCATTGTTGACGGTGACGGTGGCGGGCGCGCCCACGCTGAGCGGCATGCCGTGCGCGGTGACGTATTCCCACTCGGCGGCGTGGGGTGCGCTGGTGATGGAGTAGCCGACGATCCGGTGCAGCGGGGCGAGACGATCCGGATGATCGGGATGACCGTGCGCCTGCAGGTACGCCGGACTGGCGCAGTTGATCAATTCGAGCCGGCCCAGCGGACGCACCACCAGGCTGCTGTTTTCCAGTTCGCCGACGCGGATCGCGCAGTCGATGCCCTCCTGCACCAGGTCGACGAAGCGGTCGCTGGAACCGAGGAACACGTCCAGTTGCGGATGCCGGGCGAGGAACTGGCCCAGTTGCGGCACCAGCAGCCGGCGGACGATCCGGCTGGGCGCATCGATCGACAACCGCCCGGAGACCCGCGAGCGGCGATCGCGGAACTGCGCTTCCAGTTCCTCCACGTCGGCCACGATCGGGCGGATGTGTTCCAGCAATTGGACGCCGTCGGCGGTGAGCTGGGTCTGCCGGGTGGTGCGGTGGAACAATCGCGTGCCGAGGCTGGACTCCAGGTGCTGGATGGCCGCCGAGACCGTCGCCCGCGGCAATCCGAGTGCCTTGGCCGCGCCGATGAAACTGCCCAGCTCGGCGACATGCATGAAGATCCGGTAGCGATCGATTCTGTCCATGGCCAACGTGGTCAACCGATGCCGTGCAGTATGGCGTTGCGGCGGGGGCAACGTCCAAGCCGCGCCGGAGTGTGCAGCGTCCGGCGAATGAAGGGACGGCCGGCGGTCGGGCGACCACCGGCCGTCGTCGTCATGCAGGCGGATTTACTTGGTGGTGTAGCCGCCGTTGATCAGCAGCGTCTGCCCGGTCACCCACCAGCCGTCGCTGACGAGGTGGCGGATGAAGGGCACCACGTCCTCGATGTGGGTCAGGCCGGTGGGCGTGTACGCGGACAATGCCGCGGCGGTCTTGTGGTAGGCCACCGCATCCGCGCCTTCGGCCGGATAGAAGAACGGCGTGTCCATCGGGCCCGGGCCGACCGCGGTCACCGAGATGCCGCGCGCACCGAATTCCTTGGCCGCCGCGCGGGTGAAATGCTCCACCGGCGCCTTGGTGCCGGCGTAGGCGGCGTAGAAGGGCGTGAAGGCGCCCAGCAGCGAGGTCACGAGGGTGCAGATCTTGCCGTTGTCGTTGACGTGGCGGCCGGCCTCCTTGAGGAAGAAGAACGCGGCCTTGCTGTTGACCGCGGTCATCTCGTCGTATTCGGCTTCGCTGATTTCCACCATCGGCTTCTTGAGCACCTTGCCCACCGTGTTGATGGCGATGTCCGGGCGGCCCACGGCCGCGACCGCATCGGCGAACAGCTTCTCGACCGCGGCGGCGGTGGTCAGATCGCCCTGCAACGCGACCGCCCGGGCGCCCGCGGCCTCGATCGCGGCGACGGTGCGGTCGGCGTCGGCCTTGCTGGCTTCGCTGTTGTAGTGGATGGCCACGGCGCCGGCGCCATGCCGGGCCAGATCGGTGGCCAGCAGGCCGCCCAGGTTCTTGGCGCCGCCTGCAATCAGCACGGTCTTGCCCTGGAGGGAATGATCGGTCATCGGGAATTCCTGCGCGGTTGGGGAAGCCGCAGTCTAGGAGCGGCGCTGCGGCGGATCAGCGGCCCGGCGCTGGATGCAGTGTCCACGGATCGCGAACAGTCGCGCCGCGACCGCACGCCGCCGGCACGCACTAAGATGCGCCATCGTCCCCGGAGACCGCCCGTGATCACCGTCCACCATCTCAACAATTCCCGATCCCAGCGCGTGTTGTGGCTGCTGGAGGAACTGGGCCTGGATTACGCGGTGGTGCGCTACCAGCGCGATCCGCAGACGCTGCTGGCGCCGCCGACCCTGCGCGCGGTCCATCCGCTCGGCAAATCGCCGGTGCTGGTGGATGGCGGCCATACCCTGGCCGAGTCCGGGGCAGTGCTGGAATACCTGGTCGAACGTTACGACGCCGCGCGCGCGTTCGCGCCCTCGCCGGGGACCGCCGAACACCTGCGCTACCGCTACTGGCTGCATTACGCGGAAGGTTCGGCAATGCCGCCGATGCTGCTGAGCCTGGTGTTCTCGCGGCTCAAGCAGGCGCCGATGCCGTTCTTCGCGCGGCCGATCGCGCGCTCGATCGCCGACAAGGCGCTGCAGGGTTTCGTGGCGCCGCAGGTCCGCCTGCACCTGGATTACATGGAAGCCGAACTGGGCAAGTCGCGCTGGTTCGCGGGCGAGAACTTCAGTGCCGCCGACATCCAGATGAGCTTCCCGGTGGAAGCGGCCGCCGCCCGCGCGGGGCTGGGCACGTATCCGAGGCTGGCCGACTTCCTGGCGCGCATCCATGCGCGACCGGCCTACCAGCGGGCGCTGGAGCAGGGCGGCCCGTTCGATCTGCTCACCTGATCCGCTCCGGCGGCGCATGCCGCCCCGGATAGGCGGGCGTCCGGGATTCAGTGTCCCGGATACCGGGCTGGAAACGGACGTGCGGCGTCCCCACGACGGAGGCATCGTCCGCCAGGAGTTGCCATGATTCCCTATTCGCTGCTCGATCTCGCTCCCGTCTGCGAAGGCAGTGACATCTCCCGCGCCTTCGCCAACATGCGCGATCTGGCGCAGCATGCCGAACGCTGTGGCTACCAGCGCTATTGGCTGGCCGAACACCACAACATGCCCGGCATCGCCAGCGCCGCCACCGCCGTGCTGATCGGGAATGTCGCCGGCGCGACCACGCGCATCCGGGTCGGCGCCGGCGGCGTGATGCTGCCCAACCATTCGCCGCTGCAGGTGGCCGAGCAGTTCGGCACGCTGGCCTCGCTGTATCCCGACCGCATCGATCTCGGCCTGGGCCGCGCGCCCGGCACGGATCAGCCCACCGCGCGGGCGTTGCGCCGTTATTTCGACAGCGCGGAGCAGTTTCCGCAGGACGTCAACGAACTGCTGCATTACTTCGAACCCGCGCAACCGGGGCAGGCGGTGCGCGCGGTGCCCGGCGCCGGCGTCGACGTGCCGGTGTGGCTGCTGGGTTCCAGCCTGTTCAGCGCGCAACTGGCGGCGGCGCTCGGCCTGCCGTTCGCGTTCGCCTCGCACTTCGCGCCGGATGCGATGGATCAGGCGTTGATGATCTATCACCGCAACTTCCGGCCGTCCGCGCGCCTGGCCAATCCCCACGCGATGCTGGCGCTGAACGTCGTCGCCGCCGAAACCGACGAGGAAGCCCGCTACCTGTTCACCACGCAGCAGCAGGCCTTCGTCAACCTGCGCCGCGGCAAGCCGGGCCTGGTGCCGCCGCCGATCGACGACATCGAAGCGTTCTGGCAGCCGCACGAGAAACTCGGCGTGGCGCAGGCGCTGGCCTGCTCGGTGATCGGCAGCGCGGACACCGTGCGCGATGGCATCCGCGCCTTCATCGAACGCCATCGCCCGGACGAGGTGATGCTGACCGCCAACATCTTCGACCACGCCAAGCGCCTGCGCTCGTTCGAACTCGCCGCGAGGGCCCTGCAACGGTAGAGCGGAGCCTGCTCCGCTTCCAGGCCAAGGATTGGCCGGGCTGTGGCCAGCCGGGCAGGCTCGGCTCCACGGGGTTCCGTTGCGCGGTCAGACCGCCATGCCCGCCGCGTGTCCCGAAGCCCAGGCCCACTGGAAGTTGTAGCCGCCCAGCCAGCCGGTGACGTCGACCACTTCGCCGATGAAGAACAGTCCCGGAACGAGGCGCGACATCATCGTGCTGGAGGACAGGCCGTCGGTATCCACGCCGCCCAGGGTGACCTCGGCGGTGCGGTAACCCTCGGTGCCGCTGGCGACCAGCGGCCACGACGCGAGCACACCGGCCATCTCGCGCAGTTGCGGCTCGTTGAACTGGCGCATCGGCCGGTTCGGCAACCAGACCTCGCACAGGCGTTGCGCGAACCGGCGCGGCAAGGCGTCGGACAGCACCGTCTTGAGTTCGGCGGCGGGACGCTGCGCCTGCTGCTGCTTCAACCACTCCAGCGCGTTCTGGCCGGGCAGCAGATCCAGGCGCAGGTCGTCGCCGGGCTGCCAGAACGAGGAAATCTGCAGGATGGCCGGCCCGCTGACGCCGCGATGGGTGATCAGCATGAAGTTGCGGAACGCCTGCCGGCCGCAGCGCGCTTCGACGGGCACGGCGACGCCGCTGAGGTCGTGCAACCGCTCCTGATGCTTGCCGCTGAGCGTCAGCGGGACCAGCCCGGCGCGGGTCGGCAGTACGGCGTGGCCGAACTGGCGCGCCAGGTCGTAGCCGAAGCCGGTGGCGCCCATGCTGGGGATCGACAGGCCGCCGGTGGCGATCACCAGCGACGGTGCGGCGAAAGTGCCGTGCGAGGTGCCGATGCGGAAGCCGCCGTCCACCGCCTGCACCCGTTCGACGCTGCACTGCGTCTCGATGCGCACGCGGGCGGCATGGCACTCGTCCAGCAGCATCTTCACGATCAGCTTGGACGAGACATCGCAGAACAGCTGCCCGAGTTCCTTCTCGTGGTAGGCGATGCGGTGGCGTTCGACCAGCTCGATGAAGTCGGCCGGCGTGTAGCGGGCCAGCGCCGACTTGCAGAAGTGCGGATTGGCCGACAGGTAGTTGGCCGGGCCGGCGCCGGTGTTGGTGAAATTGCAGCGCCCGCCGCCGGACATCAGGATTTTCTTGCCGACCTTGTTGGCGTGCTCGACCACCAGCACGCGCAGGCCGCGCTGGCCGGCGGTCAACGCACACATCAGGCCGGCGGCGCCGGCGCCGACGACGATCACGTCATGGGTCGGCGCCATGTCAGGCCGGCGCGGTTTCCGCGCGCTGGCGATACACCGGCGTCACCGTGACCGTGCGCGCATCGTCGATCAGCTGGACCTCGCCGTCCTGCACCATCACGCTCAGGCGCATGCCGCGGGCGAACAGGGTGGTCAGGGCGTCCAGATCGGCGGCGGACAGGTCCAGCACGTTCAGGTTGCGCAGGCGGGACAGGCTGGCCGCGTTCTTTTCCCACCACAGGTCGGCCGCGCGGCCGCCGTAGTTGAACACCACCACCTCGCGGGCACGGCCGCAGGCGCGGCGGATGCGCGATTCGTCGGGCTGGCCCAGGTCGATCCACAGTTCGACGTCGCCGGTGTAGTCGCGGCGCCACAGGTCCGGGTCTTCCTCGGTGCTCAGGCCGCGGCCGAATTCCAGCCGCTCGTCGGCGAACAGGGCGAAGGCCAGCAGCCGCACCATCAGGCGGGCGTCGGTCTCGGAGGGATGCTGGGCCAGGGTCAGGCCGTGGGCGGCGTAATGGTGCCGGTCCATGTCGCTGATCTGGAGGTCGGCTTTGACGACGGTGGCCTTGAGCGCCATGACGGTGGAAAGGGGGCGGAAAGGGGGCGCCATCATACGGGCCGGCGGCCGGATCCGCCTCCCGGGACCGTTGAAACCCCCGAAACTGAAGAAAAAGGACCGCCGGGCGTCGGAAACCTGTCGCTTTTGGTCCGCAGGCCCGGTAGAGTGCGCAGCACTGTGCTTGCCAGGGTCACCGTGAATCGTGAGCCTGATGCGGTAGATACATCTGCTACATCTTCCCGCTTTACCAACGCCTGCAAACTCAGTCTCGGTCCGGAACGTCCGGCGCCGCGATTTTTCAACCCAACCATGTTTCAGGAGTTAGTAAAGATGTCTGAGCGTCAGACCGGAACCGTCAAGTGGTTCAACGATGCCAAGGGCTTCGGCTTCATCACCCCGCAGAGCGGCCCCGACCTGTTCGTGCACTTCCGCGCGATCCAGGGCACCGGCTTCAAGTCGCTGAAGGAAGGCCAGGCGGTCTCCTTCGTCGCCGTGCAGGGCCAGAAGGGCATGCAGGCCGACCAGGTGCAGCCGCTGTAATCCAGCGCCGACCTTGCGTCGCAATGAAAACGCCGGGGCTTGCCCCGGCGTTTTTCTTTCGGGCTTCCGGGAACGCCGGATTCAGATCCGGCGCACCCGGAAACTGCGCCCCTTGATCCGGCCGCCATTGAGCCGGGCCAGGGCCTGCGCCGCCTTGCCGCGTTCGACCGCCACGTAGGAACGGGTGGCGAAGATTGCGATCCGGCCGATGGATGTGCCCGGCAGGCCGGCGTCGCCGGTCAACGCACCGAGGATGTCGCCGGGGCGCAGCTTGTCGGTCTTGCCGGCGTCGATTCGCAGGGTGCTCATCGCGGCGGCGGGCGCGCTGCCCGCACGCGGCGCGGGCGGCAGTCCGCGATCCCAGCGCAGCGGCTGGCCGAGCCGCTCCTCGATGGCGGCCGTGCGCGGGCGTTCGCGCGGGGTGACCAGGGTGATAGCCAGCCCGTCGCGGCCGGCGCGGCCGGTCCGGCCGATGCGATGGACGTAGGTGTCCACGTCGCTGGGCAGATCGTAGTTGAACACCGCGGCCAGATCGTCGATGTCGAGGCCACGCGCCGCGACGTCGCTGGCGACCAGGACGTTGCAACTGCGGTTGGCGAAGCGCACCAGCACTTCCTCGCGATCGCGCTGTTCCATCTCGCCGTGCAGGGCCAGTGCGGAAAAGCCGAAGTGTTGCAGCGAGATCGCCACTTCGTCGGTGTCCTTGCGGGTATTGCAGAACACCACCGCCGATTCGGGCCGCTGCGCCGCCAGCAGGCTGGCCAGCGCGACCTGCTTGCGGACCGGTTCGACCTCGACGAAGCGCTGTTCGATGACCGCGCGCGCGTCCTCCGGCGCCGCCACGGTGACTTCCAGCGGATCGCGCAGGATGGCGCGGGCCATCGCGCGGATCGGATCCGGGAAGGTCGCGGAGAACAGCAGCGATTGCCGTTCCGGCGGAGTCCTGCCGATGATTTCGCGGATCGGCTCCTCGAACCCCATGTCCAGCATCCGGTCGGCCTCGTCGAGCACCAGCGTGCGGATGCCGCCCAGATGCAGGATTTTCTTGCGCATCAGTTCCTGTACGCGGCCGGGCGTGCCGACCACCACGTGCGGATCGTGGGCTTCCAGCGAGGCGATCTGCGGTCCCAGCGGCATGCCGCCGCACAGCAGGGTGACCTTGAGGTTGGGAATGCCGATCGCCAGCTTGCGGATCTGCTGGGCGACCTGATCGGCCAGTTCGCGGGTCGGGCACAGGACCAGCGCCTGCGCGCGGATCAGGGCCGGGTCCAGGCGCTGCAGCAGGCCCAGGCCGAACGCCGCGGTCTTGCCGCTGCCGGTCGGCGCCTGTGCGATCACGTCGCGGCCGACCAGGATGGCGGGCAGGCTTTCGGCCTGGATCGGGGTCAGTCGGGTGTAGCCGAGGGCCTCGACGCCGGGGCGCAGGCCGTCCAGGAGGGGCAGGGTGCTGAATTCGCTCATGCGCCATGATCGCACGCCGGCGGGCGATCACGGCGGCACGGCCGGGCCGCGGCCCGGTTTTCAGGGCAATTGGGCGTCCAGTTCCTCGAAATCGCCTTCGTCCAGCGCCAGGAAGGCCCAGAACGGAACGTCCTGCCCCGCCCAGAACTGCGCGGCCTCGTCCAGCACGTCGAGCAGGGTGTCGAACACCGCCTCGTCGCGCCGGCGCAGTTCCGCGCCCTGGTCCAGCAGCAGCACGTAGCCCGGGGCGGGCAGCCACGACAGATCGCGCAGGTTGTCGGAGAGCGCGTCCCAGTTGCGGCCGGTGCTGTCCGGGAAATCCAGTTGGGTCGCCAGCCGCAGCATCAGCGACGCCTTGTTCTCGCAGCCGGACAGATCCACCCGGCGCACGCCGAGCGCGGCGTCGCGGCCGGCGGCGGCCAGCGAATCCAGATCCTCGCTGGTGACGAAGAACACGCCGGCCTGGCGCGCATCGCCCAGGCCGAGATCAAAACCGGAGTCGGTCATCGGCTCACCTGCGGGGCGGGAACGTTGAAGCGGCGGAAGGTTTCATAGTGGTCATCCGTGTAGTAGTACTCCGTGGGCGGCCGGCCGCCGGTGACGATGCGCCGGGCCCCGCGATGATTCAACCCCGGCGTATCGACGGTGTACTCGCGATAGTAGCCGCGCTGGCGCGAGGGCAGGCGCCCTTCGCGGTTGCCGAACACGCTGCCGTCCTGGCGATGCGGGAAAGGACCGCCACGCGCGATCAGATCGAGGGTGCGATGCGCTTCCGGCGGCAGGAACGCGGGCAGGCCGTCGTTCGTCGCCGCCGTGGAAGCGGGCGACGCGGGGGGCGGTGGTGGCGGGGCGGGCGTGGCCGCCTCCGTGCCCACGCGGGTGGATTCGATCGGCGGCAGTGGCAATTCCGAGCGGCCGGCCGGCGCACCCGCCTCCGCGGCGACCGCGGGCGGCGCTTCGCCGACTGCGTCGTGGCGGGCCCGCTGCTGCTGCCAGAACCAGCCGGCGACCAGCAACAGCAGGACGGTGACGATGAGGGCCGGCTTGCGGAAACCCGAGCGTTGGCGGGAGCGGCGTGGCATGACGATCACTCCGTCAGGAAGCGGCCGCAGCCGCGATAGGTCCTGTCGCCCACGGTCAACGCGGCGGTGGCGGGAAAGTCCTGCCCGCTCATGCCGTCCTGGCAGGCCTGGCGCGTGGCGACCAGGGCCACGTCGACACCGTCGCCGGTACGGCCGCGGAAACCGTCCGCGGTGGCCTCGGCGCGGGCGATGTCGAGCTTGCGCTCGCCGTAGTCCAGCTCCGCGTGCAGCGAAGGCGTGCCGCCGGTCCCCACTTCGACCCACCAGCCCGGTTCGTTGCCGACCGCGCGGAAGGCGATGCCGCGTTCGCGCGCCGCGTCCCACGGCGAGGCCTCGTCGGTCTGGCTGCAATCCAGCTTTTCCTTGCCGGCCAGGCTCAGCGTGCCCTCGCGGCCCTTGGTCCAGAACTCGTTGCCGGCCGCGTCGGCATAACGCGCGCCGGAGGCGGAGACCGCGTGCGGCAGCACCAGCGGCTTGCCGCCGAGATCCAGGGTGACGTTGTCCGACGGTCCCGTATCGAAGTCCGCGCCGATGCGCTGATCGCCGCACTGCCATTGCGTCTTCACCAACGCGCCATCCGCCGCCGCATCGGCAACGCGGATCATCGCCAGCCTCGCGGTCTGGCCATCGCCGGGCACTACGGTCGTGCGCGTATCGGTGACGAACCACAGTTTGCCGGCGCCGTCGCGCAGGCTCGCGTGCAGGCCGTAATTTCCATCCGGGCGGATCCGGGCCACGTCGTAGGGCAGATCGAAGGCGAACGGCGGTCCCTTGGGATCCTTGATCTCGGTGCTGGCGATGATCGCGCCCGGCGTGTCGGCCAGCCGGTTGTCGATCAACTGCAAGGTCAGCACCGCGCCCGGCGGCGGCGCGATGCGTTCGCGATAGGCGGCCTCGCCATGGATCGTGGTGGCCGCGGTGGCTGGGGCATCGTCCGCCGGTTTCGGCTGGCAGGCGGCCAGGACGATCAGCAGGGCGGCGGTGAGCGCGGGACGGAGGGCCATGTCCTGTTTCTTCCTTTGGTGAAACGCCCAGCATAGTCGGGCGAAGCTTCATCCTCCGTGACGGCGCGTTCCGGCATCGCGGCGGGCGCGCTAGAGTGGTGGCTCGTTCCCCAGCCAGGCATCGCACATGGCCACGCACGATCCGCGCATCGACGCCTACATCGCCCGTTCGGCCGAGTTCGCGCGCCCGATCCTGGAGAAGCTGCGCGCCATCGTCCACGAAGCCTGCCCGCAGGTGGAGGAAACCCTGAAGTGGGGCATGCCGACTTTCATGCATGCCGGCGGCATCCTGTGCAGCATGGCGGCGTTCAAGCAGCATGCCTCGTTCGGGTTCTGGAAACACGCGCTGGTGCTGGGCGAGGACGTGCCGCGCGACGGCATGGGCAGTTTCGGCAGGATGGCGCGGTTGGCCGACGTGCCGCCGAAGAAGCAACTGATTCCGCTGATCCGCAAGGCGATGAAGTTGAACGAGGACGGCGTGAAAACCGCCGGCCCGCGCAAACGATCCGCACCGCGTCCCGAAGCGGAACCGCCGGCGGATTTCCTCGCCGCGCTGAAGAAACAGCGCAAGGCGCTGGCGGCGTTCGAGGGATTCAGTCCCAGCCAGCGCCGCGAATACGTGGAGTGGATCACCGAGGCCAAGCGCGAGGACACCCGCCAGCGGCGCATCGCCCAGGCGGTGGAATGGCTGGCGGACGGCAAGCCGCGCAACTGGAAATACATGTGAGCGTCGCCTGGCCGCGATAGGCGCCGGCGAACGCCGCCATCGGTGCAGCCGAATGGCCGCCGGCGTGGCGCGGCGCTAGTATCCGGCTTGCATCCGATGCACCGCGCATCGATACCGGAGCCCGCCGATCATGAATCGCGTGCTGCAACCGCTGGCCTTCCGGCAAGCCAATGCCTGGCCGTACCTCGCCGCCACCGCGCTGATCCTCGCGGCCGGGCTGTGGACGCTGATGGCGGCGCCGGTCCAGGCCACGGGCGCCGCGGCCGGTTGGCGCGGCGGCGCCCTGTGCGCGCTCGCCACCGCGCTCGGCGCGGTGCCGGTGCTGGTGGTGCGCGGCCTGCCGCAGCGCCTGGCCGACGGTCTGCTCGGCTTCGGCGCCGGGGTGATGCTGGCGGCGACCGCGTTCTCGCTGGTCCTGCCGGGCCTGGAAGCGGCGCAGCAGGTCGGTTATGGGCGCTGGGGCGCGGCGGGACTGATCAGCGGCAGCCTGCTGCTGGGTGCGCTGGCGTTGCTGGGGCTGGATCGGGTCCTGGTGGACGAGCCGGTGGAAACCCGACCCGATGCACCGCTGGTGCCGGCACGCGTGCTGGTGTTCGTGTTCGCGATCCTGCTGCACAACGTCCCCGAAGGCATGGCGGTCGGCGTGGCCGCAGGCGGCCGCCTGCCCGGCGCGGCCGGGCTGGCGATGGGCATCGCCCTGCAGGACATTCCGGAAGGGCTGGTGGTGGCGCTGATCCTGGCCGGTGCCGGCATGGCGCGGGCCAAGGCCGTGTTCATCGGCGCCTTCTCCGGCGTGGTCGAGCCGCTGGCCGCGGTGCTCAGTGCGTGGGCGGTCGGCGTTTCGGCGGTGTTGCTGCCGTGGGGACTGGCCTTCGCCGCGGGCGCGATGCTCACCGCGGTCGCGCACAGCGTGATCCCCGAATCCAACCGGCACGGCCACGGCGGCTTCGCCACCCTCGGCCTGGCCATCGGTTTCTGCCTGATGATGACGCTGGACACCGCGTTGGGCTGAACTTGACCGTTCGCGTTGCAGCCCGCAGGCTCGCGGCATTTCCACCGGCCGCTTTCCGGAGCCCGCATGCGTGAACCCGTGACGATCCTGGGGAACTACCTCTCGCCCTATGTGCGCAAGGTGCTGGTCTGCCTGCAACTGAAGGGGATGGCGTATCGCATCGATCCGTTCGCTCCCTTCATCGGCGACGAGGCGTTTTCGCGGCTCAGCCCGCTGCGTCGCGTTCCCGTGCTGATCGACGGCGATTTCGTGCTCAACGATTCCACCGTGATCTGCGAATACCTGGAGGATCTCCAGCCGACGCCGTCGCTGTATCCGGCCTCGCCGCGCGAGCGCGCCCGCGCGCGCTGGCTGGAGGAATTCGCCGATTCGCGCCTGGGCGAGGTGATCATCTGGCGGATGTTCTACCAGTTGGGCGTCAAGCGTTACCTGTTCGGGGAAACGCCCGACGAGGCGGTGGTGCGCAAGGCGCGCGAGGAAGAATTGCCGGAGGCGCTGGACTATCTGGAAACCCAGATGCCGGAGCACGGATTCCTGTTCGGCGACGTCGGCGTGGCGGACGTCGCCACCGCCGCGTTCTTCCGCAACGCCGCGTTCGTGCGTTACCGGATCGACGCGGCGCGCTGGCCGCGCACGGCGGCCTTCGTCGAACGCACGCTGGCGCTGCCGGCGTTCCAGGCCCTGGCCGGATTCGAGGAGCGCACCTTGCGCACCCCGGTCGCGCAGCAACGCGACGTCCTGATCGCGATGGGCGCGCCGGTGACCGGTACGACGCTGGGCAACGTCGCCCCACGCCGCGGGATCATGAAGGTCGAGTAGGGCACGGCTCTCGGGTTCGTGCCAGGCCCACGCCGGGCAAGCTCGGCTCCGCGCATCCGGTAGATCGGAGCTTGCTGCGCTGCCCTGATGCTTCCCGGGAACTGGCCCCGGCGTTTACCGGATGACGAGGTCGGTTCCCGCGCGATCGGAGGCCGAAGCCCTTCCGACCGTCACGGAACCCGATGGGTGCGGTAGACCGGATACAGGTTGAAGCGTTCGTCCCACGCCGGATGGCGGCGGTAGAAGAATTCCAGCCGCGCGCCGGGGTTCCCGGCGAACTCCGGGTCGTCCTTCAGTTTCTGCTCGAACGCGGCCTTGATCGCCGGATCCTGGAGCATCTTGCGGGCCACGTCCTCGGCCACGTAGTCCTCCATGTATTCCTTGCGTTCGAACGCGCTGTTGAACTCGCCCCAGGCAGCCAGCGAATCCGGCGCCTGCGGTTCCAGCAGCGCCATCAGCAGGCGTGATTTGGCCTGCGCAATGGGCACGAACAGCGACCCGGCCGGCACGTCGCGCGTCTCCGGCGCCCACGCGCCTTCCACGGTCAGGCGCTGGTGGGTTTCCACCGGCTGCGCGCCGAAGCGCGTGCGGGTGGCGCGGAAGGCCTCGACCTTTTCCTGCGCCAGCGCGGGCACGCGGCGGAATTCGATGCCGTGCTGCTTCAGCTTCTCGCCGACCCAGCCGGCGTGCGCGGCCGGCACCAGATAACCGGCGCCGGGCGCGGGGATGCTGAGCGAGGGATGCAGATCGTCGCGCATCGGCACCTTCCAGATCTGCGGCTTGGTTTCGTCATAGCGCGTCATCAGCGCGCCGGACACGTCCGACGGCGTGCGGGTGTATTCATAGCCGCGGAATTCCACGGTGTGCTGCTTGTCGCTGGCGGCCCAGTCCAGCGGCACCGGCTGGCCGGCCAGTTTCGCCGCGGCCGCGTCGGCCTGGCGCGCGGCCTCAAGCCATTCGCCGCCGTGCGCGGCGACCTGATCCAGCACCGCGACGATGGTGTTGCGGGTGATCTTCACCCGCACCGGGTATTCCTTCCACGAATGCGTTTCCACCAGCATGCCGATGCGGTTGCGGAGCTGGAAATAGCCATGCGAGAAACGCGGCGTCGCCACGCCGTCCTCGAAGCCCGAGCTGGGATCGTCGCCGACCACGAAGGACGGGTAGTAGGGCAGCGGCAGCGAGCCCTGTTCCGCCAAATCCGCCAGTACGCCATCGCGCAGGGCGCGGCCGGCGACGCGCAGGCCGGCATCGCCGGCGTGGACCGGCTCGACCTGCACCGAGATGTCGTGCTCGAACTGGGCGCCATCGGTGGCGTGCAGATCCACGTAGGCCAGCGGATCCCATTGCTGCACCAGGCGCAGCATCGCCTGCATCTCCGGCGCGTCGGCCTTCACGTAATCGCGGTTGAGGTTGTAGTTCTGCGCGGTCACGCGCCAGCCCATTTCTTCCGGACCACGCTGGTTGGGACGGTTCCAGGCACCGAAGCGCTCGTGGCCGTCGACGTTGAACACCGGCACGAACACCCACACCAGCTTGTCCAGCGCGCTGGCGGCGGCCTTGCCGTCCAGCACTTCGCGCAGGGCCAGGAAACCGGCGTCCTTGCCGTCGATCTCGCCGGCGTGGATGCCGCCCTGGATCAAGACCACCGGCAGGTCCTGGCGACGGGCCTGATCCGGCGTGAACGCGCCGCGGGTGGAGGCGATCAGCGCCTTCATCGGCCGGCCTTCCGGCGTGGTGCCGAATTCGACGCAGCGCACCGCCCTGGGATAGGCCTTGGCGAACCGATCGCACAGCGCGATGACTTCGTCGTAGCGGCCGGTGCGGACGAAACCGGAGCGCTCGGATTCGGTGGCCAGATCCCGCACCGCGGCGAAGGCGGGAATGGCGGGCAGGGCGAGGGCGAGCAGGATGGCGGCACGGAGCGGACGGAGCATGGGACGGCACCCGGGAGGTCGAAAACCCCGCATGATGCCGTCCTGGGACGGCCGCGCCCAGCATGACCAAGGAGGTTCGACCCCCTGCGGCGGATACGGTAACCTTCCCGCAATTTGCCATCGGAACACCGGATGACCACTCCCCAAGAAGCGACCGCCGGCCGGATGCCTCGGCAGATTCCCTACATCATCGGCAACGAGGCCTGCGAGCGGTTCAGCTTCTATGGGATGCGCAACATCCTGGTGCAATTCCTGGCCAGCAGCATCCTGCTCGCCTACCTGCCCGAGGCCGACCGCGAGGGCGTGGCCAAGGACGTCTTCCACAGCTTCGTCATCGGCGTGTACTTCTTCCCGCTGCTGGGCGGCTGGCTGTCGGATCGCTACTTCGGCAAATACAACACGGTGCTGTGGTTCTCGCTGATCTACTGCGCCGGCCATGCCTGCCTGGCGCTGTTCGAGAGCCACCGCACCGGCTTCTACACCGGCCTGTTCCTGATCGCGCTGGGGTCGGGCGGCATCAAGCCGCTGGTGGTGTCCTTCGTCGGCGACCAGTTCGACCAGAGCAACAAGGGCAAGGCCAGGATCGTTTTCGACGCCTTCTACTGGACGATCAACTTCGGCTCGTTCTTCGCTTCGTTGCTGATGCCGCTGTTCCTGCGCCACTACGGGCCGGCGGTGGCTTTCGGCATTCCCGGCATCCTGATGTTCATCGCCACCTTCATCTTCTGGCTGGGCCGCAAGCAGTACGTGAACGTGCCGCCGTCGGGCGAGGATCCGGATTCCTTCATGCGCGTGGTGCGCACCGCGTTGACCACGCGCCGCGACGGCGAGGGACGCTGGGGCTATTTCGTCGCCATGCTGGGCGTGGCGATCGCGGTGGCCCTGCTGGTGCTGTGGACGCTGTCGCTGGCCGGCATGGCGCCGGCCTGGTGGCCGGACTCGTTCGGCTTCGTGATCGCCGCCTGCCTGGCGCTGGGTGTGCTGATCGCCTTCGGCGGCGTCGGCGCCTCGATGCAACTGGAGCGTGCGCGCGGCCGGCACCCCGATGCCGCGGTGGACAGCGTGCGCGCGGTGCTGCGCATCCTGATCGTATTCGCGCTGGTCACGCCGTTCTGGTCGCTGTTCGATCAGAAGGCTTCCACCTGGGTGCTGCAGGGCAAGCGCATGGTGATGCCGGACGACGCCTGGTGGTGGCCAAGCTGGCTGATCCAGGACGCCGGGCAGTTGCAGGCGCTGAACCCGGCGATGGTGATGCTGCTCATCCCGTTCAACAACCTGGTGCTGTATCCGGCCCTGCGCAGGCTGGGATTGGAACCCACGCCGCTGCGCCGGATGGGCTGGGGCATCGCGTTCTCCGGCCTGGCCTGGGTGGTCGCCGGCACCCTGCAGTTGTGGATGGACGGCGGCGATCCGGTTTCGCTCGCGTGGCAGATCCTGCCCTATGCGCTGCTGACCTTCGGCGAGATCCTGGTGTCGGCGACCGCGCTGGAGTTCGCCTACAGCCAGGCGACCCAGGCGATGAAGGGCGTGATCATGGCGTTCTGGTACCTGACCAGCACCTTCGGCAGTCTGTGGGTGCTGCTGACCAATGCCGGCGTGCGCAACGAAACCGTCACTTCCCACATCGCCAGTACCGGCCTGAGCGAGAATGCGTTCCTGATGTTCTTCTTCGCCGGCTTCGCCTTCCTGGCGGCGCTGGTGTTCGCCCTGTACGCGCGTCGTTATCCGATGCAGGACAACTACCGCGCGGTCTGAGGAAACCCGATGCAAGCCCCCATCACCCTGATTCTGATCCTGGTCACCGCGGCGGTCTCGCTGCTGGCCTTCCGCACGCCCGCGCTGGCCGGCCGCCTCATCCTCTGGCCGCCGGCCATCGACCGCAACAAGCAGTACGACCGGCTGGTGACCTACGGCTTCATCCACGCCGACATCTGGCACCTGCTGTTCAACATGGTCACGCTGTTCTTCTTCGGCCGGATCATGGAGCGGATCATCACCGACCTGACCGGCAGCGTGCTGGTCTACATCGGCTTCTACCTGTCGGCGCTGGTGGTTTCGATCCTGCCGACCTACCTCAAGCACCAGAAGGATCCCAACTACCGCAGCCTGGGTGCTTCCGGCGCGGTGTCGGCGGTGCTGTTCGCCTTCATCCTGATCAATCCGTGGGCGATGATCGGTGTGTTCTTCATCCCGATGCCGGCGATCGTGTTCGCCGTGCTCTACGTGGCCTACAGCATCTGGATGGACAAGCGCGGCGGCGACAACGTGAACCACGGCGCGCATCTGGCCGGTGCCGCCTACGGCGTGCTTTTCATGATCGCGATGGAGCCTGACGTGCTCAGGCATTTCCTCGGCCAGTTGGCCCGGTTCGGCGGCTGAATGCCGAACCGGCAAATCACCTGATCTGAAGATCCCCTGTGCTATCCCCACGGGTAACCCACACCCGTGGAGGCAGCATGGCGACACGCACCCGCAGCAGCGCCCGCAAGGCCACCGCCGGCACGGCGGGCAGGGCGACGAGGAAATCCGCAAGCAAGACCACCAGCACGGCGACCCGGAAAGCGGCGAAGAAGGCGACGAAGAAAGCCACGAAACAGGCCGCCAGCGAGGCGACCCCCAAGACCCCGAAAGCCGCGAAGAAAACCAGCGCGCGCGCTGCCGGGAAAACCGTCCGCAAAGCGGTGAAAAAGGCGTCCCGCAAGGCCGGCGCGACCGCCAGGAAGTCCGCCGCGAAGACGGCGACGAAGGCAGTGAAAAAAACCGCGCGGAAGGCGGCTGCCAAGAGTGCCGCGCGCAAGACCACCGCACGCAAGACCGGCGCCGCCGCGAAACGGCCCGCGAAGCAGGCAACCGGCACGGCCCGCAAGCGCGCGACCGGCGCCCCCGCACGCAGGGCGGTCTCGTCGACGACCACGACAAAGACCGCGAAGCGCACCCGCCGCAACGCATCACCGCGCCGGCGCGGCATCACCCCGGAGCAGGCCTTGGCACGCACCCAGCAACTGCTGGCCGAAAAGCAGCAGCGCGATCGTGAACAGGCGGCCTGGCAACGGCTCGATCAGGCACCGGACGGCACACCGGCGCAGCCGGACGGCTTCCAGTCGTCGACCGCGGCCGCGAAGTCAGTGGAACTGCATGCCGCCGAAAGCCGGATGAAGGCGATCCAGGGCAGCATGAGCGCGCGGGATCGCCGCAGCCAGGGCAAGCGCGATCATCGTGGCGAAGAGTAATTCGGAGAAGGGATGCGGCGCCCGGCGTCGCATCCCGGTTCCGCTTCCACGCGATGGGAAGCGCGGGTGAGCGGGGAGGCGAGGCCTCAACCCGCCATCATGCTCCGGGACAGCTTGACGCTGCCGATTTCTTCCTGCGCATAGTTGGAAAGCAGGCGCTCGTACACGGCATTGTTGAGCCGCTCGAATTCCCAGTCCTCGGTATGCCCGGTGACGGTCAGCTGGAACAGGCCTTCCAGCAGGGTGAAATCGCTGGCGACGGACCCGGTATCGGACGGATGATCGTTGGCGCTCATGGGTGTTCTCACCGATTGCTTGCCGGGGATGACGCACAGACCGTGCCAACCGGACCCGGCGCGTGAAAACACCGTGAAATCGCGCGCTCCGTCGGCTTTTTGACGTGACCAAGAGTGACGCGCCGCGTCGGCTTCTGTCGCATTCCCGGCCGACGCGGCAGAATGGAAACCTTCTGGATTCAATGAGATGGTGATGGACATCACGATTCAGCACGACGCCGCCAGCCACCGGTTTTCCACCCGGGTGGAGGGCCATGAAGCCGAACTGATCTACCGCCTACGCGATGGCCGCATGGTCATCGAACACACCGGCGTGCCCGAGGCCATCGGTGGACGCGGCGTCGCCGCGCAGCTGGTCAAGGCCGCGCTCGATCACGCGCGCGCCGCAGGCTGGAAGGTGGTGCCGGCCTGCTCCTATTCGGCCGTGTACGTGGAGCGCCATCCGGAGTACGCCGATCTGCTGGCGTGACACTGCATTCCCGCGCGCGGGGCTGGAGGCCCCACGCGGCGCGGCATAAACTGTCGACCCGTTGAGTGGAAGGAGCCCTGACGTGAACCCGGTTTATCGTACTCCGCTGCTGATCGCCGCATTGGCACTGGCGCTGGCCGCCTGCAAGCGCGAACCCGATGGCCCGCAGCCGCCGGCCGCATCCACCGCGCCCGCCGCCGGTGCGCCTGCCGATGCCGCCCCGCCGGTTGCCCCGCCCGAACTCAAGGATGTCATCGAGACCAACGATCGCTACGTCGTCGGCATCACCTATCCGGCCGGCATCGATCGGTATCCCGGCCTGGCCAAGGCGTTGTCCGACTATGCGCATGCCGCGCGCGGCGAGCTGATGGAAGCCGTGGAAGGCTTCGGCAACGACAAGCCGACCGCGCCCTACGAATTGTCATTGAGCTTCGAGAAGCTGCTCGAAACGCCGCGGATCGTGGCGATCGCCGCCGACGGCAGCCGGTACACGGGCGGCGCCCACGGCCAGCCGTTGATCGCGCGCTTTGTCTGGTTGCCGCAGCAGAATCATCTGTTGTCGGCGGGCGATCTGATCACCACGCCGGCCGGCTGGCAGGCGGTGAGCGACTACGTACGCGAGCAACTCCTCACCGCCGTCACCCTGCGCACCGACGCCGACGAACTGGAACCGGCCGAGCGCAGCGAAGTGCTCAAGAACGCCTCGCGCATGATCGACGACGGTACCGAACCCAAGGCGGAGAATTTCGCCCAGTTCGTGCCCGTGCTCGACGCCAGCGGCCACATCGGCGCGCTGCGCTTCGTGTTCCCGCCGTACCAGGTAGGGCCCTACGCCGAAGGCACCCAGACCGTGGACGTGCCGGTGTCGGTGCTGCGGCCGCATCTTTCGCCCACCTACAGCGGGCTGTTCGCCCGATAAGGCCCGGCCATGAGCACATCACGCTTCGCGCAACGGGTCGAAGGACTGCTGGCGGAAGCGGATGTGCGGATAGGCGGCGATCGTCCCTGGGATATCCAGGTCCACGAGCCGCATACCTACGCGCGCATGCTGGCACAGGGATCGCTGGGCCTCGGCGAAGGCTACATGGACGGGGACTGGGATGCCGGGTCGCTGGACGGTTTCCTCTTCCGGCTCCTGGATGCGCGGCTGGACGAACGCGTGCACGGCGTCGGCGAAATCCGCGACGCGCTGTTCGCTCGCTTCTTCAATCCGCAGACGCGCCGCCGCAGCCGCGAAGTCGGCGAGCGTCATTACGACCTCGGCAACGATCTCTACCGCGCCATGCTCGGCGCGCGGCTGGTCTACAGTTGCGGTTACTGGCGCCAGGCCGGCAACCTCGACGATGCGCAGGCCGCCAAGCTCGATCTGGTCTGTCGCAAACTGCAACTCAAACCGGGCATGCGAGTACTCGACATCGGTTGCGGCTGGGGCGAAGCCCTGAAGTTCGCCGCCGAGCGCTACGGCGTTTCCGGTGTCGGCGTGACCATTTCGAAGGAGCAGGCCGACTACGCCCGCGAGCTGTGCAAGGGCCTGCCCGTCGAAATCCGCTTGCAGGATTATCGCGATCTGCACGAACCGTTCGACGCCGCCTTCTCGCTCGGCATGTTCGAACACGTCGGCGTCAAGAATTACCGCACCTATTTCGAAACCGCCCGTCGCGTCCTGCCGGACAACGGCCTGTTCCTGCTGCACACCATCGGCACCAACCGCTCGGTCAACCACACCGATCCGTGGATTGCCAAATACATCTTCCCCAACTCCATGCTGCCGTCCGCCGCCCAGATCGCACAGGCCAGCGAAGGCCTGTTCGTCGTCGAGGACTGGCACAACTTCGGCACCGACTACGACCGCACTTTGCAGGCCTGGCGCGCCAACGTCGAACGCGCCTGGCCGAACCTCGACGCCCGCTACGACGAGCGCTTCCGCCGCATGTGGCGCTTCTATCTCGCCGCCTCGATGGCGACATTCCGCAGCCGCCGCTCGCAGTTGTGGCAGGTCGTGCTGTCGCCGAAGGGCGTGCCGGGCGGGTATGTGTCGGTGAGGTGACACGATTGGGGCGGCTCATTACTACCGGCGGCTGCAGCCGGCGCAATTGACAAGAAGATCGAGCAGAAACTTGATAAGAGGTAATATGTGCGCCTAAAAAGAATTTTTTCATGGACATATTATTGGCTGCTTGGGCCCTGTTTCCAGGGGCGCTATATTTCTTCCTCGATGATGCTGGGAAAGCGCTCCGGGTTTTCTTGGTCTGCTTCATCGTTCCGCAGCCTTTCTTACTGTGGGCGCTCCGAAGAGAGATTTTTCGGCGGCATTAGTAACTTGAAAGATGGGTGCGCAGATGCCGGGGCCATGGCAGGATTTTCTGGCCGAGCACAACACATCTTTCATAGAACGCGGGCGCTAGCAGCCCGCGTTTTTGTTACGCGTCGTTGGCCGATTCGACGTCTGGTTTGTCGGAGTGCCAGCGGAGCTGGTCGAGGACGTGGTCGGCTTCGCCGGCGAGGCTGGCGAAGCAGTCGCTCAGGGGCTGCAGGGGGATGGGCAGGCTGTGGTGCTCGTCCTGGCGGAAGCGGGGGCTGGCGAGCAGGGACAGCAGTTTGAGGTGATCACGCAACTGGATGAGATTCAGCTGGGTTTCTTCTTCCAACAGATAGACCATTCGAACACTGGTCATGGGACCTCCATTTCTTCGTTGAAGAACCCCGGCGCGCGTGGGTGCGGCCGGGTGCCGGGAGGTCAGAAACCGCAAGTAGTCGGCGGGTTTATTCCCCGAATGGGTCTTGTATTCACCACCCTCCCGGCGAAGGAGCTTGCGCCGGCCACCATCCGGTGGTGGTGCAAAAAGTATTCCACCGGTATGACGGAGGTGGTGCCGCTACTTGGAGGTTCTGAACTCCTGATGCGGGAGTCTGCCGATGAGGTTGCACGGTGTCGACTAACTTTGAGCGTTTTGACGCCAGTGTTTCCGGGAGCACTTTTACGCGGCGACGGAAATGGGGATGCGTCGTGTGTCAATGGCTTCCGGTGTGAACCGGCGCGAGGCGCTGGATAAGCAGTGCCTGTCGTGGATTCGGATTCCAGGAAAAGACGGTTGTGCTGCGAGCGGGGCGCGTGAAAAATAGTTCCCCGCCTTCAATCCCGGCTTTCAAATGCCTCCTACAGCCGATGGCTGTCCAGGGCGGAGGCGCATCCAATGTCTGCCGAGCGTGGTCGCACGTTCTGGAAACCATGCGAAGCGGGCGCGCGCCTTGAGCGATGCCAAGGAAACAACGGAAGCCGAGCATCGATACGCCGGATTGGTTTCCAAAGCCACACACCATCACGCCACCCGAAGGTGGCGTGATGGCTGTTGCGACGAGGACGGTTGCGATTACTTGCCGGGGGCGGTGAGTCCGCGCTTTTCCAGCAGGGGTTCGATCTTCGGGTCGTGGCCGGCGAAGTCGTGGAAGAGTTTCATCGCGTCCACGCTGCCGCCGCGCGAGAGCAGGGTCTTGCGGAAGTGGTCGCCGTTTTCGCGGGTCAGGCCGCCGTGCTGCTTGAACCATTCCACGCTGTTGGCATCCAGCACCTCGGACCAGATGTAGGCGTAGTAGCCGGCCGAGTAGCCGCCCATGATGTGGCTGAAGTAGGGCGTGCGGTAGCGCGGCGGGACCGGCTTGTAGTCGATCTTGTCGGCGGCCAGGGCATCGGCTTCGAACTTCATCACGCCGTCCGCGGCCGGCACCTTGTCGGCGCCGATCTGGTGCCAGCGCTGGTCCAGCATGGCCGCGCCCAGATATTCGGTGGTGGCGAAGCCCTGGTTGAACTTGGAGGCGGCGATGACCTTGTCCAGCAGCGCCTGCGGCATGGGTTCGCCGGTCTGGTAGTGCTTGGCGTAGTTCTTCAGCACCGACGGCCAGTCGGCCCACATTTCGTTGACCTGCGAGGGGTACTCGACGAAGTCGCGCGGCACGCTGGTGCCGCTGAAGTAGGGGTACTTCACGTTGGAGAACATGCCGTGCAGGGCGTGGCCGAATTCGTGGAACGCGGTGGTCACCTCGTCCCAGGTCAGCAGGGTCGGCTGGCCGGCCGGCGGCTTGGGAATGTTGAGGTGGTTGGCGACCACCGGCTTGAAGCCGGTCAGGCCCGACTGCGACACGTACGAGTTCATCCACGCGCCACCGCGCTTGGAGTCGCGCGCGTACATGTCGGCGATGAAGATCGCCAACTGGCTGCCGTCGGCGTTGTACACGTCGTACACGGTGGTGTCCGGGTGGTACAGCGGCAGATCCGTGCGCTTCTTGAAGGTCAGGCCGTAGAGTTGGTTGGCGGCGTAGAACACGCCGTTTTCCAGCACGTTGGTCAGTTCGAAGTAGGGCTTGAGCTGCGCTTCGTCGAAGTTGAACTTGGCGGTGCGTACCTTCTCGCTGTAGAACGACCAGTCCCACGGCTCCAACTGGAACGTCGGCTGGCCCTTGGCTTTCTGCTCCTGGTCGATCATCGCCTGCAGATCGGCGGCCTCGCGCCTGGCGTTGGCGACCGCGGCCGGCGCCAACTGGCCGAGCATGGCGTTGACGACCTGCGGCGTTTTGGCGGTCTCGTCCTCCAGCACGTAGGTGGCGTGATCCGGGTAGCCCAGCAGCTTCGCGCGGTCGGCGCGCAGCTTCATGATGGTCGAGATGAGTTCGCGGTTGTCGTATTTGCCGCCGCGGCTGCCGCGCGATACCGAGGCCTCATGCAGGCGCTGGCGCAACGCGCGATCGGTCAGCTGCGACTCCACCGGCTGGCCGGTGGTGTTGAGCAGGGTAAGCACGTATTTGCCGGCCAGGCCACGCGCCTTGGCGACATCCGCGGCGGCGGCGATCTGCTGGTCGGTCAAGCCATCGAGCTGCTTGACGTCGTCGACCACCACGGCCGAATCATTGACCTCGGCCAGCACGTTCTGGCTGAACCGGGTGCCCAACTGGGCCAACTGGGCGTTCATGTCCTTGAGCCTGGCCTTGTCGGCGTCGGACAGCTTGGCGCCCGCGCGGACGAAGTCGGTGTGGTACTTCTCGATCAGGCGCACGCCCTCGGCGTCCAGGCCCAGGCCGGCGCGCTGGTCGTACAGCTTCTGGATGCGGGCGAACAGCTTGCCGTTGAGATAGATGGCGTCGCGGTGCGCGGCGAACTTGCCGGAATAGTCGGCCTGGAGCTTCTCGCGGGTGTCGTTGGTGTCGGCACTGACCAGGTTGTAGAACACGGTCTGGGCGCGGTCGAGCACGCGACCGCTCTTTTCCATCGCCAGGATGGTGTTGTCGAAGCTCGGCGCGGCGCTGTCGTTGGCGATGGCGTCGATTTCCTTCAACTGCTCGGCCATGCCGGCGTCGAAGGCGGGGGCGAAGTCGCTGTCCTTGATCTTGTCGAACTGCGGGTAGTGCAGCGGCAACGGACTGTCGGCGAAGAAGGGATTGGCGGCCTTGGCCGCTTCGGTGGCGGCCGGCGCCGGGGTCTGGCTGTAGGCGGGCATGGCAAGTCCGAGGGTCGCGGCAAGCGCGAGGGCAAGGCGGGTGGTCATGGGGTGCTGCTTCCTGACAGAGATAGGGCTTTCGGCAGGCTAACCCAAGCCCCAGGGCCGGGGCGCGTGACGAAAGGCATGTGCCGGACAGGGCCGTTCCGTGGCAGGCGCGGCGCTACAGCGTCTCGAACTCGCGTGCGATCCAGCTGACGTGGTAGAGCAGGCCCAGCACCGCGAAACCGGCGTGGTAGCGCGGGCTGCGGGTCCACATGGCGATCAGGCTGCCGGCGATGTAGGCGCCGTTGCGGAACACGTACTCCGGCCCGAAGCTGCGGAAATACGCTTCGCCCTTGATCCAGGTGTCGAGGAAGTCGACCGCGAACACCAGCGCCAGCAGGCCGAAGAACCACCGGCGCCGCTCGTAGAAGTAATCGCGATAGCTGGCGTAGCCGTCCAGGTTCTCCGGGAAGATCAGCGCGCACAGCAGGTACTGCATCAATGCGTACAGCGCGATGAAGAAATAGAGGTTGAAGTTCCAGCGGACCAGGTGCGACAGGCGGAATTCCCACCACCAGAACAGCAACAGGTATGAAAATACGAACGCGGCCCAGCACAGGTGAATCCAGTAGATCTGGCAATGGCGCGGGCGTTCGATGATGCGGGCGAAGTGGCGCAGGAGGTGGGTCAGGCCCAGGCCGACCACCATGCCCAGCAGCACGCGCACATGCAGGTAGACAGTGGCCATCGAGGCGGCGTCGGGTGCATGGGGCGAAAGCTGCATTCCGTGTTCCCCGGCGGAAGCGTCGGCCAAGGCTAGCGCATCCGTATCCCGGCTGCACGGCTGCCTGCGAAAAACGCTTGCCCCGGCCAGCGTGCGGGTGTCTCATATCGGCGTTTTTTCGAGGAGTCCGCCATGACCACCGCCCACGATTTTTCCGCCGTCGACATCGATGGCCAGACCCGGTCGCTGGCCGACTTCCGCGGCAAGCCGATGCTGATCGTCAACGTGGCCTCGAAGTGTGGCTTCACGCCGCAGTACACGGGCCTGGAAAAGCTGTGGCGCGATTATCGTGACCGGGGCCTGGTGGTGCTGGGCTTCCCCTGCGATCAGTTCGGTCACCAGGAACCGGGCGACGAGGCCGAGATCCGCAACTTCTGCTCGCTCAACTATGACGTGAGCTTCCCGATGTTCGCCAAGATCGACGTCAACGGCGACGGCGCGCATCCGCTGTGGAAGTGGCTGAAGCAGGAGAAGAGCGGCCTGCTGGGCATTTCCGCCATCAAGTGGAATTTCAGCAAGTTCCTGGTGGGGCGCGATGGCAAGGTGATCAAGCGCTATGCGCCCACCGACACGCCCGAGTCACTGGCCGGCGACATCGAGGCCGCGCTGGCCGGCTGATGGACGCGCAGGACGCTGCACCGCCGTTCCGCATCGAGTTCAGCCCCGCCGACTTTGGCTTGAAGGCGCATGTGCGGGGCATCAACGGCACGCTGGAAACCACGCTGGCGTACTGGCGCCGGATTGCCGCGGAAGTGCGGCGGCTGCGGCCGGCCGGCCTGCTGGTGGTCGACGACATGGAAGGCGAACCGCCGCCGCCGGAACAGTTGCTGCAGTTCATCCACGCGATGCAGGGCGAGGGCCTGGAAGCGGTGCGGGTGGCCTACGTGGAGAAACACCTGGACCAGATTCCGCAGGTGGAACTGGCCAGCATCCTGGCCAACGAGCAGGGCTTCCAGGGCCACGTGTTCGACAACGAACGCAGCGCGGTGACCTGGCTCCGCTACGGCGAGCGCTGAGGCGGGCGCCAGGCCCGCCCCGCGTCACTTCTCCACGAAGGCGCGCTCGAACACGTACTGGCCGGGCGTGCCGATGCGCGGCGCGGCGGAGAAGCCGCGCCCATCCAGCAATGCGCGGAAATCGGCCAGCATCTGCGGGCTGCCGCAGATCATGGCGCGATCCTTTTCGGGATCCAGCGCTTCCAGTCCTAGCGTTTCCATCATCCGGCCGCTGGCCATCAGATCGGTCAGGCGACCGTGGTTGGCGAAAGCCTCGCGGCTGACGGCGGGATAGTAGAGCAGCTTCTCGCGGATGGTCTCGCCGAGGAATTCGTGCTGTGGGAGTTCCTTCTCGAAGTAGTCGCGGTAGGCCAGATCCTGCGCGTGGCGCACGCCGTGGGTCAGGATGATGCGATCGAAGCGCTCGTAGGTTTCCGGATCCTTGATGATCGACAGCCACGGCGCCAGGCCGGTGCCGGTGCCCAGCAGATAGAGATTGCGGCCGGGATGCAGATCGCTGATCAGCAGGGTGCCGGTGGGCTTGCGGCCGATCAGCACGGTGTCGCCGGGCTTGATGTCCTTCAGCCGCGAGGTCAGCGGGCCGTTGGGCACCTTGATGCTGAAGAATTCGAGCTGTTCTTCCCAGTTGGCGCTGGCGATGGAATAGGCGCGCAGCAGCGGCTTGCCTTCGACCTGCAGTCCGATCATCACGAACTGGCCGTTGTCGAAGCGGAAACCGTCGTCGCGGGTGGTGGTGAAGCTGAAGTAGTCGTCCGTCCAGTGACGGACGTCCAGCACCGTCTCGGTGCCAAAAGCGGAGGACATGGGGAGTCGTGCGTTGTTCGAACCGGCGTATTGTAGCCGACCGCCCTGCGCCGGCCTTGATCCGGCGCAATCGGATGAGCTGGGGCGGGGCATGCATTCAGGGCGTCGGCGAGGCTTGGCCGCGACGGTGGAAATAGATCTGTTCGGCGATGCGGCGCAGTGGCGGCGATGCCAGCAGCAGATCGAAGGGCCAGTCCCATTGCAGATGATCGAACGCCCAGCGCAGGACGCGCTTGCGGCGCCAGGCGGGGATCGCCCGGATCGCCGAGGCCCGCGGCGGGAGGCCGGACTCCAGTGAACGGACCAGGGCACGACCGACATCGGCACCGTGGCGCAGGCCGGAGTGGATGCCGCCGGCCGTCACCGGCGAGACCACGCCGGCGGCGTCGCCCCGCCAGCAGGACGCCGTGGCGCAGCCGCGGACGAACCGGGCCGCCACAGGGAATCAGGCCCGCGCGGATGCTGTCGGGCTTGCGGGGCCGGGAAAGGCCGACGATCGGGGCGACCCGGTCGAGAAAGGCCGCCAGATCCGGTGGCCGGGCGCTCCGGCGCAGGCGTCGGGCCAATCCTACCTGGACGCCGCGGGGCGTCTGCGCGACCCAGCCGATGTAACCGGGCGCCCAGTGCCGGCTGATGAAGCAATGCAGCGCATCCGGACGCTGCAAGCAGGCACCGTCGTATTCGTATTCCACGCCTTGCAGGAAATCGCGCACGCGTCCCAGGCCGAAGTACGCGGCCACGCTCGAACGCGCGCCGTCGGCGCCGACCAGATGGCGGCATTGGCCAATCCCGGGCAGATGCCAGCCGTGCGTGCTCGGTTGCGCCTCGCGGAATGCACAACCCAGGCGCAGATCGACGCCGGACCGCATCGCCTGATCGCCGAGCCAGCGCATCAGCGCGGGTGTGTCGGTGGTGTGGAAGCGATAACCGGGCGCGGACAGCTCGATGCTTTCCAGTGACGGCGCGTACAGCCGGACGGCGGGCACCGGATGGCGGATCCCGGCCGGGAGATCCGCCAGCAGTGGTTCGGCCAGGGCTTCCTGCACGAGGATGCCGGTGGTGTGCAGGCGTTCGCCGGGATCGCGCTTGCGGTCGATCACGCAGAACCGCTTGCCGGCGCGGGCGAGTTCGCCGGCGCAGGCGAGGCCGGCGAAGCCCGCGCCGACCACGATGACGTCGAATTTTCCGTTATGCATGCGCGCTTCGTTGCCAGGAGAACGAAGCGAGCTTCCGGGCCGAACGCGGGAAGACGATGAAGTGCGGGTGAAGCCGGCGGGAGCGGGCGATCGTGTCATTGCCCGTCGTAGAAAAAGAAGAGGCGCCGTCAGGCGCCTCTTCGGTTCACGTCAGCCGTGATGACCACCGCCGCCACCGCCGCGCGGGCGATGGCCGCCGCCGGGACGTCCTCCCGGACCGCGGCCACCGGCCGGACGGCCGCCCGGGCGCGGGCCGGCATTCTGTGGACGGTTGCCGCCGCCGGGGCGTCCCTGCGGGCGCGGGCCGCGCGGCTGGCCATACGGACTGAAGCCGCCGGGCGTGGCGTGATCGGACGGGAAGCTCGGCGCGTTGCCGGGATGCCCGTACGGACGCGCCGCACGCTGCGGCTTGCCGGCGCCGCCCCCGCCCGGACCACGCGGGCCGCGCGGCCCCCTGGATTCGCCGCCGAAACCGCCATATTCGTTGCCGAAGCCGGCGCCGCCGCCCTGCTGGGGACGGGCGCCACGCTTGCCGCCACCACCCGGACCCTTGCGGCCCGGACCGGCGTTGCGGTGACCGGCCGGGCCGGTATCGACGCCTTCCGGCACGTACCAGCTGCGGAACGCGGCGGGATTGCCTTCCGGCAACGGCTTCGGGCCTTTCATCTTGCGTTGCTTGAACGGCTTCTGCGCCTGCTTGGCGGCGGCTTCGCCGCTCACCGTCAGGCCGCCGTGCGCCTTCTTGCCACGGCCACGGCCGCGATCCTCGCGCACGTGATCGAAGCGGCGCAGTTCGCGGCCTTCGTCGGCGATGTTGTGTCCGTTGACGTAACCCTGGCTGCGGCCTTCGCGCGAGACGTGCACGGTCGATTTGGCGGCGCGGCGCTGGCCGATCACCGGCTGCAGCGTCAGCGCGGCGGGCGCGCCGTCTTCCAGGCCCAGTTCATTGCGCAGGGCCTCGACCTGGGCGTCGGACAGTTCCTGCGACTGCCCGCGCAGCAGCGGTTGCGGCAGCGCGATGCGGCCGTAGCGGGTGCGCTTGAGGCGGCTGACCTGGCAGCCCTGCGATTCCCACAGGCGGCGGACTTCGCGGTTGCGGCCTTCCTTGACGACCACCCGGAACCAGTCGTGCGAATCGGTGCCGCCGATGCGCTCGATCTCGTCGAACTTGGCCGGGCCGTCTTCCAGCGCGACGCCGCGGTGCAGGCGATCGACGATGTTGTCGGGCACGGTTTCCTGGCCTTCCGGAGCGCGCACGCGCACGACGTATTCGCGCTCGACCTCGTAGGACGGATGCATCATCGCGTTGGCGAGTTCGCCGTCGGTGGTCAGCAGCAGCAGGCCGGTGGTGTTGATGTCCAGGCGGCCGATGGCGATCCAGCGCGCGCCCTTGAGCACCGGCAGCGCCTCGAACACGGTCGGGCGGCCCTCGGGATCCTCGCGGGTGGTCACTTCGCCTTCGGGCTTGTTGTACATCAGCACGCGCGCCGGTTCGGTCAGCGCGCTGGCGACGAACTGGCGACCGTCGAGTTCGATCTTGTCGCCGCTCTTGACGCTCATGCCGACCTGCGCGGTCTCGCCGTTGACCTTGACCAGGCCGTCGGCGATGCGCTGTTCCAGCGCACGGCGCGAGCCCAGGCCGGCCTGCGCCAGCACCTTGTGCAGGCGTTCTTCCAGCTTGCTGGCGGGCGCGTCCGCGGCGGCGTCGCGCTTGAGCGACAGTTTGTTGCGGGGGGGATTGCTCATGGTTTCTGCTCCGACGAGGCCCGGCCTTCCTCGAGGCTTTCAGCGTCGTCATCCTGGGTGTCGGTGGAAATGTCCGCGTCGCCTTCGTCTTCGCCGGCGATCGGTTCGTCTGTTGTGGCCGCGGCGTCGTCCTGCGCGGCTTCGATGTCTGGTCGTGCGCCGTCCGTGGCGTCTTCCTGCGGCGGCGCCGGGGCTTCGTCACCCGCGTTCACCGCCGTTGTCTCGTCGTCTTCCCCGGCGTCCACGCTGGCGGCGCCGGCCGGAGCCACCTCCGTATCCGCACCGGTGGCGTCTTCGCCCGCGTCGCCCGCGTCCGGCGAGACGCCGGCCGGGACCGGTGCATCGTCCAGCGGCAACTGCGGTTCCAGTTCGCCGATGTCCTTCAGCTCCGACAGCGGCGGCAGTTCGTCCAGCCGCTTGAGGCCGAAGTAGTCCAGGAAGCTCTTGGTGGTGCCGAACAGGGCCGGGCGGCCGGGCACGTCGCGGTGGCCGACGACGCGGATCCACTCGCGCTCTTCCAGCGCCTGGATGATGTTGCTGCTCACCGCCACGCCGCGGACCTGTTCGATCTCGCCGCGCGTGATGGGCTGGCGATAGGCGATCAGCGCCAGCGTTTCCAGGGTGGCTCGGGTGTACTTGGTCTTGCGCTCGGTCCACAGGCGCGCGACCCAGGCGTGCACGTCGGCCTTGACCTGGAAGCGGAAGCCGGAGGCCACTTCGACCAGTTCCACGCCGCGATCGGCGCAGCCCTCGCGCAGTTCCTCCAGGGCGCGCTCGACGCTTCCCGCGGGCGCCGGTTCCTCTTCCGGGAACAGGCCATGCAACTGGGCCAGCGACAGCGGCTGGTTGGCCGCCAGCAGGGCGGCTTCGACGATGCGGTTGATGAGCAATTGATCCATTCGTGCGCTTGCGTTGGTTCAGGCGGATGGAATGCGGCGGGGCCGGGTCAGGCGTCGTTGGCTGCGTCGTCGCTGTCGTCGAACTCGCTGGAGAACTGCAGCGGTTCGTTGGTGTTGTTCAGCGCCAGCGACTTGATGTAGATCGGCGCCAGCGGAGCTTCCTGCACGATGTCCAGCAACTGCTCCTTGGCCAGCTCCAGCATCGCCAGGAAGGTCACCAGCACGCCGAGCTTGCCTTCCTCGACGGTGAACATCGTTTCGAAACGGTGGAAGCGGCCGTCGTCCAGCCGCGACAGCAGGTCGCCCATGCGCTGGCGGACGCTCAGCGCCTCGCGCTTGATGTGGTGGCCGCTGAACAGCTCGGCGCGCTTGAGCACGTCGTGCAGCGCCAGCAGCATCTCCTTCAGTTCCACCGGAGGCGGCAGCTTGACCGACGCGCGATCCGGCACGTGCGCCTGCGCCGGGGTGGTATCGCGATCCTGGCGGGGCAGGGCGTCCAGATCCTCGGCCGCCTGCTTGAAGCGCTCGTATTCCTGCAGGCGGCGCACCAGTTCGGCGCGCGGGTCGGTTTCCTCGCCTTCCTCGTTGACCGGTCGCGGCAGCAGCATGCGCGACTTGATCTCGGCCAGGATGGCGGCCATCACCAGGTACTCGGCCGCCAGCTCGAACCGCAGTTCCTGCATGACGTTGATGTAGTCCACGTACTGGCGGGTGATTTCCGCCACCGGGATGTCCAGGATGTCGAGGTTCTGGCGGCGGATCAGGTACAGCAACAGATCCAGCGGGCCTTCGAAGGCGTCCAGGATGACTTCCAGCGCGTCCGGCGGGATGTACAGATCCTGGGGAATCTGCAGCACCGGCTGGCCATGCACGACGGCCAGCGGCATTTCCTGCTGCTGCGGATGCGTGGCCTGGCTGGTCGGGGTCGCGTCTTGCGCGAGTTCGGAGCTCATCAAGAAAAAGCCGTAGTGCGGGTCACAATGCCTTCGATTGCACGCGCTGCCGCGAGGACGCCATGGTCATCATGCCGATCATGGGCTTGCGGGCGAACGCTTCCGTACAGCAAACATGTCATCACGCCGTAGAGGAGCTCGCCGCGGAAGAGGCGGCGGCCGACAGCGAGGAGGTCGTCGGCGCGGGCGGGGGGTGGCAGCGAATCGATCGTCTTAGGGCGGCTGGCCGGCGGATCCGGTGCAGTGCCTGGGAAATCCCCTGACGGGCCGCTGCTTCCGACCGTGCAGTGAGGCAAGAGTAAGGGCTGCGCCCGGCCCTGTCCAGCACCGTCGGGCGGGCGGCCCGTACAATCCGTTCATTCCCGACCCGAGTGAGTGAACCCATGTGGTATGCCATCGAAGGCCATGACACCGAAGGCGCGCTGCCCCGGCGCATGGCCGCCCGCCCGGCCCACCTGGCGCGGCTGACCGCGCTGCGCGACGAAGGCCGGCTGCTGCTGGCCGGTCCGTGCCCGGCGATCGATGCCGAGGATCCGGGCGAGGCCGGCTTCAGCGGCAGCATCGTCATCGCCGAGTTCGAGTCGCTGGAGGCCGCGAAGGCCTGGGCGCAGGCCGATCCGTACGTCGAAGCGGGCGTTTATGCCCGGGTCGACGTGCGTCCGTTCCGCAAGGTGCTGCCATGACCGCCGAGCGGGTCGCGCGCATCCGCCAGGTGCTGGAGCAGGCCTTCCAGCCCAGCCGTCTGGAGGTGGTCGACGACAGCCATCGCCACGCCGGCCACGCCGGTGCCCGGGACGGCCGCGGCCACTTCGACGTCACCATCGTCAGCCATGCGTTCGCCGGCCTGGCGCCGCTGGCCCGCCATCGCGCGGTCTATGCCGCGCTGGGTGACATGATGACCACCGACATCCACGCCCTGTCCATCCACGCCTCGGAACCCGGCGAGCGGGCCTGACCGCCGCGCGGAAGGCCGGGTTGCGCGGCCGGGTTCCGGCTTTTGCAGGTGGAACTGAAAACGTTTACATTCCGCCCCTTGTCCATGGGAGGTGGAAACACATGAACCGTCTTGACCGCGCCGGCCTGTCCGCCGGCGCCCGTCCACGCCCGCGCCGCCGCTGGTGGCTGGCCGCGGCAATCGCCACGGCCCTGGTGGCGCCCGCGGTGGGCGCCCGCAACGCGCCGAAGGCACCGGCCGGCGAAGCGGCCTTCGTCGAGAGCCTGCTGGCGAAGATGACCCTGGAGGAAAAGCTGGGCCAGCTGAACCAGCCGCCCGGGCTGGGCAACGACACCGGCCCGCAGGCGATGGCGGGTGGCGAGGACCAGATACGCAACGGCGAGATCGGTTCGTTCCTGGGCACCCAGGGCGCCGAGTTGACCTGCCGCCTGCAGCGCATCGCGGTGGAGGAATCGCGCCTGGGCATTCCGCTGATGTTCGGTTACGACGTCATCCACGGTTACCGCACCATCTTCCCGGTGCCGCTGGGCGAATCGGCCAGCTTCGATCCGGCCGAAGTGGAGAACGCCGCCCGCGTGGCCGCCTGGGAGGCCGCCGGCTATGGCATCCACTGGACCTACGCGCCGATGGTGGACGTGGCGCGGGATCCGCGCTGGGGCCGCATCGTCGAAGGCGCCGGGGAGGATCCGTACCTGGGCTCGGTGCTGGCGGCGGCGCGCGTGCGCGGCTTCCAGGGCAAGCAACTGGGCAACGGCGACACCCTGCTGGCGACCGCCAAGCATTTCGTCGCCTACGGCGCCGCCGAGGGCGGTCGCGACTACAACATCGCCGACATTTCCGAACGCACCCTGCGCGAGGTCTACCTGCCGCCGTTCAAGGCCGCCGTGGATGCCGGCGCGCAGTCGGTGATGGCCTCGTTCAACGAGGTCGGCGGCGTGCCGATGCACGCCAACAGCGAGCTGATCAATGACGTCCTGCGCAAGGAATGGGGCTGGGACGGCCTGCTGGTCAGCGACTACACCGGCGTCGAGGAACTCATCAAGCACGGCGTGGCCGGCAACCGCGCCGATGCCGGCGTGCTCGGCCTGCGTGCCGGGGTGGACATCGACATGGTCAGCCGCATCTACGTGAAGGACCTGCCGGCGGCGGTGAAGGCGGGCAAGCTGCCGATCGCCACCGTGGACGAATCCGTGCGCCGGGTGCTGCGCGCCAAGTACCGGCTGGGCCTGTTCGAGGATCCCTATCGCTATTGCAATGTCGAGCGTGAACAGGCACGTACCCTGACCGCGGACAACCGCAAGGCCGCGCGCGAAATGGCGCGCAAGTCGCTGGTGCTGCTGGACAACACCGGCAATGTGCTGCCGCTGGACAAGCAGAAGGTGAAGACCCTGGCGGTGATCGGACCGCTGGCGGATCTGCGCCGGGCGATGCTGGGCAACTGGGCCGGCGCCGGCCGCGACGAGGATGCGATCACGCCGCTCGCGGGCATCCGCGCGGCAGTCGGATCCGGGACCCGGGTGATCCATGTCGAAGGCACGTCGCTCGAAGGCGGCGAGACCTCCGGCATCGCCGAGGCGGTGAAGGCCGCGCAGCAGGCCGACGCCGTGCTGCTGTTCCTGGGCGAGCATCCGGACATGAGCGCGGAAGCGCGCAACCGCACCTCGCTGGATCTGCCGGGCGCCCAGCAGGCGCTGGCCGACGCGGTCGCCAAGGTCGGCAAGCCGACCGCGGCGGTGCTGCTCAACGGCCGTCCGTTGTCGATCGGCCCGCTGCGCGAACGGGTTCCGGCCATCCTGGAGGCATGGTTCCCGGGCGTGGAAGGCGGCAATGCGATCGCCGACGTGGTGTTCGGCGACTTCAATCCGTCCGGCAAGCTGCCGGTGACGTTCCCGCGCACCGTCGGCCAGGTCCCGATCTACTACGCGCACAAGAACACCGGCCGTCCGCCGAGCGAGACCGAGCGCTACACCTCCAAGTACATCGACGTGCCGTGGACGCCGCTGTACGCCTTCGGCCACGGCCTGAGCTACACCACCTTCCAGTACGGCGGCCTGACGGTGAAGCATCCGCGCATCGCCGCCGACGGCAGCCAGGAAGTGAGCGTGACCGTCACCAACACCGGCAAGCGCGCCGGCGCCGAAGTGGTGCAACTGTACCTGCGCGACGACGTGGCCTCGGTGACCCGGCCGGTGAAGCAGTTGCGCGGGTTCGAACGCATCCAGCTGGAGCCGGGGCAGTCGAAGACGGTCACGTTCAAGATCGGCTTCGAGGATCTGGCGATGTACGACGCGGCGATGAAGCGGGTGGTCGAACCCGGCACCTTCACGGTGTTCGTCGGCGGCAACTCGGTCGATACGCAGGAAGCCAAGTTCGAAGTCGCCGCGAAATGACCTGAGTTTCCCCGTCCAGGGCGATACCGGAGACGCGCGCGGCCCGCTGGCTGCGCGCGTTTTTTCTTGGCGGAGGGTGCCTTGAGGCATCCTGCCAACGCATGCTGGATTGATCCAGGGAAGACCACAGGCCGCTGGCCGTCATTCCTTTTTCCTCCAGCGAACTTCATCGTCATTCCAGCGAAAGCTGGAATCCATGAGCGGTCGCTCGGCCCGGGCGAACGGACACAACGGATACGTCCATCTGGATCGGGCTTCCGCCGGTGTCCCGGGCCGGTTGAACCCGGCCCGTATCGCTGGCTTTGCGGGTCCCGGTTTGTCCGGAGTCTGTCCCTTGGCGGTCAGGAAATGTCACTCCGGCGCATTTCTATTGCAATGCAGCAGAAAACGGGTGAGAAAGAAGCCGTTAAGTGGTTGAAATGACTGCGCTGTCATCTGTATCTAACCTGGGCTTTACATCTCGTTTTGAAAACGTTTACAGTCGACTGCAATTGCAGTCATGACCGCGGAGGGGCGGTGCAATGGCGCGAACGGCCGTCACCATCAAAGACGTGGCACGCGAGGCGAAGGTATCCGTCGCCACGGTGTCGCGCGCACTCAACGGACACGACAACGTGGCCGAGTCGGTGCGTCGCCACGTCGTGGAGACCGCCGATCGCCTGCGCTACCAGCCGCACGCCGCCGCCCGCAGCCTCAGCAGCCGCCGCACCCAGACCATCGGCGTGGTCCTGCCGGACCTGTACGGCGAATTCTTCTCCGAACTCATCCGCGGCATCGACCAGGTTGCCCGCGCGCGCCGCCAGCACCTGCTGGTGTCCAGCTACCACGGCCATCCGGAAGAGCAGGGCGAGGCACTGCGCGCGATGCGCGGGCGCGTCGACGGCCTGCTGGTGCTTTCGCCGTATGCGGATCGTCCCGGCTTCCTCACCGACAACCTGCCGTCCTCGCTGCCGGTGGTGCTGATCAACACCCAGCTCGATGGCGCGTCGTATCCGGTGCTGAGCATCGACAACTACGGCGGCGCCCGCGCGATGACCGAACACCTGTTGCAGGCCGGTCATCGCCACATCGCGTTCATCGGTGGCCCCGACGACAACTTCGACGCGCGCGAGCGCCTGCGCGGCTATCGCGATGCGCTCGCCGGCACGGGCGAGCCGTGGGAACTGCCGGGCGACTTCAGCGAATCCTCCGGCTACGAGGCCGGCAAGCGGATCGTTTCGTCGCAACAGCGTCCGGACGCGGTGTTCGCGGCCAACGACATGATGGCGCTGGGATGCCTGTATGCATTGAACGAAGCGGGCGTGAGCGTGCCGGACGACATCGCGCTCGCGGGATTCGACGACATTCCCCTCGCACGCTTCGTTCACCCGCCTTTGACGACGATGCGGGTCAGCATTGCCGAACTGGGCGGGCATGCGATGACCCGCCTGCTGGACGATGTCGACAGCCAGGAAATCATGTCCAGCGAACCGCGCACGCTGGTGCCGGATCTGATCATCCGCGAATCCAGTACCAGGAGGACGGGAAGGCGAAAACCATAGACCGTCTCCGGTTTTTTTTGCTTGCTTTTGTAATCGATTACATCCTGTTTTGGAACCAAACTCATTGCCCCGGGAGGGAGATGTCATGAGGCACCCGAATTCGCGTCACCGCTTCAACCGCAGTCTGTTGACCTGCGCGCTCGCCAGTTGCCTGGCGTTGAGTGCCCCGGTCGTTCTGGCGCAATCCTCCAATGCCACGCTGCGCGGCAAGGCGCCGACCGGCGCCAGCGTGACCGCCACCAACACGGCCACGGGCCTGACGCGCCGCGTGGCGACCAACGCCGACGGCAGCTACGCGCTGGTCGGCCTGCCGCCGGGCACCTACCGCGTTGATGCGGGCCCGGGCACCGAGAAGACGGTGACGCTCGCAGTCGCCACGTCGGTCACGCTCAACCTGGAAGCCGGCGCGGCCACGGCGCCGACCGGCGACGCGACCACGCTGGACACTGTGCAGGTGACCGCGCCGCCGTTGCAGGAAGTCAAGACCTCCGAGGTCGGCACCAATGTGTCGCTGAAGCAGATCAGCACCGTGCCGCAGTTGACCCGCAACTTCCTCGAGTTCGCCGATACCGTGCCCGGCATGCAGTTCGAGACGTCGAGCACGGGCAACAGCCAGATTCGCGGCGGCGCGCAGCCGTCCGCGGCGGTGAACGTCTACATCGACGGCGTGGGCCAGAAGAGCTATCTGTTCGGCGGCGTGTCCGGCCAGGAGCAGAGCGCGGGCAATCCCTTCCCGCAGCTGGCCATCGGCGAATACAAGGTCATCACCTCGAACTACAAGGCGGAGTTCGACCAGGTCGGCTCGGCGGCGATCGTGGCGGCGACCAAGTCCGGCACCAACGAATTCCACGGTGAAGTCTTTGGTCGCAAGACGACGACGAGCTGGCGCGCCAAGCGGCCGGACGAACAGGGCAACAACGACAAGGAACCCACCCACCAGAACGAGTACGGTTTTGCCCTGGGCGGCCCGATCATCCAGGACAAGATGCACTTCTTCGTCAGCTACGAAGCGAAGGACTTCGTGCTGTCGGCCGATCCCGTCGCGGTGCCGGATCGTTTCCGCCAGTACGAGAACGACCTTCCGCAAAGCGCGTTGAACCAGCTGGGTCCGGTGACGCGTCCGTTCAACGAGGATCTGTACTTCGCCAAGATCGACTGGGACGTCGGTGAGAACGATCGCCTGGAACTGTCGGCCAAGATCCGCGACGAGAAGGGCCGCGACAGCGTCGGTGGCATCACCGCGGCTTCGGCGGCGAAGAACAACAAGAACTCCGAGGATCGCTACGACCTGCGCTGGCAGCATTACGGCGAAGGCTATCTCAACGAGGCCCGCATCTCCTACGAGGACGTGCTGTTCAATCCGACCGCGTACACCATCGGCAACCAGCTGGTCTATACCGCGGACATGGTCGAGTCGGACGTGATCATGTTCAGCGACGCGACCAGCGGCCTGGCGATCCAGCGCAAGGGCCAGAAGGGACCGAGCTTCCAGAACGACATCACCTTCAGTGCGCTTGAATGGGCCGGAAGCCACGTGATCAAGGCCGGCGTCAAGTACAAGGAAGTGGACCTCACCCAGAGCGAGAACTCCACCGCGAATCCGTCGTTCTACTACGCCGTGCAGGACGGCGCCGGCACCGGTGCCATTCCGTACCAGGTCAAGTTCAATCTGCCGTTCGCGGGGGCGACGCCTTCGGTCACCACGTCCAGCAAGCAGCTGGGCCTCTACATCCAGGACGACTGGGACGTCAACGACAAGCTGCAACTGAATCTCGGCATCCGCTGGGACTACGAGAAGATCCCGTCCTACGTCGACCACGTGACGCCGGCGGAAGTGGTGGCGGCGCTCAACGGCCCCGGTACCAATCCGACCATCAGCGCCACCTATGCCGAGCAGTTGGCCAAGGGCGGCATCGATATCCGCAACTACATCAGCAATGGCAACCAGCGCAAGGCGGACAAGAACAATTTCGCGCCGCGGCTGGGTTTCTCCTATGACTTCAACGGGGATGAGAGCTTCGTGCTGTTCGGCGGCGCCGGCCGCAGCTATGACCGCAACCTGTACGACTACATGGGTCTGGAACAGGTCAAGTCGGCGCTGTCCGGATACACGATCGACTTCATCGAAGGCGGCGGCTGCACCACGCCCACGCCCGGCAGTTGCGTCAACTGGGATCCGGCCTACCTCAACGGTCCGGAGAACCTGGCCGGACTGGTCAACGCCAACATCCGCAATGGCGAAATCGATCTGTTGAACAACGATCTCGAGACGCCGTATTCGGATCAGTACTCGCTCGGCATCCGCAATCGCATCGGCGAGTGGAACACGTCCGCGACCCTGGCCTACATCCACAGCAAGGAAGGCTTTGTCTTCACGCTGGGCAATCGCTATCCGAACGGCGATTTCTGGCAGGGCGGCAGCCAGCCGTGGGGCCACACGCCGCCGGGTTTCGGCGCGCTGATCCTGGGTGACAACGGCATCGAGACCAAGACCACCCAACTGCTGCTTTCGGCCGACAAGCCTTACACGAAGGAATCCGGCTGGGGCTTCACCGCGGCTTATACCTACAGCCGTTCGGAGGGCAATCGCGGCGGTGACGAGCACTATGCGTTCGACGCGGCGACGATCAACGATTACCCGTACATCCGCCTGAAGTCGGTTCCGGAGCATCGCCTGGTCCTGACCGGCATCTACGATCTGCCGTGGGGCATCACCGCATCGGCCAAGCTCACGCTCGCGACCACGCCGCCGTTGAACGACGTCGCGCCCGGCAGCTATTTCGGCGTCCCGCGCCCGGTCGCCGTGCGCGATATGCCCGGACAGAAGTTCCTGTTCGGCGGCGACATCTTCGGCACCCGCCAGCTGGATCTGTCGCTGTCGAAGGACATGCAGGTCACGGAGAACGTGACGGTGCAGGTCCGCGGCGATCTGATCAACGCCACCAACGCCAAGAACTACAGCGCGTTCATCACCAACTGGGGCAACGGAACGGTCTACGACCCGGTGGTGAGCTTCAACGAAACGGGCGCGATGTACACCCCGTCGCGCACGCTGTTCATGAGTGCGCGCATCATGTGGTGACGTTGCGGAAGGTTCGCGCCGACGGGATCCGCCAGGCGGGCCCCGTCGGTCGCTTCCCGCATCGCCTGCCGGCCCGGATGTCCTGATGAGCAAAGACGCGATCCGAACCATTGTCATCGTCGGTGGCGGCACGGCCGGTTGGATGGCCGCCGCCGCATTTTCGGCGGTGCTGCCGCGTTCCTATTCGGTACGACTGGTTGAATCGGAGCTCATCGGCACCGTGGGGGTGGGCGAGGGAACCATTCCGCACATCCACCTGTTCAACAAGCTCCTGCGCCTGGACGAGGCGGATTTCGTCCGCCGGACCCAGGGCACGTTCAAGCTGGGCGTGCAGTTCAACGACTGGCGCCGGCCGGGTGAATCCTACGTGCACGGTTTCGGTACCAGCCTCGGCCCTGGGCTCGGATTGCTGCCGTTCCATCAGTACTGGATAAAGGCACGGCTGGCGGGAAAGGCACGGGAGCTCGGCGCCTACGGGCTGGCGTCGGCGGCCGCGCCGCAGGGCAGGTTCATGACCTCGGCGACGGACGTGCCCGCGAACTCGCCGCTCGCGAACATCTCGTACGCCTACCATTTCGACGCGGGCCTGTACGCGCGCTACCTGCGCGAATACGCCGAGCAGCGCGGGGTCGGCAGGGTCGAAGGCATCGTCCGCGAGGTCCGGCAGGATCCTTCCGGCGACGTGGAAGCGATCGTGCTGGAAAGCGGCGAGGCCATCGCCGGTGATCTCTTCATCGATTGCTCGGGCTTCCGCGGCCTGCTCATCGAGGAAACGCTGAAGACCGGTTACCTCGACTACAGCCAGTGGTTGCCCTGCAACCGCGCACTGGCGGTGCCCACCCGCAACGCCGGGCCGCCCACGCCGTATACGCGGGCCAGCGCGCGCCAGGCCGGTTGGCAATGGCGCATTCCGCTGCAGCATCGCACCGGCAACGGTTATGTCTATTGCAGCGATTTCATCAGCGACGACGAGGCCACGGCGACGCTGCTGGCCAACCTGGACGGCGAGCCGTTGCAGGATCCCCGGCCGCTCCGCTTCGTGACCGGGCGGCGGCGCAGGTTCTGGAACCGGAACGTGGTCGCCATCGGCCTGTCCAGCGGTTTCGTCGAACCGCTGGAAGCGACCAGCATCTACTCCATCCAGTCCGGCATCGCGCGCCTTCTGGCCCTGCTTCCGGAAACCGCCGATTACGGCGTGCTGGCGGAGCGCTACAACACGCAGATGGCGTTCGACTTCGACCGCATCCGCGATTTCCTCATCCTCCACTACAAGGCCACCGAACGCACCGACACGCCGTTCTGGAACCGCTGCCGGGAAATGTCGATTCCGCAGGAACTGCAGGACGTGATCGATCTGTTCCGCGACAGCGGGCGCTTCTTCCGCAACGGCGAAGAAATGTTCGCGGAGATGAGCTGGGTCCAGGTGCTGATAGGGCAGGGCATCATGCCGCGCGGCTATCACCCGTTGGTGGATCAGCTGCCGGATCAGGATCTGTGGCGGTTCATGGAGAACGTGGGCGAGACCGTCGCCCGCTGCGTGGACGCCATGCCGCTCCACCAGGCGTTCATCGATCGCCATTGCGCCGCGGCCCCGGTGCACCACGCGCAAGCCCCGAGCCGCCCCGTGCCGGCGTGATCGGATTTTTTTTAACTCATTCTGTAAACGATTACATGGCAACTCATCCCGCATCAAACCCTCGGCTGGCAAGGAAGGCAACCTGGCTCCTGTTGGCGTTGTCCGTCCTGCTGGCCGGATGCCAGGACAAGCCCGAAGCACCCAAATCGAGCGCGCGCGCGCCGGCGCCACAGGCCGCGGGCGAAAGCAAGCCCGCACCCAAACCCGAAAAGCCCGAACTGCCACCGCTGTTCCGCGACATCGAACGACGCACCTTCCAGTTCTTCTGGGACACCACCAACGAACTCAACGGGTTGACCCCGGATCGCTTCCCGTCGCGGCCGTTCGCCAGCATCGCCTCGGTCGGCTTCGCCCTGACCGCGTATCCGATCGGCATCGAGAACGGCTGGGTGAGCCGCACGCAGGCGGTGGATCGCACCCTGACCACCCTGAAATTCTTCCGGGATCTGCCGCAGGGGCCGCAGCCGGAAGGAAAAGGCGGCTACAAGGGGTTCTATTACCACTTCCTCGACATGCAGACCGGCCACCGCTATGCGAGCTGGGTGGAACTGTCGAGCGTGGATACCACGCTGCTGATGATGGGCGTGCTGTTCGCGCAGTCCTATTACGACCGCGACGATCCGCGCGAGAAGGAAATCCGCGAACTGGCCGACGTGCTCTACAAGCGGGTCGACTGGACCTGGCTGCAGAAGAACAAGCCGCTGGTATCGATGGGCTGGTATCCGGAAAGCGGCGTGATTCCGCATGACTGGAAGGGTTACAACGAAGCGATGATGCTGTACGTGCTGGCGCTGGGTTCGCCGAGCCATCCGGTCGGCCCGGAAGCCTGGGAGGTGTGGACGCGCACCTACGGCGAATCGTGGGGCGTGTACCAGGGCCAGGAATACCTGACCTTCGGGCCGCATTTCGGCCACCAGTACACCCACGTGTGGATCGACTTCCGCGGCATCCAGGACGCCTACATGCGCGAGAAGGGCATCGACTATTTCGAGAACAGCCGCCGCGCCACCTACGCCCAGCGCAACTACGCGATGGAGAATCCGATGAAGTGGCGCGGCTACGGCGAGAACGTCTGGGGCCTGACCGCCAGCGACGGGCCGCAGCAGACCCTGCAGGAGTACCGCGGCGAGCAGCGCCAGTTCCGCCACTACTCCGCGCGCGGGGTGGGATTCCGCGAAAACTTCGACGACGGCACCATCGCCCCGACCGCGGCGATCGCCTCGCTGCCGTTCGCGCCGGAAATCGTGATCCCGGCGACGGAGGAGATGCACAAGCGCTACGGCGAGTACCTGTACTCCAGCTACGGTTTCCTGGACGCGTTCAATCCCAGCTTCGATTACGAGGACGTCCCGCTCAAGGGCGGCCGCATCGTGCCGGGGCAGGGCTGGGTGGGCAGCGACTACATCGGCATCGATCAGGGACCGATCCTGACGATGATCGCCAACTACCGGAACGGGTTCGTCTGGGAAGTGATGAAGAAGAATCCGTACATCCGCAAGGGCCTGGAGCGCGCGGGCTTCGAGGGGGGCTGGATGACCCCGCCGGGCGCGCCCATCCAGGTGCCGGCCAACGCGGATCCCAAGGCCGCCGCGGCGCGTGCCCTGGGCACCGCCGAATCCCGCGCGGCGCAGGCCGCCGAACAGCAGTCCGAGGCGCCGGCGCGCAACCAGACACCACAGTAAGTAAGCTGTCCGCATGGCAAGGCTCTTTCCGGCACGCATCAGACGTTCCTCGGGTGGTGGGGGACGTCTGGTGCGCTGCTGTCTTGCGCTGCTGTCGCTGGCCGCCGCGCTGCTGGCGGCCGGTTGCGGAAGCGGCGACGGCCGCGAGAAGGTGACGTTCTGGGCGATGGGCCGCGAAGCGGAAGTGGTCGCCGAACTGGTGACCGAGTTCGAGCGCGAGAACCCCGGCATCGACGTCGACGTGCAGAACATTCCCTGGACCGCCGCGCACGAGAAGCTGCTGACCGCGTTCGCCGCCGATGGCCTGCCGGACGTGTGCCAACTGGGCAACACCTGGCTGCCGGAATTCGCCGCGCTGGGCACGCTGGAACCGCTGCAGCCCTATGTGGACACGTCCAAGGTGGTGGAGCAGGACGACTATTTCCCGGGAATCTGGGACACCGCCGTGGTCGACCGGCAACTGCTGGGCGTGCCGTGGTACGTGGACACCCGCCTGCTGTATTACCGCAAGGATCTGCTGCGCGAGGCCGGCTTCGACCGGCCGCCGGCCACGTGGGCGGAATGGGAGCGGGCGATGGCCGCGATCAAGCGCAACGCAGGCCCGGATCGCTATGCCATCCTGATGCCGGTCAACGAGTTCGAGCAACAGGTATCGCTGGCGTTGCAGATGCCGGATCCGCTGCTGCGCGACCACGACAATCGCGGCAATTTCCGCAGTCCCGGTTTCCGGCGCGCGCTGGGTTTCTATGCCAACATGTTCGAACAGGGCTGGGCACCGAAGATGTCCGAGACCCAGATCTCCAATGTCTGGGACGAATTCTTCAACGGTTTCTATGCCTTCTACCTGTCCGGGCCCTGGAACATCCGCGAGTTCCGCAAGCGCCAGCCCGCCCATCTGCACGATCAGTGGGGCACGATGCCGCTGCCCGGTCCGGACGGTCCCGGCGCAGGCATCGCCGGCGGCACCAGCCTGGTGATCTTCCGCAGTTCCGGGCGCAAGGCGGCGGCGTGGAAACTGATCGAGTTCCTCTCGCGCCCGGCCATCCAGCAGCGTTTCCATGCGCTGATCGGCGATCTGCCGCCGCGACGCAGCACCTGGGCGCATCCCGCGCTCGCCAACGACGAGTACGCGCGCGCGTTCCGCGATCAGCTGGAGCGGGTGAAACCCACGCCCAAGGTGCTGGAATGGGAGCGCATCGCCCAGGAGATACGGCTGGTGACCGAGCAGGTGGTGCGCGGCGGGCAGAGCCAGGAGCGCGCGGTGCAGGATCTGGACGCGCGCGTGGATGCCATCCTGGAGAAGCGCCGCTGGATGTACGAACGCGACCACGCGGCGCCGCAGAGAGCGCGGCGATGACGCGGCGCGGCTCGCTTGCCGGTTGGATATTCGCCGGACCGGCGCTGATCGTGCTGGGCGTATTCTTCGGCCTGCCGGTGTTCTCGGCGCTGCTGCTCAGCCTGACCGATTTCGATCTGTACGCATTGGCCGACGCGGACAACCTGCGTTTCGTCGGTCTGGGCAATTACTGGAAACTGTTGCAGGCACCGATGTTCTGGAAGTCGTTGTGGAACACGACGTACTTCGTGATCGTCGGCGTTCCGCTCTCGATCGCGGTCTCGCTGGGCGCGGCCATGCTGTTGAATGCGCCAGTGGCACGGTTCAAGGCACTGTTCCGCACCGCGCTGTTCGCGCCGGTGGTGACCACGCTGGTGGCGGTCGCGGTGATCTGGCGCTATCTGTTCCACACCAGCTACGGACTGGTGAACTGGGCGCTGGGCCACGCCGGCATCGCCCCCATCGATTGGCTGGGCGACCCGCGCTGGGCGATGCCCACCATCATGCTGTTCGCGGTGTGGAAGAACTTCGGCTACAACATGGTCATCTTCCTGGCGGGCCTGCAGGCGATTCCGCAGGATCTCTACGAGGCCGCGCGCATCGACGGCGCGTCGAAGTGGCGGCAGTTCCTGCACATCACCCTGCCGATGCTGGGGCCGGTGCTGCTGGTGGTCGGCGTGATCACCGTGTCGGGCTATTTCCAGCTGTTCGCCGAGCCCTACGTGATGACCCGCGGCGATCCGCTGCAGAGCACCGTCAGCGTCCTGTACTTCATGTTCGAGGAAGGGTTCAAGTGGTGGCGGCTGGGCCGCGCCTCGGCGGTCGCCTTCCTGCTGTTCCTGATCATCCTGGCGGTGACCACCGTGATGCTGCGCCTGGGGCGCCGGAAGGATCTGGTATGAGTCGCCACGCCGTCGCGCGCGAGGTCGGTGCGTCCCGCTGGCAGGCCTGGCTGGTCAACGGCGCGCTGTTGCTGCTGGCATTGGTCAGCCTGGCGCCGTTGCTGTGGATGGTGTCGGTGTCGTTCATGCCGGCCGGCGAGGCGAGCCGGTTCCCGCCGCCGTTGCTGCCTTCCGGCGCCACCCTGGCGAACTACCGCGAGCTGTTCGCGCGCACCGGCATGGCGCACAACTTCGCCAACAGCCTGATCGTGTCGGGCGCGATCACCTTGGGTTCGCTGCTGATCAACACGATGGCCGGATACGCCTTCGCCAAGCTGCGTTTCACCGGCCGCGACCGGATCTTCCGGTGGCTGCTGGCGGCGCTGGTGATTCCGGCGCAGGTGGCGATGCTGCCGCTGTTCCTGTTGATGAAACAACTGGGGCTGGTCAACAGTTTCGGCGGCGTGATCGTGCCGGCGCTGGCGACGGTGTTCGGCATTTTCCTGGTACGCCAGTACGCGCGCAGCATTCCGGACGAACTGCTGGAAGCCGCGCGCATCGACGGCGCCAGCGAGCTGCGGATCTTCTTCCAGGTGGTCCTGCCAATGCTCAAGCCGGTGCTGGTGACCCTGGCGATCTTCACTTTCATGGCCGCGTGGAACGATTTCATGTGGCCGCTGATCGTGCTGACCGACCAGGCGCACTACACGTTGCCGGTGGCGCTGGCCTCGCTGTCGCGCGAGCACATCATGGATGTGGAGATGATGATGGCCGGTGCGGTCATCACGGTGCTGCCGGTGTTGTTGCTGTTCCTGCTGCTGCAGCGCTATTACCTCCAGGGCCTGCTGCTGGGCAGCGTGAAGGGCTGAGGTCGCGGCGCCGGTTCGATCCGGCGCGGTCGATGCGCTAAGGTGCGCCGGAACGCGAACCGGAGCCACCGGCATGCACGACCGGAAACACCCGGATGCCTTCCCGCTGTGGGCGCTGCCGCTGGCGATCACGGTGCTGTTCCTGTTCGCGGTCCATCTCGCGTACGCGCTTTCGATCCTGGGCGGCCACGTGCCGGCCTGCGTGCCGTACTGGGAAGGCTGCGTGTCGATCAGCCGGGCCGCGCGCCACGGCCTGGGCAATCATCTGTTCCGCCTGCTGATCATTCCCTGCGCGCTGCTGCACGCGCTGGTGTGGTGGCTATCCGCGCGCTGGCTGGCGCATGAAGGCCGCGCATCGGTGGCGATGCCGCTGCTGGGCGTGCTGTCGGCGGGCGCACTGGCGGTCTACGCCACCTTCCTCGGCACCGAAGGCGAGGTCTACGGGTTCCTGCGCCGCTACGGCGTCACCGTGTACTTCGGGTTCGGTTTCCTCGCCCAGTTGCTGCTGATGCGGCGGGCACGGTGGCTGGGCCGCATTTCCGCCGGGCTGGCGCAGGCGATGGGATTCGTCTGCCTGGCGATGCTGGGGCTGGGCATCGGCAACGTCGTTGCCGGCCTGGTCGTCGACGACGCGATCCAGCGGGACCGCATCGAGAATGCGCTGGAATGGCTGCTCGGCCTGCTGCTGGTGGGCTGGTTCGCCCTGCTGGCGCATGCGTGGCGAAAGGAGGGCCTCGCGCTGCGGTTGCTGCGCGCGCCGCAGCGAACGACGCAATGAACGCGGCGCCGAACGCAGCGCTGGATCGGCGGAAGCGTCAGCCGCGCACGCGGCGGACGATCGCGGCGGCCTTGGCCGAACTGTCGCGCACCTTGTCCCATTCGCCGGCTTCCAGCCAGCCCTTGGGCACCATCCACGAGCCGCCGATGCAGACCACATTCGGCTGCGACAGGTAATCGGCGGCGGTGTCTTCACCGATGCCACCGGTCGGGCACAGCTTCAGCTCGGACAGCGGACCCGCCAGGCCCTTGAGCATCGCCAGTCCACCGACGGCGGACGCGGGAAACAGCTTGCAGACCCGGAAACCGCGTGCCATCAGCGACAACAGTTCGGTCGGCGTGGCCGCGCCCGGCACCACCGGCACCGGTGCTTCGGCCAGCGCGTCCGCCAGATCCGCCGGCGTACCCGGCGTGACCAGGAAATCGGCCCCGGCGTCGATCGAGCGATCGATCTGATCGCGGGTCAGCACGGTGCCCGCGCCAATCACGATGTCGGGCAGTTCGCGCTTGAGCATCGCCAGCGCTTCCATCGCAACGGGCGTGCGCAGGGTCAGTTCGATTGCCGGCAGGCCGCCGGCCAGCAGCGCCTCGGAGACCCGCCGCGCTTCGTCCAGCGTGTGCACGGTGACGACCGGCAGGATGCCGGCGGCGCGAAGGAGATGTTCGGCTTTCTGTTGGCGGGCTTCGATGTTCATGGGGAACCGATGGATGCGGGTGGGGAAGGGCGCTCAGGCGTCCTTCGCTTCGTGCGGTGCTTCGGCGGCGTGTTCGGCGTCGCCGAGTTCGTATTCCGAGTCGTATTCCCAGGTGCCGTTGTGATACGGCGGGCCGCAGGAAATCGACAGCGCGCCCTGATCGGCCGGCGTGACCACGTCGCGGCTGACCGCGAACAGGTTGCGGCCCAGATCGAGTGCGGCGGGCGAGGTGTTCGGGGCGAGTTCGCGGGCGTTCCATTCCTCCGCCGGGACCAGCGCTTCCAGCACGCCGGCCTCGGCGTCCAGGCGGATCAGATCGCCTTCGCGCAGGCGCGCCAGCGGGCCGCCGCGCGCGGCTTCCGGGGTGAGGTGGATTGCGGCGGGAATCTTGCCGGAGGCGCCGGACAGGCGGCCGTCGGTGACCAGCGCGACGCGGCGGCCCTGGTTCTGCAACAGGCCCAGCAGCGGCGCCAGCGAATGCAGTTCCGGCATGCCGTTGGCGCGCGGGCCCTGGTAACGCACCACCGCGACGAAATCCTGCGGCAGCACGCCGGCCGCGTGCAGCTTGTTGAGCGCGCGCGGATCGTCGACCACCACCGCGGGCGCTTCGATGAAGCGGTATTCCGGCTTCACCGCCGAGGTCTTGATCAGCGAGCGGCCGAGGTTGCCGCGCAGCAGCCGCAGTCCGCCCTGATCCTCGAACGCTTCGGCAACCGGGCGCACCACCGCCGTGTCCGCGCTTTCGGCCAGCCCGGGCACGTACACCAGTTGCCCGTCCTGCAGGCGCGGCTCCTCGCAAAACGCGCGCATGCCGCCCGGCATCAGGGTCGGCAGATCGTGCATCAGCCCGGCGTCGAGCAGTTCGCGGAACACGTAGGCCGTGCCGCCGGCCGCGGCGAACCGGTTCACGTCGGCGTCGCCGTTCGGGTACACGCGCGCCAGCAGCGGCACGGTGCGGGAGATCAGATCGATGTCGTCCCAGGTCAGTACGATGCCGGCCGCGCGCGCCACCGCCACCCAGTGAATCGTGTGGTTGGTGGAACCGCCGGTCGCCATCAATGCCGCGATCGCGTTGACGATCGCGCGCTCGTCGATCAGGTGGCCCAGCGGCCGGTAGTCGTCGCCCAAAGCGGTGATGCGCAGGGCGCGTTCGGCGGCGGCACGGGTCAGCACGTCGCGCAGCGGCTGGTCGGGATTGACGAACGACGTGCCGGGCAATTGCACGCCCATCGCTTCCAGCAGGACCTGGTTGGAATTGGCGGTGCCGTAGAACGTGCACGTGCCCGGCGCGTGGTAGCTGGCCGATTCGGCTTCCAGCAGTTCGTCGCGGCTGGCCTCGCCGGCGGCGTAGCGCTCGCGCACTTCGGCCTTCTTCTTGTTGGGAATGCCCGGCGTCATCGGGCCGGCGGGCACGAACACGGCCGGCAGGTGGCCGAACGCGAGCGCGCCGATCAGCAGGCCCGGCACGATCTTGTCGCACACGCCCAGGTACAGCGCGGCGTCGAACATGTCGTGGCTCAACGAGATCGCGGTGGCCTGCGCGATCACGTCGCGCGAGAACAGCGACAGCTCCATGCCGGGACGGCCCTGGGTGACGCCGTCGCACATCGCCGGCACGCCGCCGGCGACCTGCGCGGTGGCGCCGAGCGAACGCGCGACTTCGCGGATCAGTTCCGGATAGGTTTCGAACGGCTGGTGCGCCGACAGCATGTCGTTGTAGGCGGTGACGATGCCGAGGTTGGGCGTGGCGTCCGCGCGCAGCCGGCCCTTGTCGGTCGGGCCGCAGGCGGCGAACGCGTGCGCCAGGTTGCCGCAGCTCAGGCGGGTGCGGTGCGGGCCGGCGGCGTTGGCCGCATCGATGCCGGCAAGATAGGCGCGCCGCAATGGCAGGCTGCGCTGGCGGATGCGTTCGGTGACTTCTTGGATGCGCGGATGCAGGCTCATTGGCGTCGGCTGGACTGCGGAAGGACGAGTGTGCGCCGCTGGCCGTGGGCAGGGCGTCGTCGGTATCCACGCAGCGGCGCATGCCGGACTGCGCCATGCCGGGGCAGGGCTCGCATGCGTCCGGCCTGCGCGCGGGCTCCAGGCCGACGTCGCCGCCGATGCAGGGCGGGCAACGAAGAACCCCTCAACTTTCTACCTTTTGCGCCGGCAAATAAAGTGACCAAAGCCAGACCAGCCCGCGCCGCGGGCGGCCGGCGCGATCAGCGCGACGGGCCGTACGCTTCCACCGCGATGGCGGCCGCGCCGAGCAGGCCGGGACGCGGATGGACGATCGCCAGCGTGGGCACGCGCGCCATGTTGGCGGAGAAGCGTCCCTTGTGTTCGAAGCGTTGGCGGAAACCGGAATGCTGCAGCGAGGTCAGCAGTTTCGGCACCAGTCCGCCGGTCAGGAACACGCCGTCCCAGGCGCCGAGGGTCAGCACCAGATCGCCGGCCACCGCACCGAACACCGCGCAGAACACGTCGATGGCATTGTTGCTGCGCGCATCGCCGGTGGCCGCGCGCGCGGTCACGTCGGCGGGTTGCAGGTTGCCCGGATCCTCGCCGGCGATCTCGCTGAGCGCGCGATGCAGGTTGACCAGCCCGGGACCGCAGATCAGGCGTTCGATCGACACGCGGCCGAACTGGGCCGAGAGCCGTTGCAGGATTTCGATTTCCTGCGGGGTGCCGGGCGCGAAGCTGACGTGGCCGCCTTCGGTTTCCAGCGGGAAGGTGCGGCCGTCGCGGATGATCAGGCCGCCCACGCCCAGCCCGGTGCCCGGGCCGATCACGGCGTAGGTGCGGTGGCGCGCCTGCGGTTCCGGGGTCCAGTCGGGAATACCAATCGCGACCACGTCCTGGCGCCCGAGCAGCGGCAGCGCCATCGCCTGCGCGGCGAAATCGTTGACCAGGCGCAGATCGTCGAAGCCCAGCGCGTCGCGGGTGCGCGACAGCGAGATTACCCAGGGATGGTTGGTGATGCGGGCCTCGTCGCCATCGACGCGGCCGGCGACCGCGAACACGCCGTTGCCGATGTCCAGGCCGGATTGGCCGGCGCCGACCTCGTCCAGGTAATGCTGGGCGGCATCGGCCAGGGACGGGAAATCCGCCACCGCGAAGCCGCGCACGCTGTCTTCCAGCAGCGGCACGGGGGCGCTGGTGTCGGCCAGCGCGAAGCGTGCGTTGGTGCCGCCGATGTCGGCGAGCAGGACCCGGTTATCGGTGCTCATGCGGAGTGATTACTCTTGAAGGGGTCGTGGCCGCAAAAAGTAGTCCGCCGCATTCGCCTCAGTCGTCCTCGTTGGTCAATGCCTCGCCGTGGCTGGCCACGACCTTCGCATAATAGCGTGCGCTGTCCTTCGGTGTGCGGGTCTGGCTGTCGAAGTCGACGTGGATGATGCCGAAGCGCTTGGAGTACCCCAGCGACCACTCCAGGTTGTCCAGCAGCGACCAGACGTAATAGCCGCCGATGTCGCAACCGGCCTCGATGGCCGCGTGGACCGCGCGCAGGTGCTGGCGCAGGTAGCTCAGGCGCAGCGGATCGCGCACGCGGCCGCGTTCGGCCTTGGGCGGATCGAAGAAGGCGGCGCCGTTCTCGGTGATGAACACCTTGGGATTCCCGTAGCGGTCCTTGACCCAGGTGAGTGTATCGGTCAGGCCCTGCGGGAAGACCTCCCAGCCGGTCTCCGTATACGTATGCTGCGTCTGCCGCACCGGCGAGACCTTCAACGGCCAGTTCGACTCGTCGTGGCGGGACACGTTGCGGGTGTAGTAGTTCACGCCGATGAAGTCGAGCGGCTGGCGGATCAGGTCCATGTCCGCCTGCGGCCATTCCGGCCAGGCTTCGCCGAAGATCTCGCGCAGCTCCTCCGGGTAGGTGCCGAAGAACACCGGATCCAGGTACTGCCGGTTCATGTAGGCCTCGGCGCGGCGGGTCGCGGCCAGATCCTCGGGGCTGTCGCTGGCCGGATATTTCGGTTCGATGTTCACCACCAGGCCGATCTCGTGCTTGCCGACCGCGCGGTAGGCCTGTACCGACTTGCCGTGCGAGCGCAGCAGGTGGTGCGAGGCGATCGGGGCCTCGAAGCGGTTGCGGTGGCCCGGCGCGAGCGCGCCGTGCAGGTAGCCGCCGTCGGTGACGACCCAAGGTTCGTTGAGGGTGGCCCAGCGCTTGATGCGGCCGTCCAGGCGCTTGAACATCAGTTCGCTGTATTCGGCGAACCAGTCGGCGATGTCCGGATTCAGCCAGCCGCCGCGGTCGTCCAGCGCCGCCGGCAGATCCCAGTGGAACAGGGTGGCGGTGGGCTGGATGCCGTTTTCCAGCAGGGTGTCGACCAGCCGTTCGTAGAAGTCCAGGCCCTTCTGGTTGACCCGGCCGCGGCCTTCGGGCAGGACCCGGCTCCAGGAAATGCTGAAGCGGTACGCCTGCATCCCCAGTTCCTTCATCAGGCCGATGTCTTCGCGCCAGCGATTGTAGTGGTCGCACGCGACGTCGCCGGTGTCGTTGTTGAGCATGCGGCCCGGGGTGTGGGCGAACCGCTGCCAGATGCTGGGGCCGGCTCCGTCGGCCAGCGGCGAGCCTTCGATCTGATAGGCGGCGGTGGCGCTGCCCCAGATGAAGTTCTCGGGGAAACGGTAAGCGTTCGACATGGCCCCTCCGGCGGTGTCGTCAAATTGAGGAAAAGTGGGGTGATTGCGTTGTGAAAACGATTACATGGCAGAATAACCCAACTTCCCGGCTTGGGAAATGGGAAGGTGGTCATTGACGGCGTGCATTCGTATGCACGCCGCTGCACCGGGAGGGGCCCGGCGGCAGCGTCCGACAAAACGGTGGCGGAAGCCGCCCGGGAGAGCAGATGGCGAGTGTGCGGCTGGACAATGTCCGCAAGGTCTACGGCAACGGCCAGGTGGCGGTGCACGGGGCGAGTTTCGAGGTCGCCGACGGTGAGTTGATGGTGCTGGTCGGGCCGTCGGGCTGCGGCAAGTCGACCCTGCTGCGGATGATCGCCGGGCTGGAGGAAATCTCGGGCGGCACGCTGTCGATCGGCGACCGCGTGGTCAACGAAGTGGCGCCGAAGGATCGCGACATCGCGATGGTGTTCCAGAACTACGCGCTGTATCCGCACATGACCGTGGCCGAGAACCTGGCCTTCGGGCTGAAGCTGCGCGGGCATCCGCGCGCGCTGATCGAACAGCGGGTCAACGCCGCCGCCGAAACCCTCGGCCTGGGCCAGATGCTGGGCAAGCTGCCGCGCGAGATGTCCGGCGGCCAGCGCCAGCGGGTCGCGCTGGGGCGCGCGCTGGTGCGCGAGCCGGCGGTGTTCCTGCTGGACGAACCGCTGTCCAACCTGGACGCCAAGCTGCGCCATTCGATGCGCACCGAAATCGCCCGGCTGCACCGGCAACTGGGCGCGACGATGATCTACGTGACCCACGACCAGGTCGAGGCGATGACGCTGGGCCAGCGCATCGTGGTGCTGAAGGACGGACAGATCCAGCAGATCGACACGCCGATGGCGCTGTACGAACATCCGGCCAATCTGTTCGTTGCCGGCTTCCTCGGCAGTCCGGCGATGAACGTGCTGCACGGAAGGCTGGAGCGCGCGGAAGGCTTGCGGCTGGTGCTGGACGCGGATCTGTCGATACCGCTCGGCGATGCGCGGGTGGGCGGGGATTGGCTGGGACGGCCGGTGGCGATGGGCGTGCGCCCGGAGCATCTGCAACCGGCGGCGCCGGAAGCGGCCGGCTTCGAGGCGCTGGTGGAAGTGGTGGAACCGGTGGGCAGCGAGGTGTTCGTGAACATGACGCTTGGCGCCCATCCGCTGGTCTCGCGGTTGTCGCCACGGCAACTGCCGCGCCCGGGCACCGGACTGCGCATGGCGGTGGACCCGGCGCACCTGCATTTCTTCGATCCGGAGAGCGGCCGCCGCCTGTGGTGAACCGCGTCCGCGCCGCAGGCAACAAAAACTAACCTCAGAAACTAGCGGGACCGGATTCCTTCCGTATCGCGCCGGTCCTAGCCTCGGCCGGGTTCGAAGATATCCGTCACGGGAGAGGGGCCAGTGCGGAAGCGGGGCAGGACGATGACCGGCGCATGCATCCGCGCCGCCTTGATGGCGGGCGCCATGCTGGCGCTGCTGCTCGCGGCCGGCTGCGACGGTCCCGGCGAAGGCCGCCGGATCGTGCTGATCGGCGGAAGCGGCACCGAAGGCCCGGGCAGGCATGCCTATGCCGAAGGCGTGCAACGACTGGCGACCCTGTTGCGCGGTTCGCCGCAGGGACGCGGTGCGGAGATCGCCGTGTACGAACAGGGCTGGCCCGCGGATCCGGCCGCGCTGCGGGGCGCCTCGACCGTGGTGCTGTATTTCGACGGCCTGGATCGGCATCCGTTGCGGGATCCCGCGCGGCGCGCGCAGCTGGCGGCGCTGCTGCGGCAGGGCACCGGGCTGGTCGCGCTGCACCAGGCCTCCACCGTGCCGGCCGACGGCGCCACGCTGGATCTGCGCAGCTGGCTGGGCGCCGAACGCGTAGGCATGTTCGATCGCGCCACCGAGACCGCGACGGTCTCGCCGGCGGACGCATCGCATCCGGTCACCCGCGGCGTGACCGATTTCCGCTACCGCGACGAGTTCTATCCGACCCTGCGTTTCGCCGCGCGCGGCGTGCATCCCGTGCTGCGCGGCACCCTGCACGTGCAGTACCGCGCGGGCGCGGCGGTGCTCGATGACCGGCCCGAAACGGTGACCGTGGGCTGGGCATTCCAGCGTCCCGACGGCGGTCGATCGTTCGGCTACAGCGGCGCGCACTACCTGGCCGCGCTGGACCAGCCGATGCTGCGGCGGGTGCTGGTGAACGCGATCCTCTGGACCGCCGGCATCGAGGTTCCCGCCGAAGGCGCGCAGGTAGCCGCGCCGGCGAGGGCGGACGTCGCCGCATCCACGTCCGCGACCGCCGGCGTGGTCGCCGCATCGCCGCTGGATGCGACCACGTTCCATGCGGATCGGCAGCGCAGCGGTTGGCATCGGCAGCAGGCCGGCCTGGGCCCGGCGCGCCTGCGGGATCCGTCCTTCGGCCTGCTGTGGGAGTCGCCACCGCTGGATGCCCACGAAGGGCAGGCACCGCGCCTGTATGCATCCCCGCTGTACCTGTCGCGGGTACGCATCACCGCGGGGCCGCATCAGGGACAGGCCTTCCAGGTCGTGTTCGCCGCCAGCAACCACGGCTATGTCTATGCGATCAACGCGAAGCGGGCCGGCGACGTCGCGGCGGGCCGGATTCTCTGGCGCACCCGCCTGGCGCCGCCGTGCCATCTGCAGCCCGCACCGCTCGATGCGGTGCCGACCGGCGTATTGAGCACGCCGATCATCGATACGCAACGCGGCCGCCTGTACGTGACCAGTTGCGACCCGAAGGAGCGCTGGCAGGCCTATGCGCTGGACATCGGCAGCGGCAAGGTGATCGAGGGCTGGCCCGTGCGGCTGGACGAAGCGCGTTTCAACGCGGTCAATGCCAACGCGGGTCCTTCGCCGGTGCCGCCGAAGCGGCGTTTCGATTTCCGGGTGCAGCGCGGGGCGTTGAACCTGAGCCCGGACGGCTCGCGGCTGTACGTGACCTTCGGCGAAACCGAAACCGGCTGGCTGGTCGCGGTGGATACGAGGCGGCCGCGCGTGGCCAGTGCGTTCGCCGCGGTGGCGATGCCGCATCGCGGCAGCGGCGGGATATGGGGCGCGGGCGGGCCGGCGGTCGATCCGGCCGGCGACGTGTTCGTGGTCACCGGCAGCGGTTTCGACGGCTATCGCGATCAGCCGCACGACTGGACGCAATCGGTGCTGAAACTGTCCGACACCGCGGCCGAGGGCCTGCGCCTGCGTGGCACGTATACGCCGTTCAACCATTGCGGCAGCGCGAAGATGGACATCGATCTCGGATCCGGTGGCGCCAGCCTGCTGGCGGATCTGGATCCGTCCTCGACCGCGACCCCGCGCCTGATGGTGGTCGGCGGCAAGCAGGGCAATGCGTATCTGCTCGACCGTGATCGCCTGCCCGGAAAGCTCGACCGGCGCCCGCCCTGCGGCCTGGAGGCGGCCCGCGACGGCTCGCTGCTGCCGCCGCAAGCGCAACCCCAGTTCGGTGGACCCGGACCGCTCAATGTGTTCGGTCCGTATTCGGAGCAGGACGCGGCGATGGATCAGGCGCGCGGGCGTTCGGTGCCGGCGCAGTATCGCGACGCGCGGGGCGTGCTGCATGTCTATCTCACCGGCAACACCCGGCGTGCCGAAGGGGCGGCCGATGCCGTGCCGCCGTCGCTGGTAAGGCTGCGGGTGGTGGCCGAAGCGGGCCGGCCGGCGTATCTGGCGATGGAACGCCGGCAGATGGACACGGTGCTGCTCAATCCCGGCTCGCCGGTCGTCAGCAGCGATGGCGCACGCGATCCGGTTGTCTGGGTGCTCGACGAGAACGCCCGCCGTTCGGCGCCGCTGGCCGGACGCGATGCGCCGGCGCCGGTGCTCTACGCCTTCGATGGCGACACGCTGGAGCTGCTCTGGAAGAGTGCGCCCGGCCAGTTGCCTACCTCCGGCAAGTACAACGAGCCGGTGTTCGCGGACGGCGTGGTGGTGGTGGGCACGGATCGCATCCAGGCGTTCGGCCCGGATGCGCCGGTGCGTCCGCGCGCGGCCGCGCCGGCACGGACGACGGATTCGGCCGGCCGGACGGGGAGCCGCGCCGTCGATGCGTCCGCCGACACGCCTCTGGCCGATTCCGGGCTGGATGGCGAGAGCTTGTTCCGGCAGCGCTGCGCGGTCTGCCACGACCATCCGCAGGGCAACATCCCGCCGCGCGCGCTGCTGGAAAGCCGTTCCCGCGCATACCTTGTCGATACGTTGACCCATGGCGTGATGCGCGCGCAGGCCACGGGGCTCAGCGCGAACGATATCAATGCGATTGCGGCGTACCTGGGCCGCCGTTGACGCGGCGCCCGGCCGCTCGAGCCCGTGTGGCGGAAACGCAGGCGTCGAGCCGGCGCCGCCGCGGTGCAAGAGGCGGGCAGGGTGCGGCATCCCGCGTGGCGGCCCGCGATGATGCGCGCCGAAAAAAAAGCGTCAGCGTTCCGGACGGGCCGGAATGAATGCTTCCACGCCGGAAAACAAAACCCCCGGCCATGCCGGGGGTTTGTCCATCGCCTGCGGATCCGCGCAATGCGGCTCCGCGACGCACGTCAGCCGCGGCTGACCGCGTAGACCGCTTCGGCCACCTTGTCCAGGTTCCGGCTGTTGAGCGCGGCCACGCAGATGCGGCCCGTGCCGATGGCGTAGATCGCGTACTCCTCGCGCAGGCGGTCGACCTGGGCCTTGCTCAGGCCGGAGTACGAGAACATGCCGGCCTGCTGCTGGATGAAGCCGAATTCCGGCGCGCCCAGCGCGGCGAGCCTGGAAACCAGGCCCGCGCGCAGCGTGTGGATGCGCTCGCGCATGCCGCCCAGTTCCTGTTCCCAGCGCGCACGCAGCTCGTCGCTGCCGAGCACGCCGGCGACCAGCGCACCGCCGTGGGTGGCCGGGCTGGAATAGTTGGAACGGATGGTGCGCTTGATCTGCGACTGCACGCGCCTGGCTTCATCGCGATCGGCCGCGACGACCGACAGCGCGCCCACGCGCTCGCCGTACAGCGAGAACGATTTGGAGTACGAACTGGCGACCACGAATGCGGGAATGCCCGAGTCGGCGAACAGGCGGATCGCGGTGGCGTCGGCGTCGGTGCCCTGGTCGAAACCCTGGTAGGCGATGTCGATGAAGGGCAGCAGGCCGCGTTCCTTCACCAGTTCCACCACCTGCGCCCATTGCGCGGCGGTCAGGTCGACGCCGGTCGGATTGTGGCAGCAGGCGTGCAGCAGGACCACCGTGCCCGGTTCCAGCGCGCCGAGGTCGGCCAGCATGCCGGCGAAGTCCAGGCCGTGGGTGGCCGGATCGTAGTAGCGGTAGTCGATGACGTCGAAACCGGCGGTGCCGAACACCACGCGGTGGTTTTCCCAGCTCGGACTGCTGATGGCGATCTTCGCCTGCGGCAACGCGCGCTTGAGGAAGTCCGCGCCGATGCGCAGGGCGCCGCTGCCGCCGATGGTCTGCGAAGTGACCACGCGACCGGCCTCCAGCACCGCCGAACCGGCGCCGAACAGCAGTTTCTGGGTCGCCAGGTTGTAACCCGGCAGGCCGTCGATGGGCAGGTAGCCGCGCGGTTTGGTTTCCGCGGCCAGGGCCTGTTCGATCTCGCGGACCGAATCGAGCAGGGGAATTCGGCCCTGTTCGTCGTAATAGATGCCAACGCCCAGATTGACCTTGCCGGGGCGGGGATCGGCGTTGTAGGCCTCGGTCAGTCCCAGGATCGGATCGCCCGGAACCAGTTCGACGGATGCAAAGAGAGACACGGCGGTGTGACCAGTTGGTGAGGGGGAAGGACGCGAACAAACTCCCGGATCCTAACAGGCCGGTGCGGGCCGTGCGCCCGTGCGGGGACCGGCATGCGGGCCGCGGTGTGTCGTCGGTGGATTGCGGAGAACATCCCGGTCGGGGCGGGGCGGCGCCGTTCGACGTCGTCGGATCCCGGTTCAAGCACGCCGGGCGGCCCCGCTGCGTCGGCTTTGCCGCGGCTCCGGCGGACTACGGCGGGCCGGCGCGACCGGACGCGCGCCGACGCCGTGCGGGAAGCCTGCCGGCCGGCGGGAACGGGATCCTGCCCCGGGTTCATCGACGCGGCCAGGAGAGCGGCGGCGCACGAAGGCGCGCGCGGCGGGAACCGGGGCCCGGAATCGCCGGCGCGGCGCGGTCCCGCGCCGGGCCCAGGCCCGTTATACTCATCGGTCAATGCCGCAAGAGCAGTATCGGATTGCCAAATAAATCAATTATTTGGCGATTCAATCTCATCCAGTCCAACAATTTGGCAGCGCACCGGCCGACCGGCTGCGACGCCTGGAAAACCATCGCCGCATGCGCCTTTCGACCATCAAGCTGTCCGGTTTCAAGTCCTTCGTCGATCCGACCACGTTGCATCTGCCCACCAACATGACCGGCGTGGTCGGTCCCAATGGTTGCGGCAAGTCCAACATCATCGACGCGGTGCGCTGGGTGATGGGCGAGAGCTCGGCCAGCCGCCTTCGCGGCGATTCGCTCACGGACGTGATTTTTTCCGGCAGCTCGGCGCGCAAGCCGGTCTCGCAGGCCACCGTCGAGCTGATCTTCGACAACAGCGATCACACGATCGCGGGCGAGTTCGCGGCGTTCAACGAAATCTCGGTCAAGCGCCAGGTCAGCCGCGACGGCCAGAGCAACTACTACCTCAACGGCACCAAGTGCCGGCGCCGCGACATCACCGATCTTTTCCTCGGCACCGGCCTGGGACCGCGCAGCTACTCGATCATCGAGCAGGGCATGATCAGCCAGATCATCGAGGCGCGGCCCGAGGATCTGCGCATCTACCTGGAGGAGGCCGCCGGCATCTCCAAGTACAAGGAACGCCGCAAGGAAACCGAAACCCGCATCCGCCATACCCGCGAAAACCTGGATCGCCTGAACGATCTGCGCGAGGAAATCGGCAAGCAGCTGGAACACCTCAAGCGCCAGGCCAAGCAGGCCGAGCAGTACCAGGCCCTGCAGGAAGAGCGCCGGATCAAGGACGCCGAATGGAAGGCGCTGGAATTCCGTGGCCTGGACGCGCAATTGCAGGGCCTGCGCGAGAAGCTCGCGCAGGAGGAAACCCGGCTGCAGCAATTGATCGCCGAGCAGCGCGAAGCCGAGCGCAACATCGAAACCGACCGGCTGCGCCGCGAGGAAGCCGCCGAGAACCTCAACAAGGCGCAGGCCGACGTATACCAGGTCGGCAGTACGCTGGCGCGGCTGGAACAGCAGATGCAGCACCAGCGCGACCTGGCCGAACGCCTGAAGAAGGCGCGCGACGAAGCGCACAACGCGTTGCAGGAACTCGGCCAGCACATCAGCGGCGACGAGGCCAAGTTGAACGTCCTGCGCGAAGCCGTGGACGAGGCCGAGCCGCGCCTGGCCCAGTTGCAGGAGGAAGACCTGTTCAAGCAGGACGCGCTGCGCGACGCCGAGGCGCGCCTGTCGGACTGGCAGCAGCGCTGGGAAACCCATTCGCGCCAATCCGCCGAGGCCGCGCGCGCCGGTGAAGTCGAGCGCACTCGTGTCGACTATCTGGATCGGCAGGCGCTGGAGACCGAGCGCCGCCGCGAGAACCTGGCCGCCGAGCGCGCCGGGCTGGATCTGGACGCCCTGGCCGAAGCCTTCGAGCAGTTGCAGATCCAGCACGACACCCAGAAGGAGTCGCTGGAGACGCTGACCGAACAGGTCGAGTCTCGCAAGCAGGCGGCCGCCTCGGTGCAGGAACAGCAGCGCGCGTCGCAGGCCGAACTGTCCGACGTACGCAAGCGCGCCCAGGAAGCCCGCGGCCGCCTGTCTTCGCTGGAAACCCTGCAGCATGCCGCGCTGGGCCAGGAGCAGGGCGCGGCGATGAGCTGGCTGAAGGCGCGTGGGCTCGACTCGGCGGCGCGCGTGGGCGAGCGGCTGACCGTCGAGCCGGGCTGGGAAAACGCGGTCGAGGGCGCACTGGGACAGCTCATCGAAGGCGTGCTGGTGGATGCGCCGGAATCGCTGGTCGACGCGCTCGCCGAACTCGGCGAAGGCCGCATCGCGCTGGTGTCCGACGAGCAGGCCGACTTCAGCGTCGCGCCGACCTCGCTGGCCGCGCGCGTGCAGGGACCGGCGGCGGTGCGCCGCCTGCTGGCGCGCCTGCACGTGGCCGAGGACCTGGCCGAAGCGCGCCGGCTGCAGGCGCAGTTGGGCGAGGGCGACTCGGTGATCACGCGCAGCGGCGAACGCCTCGGCGCCGGCTGGGTGCGCGTGCTGCGCTCCGGTGCGGCCAAGCAGGGCGCGCTGCTGCGCGAACGCGAAATCCAGGGACTGCGCGCGGAAATCGAAACATTGCAGGCCCGCGAGGCGGAACTGGAAGAGCGCCTGGCCAGCCTGCGCGATCAGTTGCTGGCCGCCGAGCAGCAGCGCGAGGACGCGCAGCGCGCGCTGTACCTGGCGCACCGCGGCGTGTCCGAACTGGCCGGCCAGTTGCAGAGCCAGCAGGGGCGGGTGGAATCGACCCGCCAGCGCATCGACAAGATCGATCAGGAAATCGCCCAGTTGGTGGAAACCCTGGACAACAGCCGCGAGCAGGCCCGCGAAGCGCGCCTGCGGCTGGAGGAAGCGGTCACCGCGATGGGCGATCTGGAATCGGCGCGGCAATCGCTCGAATCCGAACGCCGGCAACTGGTGGAAGCACGCGACCTTGCCCGCGAAGCGGCCCGCGCCTCGCGCGACGCCACCCACGCGCTGGCGTTGACGCTGGAATCGCAGCGTACCCAGATCGTCTCGCTCAGCCAGGCGCTGGAACGCATGGGCGGCCAGCGCGGACAACTGGATTCGCGGCTGGAGGAACTGACCCTGCAACTGAGCGAAGGCGATTCGCCGGTGCAGGAACTGGATGCCCAGCGCCAGGCAGCGCTGGAGGAACGCGTCAACGCGGATCGCCGGCTGGCCGAAGCGCGTTCGGTGCTGGAAGGCATCGACAACGAACTGCGCCAGTACGAACAGACCCGTCACCAGCGTGACGAGCAGGCGCTGGCGCAGCGCGAACGGATTTCCCAGCGCAAGCTGGACCAGCAGGCGCTGGCGCTCAAGTCCGAGCAGTTGTCGCAGGCGATCGTCGGCGCCGGCTTCGTCGTCGAGGACGTCATCAACACGCTGCCGGAGGTGGCCGACGTGCGCGAGTGGGAGCAGGCCGTCACCCAGATCGATGCGCGCATGCGCCGGCTGGAGCCGGTCAACCTTGCCGCGATCCACGAGTACGGCGAAGCCTCGCAGCGCGCCGAATACCTGGAGGCCCAGCACGTCGATCTGACCACCGCGCTGGAGACCCTGGAAGAGGCGATCCGCAAGATCGATCGCGAGACCCGCGGCCGCTTCAAGGACACCTTCGACCGCGTCAACGCGGGCGTGCAGGCGCTGTATCCGCGCCTGTTCGGCGGCGGACATGCCTATCTGGAGCTGACCGGCGAGGATCTGCTGGATACCGGCGTGGCGATCATGGCGCGCCCGCCCGGCAAGCGCGTTTCCAACATTTCGCTGCTGTCCGGCGGCGAGAAGGCGATGACCGCGGTCGCGCTGGTGTTCGCGATCTTCCAGCTCAATCCCGCGCCGTTCTGCCTGCTGGACGAAGTGGACGCGCCGCTGGACGAAGCCAACGTCGGCCGCTTCACCAACATGGTGAAGGAGATGAGCGAGAAGGTGCAGTTCCTGTTCGTCAGCCACAACAAGGCGACGATGGAAGCCGCGCACCAGCTCAGTGGCGTTACCATGCGCGAACCGGGCGTCAGCCGGCTGGTGTCGGTCGACCTGGACGAAGCGGCGCGCCTGGCGGGCGCGGCCTGACCCTGGACCTCTGAACGAACCCTGGCGGAGAACACGACGTGTCCGACATGGCAATGCTCCGAATCGGCATCCTGATCGCAGGCGCGATCCTGATTGCCGCGATCATCTTCTTCGGCCGTCCCAAGAAGCCCAGCCAGGGCCGGCGGCTGGAACCCAGCGAGCGTGACAACGCCCGCGTCGAACCGAGCCTGGCCACCGACGAGGTGGCCTACGACACCGACCGCGATTATTCGGGCGAAGAAGTCACCCAGCCCGAACTCGGCCTGGCCGGCGGCACGCCCACGGCGGCCGACAGCCACCTGGGCAAGCGGGTCAGCCAGGACTTCGACAAGATCGTCTCGCTGTACGTGGCGGCGCGCGCCGGCCAGGTCCTGCGCGGCGAGGACATCGTGGTGGCGGCGGAGAAGACCGGCCTGATCTTCGGCCACATGAACGTGTTCCACCGCCTGATCGAAGGTCACCCCGAGCGCGGCCCGATCTTCAGCATGGCCAACATCATGCAGCCGGGCAGTTTCGACATGGCCAACATCCGCGAGATGGAAACCCCGGCCATCGCCTTCTTCCTGACCCTGCCCGCACCGGTGAGCGCGCTGGAAGCCTGGGAGAAACTGCTGCCCAACGTGGAGCGCATGGCCGAGCTGCTCAACGGCGTGGTCCTGGACGACAGCCGCAATACCCTGGGCCGCCAGCGTATCCAGCACATCCGCGAGGAACTGCGCGCCTACGATCGGCAGCACGAAGCGCCGCCGCTGACCAAGCCGCCGCGCTGGTAGCGGCCGAACGCATCCGATGCACCGGTCGCCGCACCGCTGCCTGTGGATGCTCCTGGCCATGTCGGCCTGCCTGCCCGTGCTGGCGGGCAACCCGAATCGCGGGCGGGATCCCGCTCCCGTTCGCGAACGGCCGGCAAGCGCAGCGCTCGACGACGCATTGCTGCCGGCCGTGCTGTTCGATAACCGGCCCGCGCCGGCGTGGACGTTGCCGGAACGGATGGCGCGCCACCATGTGCCCGGAGTCGGCATCGCGCTGATCGAGGATGGCCGCGTGGCCTGGTCGAAAGGCCTGGGGCGCACCGGGAACGGCGAGGCGCCCGCGGTGGATGCGACGACGCGTTTCCAGGCGGCATCGCTCGCCAAACTGTTGACCGCGGTCGCCGCCCTGCGCCTGGTCGACCAGGGGAAGCTGGATCTGGATCGGGACGTGGACGAAATGTTGACGTCCTGGAAGCTGCCGCCCAATCCGTTCACCGCCACCACGCCGGTCACGCTCCGGCAACTGCTCGCGCATCGCGCCGGCATCACCGTTCGTGGCTTTGCCGGCTATGCCGAGGGCGACTCCCTGCCGGACCTGCAGGCGATCCTCGCGGGCCGGGCGCCGTCGAATTCGCCGCCGGTCGCCCTCGATCGGGTGCCCGGCACCGTCGAGCGTTACTCCGGCGGCGGCTACCAGATCGTGCAGCAACTGGTGGAGGACGCCACCGGACAACCCTTCATCGACGTGGTGCGCGGGCAGGTGCTGGCACCGGCCGGCCTTGCGCGCACCGTCGCCGGCCCGGCGCCGCCGCCGGCCAGCGCGTGCGGTCACGGTCATGACGGATTGCGCGTCGCCGGATGCGCGCATCGCTATCCGGAAACGGCGGCGGCGGGATGGTGGAGCACGCCCGACGATCTCGCCCGGCTGGCGCTGGCCCTGGCGCGCGCATGGCGCGGTGCGGACGACGCCCTGCTGGGCCACGCGACCGCGCGCGCGATGCTGACGCCGGCCGGCGACGGCCACAGCGGGCTGGGGCCGGGCGTGCATGGCAGCGGCGACGCGCTCCACTTCGATCAGTCCGGCTGGAATCGCGGCTTCCGTGCCCGCCTGATCCTGTATCCCCGGCTGGGCAAGGGCATCGTGGTCATGGCGAACGGCGATGGCGGCGATGTCCTGATCAACGAGATCGTGAGGGCCGCCGCGCGGACCTATCGATGGCCGGATTTCCAGCCGGCGCGACGGACCGCGGCGACGCTCGCGCGCGCCGCCCTCGCGGCGCGGGCGGGCGCCTACGCGATGGACGCCGGTTTCGTCCTGCACGTGGAAGCTCGGGAAGACCATCTGCGGGTACGCACGCCGCGCGGCACCCTCCATGCCTTCCATCCGCTGGAGCCGGATCGCTTCGTCGACCCGGAGGAGGGCACCGAGCTGCGGTTCGATGGCGCACCGGAGGAGCCGGCCGCAAGCGTGTCGCTGTGGGGCATGCAGGGCCGCCGGGACGCACGCGGCAAGCCCTGATTCATCACGGTCGCGGCGGGCGATTGCCTTAGAATCCCGCCATGACCGCACCCACCCCCGCCGACCGCGCCATCGAGCTGCGTCGCCTGCTGGACGACGCCAACTATCGCTACCACGTGCTCGACGAGCCGAACATTCCGGACGCGGAGTACGACCGCCTGCTGCGCGAACTGGACGAACTGGAAGCGGCGAACCCGGACCTGATCACGCCGGACTCGCCGACCCAGCGGGTCGGCAACGCGCCCTCGACCCGGTTCGCCGAGGTCCGCCACGCGATTCCGATGCTGTCGCTGGGCAACGCGTTCACCCACGAGGATCCGGCGCCGGGCGAGGACCCGTACCAGGAGGTCCGGGACTTCGTCCGCCGCATCGCCGACAAGCTCAAGCGGCCGCACCTGTTCTTCTCGGTCGAACCCAAGCTGGACGGCCTGGCGATCAGCCTGCGCTACGAGGACGGTGTGTTCGTGCAGGGTGCCACCCGCGGCGACGGCGCCACCGGCGAGGACGTCACCGCCAACCTGCGCACCATCAAGGCCATCCCGATGCGCCTGCGCGGGAAAGGTTGGCCGCGGGTGCTGGAAGTGCGCGGCGAGGTCTACATGCCGCTGGCCGCGTTCCGCGCGTACAACGAGCGTGCGTTGAAGGAAGGCGGCAAGGTGTTGGCCAATCCACGCAACGGCGCGGCCGGATCGTTGCGCCAACTGGATCCGCGGATGACCGCGCAGCGTCCGCTGGCGTTCTATGCGTACGCGGTCGGCCTGGTCGAGGGCGGCGAACTGCCGGCCACGCATTCGCAGACCCTGGCGCGCCTGCGCGACTGGGGTTTTCCGGTCAGTGCGGAGAACCGCGTGGTCGACGGCGTCGAGGGCCTGCTCGACTACTACCGCGACATCGGCGCCCGGCGCGATACGCTGCCGTTCGACATCGATGGCGTCGTCTACAAGCTGGACGATTACGAAGGCCAGCGCGAAATGGGTTTCGTCTCGCGCGCCCCGCGCTGGGCGATCGCGCACAAATTCCCGGCGCAGGAACAGATGACCGTGCTGGAATCGATCGAGGTCAACGTCGGCCGCACCGGCGCGGTCACGCCATGGGCGCTGATGCAGCCGGTCCAGGTCGGCGGCGTCACCGTCACCCGCGCGACCCTGCACAACGCGGACCAGATCGCGCGCCTGGACGTGCGCAACGGCGACACCGTGATCGTCCGCCGCGCCGGCGACGTGATTCCGGAAGTGGTGCGGGTGGTGTTGGAACGCCGGCCGCCGGGCACCCAGCCCTGGTCGATGCCCGGCCATTGCCCGGTCTGCGGCTCGGAAGTGGTGCGCGAGGAAGGCGAGGCGGTCTGGCGCTGTTCCGGGGAGTTGACCTGCGCCGCGCAGCGCAAGGAAGCCATCGGCCATTTCGCTTCCCGCCGCGCGATGGACATCGAAGGACTGGGTGAGCGCTATGTCGAAGTGCTGAGCGACCTGGGCTACGTCACCTCGGTGGCCGACCTGTACCGGCTGAGCGTGTCCGATTTGCTGGAGATGAAGCGGCGCGCCGACGAACGCGACGGCACCACGCCGGAGACGGTGAAGGCCGGCAAGGTCGCGACCAAGTGGGCGGACAACCTGATCGAGGCGATCGAACGCAGCCGCAACACCACCCTGGAGCGGTTCCTGTTCGCGCTCGGCATCCAGCACGTGGGCGAGAGCACGGCCAAGGCGCTGGCGCAGTGGTTCGGCGATCTGGAACTGATCCGGCGGATGCCGTGGCCGCTGTTCAAGCGCGTGCCCGACATCGGCGGCGAAGTGGCGCGTTCGCTCGGCCACTTCTTCGACCAGCCCGGCAACCAGCAGGTGATCGACGATCTGCTGGCGCGCGGCGTCATCATCGGCGACGCGCATCCGCCGCATCCGAAACTGCGCGAGGATCTGGGCGTGGCGTCGCTGCTGGTGGATCTGGAGATCCCCAGGATCACCCGCGTGCGCGCGGAGCAACTCGCGGCGGCCTTTCCGCGGGTGGATGCGCTGATGGACGCGCCCGTGCACCAGTTCGTCAGTGCCGGCCTGCCGTCCGAATCCGCGAGTGCGCTGGCGGCCTGGCTGGAAGTGCCCGAACACGCGGCGCTGCTGGCGCGGGGCGGGCAGGTGATGGAGCACCTGCTGTCGATCACGCCCGAAGGCGAAGCCGGCCCGGCCGGTCCGCTGGAAGGCAAGACCGTCGTGCTGACCGGTGGCCTGGCGGCGATGAGCCGTGACGAGGCCGGCGCGAAACTCGAAGCGCTCGGGGCGAAGGTCGCCGGCAGCGTGTCGAAGAAGACCAGCCTGGTGGTGGCCGGCGAGGCTGCCGGTTCCAAGCTCGCCAAGGCGCAGGAACTGGGCATTGAAATCTGGGACGAGGCCCAACTGCTGGCCTTTCTGGCAAAGCACGCATGAACTGGCAACCGTCGGCGCCATTCGCGGCGATCCGCCTGCGTGCCCGCCTGAACGCCACCGTGCGCGCGTTCTTCGCCGCGCGCGACGTGCTGGAGGTGGAGACGCCGGTGATGTCGCAGGCCGGCAACACCGATCCCAATATCGCTTCGTTCTCGCTGGTGTTCGGCGGCCACGTCGATGCCGGACCGCGCCAGCGCTGGCTGCGCACGTCGCCTGAATTTCCGCTCAAGCGCCTGCTGGCCGCCGGGCTGGGCGACTGCTACGAACTGGGAAGGGTGTTCCGCGACGGCGAGTCGGGCGGCCGCCACAACCCCGAATTCACCATGCTCGAGTGGTACCGGGTTGGCTGGGACCACCAGCGCCTGATTGACGAGTGCTCGGATCTGCTGCGCGCATGCCTGGCACTGGTCGGTCGCGATGCACGGCTGCGCCGCGTGGCTTACCGGGATCTGTACCGTGAGGCGTTGGGCATCGATCCGATGCTCGACGGCATCGATGTGCTGCGCAACGCGCTCGGCGAGGTGCATATCGATCCCGACGGACTGGGACGCGACGACTGGCTGGATCTGTTGATGACCCACCGCCTGCAGCCGGCGTTCGCCGCCGAAGAACTGCTGGCGGTATACGACTATCCGGCTTCGCAATGCGCGCTGGCGCGGGTGCGCGCGGAGGATGTGCCGGTGGCCGAACGGTTCGAGATTTACCTCGGGCCGCTGGAACTGGCCAACGGCTATCACGAGCTCGCCGATGCCGAAGAACAGGCGCGCCGTTTCCACCACGACGTCGCGGTGCGCGCCGCGCGCGGCGAGCCAGCGCCGGCCATCGACGCGCATCTGCTGGCCGCGCTGTCGGCCGGTTTTCCGGACTGCGCGGGCGTGGCGCTCGGGGTGGATCGGCTGCTGATGGCGATGCTCGGAACCCCGCGCATCGCCGACGTGCTGGGCTTCGACTTCGCGCGAGCCTGAGCGGCGCCAAAACGTTTGCGCGGGCTTGGAAATACGGAAACGGTTTCTTGGGTTCACATTCATGATGCCCGGGTAGATTTTCCTGCAACACCACTCACACGGATGGTCTCGCCATGAAATCCGCCACGACGCAGGTCATGCACCGGATGTTGCCGCTGTTGTCGTTCCTGTCCCTGGGCCTGGCGGCCACGGCCGCGGAGCAGGATCGCGGTTACTACCCCGGCAACGGGTATGGCCAGGTCGTCCGCTGCGAATCGCAGGACGCGAAATACCGCCATTGCCCGGCCGACACCCGCGGCGGCGTGGAGTTGATCCGCGGCCTGTCGCGCACCTACTGCACCGAAGGCCGCAACTGGGGCTGGGATCGCAACGGCATCTGGGTCACCGGCGGCTGCCGCGCCGAATTCCGCACCCGCGGCGGCGGCTGGGGCGGGGGTGGCTGGAATGGCGGTGGCTGGAACGGCGGTCGCCAGATCGTGCGCTGTGATTCCAACGACGAACGCCATCACACCTGTCCGATTCCGCGCGGCGGCCATGTCCGCCTGCACCGGCAGATTTCCAGGACCCGCTGCACGGAAGGCTACAACTGGGGCCGCGAGCGGGATCGGATCTGGGTGTCGCGCGGTTGCCGCGCGGAGTTCGAGGTTGGCGGCCGCGGAGGCGGCTGGCACGACGGCAACGGCGGTGGCTGGGGCGGCGACGACCGCATCGTCCGCTGCGATTCCAACGACCACCGTACCCGCCGCTGCGACGCCCCTGTCCGGCGCGGTGCACGCCTGGAACGGCAGATTTCCCGCACGCCCTGCATCCAGGGGCGCAGTTGGGGCTGGGACCGCAGCGGCATCTGGGTCAGCGGCGGCTGCCGCGGCGAATTCAGTGTCTGGTGATGCCGTATCCTCGGCGCCTGCAGCAAGCCCCGCCCACGCGGGGCTTTTTTCCGCCCGCTACAATGACGCGATGAACGACGCCTTCGACTACGCCCGCTACGACCGCATCCGTCCCATCCGCTGGACCGGCGACGCCCTGGAACTGCTGGACCAGCGCAAGCTGCCGTTCGTGGTGGAATACCTGACGTGCGCGACCAGCGACGAGGTCGCCGCCGCGATCCATGCGCTGGCCGTGCGTGGCGCGCCCGCGATCGGCATCTCCGCCGCCTGGGGCGTGGTGCTGGCGGCGCGCGCGGTCGAGGCCGCCGACGGTGCCGGCGCGACCGCCGCGCTGGAGCCGGCCCTGCAACGCCTCAATGCCGCCCGTCCGACCGCGGTCAACCTGGCCTGGGCGCTGGCCCGCATGCGAGCCGCCCTGCATGGCGCCGGCACGGACTGGCGTGCGGTGCTGGAACGCGAGGCGCATGCGATCGCCGACGAGGATCTGGCGGCCAACCGGCACATGGGCGCGCTCGGCGCGGCGCTGATTGCGCCGGGCAGCGGCGTATTGACCCACTGCAATACCGGTTCGCTGGCGACCGCCGGTTTCGGCACCGCGCTCGGCGTGATCCGGGCCGGCGTGGCCCAGGGCCGGATCGGCCGCGTGTTCGCCGGCGAAACGCGGCCGTGGCAGCAGGGCGCGCGCCTGACCGCCTGGGAACTGCAGCAGGACGGTATCCCCGCGACGCTCATCGCCGATTCGGCGGCCTCGCACCTGCTGAAGACCGGCGCGGTGCAGTGGGTGGTGGTCGGCGCCGATCGCATCTGCGCCAACGGCGACACCGCCAACAAGATCGGTACCTACCAACTGGCCATCGCCGCCCGCCACCACGGCGCCCGCTTCATGGTGGTGGCGCCGTCTTCGACGGTCGACATGGCGACGCCGGACGGCGATGCCATCGAGATCGAGGAACGCGATCCGGGTGAACTGCTGGGCATCGGCGGGATCCGCACGGTGGCGGAAGGCATCGCGGCCTGGAACCCGGTGTTCGACGTCACCCCGGCCAGCCTGATCGACGCCATCGTCACCGAGAAGGGCGTCGTGGAGCAGCCCACCGTGGCGAAAATGCAGGCCGCGTTCGGCTGATCGGCGGCCGCATGGCTGGCCGTGGCGCCGGCCACATCCGGGTTCGTACCGGAATCCGGCGAGGGCGTCCCGACATCTCCGGCGGCGGCGGGAGCCAGCCGGCGGACGGCCGCCCTCCGGAGGCGCTAACTGCTTGTTTCGGGGGCTGAAAACCGGGCGGAAAAGTCCCGTCTGTGGTACACTCCGCAGGTTGTAAAAACCTGCCTGAAACCCCGCCCGCGCTAGCGTTGCCGGCTCCGCTCCGGCAGGCCGGTTTCGGCTCGAAAAACCTGAGACTACGGAACCCGAATGGCTGATCTCGCCAAGGAAATCATCCCCGTCAACCTCGAAGACGAGATGCGCAAGAGCTACCTCGATTACGCCATGAGCGTAATCGTGGGGCGCGCCCTCCCGGACGTCCGGGACGGCCTGAAGCCGGTGCATCGACGCGTGTTGTACGCGATGAACGAACTGGGCGCGCACAGCAACAAGCCGTACTACAAGTCGGCGCGCATCGTCGGTGACGTGATCGGTAAGTATCACCCGCACGGCGATCAGTCGGTCTACGACACGCTGGTGCGCATGGCCCAGCCGTTCTCGCTGCGCTACCTGCTGGTGGACGGGCAGGGCAACTTCGGTTCGGTCGACGGCGACAGCGCCGCGGCGATGCGTTACACCGAAGCGCGCATGTCGCGCCTGACCCACGAACTGATGGCGGACATCGACAAGGAAACCGTCGACTTCCAGCCCAACTACGACGAGAAGGAACTGGAACCGACGGTCATGCCGACCCGGTTCCCGAACCTGCTGGTCAACGGCTCGGCCGGCATCGCGGTCGGCATGGCCACCAACATCCCGCCGCACAACCTGTCGGAAGTGATCGACGGCCTGATCGCGCTGATCAACGATCCCGAGATCGACGTCGACGGCCTGATGCAGTACATCCCCGGCCCGGACTTCCCGACCGCGGGCGTCATCAACGGCACCGCCGGCATCATCGCCGGCTACCGCACCGGCCGTGGCCGCGTGCGCATGCGCGCCAAGGCCGACATCGAAGTCGACGATCGCACCGGCCGCGAGGCCATCATCGTCACCGAGATTCCATACCAGGTGAACAAGGCGCGGCTGATCGAGAAGATCGCCGAGCTGGTGAAAGAAAAGAAGCTGGAAGGCATCAGTGAGCTGCGCGACGAGTCCGACAAGGACGGCATGCGCATCTACATAGAGGTCAAGCGCGGCGAATCGGCCGAGGTGGTGCTGAACAATCTCTACTCGCAGACGCCGATGGAATCGGTGTTCGGCATCAACATGGTGGCGCTGGTGGACGGCCGCCCACAGCTGCTCAATCTGAAGCAGATGCTGGAAGCGTTCGTGCGCCACCGCCGCGAGGTGGTGACCCGCCGCACCATCTTCGAACTGCGCAAGGCGCGGGCACGCGCCCACATCCTGGAAGGCCTGACGGTCGCGCTCGCCAACATCGACGAGATGATCGAGCTGATCAAGACCTCGGCCAACCCGCAGGAAGCCCGCGAGCGCATGCTGGCCAAGACCTGGCAGCCCGGCCTGGTCGGCGCGCTGCTGTCGGCGGCCGGTGCCGAAGCCTCGCGTCCGGACGATCTGCCCAAGGGCGTCGGCCTGGTCGACGGCGCCTACCAGCTCACCGACGTGCAGGCCACCCAGATCCTGGAAATGCGCCTGCATCGCCTGACCGGCCTGGAACAGGAAAAGCTGACCGAGGAATACAAGGAACTGCTGGACGTCATCGCCGGGCTGATCCGCATCCTGGAAAACCCGGACGTGCTGCTGCAGGTCATCCGCGACGAGCTGCTGAACGTCAAGGCCGAATTCGGCGACGCCCGCCGCAGCGAAATCCGCCACAGCGAGGAGGATCTGGACATCCTCGATCTGATCGCGCCGGAAGACGTGGTGGTCACCCTGTCGCACGCCGGCTACGCCAAGCGCCAGCCGGTCAGCGCCTACCGCGCCCAGCGCCGCGGCGGCCGCGGCCGCAGCGCGGCGGCGACCAAGGAAGAGGATTTCATCGATCAGCTGTGGCTGGTCAACACCCATGACACCCTGCTGACCTTCACCAGCAGCGGCAAGGTGTTCTGGCTGCCCGTGCACCAGTTGCCGGAAGCCGGCTCCAGCGCGCGTGGCCGCCCGATCATCAACTGGATCCCGCTGGAGGAAGGCGAGAAGGTCCAGGCGGTGTTGCCGGTGCGCGCCTACGAAGAAGGCCGCTACGTGTTCTTCGCCACCCGCAACGGCACGGTCAAGAAGACCCCGTTGACCGAGTTCGCGTTCCGCCTGGCGCGCGGCAAGATCGCCATCAGCCTGGACGAGGGCGACGCGCTGATTGGCGTGGCCCTGACCGATGGCAGCAACGACGTGCTGCTGTTCGCTTCCAACGGCAAGACCGTCCGCTTCGCCGAGGACAAGGTGCGCTCGATGGGCCGCACCGCGGCCGGCGTGCGCGGCATCCGCCTGGCCGAGGGCGAGGAAGTGGTCAGCCTGATCGTGTCCGAGTCCGCCGGCGGCGCGGACGACGGCGAAGACGACGGCGTCGAGGACGTGGCCGAAACCGGCGAGGAAGCCGTGGTGGACGGCGGCGCGGACGATGCCGGCACCGCCTACATCCTGACCGCGACCGAGAACGGCTACGGCAAGCGCACGCCGCTGAGCGAGTATCCGCGCAAGGGACGCGGCACCCAGGGCGTCATCGGCATCCAGACCAGTGAGCGCAACGGCAAGCTGATCGGGGCGGTCCTGCTGCGCGCCGGTGACGAGGTCCTGCTGATTTCCGACGGCGGCACGCTGGTGCGTACCCGCGCCTCGGAAATCTCCCGCGTCGGCCGCAACACCCAGGGCGTGACCCTGATGCGCCTGTCCGAAGGCGAGGTGCTGCAGGCGGTCGAACGACTGGATGCCTCGCTGGACGAGGACGAAGAGGGCGAGGCCGACACCGCCGGATCCGGCGACACCGCCGTGCCGTCGCCGCAGGCTTGAGGCGGCCCCGAGAAGCAGGAAAAACCCCGGCCCGGTGCCGGGGTTTTTCTTTTTCAGCGCTCAGGCCGAGCTGTCCCCAAAGCATCGCGGCCCGCGTTCTATACTGCCGCCTGGATCGGATCAGGGACATGCACATGCACAGGGAATCGCCGGCATCTTTCTTCCGCGATGCGCATGCTTTCGGGCTGCGCGCGTTGTTCATCGGCCTGATGGCGTTGGGTGCGCTGGCCGGATGCAAGCGCAACGATACCGGGCAGTTGCCCGAGGCCAGTGGCGAGGCGGTGCAGGCGCAACGGCAGGAGGTGGTCGGCTTCGGGCTGGCGAGCGCCTATCCGGACCAGCATGACGGCAACCTCGCGATCGCGCTGGAGTTCAGCCGTCCGCTGGTGAGCTCTCAGGATTTCGATCAACTGCTGGCCGTGACCGGCGCCAACGGCGAAACCGTCAAGGGCAGCTGGGTGCTGGACGACAAGGGCAAGATTCTGCGCTTCCCGTCGGTGGAAGCGGCCAAGGACTACGACATCATCGTCCGCGCGGACCTGCTGGCCGCCGACGGCAACCGCCTGGGCAAGGAACTCAGGCAGCGCGTGCATACCGGCGAACTGGAACCGGCGGTCGGTTTCGCCTCGCAGGGCAGCGTGCTGCCGGCGCGCGAAAGCCGCGGCCTGCCGGTGGTCTCCATCAACGTCAAGGAAGTGGACGTCGAATTCCTGCGGGTCAACGAGAAGTCCCTGCCGAAGTTCTTCTCCGAATACCAGCGTGGCGGGCGCCGCGGCAGTTGGGATCTGGACAGCGACTACGGCGACAACACGCCGATCGCCCGACTGGCCGAGCCGGTCTACGTCAACCGCTTCCTGCTCGGCGGCAAGCCGAACGAGCGCCTGCTGACCTATCTGCCGATCCAGGACGTCCGGGAATTGCAGGAGCCGGGCCTGTACTTCGCGGTGATGAAGCGTACCGGCAAATTCTCCGGCGATTTCGAGACGGCGTTCTTCACCGTCAGCGACCTGGGCCTGCACACGCGTGCGTACAAGGATCAACTGTTCGTCCACACCGCCTCGCTGCGCGATGGCGCCGCCGTGGGCGGCGTCGAGCTGCGCGTGCTGGATGCCAAGGGCGAGACCTTCCTGACCGGCAAGACCGACAGCAACGGCAATGCACTGCTGAAGTACAAACTGGACGCCGGGCATGTATTGATCGCGCGGCGCGGGCAGGACGTGTCGATGCTGCCCTTCAACCAGCCGGCACTGGATCTTTCCGAATTCGCGGTGGCCGGGCGGGAGCAGGCCTGGTTCGACGTGTTCGCGTGGTCCGGCCGCGATCTGTATCGTCCTGGCGAAACGGTGCGGCTGTCGGCGTTGCTGCGCGATTTCGATGGCCGGCCGGTCAAGGCGCAACCGATTTTCCTGCGCCTGAAACAGCCGGACGGCAAGACGTTCCGCGAGACCCGCCTGCAACCGGGCGAGCAAGGTTATTTCAGTTTCGAGCAGGTCATTCCGCAGGAGGCGCCGACCGGCCGCTGGCAGGTCGAGTTCCGCACCGATCCGGCCAGCAAGGAAGCCGTGCAGGGCATGACCCTGCGGATCGAGGAATTCCTGCCCGAGCGGATGAAGCTGGATCTGGACGTGGCGCAGGCCACGCTGGCACCGGGCCAGCCGCTGCAGCTCCAGGCCACCGCCGCTTACCTGTACGGCGCGCCTGCTGCCGGCAACCGCTTCACCGCGCGCCTGTCGGTGGCGGTGGAACAGCATCCGGTGGAAGCGTTGCCGGGTTACTTCTTCGGCGATCCGACGGTGGAACTGCCGAAGGAAGCCAAGGACGTCATCGACACCCAGTTCGACGACAAGGGCGTGTACCGCGAAGCCATCGCGCTGCCGGCCGAGGCCAGGCCGGTGACACCCATCGCCGCGGTGATCTCCGGCAGCGTGTACGAAACCGGCGGCCGCACGGTGACGCGTACGCTCAAGCGGGTGATGTGGCCGGCGAACGCGCTGGTCGGCGTGCGCCCGCTGTTCGACGACAAGGACGGCGCCGACGCCAACAGCAATGCCGGCTTCGAAATCATGCGCGTGGACGGCGTCGGCAAGCCGCAGCCCGGCAAGGGCCTGAAGGTCACGCTGGTCCGCGAGCACCGCGACTACCACTGGAATTACGACGAGGACGGCGGCTGGGATTACGACTTCACCCGCCGCTTCGAAAATCTGGAAACCAAGGTGATCGATGCCGGCGCCACCTCGGCGCGCATCGATTATCCGGTGGAGTGGGGCGAATACCGGCTGGACGTGTTCGACCCGGCCTCCGGCCTGACCACGCGTTATCCGTTCCACGCCGGCTGGAGCTGGGACGATCAAAACCGCGGCCTCGACGCGCGCCCCGACAAGGTCAAACTGGCGCTGGACAAGACCGGCTACAAGGCCGGCGATACCCTGCAGGTGACCCTGACCCCGCCGCATCCCGGCAAGGGCCTGCTGATGGTCGAAGCCGATCGCATGCTTTACGTGCAGGAGATCGATGCCAAGCCGGGCAGCCGCTTCTCGATCCCGGTCACCCCGGATTGGGAGCGGCATGACGTGTATGTCACCGCGCTGGTGTTCCGTGGTGGCTCCGCGCCGAGCAAGATCACCCCGGCACGCGCGGTCGGCGTGGCCCACGTACCGATGGACCGCAAGGCGCGTCGCGTCGCCGTCGGCCTGGCCGTGCCCAAGCAGATGCGGCCCGAACAGGAACTGCCCGTGACCGTCAGCGTGCCGGAACTGGCCGGCAAGGCCGCGCATGTCACCGTTTCGGCGGTGGACGTGGGCATCCTCAACATCACCCGCTTCCCGGTGCCGGACGCCAACGCGCAGTTCTTCGCCCAGCGCCGCCTCGGGGTGGATGCCTACGACATCTATGGGCGCGTCATCGAAAGCTTCGAAGGTGGCAGCGCCAAGATGCGCTTCGGCGGCGACATGGCACTGTCCGCCTTGCCGCAGGCCAAGCGGCCGACTTCGCGGGTGCAGACGGTGGATCTCTTCGCCGGCCCGGTGAAACTCGACGCCCGGGGCAACGCGCGCATCCGCCTGAAAGTGCCGGACTTCAACGGCACCCTGCGGGTGTCGGCGCTGGTGTATTCCGACGAGCGTTACGGCAACCGCGATCGCGAGACGCTGGTGCGCGCGCCCATCGTGGCCGAAGCCAGCCTGCCGCGCGTGCTCGCTCCCGGCGACCGCAGCATGGTGACGCTGGACGTGCAGAACTTCACCGGCAAGCCAGGCGAATTCAGCGTGCGGGTGGACGGTGAAGGTCCGCTGTCAATCGGCGAATCCGCGCGCAGCGCCCGGCTGGCGACCGACGCCAAGACCACGCTGAGCTTCCCGATCACGGCGGGCGAAGGCTACGCCACCGCGAAGGTGCGGGTGCGCGTGGACGGCAACGGTTTCAAGGTCGACCGTCGCTACGACCTGCCGGTGCGTGCCGGTTGGCCGGCGGTGCTGCGCTCGCGCACGCTGGTGCTCGACAGCCTGGCGCCGGTGGAGATGGGCGCGGGCCTGGCCGACGGCTTGATGGCCGGATCCGTCAACGCCCGCATGCTGGTCAGCGCGCTGCCGCCGATTCCGTTCGCCAGCGCGTTGCAGGGCGCATTGGATTACCCGTACGGCTGCGCCGAACAGACCACCAGCAAGGGCTATGCGGCGCTGGAACTGGACGACGCGACCGCCAAGGCGCTCGGCGTCGGTGGCCTGGACGCGAAGAAGCGGCGCGAGCGCATGGAAGGCGCGTTCGGGCGGCTGGCCTCCATGCAGGTCGCCAACGGGCACTTCTCGATGTGGGGCGACGACGGCTACGTCAATCCCGGCCTGACCCCTTACGTGGTCGAGTTCCTGCTGGACGCGCGCGAAGGCGGCTTCGCGGTGCCCGACGCGGTCCTGCAGAAGGCGCTCAACCGCCTCAGCGAAGATCTGCTGGCGGGCGGCGCGCAGTTCTACGGTTACTCGCACCGCGATCACCTGAAGTTCGCCAACCAGGCCTACGCGGGCTACGCGCTGGCGCGGGTCAACCGGGCTCCGCTGGGCACCTTGCGCGCGCTCTACGACAACGAGCGCAACAAGAGCCTGACCGGTCTGCCGCTCGTGCACCTGGGCCTGGCCCTGTCGCTGCAGGGCGACAGGGCACGCGGCGCCAAGGCGATCGCGGAAGGCTTCGCCAAGACCGGCGATCGCCCCGAGTACCTGGGCGATTACGGTACCCGCCTGCGTGACGACGCGCTGATGATCGCGCTGGTCCACGAGCGCAAGCTGGCCAGGCCCGAATACGACCGCCGCGCGGTGTCGCTGGGGCGGGAACTGGACGCGCGCCGCAACAGCGGCTGGCTGTGGCTGAGTACGCAGGAGCAGGTCGCGCTGGCGCGCCTGGGCAAGGCGCTGATGGTGGACCAGAAGAAGCTGGTGTCCGGCACCTGGAGCCTGGGCGGCGAAAGCGAAACGGTCGCGCCGGGCAAGGTGTTCGGCCGCAGCCTGGATCACGCGGCGCTGGTGCGCGGCGCACGCTTCGTACCGGAAGGCCAGCCGCCGCTGTACGCCAGCCTGGACGTCAGCGGCATACCGCGCACGCCGCCGGCCGCCGACGAACGCCAGATCGGCATCGAGCGGCGCTACTACACCACCGATGGCAAGGAGTGGAACGGCGGCACGCTGAAGGAAGGCGAGGCACTGATCGTCCGGGTCGGCATCACACCGCACGTGACCATGCCGGACGCGCTGTTCACCGATCTGCTGCCGGCCGGACTGGAGATCGAGAACTTCAACCTGGGCGACGCCAAGCAGTGGGCGGACGTGGTGGTGGACGGCATCAGCGTCAGCGACCGCGGCAGTGCCGCCGACGTGAAGCACGAGGAGTTCCGCGACGATCGCTACGTGGCCGCGCTGAAGCTGGACAGCGGCGATACCGCCAAGCTGTTCTACCTGGTGCGCGCGGTGACGCCGGGCACCTACACCGTGCCACCACCGCTGGTGGAGGACATGTACCGGCCCGACATCCGCGGCGTCGGCCGTTCGAAGGTGGGCACCATCACCGTCGTGCAGCCGTAGGCGGAGGTCGGATGGGCAACGGGGAATCGGGAGATTCCGGTTCCCTTCTTCCGGATGCGGGAGAAGGGCGGCGGCGGCGCCATCGCGGCGGCCGGACCGCGCGGCATGCGGATGGACGCGCCGGGGGGGACGCCGGCGCCATGAGTGATTGATGGCCCGGCCGCCCATCCCACGCTGGCGATCGGCAGTCCACCGCCTGCGCGGGCTCCGCTGGACCACCCTGTTGCGCTGGGGCACGGTCGCGCTGCTGCTGTCGCTGCTGGCGTTGGATCGATTGTTCCCGCCACCGCTGCCGAAGGCGCGCGACACCAGCACGCTGGTGGTGGCCCGCGATGGCACGCCGCTGCGCGCGTTCGCGGATCGGGAAGGTGTGTGGCGCTATCCCGCCAGCCCCGGGAGCGTGTCGCCGCTGTATCTGGATGCGCTGCTGAACTACGAGGATCGCTGGTTCTGGAAACACCCCGGCATCAATCCGTGGGCGATGCTGCGCGCGGGCGGGCAATGGCTGCGGCGCGGCCGGATCGTGTCCGGCGGTTCGACCCTGACGATGCAGGTGGCGCGCATCCTGGATCCGCACACGCGCACGCCGTGGGGCAAGCTGAAGCAGCTGTTGCGTGCCCTGCAACTGGAAGCGCACCTGTCCAAGCGCGAGATCCTGTCGCTGTACCTGGAACGCGCGCCGTTCGGTGGCACCATCGAAGGCGTGGAAGCGGCCAGCTGGGCCTATCTGGGCAAGCCGGCCACGCGCCTGTCGCATGCCGAGGCCGCGCTGCTGGCGGTGTTGCCGCAATCGCCCAGCCGGCTGCGGCCGGACCGCCATCCCGATGCCGCGCGCGCGGCGCGCGACAAGGTGCTGGCGCGGATGGTCGCACTGGGCGTATGGACGCCGGCGCAGGTCGAGGACGCGAGGGTCGAACCGGTGGTGGCCCGCTCGCTGCAACCGCCGCTGTCGGCGGCCCTGCTCGCCGAACGCCTGCGCCAGCGACAGCCGCGCGCCGCGCGCATCGAATCGACCGTGGACGCGGACCTGCAGCGTACCCTGGAAGAACGGGTGGCGTCCTATTTCTCCCCGTTGCCGGCGCGCACGTCCGCCGCCCTGCTGGTGATCGACAACGCCAGCATGGAGACGCGCGCCTACGTGGGTTCGGTGAATTTCGGCGACAAGGAGCGGCTGGGCCACGTGGACATGGTGCGGGCGTGGCGTTCGCCGGGATCGACGCTCAAGCCGTTCCTGTACGGACTGGCGCTGGACGACGGCCTCATCCATTCCGAAAGCCTGCTGGTGGACGCGCCGCAGTCGTTCGGCGGTTATCGTCCCGGCAACTTCGACGCCGCCTTCAATGGTCCCATCGGTGCGGCCGAGGCGTTGCGCCTGTCGCTCAACGTGCCGGCGGTGGATCTGCTGGACCGGGTCGGTCCGGCGCGCTTCTCCGCGCGACTGGCCAACGCCGGCATCCAACTGAAGTATCCGCGTGGCGCCTCGCCGAACCTGGCGCTGATTCTCGGCGGCACCGGTGCCCGGCTGGAGGATCTGGTCGGCGCGTTCGCCGCGCTCAACCGCGGCGGGCTGGCAGGCCGGGTGCGCCTGACCCCGCGGGATCCCCGCGAGGATCGCCGGCTGGTATCGCCGGGAGCGGCATGGATCGTCCGCGAGATCCTGGAATCGCATCCGCGTCCGGGCTACGGCCAGGGTGCCTTCGATACCGCGATGCGCCCGCGCGTGGCCTGGAAGACGGGTACGAGCTACGGCTTCCGCGATGCATGGGCGTTGGGAACCACGCGCCGCTACACGGTCGGGGTGTGGGTGGGACGTCCGGACGGTACGCCGCTGCCGGGCCAGTACGGCGCGGTGACCGCGTTGCCGCTGATGTTCGAGATCATCGACAGCCTGCCGCGCGCGCGCGGAGACGCCGCGGCGCAACCGCCTCCCGCGAACGTGGCGGAAACCGAAATCTGCTGGCCGCTGGGTCTGCCGCCGGAAACCGACGCGCCCGGACTCTGCCAGCGCCGGATGAAGGCATGGACGCTGGACGGTGCGGTTCCGCCCACCTTGGCCGAGCGTGATGCGCGCCGCTGGAGCGCGGGCGCGGAAACCTTCGAGGTGGACGCGGCGACCGGCCTCCGCCTGTCCGCCGAGTGCGCGCGGCCACACGTCGCGCGGACCCGGCGCATCGCCCGCTGGCCGGCGTTGGCTTCGCCGTGGCTGGGCGCGCAGACCCGCGCGGACTCGCGGCTGCCGCCACTGTCGCCGGACTGCGCGGATGATGGGCGCGAGGCGATCGAGGAACTGCGCATCGACGGGGTCAACGATCGCGCCACCCTGGCGCGCGCGCCGGGCAGCGAACACGGCGTGCGCCTGCAGCTACGCGCGCTCGGTACCGAAACGCGCGTGCAGTGGTTGCTGGACGGCAAGTGGATCGCGGAGACGCAGGGTGCGCGCGCGTTCGTGCGCGACTTCGACGAGCCCGGCCAGCACACGCTGACGGCGCTGGCCGACAGCGGGGCGTGGACGCGGGTGGGTTTCAACATCCTGCACTAGCGTCCTGCGCGGGGACTCCGCAACGTCCGGATCATGTCAGTGCCGTACGACGCCGGTGCAAGCGGGTTTCCTTCGCTTCAGCCGAGGTTCGCCAGCACGTGTTCGGCCGAGGAGACCTTGTATTCGCCCGGCGCCTCGATGAACAGGTTGCGGACCACGCCGTCCTCCGCGTACAGCGCGAAGCGTCGTGCGCGGATGCCCATGCCGTAGCCGCTGGCGTCCATTTCCAGGCCGAGCGCCTTGACCAGATCCGCGTTGCCGTCGGCGAGCATCTGCAGCCCGTCCGGCACCTGCTGGGTCTTGCCCCAGGCCTGCATCACGAAGGGATCGTTGACGGAGACGCAGAACACCTCGATGCCGCGCTTGCGGAAGTCCTCGAAATGCTGGACGAAACTGGGCAGGTGCTTTTCCGAGCAGGTCGGCGTGAAGGCGCCGGGCACCGCGAACAGCACGACCTTGCGGCCGTCGAACAGCGCATGCGTATCGACGGTCTCGACGCCGTCGCGGATGCGCTTGAGGATGACTTCGGGGATGTGTTCGCCAATCTGGATGGTCATGTCCGGGTTCCTTGGGGAAGGCTGAACGGAGTTTAGCCCGCCCGGTCCCGGCCCAGGTTACGGACTTGAAAAGAAATGCCGTGCGCCTATTTCCCGGGCATGGGCGCCGGCAGGGCGCATCTTCGCAAGGAGACTTCCGACATGAGCATCGTTCAGTACCATCCCTGGGCCAATACCCGCGGCCTGCAGGACGAAATCAAGCAGCTCTTCGACCGCTTCCTCGGCGAGGCCGACAGCGATCAGTCCAACGTCGTCACCAGCCAGTGGATGCCGCGCGTGGACATCCGCGAGGACGCCGACCGCTTCGTGATCCTCGCCGATATCCCGGGCGTGGATCCGCAGGACATCGAAGTCCACATGGACAAGGGCATCCTGACCCTGCGGGGCGAGCGCAAGCAGGAACAGCGCGAGGAACAGGGCCGTTATTCGCGGCTGGAGCGTACCCACGGCGTGTTCTACCGCCGCTTCTCGCTGCCCGACAGCGCCAATCCGGACGGCATCACCGCCACCGGCAAGCACGGCGTGCTGCAGATCGACATCCCGAAGAAGCCGGAAACGACGCCGCGCCGCATCCAGGTGCAGTGACCGCGGGCCGCCGTGCCCTGAGGCGTGGCGGCGGGCGCCGGCCCGGTGACGGGCCCGGCAGCCGCTAGAATTGGCCCGTGGCGCCCGCGTCACGGGCCAATCTTTTTCCAGCCGGCCTGGCGCCGGCACGGTTTTCCAGTGGAGTCCCGATGCAATTCAAGGATTACTACACGGTGCTGGGCGTGGAACCGAGCGCCGGCGACGCCGAGATCAAGACGGCGTACCGGCGCCTGGCGCGCAAGTACCACCCCGACGTCAGCAAGGAAGCCGGCGCCGAGGAGCAGTTCAAGGCGGTCAACGAGGCCTACGAAGCATTGCGCGATCCGCAGAAGCGCGCGGCCTACGACCAGTTGCGCGCGCGCGGCTATCGGCCGGGCGAGGAATTCCGGCCGCCGCCGGATTTCGGCCATGGCGGGTTCGGCGGCCAGAATTTCGATTTCGATGAGGTCTTCGGCAGCACCGGCAGCGGTGGCGGCGGTTTCAGCGATTTCTTCGAGGGCCTGTTCGGCCGACGCGGCCGCGCCGACGGCGCGCAGTCGCGGGGCCCGCAGGCGTCGCGGGATTCCCGCGCCAAGCTGGCCGTGCCGTTGCAGGCCGTGCATGACGGCGGCAGCGTGCGCGTGAACGTCAACGGCCGGCAACTGGAGGTCAAGGTGCCCAAGGGCATCAAGCCGGGCCAGGTCATCCGCCTGGCCGGGCAGGGCGGCAATGGCGGCAACCTGCTGCTGGAGATCGAATACGCCGCGCACCCGCAATTCGAGGTGGACGGCCGCAACATCATCTACGTGCTGCCGGTGGCGCCCTGGCAGGCGGCCCTCGGTGCGGCCATGACCGTGCCGACACTGGGCGGGGAAGTCGAGGTGAAGATCCCGCCGGATTCGGAAGCCGGCCGCAAGCTGCGCCTGCGCGGACGCGGCCTGCCGGGCAATCCCGCCGGCGACCAGATCGTCGAATTGGAGATCACCGCGCCGCGCGCCGCCAGCGAGGAACAGCGCGAGGCCTACCGCGACCTGGCACGGGCCTTCGGCGAGAAGCCGTAACCGCGGGGAGCGCGGCGCGCAGAAACGGGAATCCATCGGCCGCGCAAACGCGAAGAGCAGGCCGTGGCCTGCTCTTCGTCCGTGCGCCGTCGGAGGCCGAGGTCAGGCCGCCGGCGGATCCGGCAGCTCGCGCGCATTGAAGACGCGCTCGATCACCTCGGCCAGTTCGTCTTCGGAGAACGGCTTGGTCAGGTAGGCCTTGGCGCCCTGGCGCAGGCCCCACATGCGGTCGGTGTCCTGGTCCTTCGTGGTCACCAGGATCACCGGGATGTGCTTGGTGCTGGCTTCCCGGCTCAGCGTGCGGGTGGCCTGGAAGCCGTTGAGATTCGGCATGACCACGTCCATCAGCACCATGTCCGGCAGTTCGCGCTTGGCGACTTCCACGCCCGCGGCGCCGTCCTCGGCGGTGAGGGATTCATGCCCCAGTTTTTCGACGATGCGCTGGATGCCCAGCAACTGCGAAGGTGAATCGTCGACGATCAGAATGCGTGCCATGGAGTTCCCCGAATTCCCCAGATTGTCCCCGCTGCGATTGTAGGAGCGGGCCGATGAGAAAGAAACGGGGGCCTGCCCGGACACGCCGTCGGGCCGGGCCCGACGGCTCAAAAGGCGACCAGGGTGCGTCCGAACGAGCCGCCCGACAGCATGGTCCGGAACACCTCCGGCAAGCCTTCCAGGGTGATTTCGCGGGTGCAGATGGCGTCCAGGCGGTCCGGTTTCCAGTCGTCGGCCAGATGCCGCCAGATATCGTCGCGGATCGCGCGTGACGTGCCGGCCGAGGCCACGCCGACGAGCGATACGCCCCGGATGATGAACGGCATGACCGTCATGTCCAGTCCGGCGGTGGCGGCCAGGCCCGCGCTGGCGACATTGCCGTAGGGTGCCGTCTGCGCCAGCAGGCTGGCCAGCATCGGACCGCCCACGTTGTCCAGGCCGCCGCCGAAGCGCGCCGATTCCATCGGTCGTCCGGTCGCCAGGGCGTCGCGGCCGAGCACCTCGGTGGCGCCGAGCGACTTCAGGAAATCCGCGTGTTCGGCCTTGCCGCTGATCGCATGGACCTCGTAGCCGGCGCGGCTGAAGATGTTGACCGCCAGCGTGCCGACGCCGCCGGTGGCGCCGGTCACCGCCAGCGGCCCGAGATCCGGCGTCTGCCGGTTGTCCTGCATGCGGTACAGGGCAAGCGCGGCGGTGAAGCCCGCCGTGCCCAGGATCATGCTTTCGCGCAGGCTCAATCCCTTGGGCAGGGGAATGACCCATTTCGCTTCCAGCCGGGCGTACCCGCCGTAGCCGCCGTCGCGGGTTTCACTGAGTCCGCAACCGGTCACCAGCACGGCGTCGCCTTCGCGGAAGGCCGGAACGGTGGAGGCGACGACGTGCCCCGCGACGTCGATGCCGCCGACCAGCGGGAACCGCCGCAGGATCTTGCCTTCGCCGGTGCCGGCCAGCGCATCCTTGAAATTGACCGATGAAAATGCGGTCTTGATGACCACCTCGCCGGGATTCAGATCGTCCAGCGAGATCGTTTCGATGCCGCTGCGATAACCGCTGGCGTCGTTGTGGATGCGGAAGGCGTTGAATGAAGTGGGCTGGGACATAACGGGCAGCTCCGGTTCCGGGAACATCGACAGGGGATGAGAGAATGTCCGGGTACAAGTCCCGCCACTCGGGGTTGGCATCCTCGACAAGCCGGATCTTCCAGATCCGCTTCCAGGCCTTCAACGCCTTTTCGCGCAGGATGGCAGATTCCTTCGTGCCGTGGACTTCGTGCCAGACCAAAGTATGAGCCTGGTAGCGGCGGGTAAAACGTCCGGCTTGGTCATGCTTGTGCTGCCGGATGCGCCGGGCAGGCGGGAAGTCGCGCCGAGGTAGAGTGTTCCGCGTGGCTGGCTGGCCAGGATGTATGTATACGCAGGGACTCCGCTCCCGTTGTGTGGTGGCTCATCACGAGTGCGAGAGTCGGTCCAGTTATACGACGCGGGATGGAATTCCGGGAGACGGTTGGCGGAATCGGCTCGCGACCAGGCCAGTTCCGCAATGAGTATCCTTATTCGCTCGGACCGCTCGGGTTCTTATCACACGACGGCAAGGCCACTTTCCGTCATTCCAGCGCACGCTGGAATCCATTTGACCGATCCGGCATGGGAACGGTGAGTGCAAATCAACGTGGTACCGGCATCCGCTGGGACGACGAGGCCGGTGAACATCAGAACGACCACGGGTTCTTATCGTGTCGCGGCCTGGTTCTTGCCGTCATTCCCGCGAAAGCTGGAATCCATCGAGCATCCAGTACACGGGGCGGTGGCAGAAGATCAAAGCGACGCCCGGCGCCGTCGGGACGGCGCAATCGGCGCGCACCCTAGCGAAGCGACTTGCGCCGCTTCTCGTCCATCCACTTCGACGCCTGAGCCGGCTGGTAGGCCTTCATCCAGTCGAACATCGCGCCGATGTCCTCGCCGTGCCACAGATCCTGGCGTTGATCCGGATGCAGGAAGCGCTCTTCCACCATGCGGTCGATCATGCCCATCAGTGGCGCGTAGAAACCTTCGGCATCCAGGAAGGCGCAGGGCTTGTCGCCGATGCCGAGCTGCCGCCAGGTCAGCATCTCGAACATTTCGTCGAGCGTGCCGAAGCCGCCGGGCAGGGCAACGAAGCCATCGGACAGGTCGAACATGCGCTTCTTGCGCTCGTGCATGTTGGCGACGACTTCCAGCCGGGTAACGCCCTTGTGGGCGACTTCCCAGTTGACCAGTTGTTCGGGAATCACGCCGACCACTTCGCCGCCGGCCGCCAGCACGGCGTCGGCGACGATGCCCATCAAGCCGACGTTGCCGCCGCCATAGACCAGTTGCAGGCCCTCGCGGGCGATGCGATCACCCAGCGCGACCGCGCGCTCGGCGTAAAGGGGTTTGCTGCCGGCATTGGAGCCGCAATAGACACAGAGGCTGCGCATGGACGGGAATGGGGAATCGGGAATAGGGAATCGTGGAAGGCCTGAACGCGCGACGCCGGGCAAGCCCGGCGTCGGACGAGACAGTGAGTGGGGATGGAAAGGAGCATTTTTCGATTCTCCATTCCCGATTCCCCATTCCCGGCTGTCAATTGGCCTTGTGGATCGAACGCTTGTCCACCGCCATGGCGGCGTCGTGGATGGCCTCGGACAGGGTCGGGTGGGCGTGGCAGATGCGGGCGAGATCGTCGGCCGAGCCGTTGAATTCCATCGCCAGCACGCCTTCGTGCACCAGTTCCGAGACGCCGACGCCGACCAGATGCAGGCCGAGGATGCGATCGGTTTCGGCGTGCGCGATGACCTTGACGAAGCCGGCCGGCTCGCCCATCGCGACCGCGCGGGCGATCGCCGCGAACGGGAAGCTGCCCGTCTTGTACGGGGTGCCTTCGGCCTTGAGCTGCTGCTCGGTCTTGCCGACCCAGGCGATTTCCGGCTCGGTGTAGATGACCCACGGCACCGCGTCGAGGTTGACGTGGCCCGGCAGGCCGGCGATCAGCTCGGCGACCGCGATGCCTTCCTCGAAGCCCTTGTGCGCCAGCATCGGACCACGCACGCAGTCACCGACCGCCCACACGCCGTCGACGCCGGTATGGCAATGCTCGTCGACCTCGATCTGGCCGCGTTCGTTGACCTTCACGCCGGTGCCTTCGGCCAGCAGCCCCTTGGTGGCGGCACGGCGGCCCACGGCGACCAGCAGCTTGTCCACCGTCAGGGTCTTCTCGCCCTCGGCGTCGCTGTAGGTGACCACGACTTCCTTGGTCTTGCCCTTGCCGGTGATTTCGGTCTTGCTGACCTTGGCACCCAGGCGGATGTCCAGGCCCTGCTTCTTGAACTCGCGCGCCGCGGTCTTGGAAACCTCGGCGTCGGCGGCGGCGAGGAAATCGGGCAGGGCTTCGAGGATGGTGACCTCGGCGCCCAGGCGCTTCCACACGCTGCCCAGTTCCAGACCGATCACGCCGGCGCCGATCACCGCCAGGCGCTTGGGCACGGCGGTGAAATCGAGCGCGCCGACGTTGTCGACGATGTATTCGTTGTCGAACTTGGCGAACGGCAGTTCGATCGAGTCGGAGCCCGCGGCGATGACCACGTTGGTGCCCTTGAGCTCGACCTCGCTGCCGTCGTGCTGCTTGACCTTGACCACGTTGCCCGGCTGGAGCTGGCCGAAGCCGTAGAACGGGGTGATCTTGTTGGCCTTGAACAGCATGGCGATGCCGCCGGTGAACTGCTTGACGATCTTGTCCTTGCGGCCAACCATCGTGGCGACGTCGATCTTGGCGTCCTTGGTGCTGATGCCATGCTCGCCGAACAGGTGCTGCAGGTTGTGGAACTGGCGCGAGCTGTCCAGCAGTGCCTTGGAGGGCACGCAACCCACGCGGAGGCAGGTGCCGCCCAGGGCCGGCTTGCCGTCCTTGCCCAGCGCGGCGTCGATGCAGGCGACCTTCATGCCCAGCTGCGCGGCGCGGATGGCGGCGTGATAGCCGGCGGGACCGGCACCGATGACGACGACGTCGAATTGTTCGCTCATTTCATTCGCTCAAATGGGATTCGGGATTCGGGAGTGAGGATTCGAGGAGCCGGAAACAGGAGCTTGCCGCTGCGAATCCCGTATCCCGAATCCCTACATCCCGGCATGCATTACATGCCGAGCAGCATGCGGTGCGGGTTTTCCAGCTGGTTCTTGATGTCGACCAGGAACAGCACCGCGTCCTTGCCGTCGATGATGCGGTGGTCGTAGGACAGCGCGATGTACATCATCGGCGCGGCGACGACCTGGCCGTTCTCGACGATGGCGCGCTCCTTGATCGCGTGCATGCCGAGGATGGCGCTCTGCGGCGGGTTGACGATCGGGGTGGACATCAGCGAGCCGAAGGTGCCGCCGTTGGTGATGGTGAAGGTGCCGCCCTGCAGGTCTTCCAGGCCCAGCTTGCCGTCACGCGCCTTCTTGGCGTATTCGGCGATGCCCTTCTCGATGTCGGCGAAGCTCTGGCGCTCGACGTTGCGCAGCACCGGCGTGACCAGGCCCTTGTCGGTGGACACGGCGATCGAGATGTCGGCGTAGCCGTGGTAGATGATGTCGTTGCCGTCCACCGACGCATTGACGATCGGATGGCGCTGCAGCGCGTTGGCGGCCGCCTTGGCGAAGAAGCTCATGAAGCCGAGCTTGATGCCGTTGGCCTTCTCGAACGATTCGCCCAGTTCCTTGCGCATGGCCATGACCTTGCCCAGGTTGACTTCGTTGAACGAGGTCAGCATGGCGATGGAATTCTTGGACTGCATCAGGCGCTCGGCGATGCGGGCGCGGATGCGGGTCATCGGCACGCGCTCTTCCGGGCGGGCGCCGCCGGACACGCCGGCGGTCTTGCCGCTGGCGTAGTTGACCAGGTCTTCCTTGGTCACCGCGCCACGGCGGCCGGTGCCTTCGACCTGGGCCGGATCGATGCCCTGGCTGACGGCGGTGAAGCGGGCGCCCGGGGGCAGCGTTTCGACGCCGGCGGCGGGCGCCGGGGCCGACTTGGCCGCGGGAGCGGGCGCAGCGGCGGCGGCCGGAGCGGCGGGGGCAGCGGCCTTCGGCGCCTCGGCCTTGGGGGCTTCAGCGGCGGGGGCCGGCGCGGCGGCGACCGCACCTTCCTCGATGATCGCCAGCAACTGCTGGCTGGTCACGGTGTCGCCTTCCTTGAACTTGATCTCCTTGATCACGCCGTCGACCGGGGCCGGGACCTCCAGCACCACCTTGTCGGTTTCCAGGTCCAGCAGGTTCTCGTCGCGCTTGACCGCGTCGCCGACCTTCTTGTGCCAGGTGGCGATGGTGGCGTCGGAGACGGATTCGGGAAGAACCGGAACTTTGACTTCAGTGGCCATGGATGGAGGCGTCCTGTTTTTTTGGTGGCGTGCTTTGAAGGGTGGAATGCGGGGCGCCGCTTACTCGGCGACCACGTCGTTTTCGAACTTGTTGACCAGCGCGTCGGCGACCAGCTTCAGCTGTTCCTCGACATGCTCGGCGAAGTGGCCGGCGGCCGGCGACGGCGAGCGCGGGCGGCCGGCGTAGTGCAGGGTCTGCTTTTCGCCCAGGCAGGCGTTGAGATGGTGGCGGATCTGGTACCACGCGCCCTGGTTCTGCGGCTCTTCCTGGCACCAGACCACGTCGCCGGCCTTGCCGAAGCGCTTGAGTTCGGCGGCAAGCTGCGGGCGCGGGAACGGATAGAGCTGCTCGACGCGGACCAGCGCGACGTCGTCCTGGCCACGCTTCTGCTGGTCTTCCAGCAGGTCGTAGTAGACCTTGCCCGAGCACAGCACCACGCGCTTGACCTTCTTGGGGTCCGCGGCGTTGTCCGGAATCAGGTGCTGGAATTCGCCATTGGCCAGTTCGTCCAGGGTGGACACGGCCAGCTTGTGGCGCAGCAGCGACTTGGGCGTCATCACCACCAGCGGCTTGCGGGTGGTCATGCGCATCTGCCGGCGGATCATGTGGAAGGCCTGGGCCGGCGTGGTCGGCACGCAGACCAGCATGTTTTCCAGCGCGCACAGTTGCAGGAAGCGTTCCAGGCGGGCGGAGCTGTGCTCCGGGCCCTGGCCTTCATAGCCGTGCGGCAGGAACAGCGACAGGCCGCTGATGCGTCCCCACTTGGCTTCGCCGGCCGCGATGAACTGGTCGATGACGACCTGCGCGCCGTTGGCGAAGTCGCCGAACTGCGCTTCCCAGATGCACAGCGTGTTCGGATCGGTGGTGGAGAAGCCGTACTCGAACGCCATCACCGCTTCCTCGCTCAGCAGCGAGTCGATGATGGTGGCCTGCTCCGGGGTTTCGACCAGTTGCCGCAGCGGCAGGAAATAGCTGTCGGTCTTCTGGTCGTGCAGGATCGCGTGGCGATGGAAGAAGGTGCCGCGGCCGGCATCCTGGCCCACCAGGCGCAGGCCGTTGCCCTCGGCCAGCAGGGTGGCGTAGGCGAGGTTCTCGGCGAAGCCCCAGTCGCCCGGCAGGTCGCCGGCGGCCATCCTGGCGCGGTCTTCGTAAATCTTGGCGACGCGCGGGTGCAGGTTCACGCCGGCCGGAATGGTGTTGATGATCTTGGCCAGCGAGTCCAGCGCCTTGCGCTTGACCCGGGTGTCGACCGGATCGCTGAGCTTGCCGGACACGTACCTGGACCAGTCGATCGCCAGCTCGTCGCCCTTCTGCTTGGCCAGTTCGGTGGTGTACTCGCCGGAATCCAGCTTGCCGCGGTACTGGTCGACCAGCGCCTTGCCGCCCTCGGCGGGAACCACGCCCGCGCTTTCCAGCTTGGCCGCATACAACTCGCGGGTGGTCGGATGCTTGCGGATGGTCTGGTACATCAGCGGCTGGGTCGCCGCGGGCTCGTCGGCCTCGTTGTGGCCGTGCCGGCGGTAGCAGACCAGGTCGATGACCACGTCCTTCTTGAACTGCTGGCGGAAGTCGTAGGCCAGGTTGGCGCAGAACACCACGGCTTCCGGGTCATCGCCGTTCACGTGCAGCACCGGCGCGCCGATCATCTTGGCGACGTCGGTGCAGTACAGGGTGGAGCGGGCGTCGTCGCGGGCGCTGGTGGTGAAGCCGATCTGGTTGTTGATGACGACGTGCAGCGTGCCGCCGACCGCGAAACCCCGCGCCTGCGACATCTGGAACAGTTCCATCACCACGCCCTGGCCGGCGAACGCGGCGTCGCCGTGCATGATGATCGGCAGCACGGCCTGGCGCGAGCTGTCGTTGCGGCGCTCCTGGCGCGAACGGACGCTGCCGGCCACGACCGGGTCGACGATTTCCAGATGCGAGGGATTGAAGGCCAGCGCCAGGTGGACCGGGCCGCCCGGGGTGGCGATGTCGGCCGAGAAGCCCATGTGGTACTTCACGTCGCCGGCGTGGGCCAGGCTGTTGTCGTGCTCGAACTTGCCCTCGAACTCGTCGAACAGCTTGCGCGGGCTCTTGCCGAGGGTGTTGACCAGCACGTTGAGGCGGCCGCGATGGGCCATGCCGACCACGATGTCCTTGACCTGCCCGGCGCCGGCGCGGTGGATCACCGTGTCCAGCAGCGGAATCAGCGAGTCGCCGCCTTCCAGCGAGAAGCGCTTCTGGCCGACGTACTTGGTGTGCAGATAGCGTTCCAGGCCCTCGGCCGCGGTCAGCCGTTCCAGGATGCGCTGCCTGGCCGCCGCATCCAGGCCGTAGTTGCCGCCGGCGGCTTCCAGCCGCTGGTACAGCCACTGGCGCTGCTCGACCTCGGGAATGTGCATGAATTCGGCGCCGATGGAGCCGGTGTATGTGGCCTTGAGGCGGGCCAGCAGGTCGCGCAGCTTCATGCGCGGCTGGCCGGCGACGTTGCCGGTGCTGAATTCGGCGTCCAGATCCTTGTCGGACAGGTCGTGGAAGGCCAGGCCCAGGTCCGGCGGATTCATCGGCGGGCTCAGGCCCAGCGGATCCAGGTTGGCGCCGAGATGGCCGCGCGAACGGTAGGCGGTGATCAGGCGACCGACATTGCGCTCGCGCTCGTCGCCACCGGACGGGGCCGCCACATGGCCGTTGTTCGCCGCCTGGCGCGAGGCCGCGGCAATCTGCTCGATGACCACCGAATGGGGGACGTCACCGGCCTCGCGGCCCTTGAACCCGTCGAAGTAGGCCTTCCATTTGGGACCCACGCTGTCGGGGTCGACCAGGTATTGCTCGTACAGGTCTTCGACGTAGGAGGCATTGCCTCCGTTGAGTTGCGAGGATTGCGCAAACTGCTTCAGGAGATTGTCCACGATGGCGATGAGGTGCGAACTGTCGGAATGATGCTGGAAGGACGGGGCCGGCGGATTCGATGTGGGCCCGCGCGGGCGGAAGGCAACCCCAAAATTATACCCGCAAGGCGGGAACGGGGCATAAAGGCATTGGACTAAAGACGCACTTTGGGCCGCGCAGCCACAATCCCGGCATTTATCGATGCGATTCCTGCGGAATCCGGCCGCCTGGACGGACTAGAGGCCCAGCGCGCGATACTCGGTGCAGGGCCGGGAGCGCTCCCAGACCTGCGCGAACTCCTCGCGCAGCTGGCGTGCGCGGCCGGCCGCGTCCGGATCCGCTTCGCCTTCAAAACGATGCCCCAGCGTGCGGAAGTAGTAGCCATCGGCATCGTTCACGGCATACGCGGACGGGTAATTGCGGTCCACCGGGTCGTGCACTTCGCGGAACCGGAACGTGCTGGGCAGGCGCTGGGCCAGCGGCAGCAGCGGGGCGAGCCGGCGCTGCGGCGCGCCTGCGTCCTGCAGCAGGAACCGGATCTCCACAGCCCCGGGGCGGATCGCAAGCCGGCGCAGGGCTTCCAGCACTTCTGGTGCGTCGAACAATCCGGGCTCCAGGTCCCGGCTGTAGATGTCCAGGCGCCGGCGGGTGCCGTTGGCCAGCGACATCAGCGTGGCGCGGGCACCGGCCTGGTCCTCGATGGCAGTGGCGCCGTCCAGCCGGCGGCGCATGGCCTGGTGTTCGATGCCGGCTTCGTGGAATCGCGGTCCATAGGGAACGAAGCCGTGGCGGGCGTAGAACGTTTCCGCGCTGATCTGGGCATTGAGGCTCAACTCGGGCCAATGCTGGCGGCGCGCCAGGTCCAGCAGCGCGGCCAGCAGGGCGTCGCCCACGCCGCGGCTCCGCCATTCCCGCAGGACCGCCATCCGGCCGATACGGCGTTCGGGGGTCAGCCGCCCGGTGCCGATGGGCCGGCCGGCCTCGTCGCGCGCGAGTACGTGCAGGCACAACGGATCCAGCGCATCCCGTTCCTCCTCCAGCGGGACGTGCTGCTCGCGCACGAACACGGTCTCGCGCACCCGCAGCAGGTCGTCCCGCTGGCGGGCGTATTCGACCGCTTCGACGCGGAAGCCCGGCGAAGTCAATCCTCGTCCTCCGCCATGCCCAACTGGTAATGGCCCTGCGCGACCAGCGCCATCACGGTATCGCGGCCGGCTTCCGACAATCCGGCATAGGCGGCCCCGTCGATGCTCTCGGCCGCGGCCAGCCAGCGCGCGTCGGCCACTGGCAATGCGTAGTCGGTGCCGGTGCAGAACAGGGTGGCGCCCTTGCGCGCGCGTCGCCAGGCCAGGCGCGAGAAGGGATGCCGGTACAGTTGCGCGCCGTGTTCCAGATCCCATTCGATCTCGATGCGCGAACGCGGCTCCGGCGGCGGCGCCACGTCGCCGCCGGCGCGGTAAGTGGTGATGAAGCGGCCGAACCAGTCGCCGAGGCGGTCCGGATCGTTCATCCGCAGCGCATTCAGCGCCTCCACCACGCGCGCCATCGCGGCGGCATCGATCTCGTTGGGGTCGCGCGGCGGCGCCAGATCCTCGTCGTGGTAGCGCAGGCCATCGTCGGCATCGGCGACCAGGGTATCCAGATAGTCGCTGATGAGTTCCGCCGAGGACGGCGCGCGCATGCCGACGGACATCGTCAGGCACGGATTGAGCGCCACGCCGTGATGCGGCACGCCCGGCGGCAGGTACAGCATGTCGCCCGGATCCAGCACCCACTCGTGGCTGGGCGTGAACTCGCGCAGCAGCTTCAGTTCCACGTCTTCGCGGAAACCAAGCGGCGGATTGTCGCCGGCATCGATCAGCCAGCGCCGCTGGCCCTGCGCCTGCAGCAGGAACACGTCGTACTGATCCACGTGCGCGCCCACCGAACCGCCGGTGGCGGCGAAGCTGATCATGATGTCGTCCAGCCGCCAGCGCGGCAGGAAGTCGAAACGCGCCAGCAGCGCGCGCACGTCCGGGTCCCACTTGTCCACGTCCTGCACCAGCAGGGTCCAATCGTGGTGCGGCATGCCGGGGAATTCTTCTTCCCGGAACGGGCCGGTGCGCAGGGTCCAGGCGTTGCGTTCGCGGTCGTGCACGACGATGCGCGACAGCGCGCCTTCCTCGCAGGCGAGCCCGGCCAGATCCTCCGGCTGGATCGGTGACTGGAAACGCGGGAACGCATTGCGGATCAACAGCGGCTTCTTCTGCCAGTACTCGCGCAGGAAACGCGCGGCGGGCATGCCGAGGAAATGTTTGGCGGTGGCGTGGACTTCGATCATCGGGGAAGGGTTGTCGGTGGCAAGGGGCGGCGGCTCGGGCCAGGGCATGTCCGGGGGAGGATCAGGTGGCGATCTCGTCGTAGCCGCGGCCAAGGAACTGCAACAGGCACCAGCCGTGCCCGAACGGGTCGGCCAGGCGCACGATGCGGCCCCAGTCGGCTTCGCGGATCGGCGTTTCGGTGCGCAGGCCGGCCTGGACGGCGAGGGCCAGCGCGGCATCCAGATCTTCCACCACCACGTCCAGGTGCACGGGTGTCCAGTGGCGTCCGTAATGGCGGGGCGAGCCCGCCGCGCCTTCGCTGCCGGCCGGGTTGCGGAGCAGGTAGATCGGGGCCTGCGCCCCCAGCAGTTCGACCACGTCGTCGCCGAGTCGGCGTCCGGTGGTCAAACCGAACGCCTGCCGGTAAAGGGTTTCGGCAGCTTCGAGATCCGGCACGTCGAGGTTGATCAGCAACTGCATGGGCGCGTTCCTGCGGGTCGGCGTGCGGATCCGGGCGGGTCAGATCTTCCGTGCCAGTGAGGCGGCCAGGCCGGTGTAACCGGCCGGGGTCAGGTCCAGCAGGCGCCGGCGGGCATCGGCCGGCAGATCCAGCGTTTCGATGAAGGCCCGCATGGAACCGGCGGTGATGCCCTGGCCGCGGGTCAGGGTCTTGAGCTGCTCGTAGGGATTGGGCAGGCCGTGGCGGCGCATCACCGTCTGCACGGCCTCGGCAAGCACTTCCCACGCCGCGTCGAGATCGGCGTCCAGCCGCTGCGGGTTCACTTCCAGCTTGCCCAGGCCCTTGGCCAGCGAATCCAGCGCGACCTGGCTGTGGCCGAAGGCGGTGCCCAGCGCACGCAGCACGGTGGAGTCGGTGAGATCGCGCTGCCAGCGGCTGATCGGCAGCTTGGCGCTGAAATGCTCGAACAGCGCGTTGGCCAGGCCGAAGTTGCCTTCGGCGTTCTCGAAATCGATCGGATTGACCTTGTGCGGCATGGTCGAGGAGCCGACTTCGCCTTCCTTGAGCTTCTGCTTGAAGTAGCCCAGCGAAATGTAGCCCCAGATGTCGCGCGCCAGATCAATCAGGATGATGTTGGCGCGGCGCGCGGCGTCGCCGATTTCGGCGACGTTGTCGTGCGGCTCGATCTGGGTGGTGTAGGGATTGAACACCAGGCCCAGGCTTTCGACGAAGCGCCGCGCGAAGGCGGGCCAATCCACGTCGGGATAGCTGGCGACGTGCGCGTTGTAGTTGCCGACCGCACCGTTGATCTTGCCGGTCAGCTCGACCGCCGCGATCTGGCCGCGCTGGCGCTCCAACCGCGCCACGACGTTGGCGATTTCCTTGCCGAGCGTGGTCGGCGAGGCGGTCTGGCCATGGGTGCGCGACAGCATCGGCTGGTCGGCCTGGGCATGCGCCAGC
>Ga0182741_1000155_pt1 | contig 108069 bp, 99 predicted proteins | sample eDN5th37CBELigOP_FD_128874 | JGI IMG/M metagenome (GOLD analysis project Ga0182741, IMG submission 128874) | Enriched Organic Plus compost microbial communities from Emeryville, California, USA - eDNA 5th pass 37_C BE-Lig OP (version 2) (version 2) ...
CTGGGGGCAGGGGACGCCTTCATGTCCGGCTTCCTGCGCGGCTGGCTCGGCGGCGAGAGCCTCGAGACGGCGGCGACCTGGGCCAATGCCTGCGGAGCCTTTGCCGTCTCGCGTCTGCTCTGCGCACCGGAATACCCGACCTTCACGGAGCTTTCCTGGTTCCTCGAGCACGGCAGCCCGTTCCGGGCGCTGCGCAAGGACGAGACGCTAAACCACCTCCACCACGTCACCACCCGCCGCCGCCCCATCCCCTCGCTGATGGCCTTCGCCATCGACCATCGCGTCCAGCTCGAACAGGTGGCCGCGAAGGCCGGTGCCAGCGAGGACAGGATCAGCGCCTTCAAGGTGCTGGCGGTCAAGGCGGCCGCCCGGGTGGCGAATGGCCGTCCCGGCTACGGTATGCTGATCGACGAGAAGCACGGCCGCTCGGCAATGGAGGAGTTCGCCAGGCACAGGTTCGACTGGCTCGGACGGCCGGTCGAACGGCCGGGCTCCCGGCCGCTGCGCTTCGAATTCGGCCCCGACATCGGCTCGCAGCTCGTCGAATGGCCGGTCGACCACTGCATCAAGTGCCTGTTCTTCCATCACCCCGACGATCCGGCCGAGCTGAAGCGTGACCAGCACGACCACATGCGCCAGCTCTACGACGCGGCGCGGCGGGTGGGGCGCGAGCTCCTGATCGAGATCATCGCCGGCAAGAACGGCACGCTCGACGACCACACCATCGCGCGGGCGTTGGACGAGGTCTACGCGCTCGGCATCAAGCCGGACTGGTGGAAGCTGGAGCCGCAGGCCTCGGCGGCCGCCTGGCGCGAGATCGGCGCCGTCATCGAGAAGCACGACCCTTGGTGCAGGGGCATCGTCCTGCTCGGGTTGGAAGCGCCGCAACACGAGCTGGAGCGCGCCTTCGCCGCCTGCGCCGAGGCACCGATGGTGCGGGGCTTCGCGGTGGGGCGCACGCTGTTCGCGGACGCGGCAGAAAAATGGTTCGCCGGTCAGATCGACGACGAAACCGCCATCTCCGACATGGCGGAGCGCTTCGAGCGGCTGACACAGGCATGGCTTGCCGTGCGCGCCCGCAAGGCGGCATAAGGTTCGCGGGAGGACTTCGAGATGAGCAAGACGATCCGCCTGACCATGGCGCAGGCGCTGACCCGTTTCCTGTCGCACCAGATGACGGAGATCGACGGCAGGAAGGTGCCGATCTTCGGAGGCGTCTGGGCAATCTTCGGTCATGGCAACGTCGCTGCCCTGGGCGAGGCCCTCTACCAGGTGCGCGACGTGCTACCCACCTACCGGGCCCACAACGAGCAGTCGATGGCGCATGCGGCGATCGGCTTCGCCAAGGCGAGCTTCCGTCGCCGCTTCATGGCCGCGACCTCCTCGATCGGTCCCGGGGCCACCAACATGGTGACGGCCGCGGCGCTCGCCCACGTCAACCGCCTGCCGCTGCTGCTTCTGCCCGGCGACGTCTTTGCCAACCGCGCGCCTGATCCGGTCCTGCAGCAGGTGGAAAGCTTCGGCGACGGCACGGCGAGCGCCAATGACGTGTTCCGGCCGGTCTCCCGCTATTTCGACCGCATCACCCGCCCTGAGCAGATCATCCCGGCGCTGCAGCGCGCCATGCAGGTGCTGACCGACCCGGCCGAGTGCGGGCCGGTGACGCTGTCGCTTTGCCAGGATGTCCAGGCCGAGGCCTTCGACTATCCGGAGGCGTTCTTTCGCGAGCGCGTCTGGGTGCCGCGCCGCCCGCAGCCGGATACGCGCGAGCTCGATGCCGCGGTGGCGGCCATCAAGGCAGCCAGCAAGCCGGTCATCATCGCCGGCGGCGGCGTGCTCTATTCGGAGGCGACGGCAGAGCTGAAGGCATTCGCGGAGAAGCACGGCGTTCCGGTGATGGAAACGCAGGCCGGCAAGTCGAGCCTGCTGCACGACCACCCGCTCAACATGGGCTCGGTCGGCGTCACCGGCTCGTCGGCATCCAATCTGCTTGCCGAGCAGGCCGACCTCGTGCTTGCGGTCGGCTCGCGGCTGCAGGACTTCACCACTGGCTCCTGGGCGCTGTTCAAGGCCGACGGCGTCAGGATCGTCGGGCTGAACGCTCAGCCCTTCGATGCCGGCAAGCACAGCGGGCTGCCGCTCGTGGCCGATGCGCGGGCCGGGATTGAGGCGCTGGACGCCAAGCTCGGCGGATGGAAGTCCCCCGACGCCTGGGTGGAGACCGCGAAGGCGGCGAAGGCCGAGTGGCTGAAGGCCGCGAATGCCGTCACCGACCCGACGAATGCTCTGCCCTCCGACGCCCAGGTCATCGGCGCCGTCCACCGCGCCCGCGGCTCGAAGGCCACGCTGGTCTGCGCATCGGGTGGGCTGCCGGGCGAACTGCACAAGCTCTGGCCGGCGGGCGAGCCCGGCAGCTATCATCTCGACTACGGTTACTCGACGATGGGCTACGAGATCGCCGGCGGCCTCGGCGTGAAGATCGCCAAGCCCGACCACGACGTGGTCGTGATGGTCGGCGACGGCAGCTACATGATGGCGAATTCCGAGATCGCCACCTCGGTGATGCTGGGCAAGAAGCTGACCATCGTCGTCCTCGACAATCGGGGCTTCGGTTGCATCAACCGGCTGCAGATGGCCACCGGCGGCGCGAACTTCAACAATCTGCTGAAGGACGCGGTGCACGAGGTCCTGCCGGAGATCGATTTCGCCGCCCATGCCGCGTCCATGGGAGCCGTCGCGCGCAAGGTGGCCTCGATCGCAGAGCTGGAGCGCGCTCTGAAGGAGGCGGAGGCCGACACCCGCACCAGCGTCATCGTCATCGACACCGACCCGCTGGTCTCGACGGATGCCGGCGGGCACTGGTGGGACGTGGCCGTGCCGGAAGTCTCCGCGCGACCGACCGTCAACGCCGCGCGCAAGGAATACGAGCAGAAACGCAAGATGCAGCATCTGGTGAATTGAGGCGATTGGCGGGAAACGGCCGCTCGCAATCCGCTCGGCCTTGCGTGGCCGGCCCCACTCCGGTTCGCGAAGCGGCGTCGGAGTGGGGGCGGCACTTCACCCATGCGATCTCCCGCCTGCCGGTCGGGAGAAGTTGCTGATAGGTAGATGAGCAGGGGGCAGACGCCTGCAACAAGACTGGAGCATGACGTTGAAAGCCAAACTCGGCATGTCGCCCATCGCGTGGTGGAACGACGATCTGGTCGAACTCAGTGACGACGTCTCGCTGGAGGAATGCCTGCGGCAGTCGCGCTCCGCCGGCTTCACAGGCATGGAGAAGGGACGCCGCTTCCCCGAGGATCCGGCCGTTCTGCTGCCGATCCTCAGGGCGGCCGACGTGACGCTGTGCGGCGGCTGGTTCTCCGGCACGCTCGTCGACGAGGACCTGTCGGCCAATAAGGACCGCATCCAGCCGATGATCGACCTGTTCAAGGCGGTGGATGCGCCCTGCATCGTCTATGGCGAGGTCGGCCGCTCGATCCAGGGTGATCGTTCGAAGCCGCTGGCCACCAAGCCGAAGCTTTCTGACGACGAGATGAAGGCCTACGCGAAAAAAGTAACCGCCTTCGGCGAGTGGTGCGCGGAGCAGGGCATGCCGCTCTCCTACCACCACCACATGGCGGCGGTCGTCGAGACGGAGCCCGAGCTCGACGCTTTCATGCGCCATTCCGGTGAGGGCATTCCGCTGCTGCTCGATGCCGGGCATCTGGCCTTTGCGGGCGGCGACGTGCTGCGCGCCATCGACAAGCACCACCGGCGCATCAACCACGTTCATTTGAAGGACATCCGCCGCTCCGTCGTTGACGCCCTCGACCGGACGCGGCAGTCCTTCCTCGACGCCGTGGCGCTCGGCGCCTTCACCGTACCAGGCGACGGATCGCTGGACTTCGGTGCGATCGTGCAGCGCTTTGCCGACTACGGCTACGAAGGCTGGTTCGTGGTCGAGGCCGAGCAGGACCCGACGAAGAACCCGCCGCTGCGCATGGCGCAGGTCGGCTACAAGGAACTGATGCGCGTCATGACGGCAGCCGGCTACACGGTCGAGACACAGGGGTTTCCAGCAAATGCGGGATGAGCGTGCCGCGGCCGCGGCAACCGGCGGCGAGGTTTCCAGTCTGATCGCGCGGGGGTGCGGGGCATGAAGGATCGTGACCATCCCTTCTTCCGGCCGCTCTACCGCCGCATCCTCGTCACGCTGTTCTGCGCAGCCTGGGCAGCCTGGGAAATCTACAATGGCGAGCAACTGTGGGCCTACATCACCATGGGCATCACGGCCTATTCCGCATGGGTGTTCCTGCTCACCTACGATCGCGACCGCGACAAGGCCGCGGCTGAGACCGCGACCGCGGCGGATGGTGCCGGCCCCGTTGCGGGCAAGGAGAAGGACTGATGTCGAGACTTCAGGTCAGACCCGCGAAAGGCAGGGGACTGGTGGCGGAGATCACGCCCGAGAGCGCCGGCTGGTCCTATGTCGGCTTTGCGCTGCACAGGCTGCCTACCGGCGAGACCGCTGCGGCGGACACCGGCGGAAACGAGGTCTGCCTGGTGCTCGTCACCGGCAAGGCAGAGGTCACTGCCGGCGGCAAGAGATTCGGAGTCATCGGCGAGCGCATGTCGCCCTTCGAAGGCAAGCCTTGGTCGGTCTACGTGCCGCCCGGCGCGTCGTGGACAGTCAGGGCCGAGACCGATGTTGAGTTGGCGGTCTGTTCCGCCCCGGGCCTCGGCGGCGGGTTGGCTGCGCGCCTGATTGCACCCGATCAGCTCGGGCAGGAGGTGCGCGGCAAGGGCACCAACACCCGCTACGTCACCAACATCCTGCCCGAGAGCGACCCGGCCGATTCGCTGCTGGTGGTCGAGGTCATCACCCCCGGCGGGCACACCTCAAGCTATCCGCCGCACAAGCACGACCGCGACGCGCTGCCGGCGGAATCCTATCTCGAGGAGACCTACTACCACCGCATCAATCCGCCGCAGGGCTTTGCCTTCCAGCGTGTCTACACGGACGCAGACGCCTCCGGGGCGCGCGAACTGGATGAGGTGATGGCCGTACAGGACGGCGATATCGTCTTGGTGCCGAAGGGCTACCACCCCTGCGCAGCCTGCCACGGCTACGATCTCTATTACCTTAACGTGATGGCCGGCCCGAAACGGACCTGGAAGTTCCACAACGCGCCGGAGCACGAGTGGCTGCTGAAGGCGTGATGCGAGCGAAGGCTGGCGGCTAAAAATCGCAGACGGCAATCCCTATCTGTCTGGGGAGTCACCGTGCGCCAATCTTGCCGGCCTTGCCGATGCCCCTATCGATCCGCGGTGCGAATCGAGATACCCCGCCGGCGAGGCGCATGACGCGCCTTCCGTTAACGTCAGGCCCCTTGCGTAATGAGAACAAACCGGATACAAAAAGAGCTCGAATGGGGATCGCGCCCTTCCGATTGACGATCACGGGGTAATGTATCATGGCTCAGAACACGCTGCGTCTGGTTGAGGACAGATCAATGGATAAATCAAAGGCCCTGGACGCCGCGCTGTCCCAGATCGAGCGCGCGTTCGGCAAGGGCTCGATCATGCGGCTCGGCCAGAACGAGAACGTGGTCGAAATCGCCACCATCTCGACGGGTTCGCTGGGCCTGGACATCGCGCTCGGCGTCGGCGGACTGCCGCGGGGCCGCATCATCGAAATCTACGGGCCGGAAAGCTCGGGCAAGACGACGCTTGCCCTGCACACCATCGCCGAGGCCCAGCGCAAGGGCGGCATCTGCGCCTTCGTCGATGCGGAGCATGCGCTTGACCCCGTCTATGCGCGCAAGCTGGGCGTCGATCTGGAGAACCTGCTGATCTCCCAGCCGGATACTGGCGAGCAGGCGCTGGAGATTTGCGACACCCTCGTTCGCTCCGGCGCGATCGATGTGCTGGTCGTCGACTCGGTCGCCGCGCTTACGCCGCGGGCGGAGATCGAGGGCGAGATGGGTGATGCGCTGCCCGGCGCCCAGGCCCGGCTGATGAGCCAGGCGCTGCGCAAGCTGACGGCGACGATCTCCCGTTCGAACACGATGGTCATCTTCATCAACCAGATCCGCATGAAGATCGGCGTCATGTTCGGCTCGCCCGAGACGACCACCGGCGGCAACGCGTTGAAGTTCTATGCCTCGGTGCGTCTCGACATCCGGCGCATCGGCTCGGTCAAGGATCGCGACGAGGTCGTGGGCAACCAGACCCGCGTGAAGGTCGTGAAGAACAAGCTGGCTCCGCCCTTCAAGCAGGTGGAGTTCGACATCATGTACGGGGAGGGCGTCTCCAAGACCGGCGAGCTCATCGACCTCGGCGTCAAGGCCGGTGTCATCGAGAAGTCCGGCGCCTGGTTCTCCTACAATTCGCAGCGTCTGGGGCAGGGTCGCGAGAACGCCAAGCTGTTCCTGCGCGACAACCCGGAGACGGCGCGCGAGATCGAGATGACGCTGCGGCAGAATGCCGGGCTGATTGCCGAGCGTCTGCTGGAGAACGTCTCTCCGGACGCCGACGACGTCGCCGAGATGTAGCGGCGACACGGCGATTGCCATTCGAAACGAGGCCGTCGGCGGTTTGCCGGCGGCCTTGTTCGTTTTGGGAGCGCCGCTTGCCTTCCGCGGTTGTGGACAGGAATTTTGGTGATCGCTAAAAGGCCGGTTCCAAGTTCCCGCATTGTCTGCGGACATCCAGTGAAGGCATTGTCATGAGTGGCGTCAACGAGATCCGGTCCACCTTTCTCGACTACTTCGCACGTCACGACCATCAGATCGTGGCATCCAGCCCGCTGGTGCCGCGCAACGACCCGACGCTGATGTTCACCAATGCGGGCATGGTGCAGTTCAAGAACGTCTTCACCGGACTTGAGCACAGCCCCTATTCGCGAGCCACGACGTCGCAGAAGTGCGTGCGCGCCGGCGGCAAGCACAACGACCTCGACAATGTCGGCTATACCGCGCGCCACCACACCTTCTTCGAGATGCTCGGCAACTTCTCGTTCGGCGACTACTTCAAGGACGTCGCCATCGAGCTGGCATGGAACCTGGTGACGAAGGAGTTCGGGATCGATCCGGGCCGACTCTGCGTCACCGTCTACCATACCGACGACGAGGCAGCGGGCTACTGGAAGAAGATCGCCGGCCTGCCCGACGACAGGATCATCCGCATCGCCACCAGCGACAATTTCTGGGCGATGGGGGATACCGGCCCCTGTGGGCCGTGCTCGGAGATCTTCTACGACCACGGCGAGGGGATTCCCGGAGGTCCGCCCGGAAGCGAGGACGAGGACGGCGACCGCTTCATCGAGATCTGGAACCTCGTCTTCATGCAGTTCGAGCAGGTGACGAAGGACGAGCGCGTGCCGTTGCCGCGCCCCTCCATCGATACCGGCATGGGGCTGGAGCGCATCGCGGCCGTGCTCCAGGGCGTGCATGACAACTACGACATCGACCTGTTCCGCGCGCTGATCCGCGCCTCGGAGGAAGCGACCGGCGTGCGCGCCGAAGGCAGCCACCGTGCCAGCCACCGCGTGATTGCCGACCATCTGCGCGCTTCCAGCTTCCTGATTGCCGATGGTGTGCTGCCCTCGAACGAGGGCAGGGGTTACGTGCTGCGGCGCATCATGCGCCGCGCCATGCGGCACGCCCAGCTCCTCGGCGTGACTGAGCCGCTGATGTGGCGCCTCGTGCCGGCGCTGGTGCGCGAGATGGGCCAGGCCTATCCGGAACTCGTGCGCGGGCAGGCGCTGATCACCGAGACGCTGAAGCTCGAGGAGACGCGGTTCCGCAAGACGCTGACGCGCGGCCTCGGCCTGCTGGCGGAAGCGACGGCGTCGCTCTCGGCCGGCGACCGCCTCGACGGCGAAACCGCCTTCAAGCTCTACGACACCTACGGCTTCCCGCTCGATCTCACCCAGGATGCGCTGCGCCAGCGCGACATTTCGGTGGATACCGACGGCTTCAACGCCGCGATGGAGCGGCAGAAGGCCGAGGCCCGCGCGAGCTGGGCCGGCTCCGGCGAGGCGGCCACGGAGGCGGTCTGGTTCACCGTCCGCGAGAAGGCGGGCGCGACCGAGTTCCTCGGCTACGAGACCGAGCAGTCCGAGGGCATCGTGCTTTCGCTCGTCAAGGACGGGGTCGTTGTCGAGGAGGCCCGCGAGGGCGACCAGGTCGCCATCGTCGTCAACCAGACACCCTTCTATGCGGAGTCTGGTGGCCAGATGGGCGACACCGGGAAGATTTCCGGCGAGGGCTTCCTCGTCGAGGTCACCGACACGCAGAAGAAGGCGAACGGCCTGTTCGTCCATTTCGGCACCGTCACCAAGGGCGTCCTGAAGACGAGTGCGGCGGCCGAGCTCAAGGTCGATCATGCGCGCCGCTCCAAGCTGCGCGCCAACCATTCCGCGACGCACCTTATCCACGAGGCGCTGCGCGAAGTTCTCGGCACGCATGTGGCGCAGAAGGGCTCGCTGGTCGCGCCCGAGCGCCTGCGCTTCGACATTTCCCACAACAAGCCGATCACGGCGGAGGAGCTGGAAGAGGTCGAGCGCCTGGCCAACGAGATCGTGGTCCAGAACAGCCCCGTGACTACCCGGCTGATGTCGGTGGACGACGCGATCGCCGAGGGCGCCATGGCGCTGTTCGGCGAGAAGTACGGCGACGAGGTCCGCGTGGTGTCGATGGGCACGCGGGTGGACGGCGACAAGGCGAACCGGCCCTATTCCATCGAACTGTGCGGCGGCACGCATGTCAACGCCACGGGCGACATCGGCTTGGTGCGCATCGTTTCCGACAGCGCGGTCGCGGCCGGCGTGCGGCGCATCGAGGCCCTGACGGGCGAGGCCGCCCGGTGCTACCTGGATGAACAGGAGCGGCGCCTGAAGGCTGCCGCCGCCGCGCTGAAGGTGTCGCCGGCCGACGTGCCCGCGCGCGTCGAGGCTCTCGTGGAAGAGCGGCGGAAGCTCGAGCGTGAACTTGCGGACGCGCGCCGGAAGCTCGCGCTCGGCGGCGGATCCACCTCCGCAGCGGGCAGCGGCGAAAGCGAGACGGTCGCCGGTGTCGGTTTCATCGGCCGTACGGTCACCGGCGTGTCGGCGCGCGACCTCAAGCCGCTCGCCGATGCAGGCAAGAAGTCGATCGGCTCGGGCGTCGTCGTCTTCGTCGGCTCCTCCGACGACGGCAAGGCGAGCGTCGTCGTCGGCGTTACCGACGACCTCACCAAGCGCTTCAACGCCGTGGACCTGGTCCGCACCGCCTCGGCGGCGCTCGGCGGCCAGGGCGGCGGCGGCCGTCCCGACATGGCGCAGGCCGGCGGGCCGGATGCGGCCAAGGCCAGCGAGGCGATCGCCGCGGTGAAGGCCGCGCTCGAGGCGGCGTAAGGCGGTCTCGTGATGCGACCCGAAACGGTGCCTTCTCGCCGAGGCGACCGGCGATTGGCTGCCGCCGCGCCGCTGTGGCGTTGCGGCGCACGAAAAATGCACGGCTGAGGCGCTCAAGGCCATTGCCTTGCGCCGCACAGTTGCGCAAAAGCCGTGCAATATGTGGAACTGGCCGGGAGCTAACCCCGGTCGCGGTTGGGGCAAGGATCATGTCAGCGCGCATCTACAGTCCGGCAAAGACGGCAATGCAGTCCGGCAAGGGCAAGACGGGCTACTGGATTCTCGAGTTCGATCCGGCTGCGCCGCGCAAGATCGACCCGCTGATGGGCTATACCACTTCTTCCGACATGCGCAGCCAGATCAGGCTTGCCTTCAACAGCCGGGAAGAGGCGGTGGCCTACGCGGAGAAGTACGGCATCGACTACCGGATACAGAATCCGAAGGAGCCGAAGCGTCGCCAGATTTCCTACGCGGAAAACTTCCGCTATGACCGCAAGATGCCGTGGACGCACTGACGTCCCCGGCATCGCCGCATCCGGTCCCGTAGCTCAGCCGGATAGAGCACCGGCCTTCTAAGCCGATGGTCGCAGGTTCGAATCCTGCCGGGATCGCCAGTCCTTCCAGTATCTTAGGCTTTATCCGCGGCATCCGCGCATCGCCTTCGTCGCGATTGGGTAACAAACTGGGTAACGAAAAGCCCGGCTGTTGCCAGCCGGGCCTTTAGTTACCGTTGGTAACTGTCAGTGCAGAGAGGGCCTCGCCTCCATTTCCTCACTGTCGGGAGGCTTCTCGGGCATGTCCCCTATCGCCTTGAACAGCTCCTTCATGTTCGCGTCGAGGATGCTGTTCGCCTCCCTGACCGCCCGCAGCTCGCCGATGAGGAAGCCGAAGGCGAAGGCGGCGAGCGCCGTGGTGCCGAGGTAGACCAGCGTCACGTCTGCGCACCTCTCGCAATCGTGGCGAAGTTCTCATCGATCATGCGGCCGATCTGCTGCAGATGGTCGCGGGCGATCCACGTCAGCGCGGACACCCGATCCATCTGGTGGTCGCGCTTGCCGTCACGAACGAACTCCATCTCCATGATCGTGTCGACGATGGTGTCCAGAAGCTCGTAGGCGTGCCAGACATCGGACTGAATGTCGTCCAGCCGAACAGGGTGTTGGGCCTTGGGGGCCGCGTCGCGCCGCAGGATGGCGAGCGCCTCTTTCCGGGCCTCCGGTGTCGCACCTTCCCATGCGTCGAGCGTGTCGGCGATCATTGCGCCGAAGTGCTGGCCGGCATTGTTCTGAATCGTGCTCATTCTTCGCCATCCTCCATGCCCCAGGTCTCAACTCCCACCAGCCGACACAGCCGGGCCCTGAAAGCCGCACCCATTTCAGAGTCGCCTGCGTCGGTGTCGACGTAGAGCATCAGCGCCAAGTCACGCGGGCTGAGCGGCTCGGCAGAGATGACGGCCTCCTTGAGGCGCACATACTCAGCGAGTTTGCGCTCGCACTCCTCCTCGCTCGCGTGGGAATAGTCGAACTTGCGGGCCTCATCCCACTCGTGGAAAAGCTGCTGGATCTCGGTCTGGCGGTCAGCGGCCAAATCTCCGCCGGCAGACGGTAATGCTGATTTCGGCATGGAAGTCCTCCGATTGGTGTGATATCAACAGTTTTTGTTGATAGCCCTCGACGCACGCAGCGTCAACATAAAATGTTGATATATGACACCAGCACAATGCCGAGCGGCCCGCGCGCTCGTGGACCTCACGCAACCGAAACTCGCGCAGCTATCGGGGCTGGGCCTGTCGACGGTGGTCGATTTCGAGAGGAATAGACGGCAAGTATCTGCCGAGGCGGTTGCCGCCATGCGCACCGCCCTGGAAGCGGCCGGCATTGAGTTCATACCGGAGAACGGTGGCGGGCCGGGTGTGAGGCTGAGAAAGAGCTAACACCAAGCGCCGCAAAGACGCCTATGAGGCGCTGCATCCGGAAACTAAGGCGCATGTTGCTGGCGCCCACGGAAGCAATAAGGTGCAAGGGAACGCAAGCGCAAACTTTGCGCCCGCGTTCACCGCCGACACCGCAGCTAAGACAGGTCGCTCCGAGCGCTCCATCCAACTCGATGCAGAGCGCGTGATGGCCGACTATCGTGAGTGAAGCCTACCGAGTTACTGTTGTTGTTCGATTGTAGCTTTGTACCAGAGCGAAAGGGGGTCGTTGCCGCTGGTCAAAGTATCAAGGATGTCGCCTTCGACCTTTTTCCACTCGGCTGGCACTGTCGAGGGGATGGGACCGCTACCTAAACGGGTCACAACCCACCTTTCGAAGTTCGATTGCCGGGTGACGGAATCCGCCAGCCGAGTTTCGATGCTCTGGAGGCGTTCATCCAATTTTCCTACCGAGTTCGTGAGGGTGGCCAGCCCGTTATTCGTTACGCGTAGTTCAGCGGTAAGGCTCGCGAGCTGAGCACGAAGTTCGGCGTCGGCAGTGGTGGAAGTTTGGTGCGTATCTGCATTCCGATCCTGCGTCTCCGTCAGAGCCGCACGTATATCCGTGATGTCGGATTTGACGCCGCCGAAGAGAAATTGCCCGATGAGGTATATACCTCCCAACAGACAGATGATCGCCATGAGCAATTGCTTAGCGGTCATGGCGATCACCGAGTCTCCATTTATCGTGCTCATCAGTCCTGCTCTGTCCGTTTCCCTCACGGTACCGATAGCACGGAGAGCCTTGCTTTACTTTTAATAGCATGAATTTGGCGTTAGTTCCGCAACATCTCAACCGGCCGGTCACGAATTCTCGACCACCATCACTGCCCCGCAGCTCTTCCCGCCGCCTGCCCCCCACCCAAGCCGAGAACAGCGTTAATCAGCGCGTTCTGCTCCGCTGACCGCTCCGCAAGCCTGCGCGCGCCTTCCAGCACGATCCGTGCGCGATCCGGGTCGGTTTCCATCAGCATCTCCCCCACGCGCGCCAGGACGCCCGGAGGCATGCCCCGAGCCTCGTTGACGAGCCTGCCAACGGCATCGATCACCGCCGCAATCGGGCGACCCTGGAACAGCTTCGCCAGGATGCTCGGATCGAACTTCGCCATTTCGGCGGCATCGGCCAGATTGTCGGCCGTCTTCGATCCGCCGAGAGCCGCGTTGCTCGTCTCGAACATGCGCTGTTCCCGCGCAATGCGGTCGCCGAGCCGTTCCGCACGGCCGGGAGCGGCGAAGGCCGGGAACTCCTGCCCGGTCTTCTCCGTCATGAGCGGACGCGCCTTGTTCGTTGTCGGTGCCACCGCTGCCGATTCGGTGCGGGCAATGAGCGGATCCGCATAGCCGGCACGGAATGCAGCCTGTTCCTCGGGCGTCATGCGGCTGAAGGTGTCGATGTTGTCGGCGGCCCTGGTCCTGCCAGACGCAGCAGCCTTGCCGGTGTCGATGGCCTCGATTGCCTTGCTCTGTCCCCGGAAGGCATCGCGTGCCGCTGCATAGGGCTCTGAGGCCGCAGAGAGGGCATCGTCGAGTTCCGCCTTCACCTGTCCCAGCAGACGGGCCTGGTTGTTCTTTCCGGCCCTAACGGCCGCGCCGATCATGTCGTCGATGTCCTGCTTTGCCCGCAGCACCGCGCTGAAGTCGGTGAGGGTCGATTTGCCATCCGTGAGCATGGACCGCACGCGGCGCAGGACGCCCTCGACGCTATCGTCGGCAATGTTGCTCCCAACGCTGGCCACGCGGTTCACGCCGGGCTGCAGTGTGTCGTCGATGACGGAGATAGCTCGGGACACGTCCACTGCCCCCGCAGCCTGCCTTGCGGCCGCATAAGCGGTATTGGCCGCCGCATCTCTGCCTGCGGTCAGGGAAGCGGCCCGCTGGGCGGCAGTGTCGGCTGCGTCGAAGCCTTCGGCCAGGAAACGCGACAGACGCTCTCCCTGGCCCGTCTGGCGGCCTACGAGAGCATCCACGATCTGCTGCCGTCCCTCATTGGGGTTGCGGACGACCGTAGAGAGCATCCGCTGCCCGGAATGACCCATCGCATCGGCGACCGTGTACATGCCTTGATCGTCAGCCCGTGCCGCCACGAGGGCATCAACGATCTCGTCAACGCCACGGCCTGACCGCTTCAGGCCCTCGGACACGGCCTGCGTGGCGTAGCGCTCGGGACGGAATCGAGACGTCAGCATTGCCGATATAGGGCTCAGCGCGGCTCGCGCGCCGCTGACGACGTAGGGAGCAGCACCACCCACGACACCACCGCCCAACGCGCCGACGGCAGCACCGACGCCACGGCTCGCCAGATCCGTGCCGCTACCCGCACCGGTGAGTGCGCCGGCCAGTGCACCATCAAGAGCGGAACCGAGAGCAACGCGCCCGAGCGGCGCGCCTCGCGCGGCAGCATTCACGCCGAACGACAGGCCGCTCCTGGCCAGCGCCGCCCCGGACGACAGACCGCCGGCAACCATGCCGCTCACATAGGAGCCGGGGTTGTCCTGATAGGCCGACTCCTGCATGCGGCGGGCGCCCTCAAGGGCTTCGTTATAGGAGCGCGACTGCCCGCCGGGAAGGATGTGGTCGAGAAGGTAGCCGACGCCGGCTCCCAACTCATCGGCAAAGCCCATCGTGCCAATGTCGGCCAGGCCCTGGATGGCAGAGCCCAGCACGCTGTTCTTCCTGACAAGCCCCGTCTCTGGGTCGTAGTTGTCGACGCCCACCGGCTTGAACTCGGGCACGTCATGAGCCCCGCCCTTGAAGGAGCGGACCTGATCGATCGTCACGCCCTCCTCGGCAATGTAGCGGTCGATGTCATCTTCCGGCGCACCCAGTTCGACCATGCGCCGGACGTTCTTCTTGATGCGGGCGAGGTCTGCCATCAGTCCAGTCCGTACTTGTCGCGCATGGAGGATCCGCCGTCGCCTGCGCTTGCGCCGGCAGCCTTGCGCGCTCTTTCGAGGCCGGTCTGAATGATCGACCGCAACTCAAGCGCTGCCTTCTTGAACTCCTCCTCGCTGAGGCCGCGCTTCAGCCGGGAAATCGCCTGCGTGGCCTTCTGGCCCTCGATCTCGGTGATCTGCCCCGCGCCCTTGAGGCTTTCGAACGCCTGGAGGAAGGCTTGCCCGTTGATCTGGTCGAGCAGCGACATGAAGTCGGCTGTTTCGGTGCCGGCCGGGATCATGAAGTCGGGAATGTTGCCCTGCCAGCCGACAGCGCTGGAAAAGCCCGGATGGCTAAGCAGGCTGTCGATGGTCGAGAGCATGAGCTTGGCCTGCTGCTCGACCTTCGGCAGGTCCGAACGCTTCTCGGCTGCAGCCTTCGCGTCCTCGGTGCCGGATGCCGTGTCGTAGGCCGCCCGGTAGTTCTCTTTCGGGATCTGGCCCACAGGCTGCCGGGTGATCGGGTCGAGTAGGACGAAATGGGTTCCCGCGTCGATCTTGATCGGTTCCTTCGACAGCGTGACGCCTTCCGGCAACTGCGTGCGTATGGCTCGCCCGTCCTTGCCGATCTGGATCAGCACCGGATTGCCGTTCTCGTCGACGCCATACTGCGGCGTGAGGCCAAGCTCGACGGGACCGCCACCAGCCATCTCCTGCTGCATCTTGGCGAGCTGCGCGCGCCGGTATTCCATGTCGAGCTGATAGGCCGGGTCGCGCTGGCGCATCTGCTGCTGGAACAGCGCCTCAGCCAGCTTCCTGACGTCCGGCGAGAGATACGGGTCGAACATCGTCTCGCCCAGCAGTTGCCCCACGTCGGGCGCTACAGGCGGCACGTCGACATTGCCGGACATCGGATTGCGCTCGGGCATGGCCTGCGCGACGTGGACGGGCGCAGGAGCCGGCTCGGGCGGGGTCACATCGACGCCCTGGATTGGGGTCGGATTGGCGAGGTCGAATGGCTGCTCGCCGGGCGCGTAGCCGAAGCGCTCGGGGATCGGCATGTTCGGCGGCGGGTCGCCAATCTGGATGCCTGCCGTCCGGACCGGAGCAGGTTGCGGGATCGGCGGATTGGCCGGGAGAGCCGGGCCAGAAAGGCCCATTGCGGGCGCGGCGGCAGCACCGCCCATGCCGATGCTGGGGTCCAGCGAGGCGACATGCACGGGAGGAGCGGCAGCGGGCGCTGCGGCCACACCTAGCGGACGGGCGCGCTCCAGACCGGTGCGACGGCCAACGCCGACCTTTGCCGCGCCATACCACGGCCCCCAGCCGCCGCGTGCGGCTTCGTCGAGAGCAAAGTCGATCTGCGAATAGGCAGTCGAAGGATCGGCCGGCGACTTGCCGTAGATCTTCTGGAACTTGTCGCCCAGCCCACCGCCAACGAGCAACTGGAAAGGGCCATACGAGGTCTCGCGTCGGCCATTCTTGCGGACGTTGCTCTGCCAGACACCCGGAGCGAGGCCCTCCGAACGCGCCACCCGTACCGCCACGTCGGGGTCGATGCCGCGCTTTACAGCTGCATCTCGGATGTATGCCTCCATGCGTGCGACATCGGGCGAACTTCCGGTTGGCACGGTCGGTGGAGTGGTCGGCGGGGGTGCATAACCGCCCCCAGCGCCGCCAGGCGCACCCGGTGCAGCCGGGAATGTGTCATTGGCCCCACCGCCGAACAGTGCCGCCATGAGCTTGCTGCCGGCCGCTTGCGAACGCTCGGCGCTTGCGGCATCCGCCTTGTCCAGCCGGTGGCGGCGGAACGCGCCTGCAGCCGCATTCGCAACGCGCGCCGCGCCCTGCAGTGGATGCTGGACAGGCGAGAAGTCGAGGCCCTGAGCCAGCAGCGCATCCTCGATGGCTCGCCGGGATGCGATCTGCTCCGGGGTCAGCCTGGAACCGCCTGGTCCCCAAATGAATGCCGGGATGATTTCTGAGAGGGCCACGGTCGCGCTCCTTTCAGTGCACCGATGCCGCCAACGGCAGGACGTTCGCGCAGACCGCCGACTGCGGCAGCGCCATCAGTTCGCGGATCCTCTCCACGTCGATGTAGGCGGGATCGGGAACCGGTTTGGCCAGGCCGAACATGCCGCCTTGATCCGCTCCTGCGGTAACAGGATGGCCCATCAGGGCACTGGCAACCTGCAGGACCGCAACACGATGCTTAAGCTCGGCAATCTCGGCCGTGGCGGCAGCAATCTCGTCTTCGAAGGCTTTGTGGGTCATTGGCTCACCCCACCCGCGACATGGCGCGACGGACAGCCTCGCTCACCGTGGGCGAATGGTTCCGCTTGCTGCTCGACGAGGATGATGGCGTGCCGGAACTCGGCGCACCGCTGATCTGCTTCTGGCCGGCGGGGTTTACGGGCCGGCCGTACGCATCCCGCGCACTCTGAGGCTTAGCCGGCCCAGCCAGCTTCACCGCCCGGTCATATGCGGTTGCCAGGTCGTAACCGGCCCGGAGTTCCGCCGCGATCTCGTTGGCGAGTTCATCGACACGCGGATGAGACTTGGCGAACTCCGAAACCTCGCGGTTGATATGGGCGCGCGTAACCCCCTCGATCACCTGGCTATGCTGCTGCTGCATCTGCCAAAGCTGCTGCTGCAAAGCCTCGACCTGCGACTGTTGCTGATAGGCGTGGAACTGCTCGGGACGCATCGACGCGATCTGCGTGGCCAGCGAGTGCATGTTGATGCCGAAGTGCTGGCAGACGCGGTTGAAGCCGTCGATTGGATCGCGAGCGAATGCCTGCTCGATCTGCACCACCTTCGCCAGCGACTGCTGAAGGCTGCCGCCGTTGTGCCGGGCAATCTCGTCGTACTGACGCACCGACTCCCAGGAGTGATGGCTCGCGCGATACCGCTCAAGGCCGCTCTCAAGCTCCCGCACGGCCCTGTGAACCTCACCCTGCACGCTCTCAGGCACACCATGCCACGCAGCCTTGGCATCCTCGCTGAAGCGAGGCGGGGGAACAGCATGGGGCTTGCCGGCGACCTCCTTCGCCTCGTTCGCAGCCGCCAGCTTGGCCTGCGCGGACTTGATTGCTTCGCTGGTCGTCGGGGTCTTGCCGCTGCGGTCCTTCTCGTCGGCCTTCTGCTCGGCCCCTTCCAGCCGCTGCCTGCCGCGTTCCGCTGCCTCCCGCGCCGACTCATCGATCGACTTCGCCTTCTGGACGGCCAGCGCTTTCTTGACGGCATCCTTTGCCGAAGGACGCTTCTCGGGAGGCGGCGGATCGAGCTGGTACTCAAGCGGACGGGGAAGCTCGACGACGCCCTCGTTGGACGGAACTTCTGCAGGACTCGGTTCGGGAAGGTCGCTCATCGCTGCCTCGCTCTAGAGTTTGATCCGATCTGACCAGCGCCGGGATCCAGCCACCGGAAAGAAATCGCGCACGTAGCCAAAGCAGCCCGGAGGGAGCTTTTCCTGTTCCTCGCTGACGTGTCGGTAGACTGCTTTCGTCTGCCGGGCCGCGAGCGACACGGCGCCCGCCACGGCATTCGCAACGTCATCGTGCCCCCCGCGCGGATGGTCGACCGTATCGCGTGCACCGCGCACCGCACGCCGCTCCAGGGCCGCAAGCTGGCTCACCATCTTCGGGTGATCGAGCAACGCCACGGCTCGCGAATTGATGATCGGCAGAACGTCGAGATAGAGGTCGCTCTTGGAGGATGGCGGCCGCGCCTGCCCGTATTCGACCGGGCCGTGGAGCGTGCCGACCGGAACGTAGAAGCAGCCAGCCTTGCGAAAGGCATCCTGTACCCACGCAGCGCCGTAGCGGTCGCCCGTCACATACGACAGGCCATAGCTTCGAAGGACGTTGACGAACTCCACCACGACCGCGTCAGGCATGAAGGGAGGCGGAACCTCGCGGATGCAGTCGAGCACGACATGCTTCCCCTCCGCATGCGCAATCGCCAGCGTGAAGCTGTCATTGCTGCCCCCCGATGGGTCGGTAAAGCCGAAGTAGGTGAACTGCCGCTGAGGCGGCCGCTCGTAGACACCGGGCTCGATGCACGCCTCGATGGCTTCGCGGGTCAGGAACGGCGCAAGGTCGGTGCGGAACTCCGCCCCATATTCGGCCTCGGCCCATTCAGGGTCACTCAGGTACGCGTCACGGATGACATCGCTGTCCCGCCCAACCTTCGGGTTCATCACCCAGGTCGGAGCCTTCACCACCAGAACGTTGCCCGGCTTGCCGTAGTGCTCCTGATACTTCCGATAGAGCAGCCCCGACTTCATGTGCGGCGAGGAGATGCCGATCAGCATCGCCCCCGGCATCATCGTGGCCATCGACGGCTTCACAGCCCGATAGATCGCCTCGTCGGGGTTCTTCGAGTCCTCGCCCAGCCAGTGAGCCACCTCGTCGAAGATCGTGCAGATGACCGTGCGACCGCGAACCCGGCGCTGGTCGTTGGTCGTCACCTCAATCGCGATACCGTTCCTCAGGTCGATGCTGTCGGTCGTGACCTTCCTCACGAGCTTCTGAAGCATCGGCTTCTCGAAGTAGGCTCCGAGGTAGCCCATCGCGACCTTGGCCTGGTCCCGGTCGACGGCCAGCAACTGCACCACGCCACGCTCACCGCGTTTCAGGCGCTTGAGGAACCCGAATGCCTCGGCACCGATGGTTGCCAGATAGGCGGCAATGGCGGTCGCCTTGTTGTCCTTGCCGCCACGCCGGCCGATGACAGCCCAGAACTCCGTCACCTGCTCCGTCGGGGCTTCGGTCCTTCCGGTCAGTTCCGTGAAGATCGCCATCTCGGCGTCGTCGAGCGGTTCGCCGAACAGGGCCTTGTCGATGACACGCCAGGTCGCCCAGCTATCGTCACCGAACCAGTCGCCCAGCAGGTTCGGGTCGGTGCAGAACTCGGCAAAGGAGATGGCGGGACGCTGCATCACGCCGCCTCCCGCTGGACCACAGGTGCAGGATAGCCGTGCTGCCGATAGTTGAGGCGGCGGTATCTCTCACCCATCGGCCCGGCCCAGTCCCACGGGTCGTTGAAGCTGTTGCGGATGAGCCACCGGCAGGCATGTTCAGCCGCGTCGGAGGGCAAGCCCGCATCGACAATGGCGGTGATGTAGGCGCGCCAGATACGACGATCATCCTCAGTGACCTCGGTCTTGTCCGGCCGGCTCCCTGACGGCAGCCCCGTCAGAAGCAGCGGCTCGATGATGCGCAGGATGGACTCGACGATCTCGGAGGTCATCAGGCAGCCCCCCGCTGGCGAACGTAGGCGTCTAGGTCGAGAACGTCCTTCGTCTTCCGTTCCAGGCCAATGTCAGCCAGAAGCCGACGCAGGGCATTGGAAGCGGTGGTGTAGGTGGCAATGTCGAGTTGGCCGCTCTTCGCATACGCAGCCTCGGCGTCCTCCAGCCACACCTGGAGGGACACCGCGCGCTGGATGATGGCTGACTGTGCCGTGGTGAGGTCGCCGCCCAGGTCGGATGTGTAGGACGCGACGAGTTCCTTGAAACGCCGAAAGGCAGCGGTACGGGCGTCGATGTCGCCGAGAGTGCGCAGGCGAACCTTGCCGGCACGAGTGCGCGCCGCATTGTTCTCGCTGCTCGACCGTATCGCTGTTGCTTCTGCCGACATTCCGTCAAAGCCTCGAAAACCGAGTCGTTTGTTACCCGTGCGTTACCCAGCACGCGCCTTCGCTAACCAGTATACGCCGCAACGCCTTGCAAAACAAGGCATTCGCGCAGACGAGCAGCCGTGTGTATATCAGATGCTCGCAGAGATGGCGCGCACGAGAGGCGAGCGGCGATGCCGAGCAGAAAAAGTCGCCGAAAGTGCCGTCGAAATGCCACACCCATCGCGCTGTGAAGCCGCTGCAGCTCCATCGCCGAAGGAAGGCTTGGCCGCTGTTGTGCCCTTCCTTTCAAGGCGTGCGCCCCGCCCAAAAGGGGCGCAACGCCCTATGGGGGGTATGGGGGGAGTGTGTGACACCCGTCTGACAGGCGTCTGACACCCGTCTGACAAGGCGTCTGGCGTGGCGTCTGACGGGCGTCTGACAGGCGTCTGACACTTGAAGCGGGCGTCTGACGGGGGGTCTGACACCCCTTACGGGCCTCTGCAGCCGCATGTTATTGCTCCACTTCGACGATGCGGGTGATGCGGCGGGAGGCCCGGCCGAACTCCTCGACGCGGATGCGCCGGGCATCGAACAGGCGGTTCATCGCATCGCAGAAGCTCTTCTTGCTGACACCCTCGGCCCGCGGATCCTTGGCGAATACCGAGGGGGCGTAGTTGGCCGAAGGCGATGCGCTGACATGCCGTCCTTCGTCGTCGTAGGCCCGCAGGAGGTCGAGGAAGACGCGATCGGCCTTGGCCTGCGATGCCATCATGGCAAAGCTGTCCTTGCCATTGTCGGGGACGAATGCACCGGCACGCCAGCGAAGCCGGATCCCTTCGCCCAGGGGGCCATAGTTCGCCTTCTTGGTCCGCAGCACGCGAAGATCGGGGTCGACCTCGTCGCCGCCATCGCCTTTGACGACCTCGAAGTACAGCCGCGAACGGACGCTGTTGTTCCACGCGGTGGAACCTGACAGCCCCGAGCCGCTGGCCATGCCTGCCACCGAGGGATGGGAGAGGAGGAGAACGGTTGCCTGATGGCGAACACACAGGCCGCGGAGAATGCCGATGAACTGGCGGGCCTGGCTGCGGATGTTCTCGTCGCCGCCGAAGACGTCGGCCAGCGTGTCGAGAATGAGCAGCGAGCCGGGGTTCTCCTGAAGCTTGGCTTCAAGTTGCGCGAGCCGTGCCGTGGTCTTCAGCTTGCCGCCCCTGCCGGCGGGTATTGCAAGGAGCGCGTCACCGCTCTCGATTGGAATGATTTCGACATTGGGGAGGTCAGCGAGGCCGACCTGCGCCCAATGCGCGACATCGACCGAGCGGATGTGCGTTTCCGTCCTGCCGTCCTCGGCGGTGTAGAAGATCGTGTGGCCGGCTTCCACGCGCTTTCCGGCCCAATACCCGCCCAGGTTGCGAGCGACGGCCAACTGGAGGGACAGGAGGGATTTACCGATGCCGCCGTCGCCGCCGAGTAGCGTCACGGTCCCTTCCGGGATGAGGTCGGGCACGATCCACCTGCGTTCCGGCACTGGCAGGCCCGCAAGGTCCGACAGCCTGAAGCTGAGAAGGGGACCAGGCTGATCGTCGTCGTCCTGTTCAAGGCGGTCGTCGACAGGCTCCAGCGGATCGGAAAGGGCGCATTCCTGCATCCACTGGTCGAGGGGTACACGGCGCGCTTCTTCGTTATGCATAGCTGCGCTCCTTCTGTGCCACGAGCGCGTCGTTGAAGTCGTCGAACTCGGAGGAGGGGGAGAGGATTTCGACCTGGCGCTTGCCGCGCCTCCAGCGGGTGCCGGTCATGTTGCAGGCGTTCACGCCGGCCTTGTTGTTCTCGCCGAGCAGGATGAGCTTGTGGATGCCGTCGATGATGGGAAAGTGGCTTACCGCACCGGCCGAGCCGCAAGCCCAGGCGCAGGACAGCCCGAACATCTCGATTGCGGCCAGTGCGGTTTCCACGCCCTCGGCGATTGCCAGTACGCCGTCGTGAGGCGAGCCGAGTCGCACGGCTGTCCGATGCATGACGCCGAGCATGCGCCGGTCCAGCTTTGTGCCGTCAGGTCTTAGTGCGATCCGATGGATGGCGAGCGGCGTTCCGTCATCGACGCTATCGAACCGGGCGATGAGGGCAGGAACCGCCATGTTTCGTCCGGTGTTCTCGTCTCGCCACGGGCAGGCTGGATGAAAGCGCAGCACCGAGCCATCGAACCGGTCGACTATCCCGATGCCGCGGACGCGAAGCAGGTACGTTTCCGCCAGCGTGCCGCGGATGCTTCCCGCTTCATTCCAGATGCGGTTGGCTGCGTCGATGCGGCGTTGCTGATCGTCGGTCCAGACGAGTCGAAGGTCCGTGTCGTTACCGACCTCGGCCGCATCGTGAGCGCGGACTGCGGACGGGTGAACGCGTCGATCCTGTTCGTCTCCTGGTTCCCAGTCTCGTGGAGCATGCGCATAGCCCGAGGCGGGACACCGCGCACACTTGTAGGTGATGAAGCCCGGATCGTTGCGCCAGACACGAAGGACGCGCCGACGCCGATTGACAAGCGACCTGCGGCCGGGGCCGCATTCAGGGCAGGGGACATCGAAGGTTCCCCGCCGACCCTGCGTGAGCTGGTCGAGGATTTCGAAGGAAATGGCGCCCATCAGCCACCCTCCCGTTTCCTGCCGCCCGAAGGACGCACGGTGCGCGCCGAGATGACGGTATCGGCGATCAGCTCCAGGTTCTCGCGGGTCTGGCCGGTCGTCTGGTCCGTCCACTTCGACAACTGCACGCGACCCGAAGCGGAAATCATCTCGCCCTTGACGTGACGCGCCAATGCGTCGGCTACCTTGGCGAAGCCGATGACGCGTACCCAAAGCGTTTCATTGTCGAGCGTGACGGCCACAGGCGCAGTCGTCATCGCCGTGCCCGACTTCGTGTTGATGTTCGTGGGATCCCGGCCGAGCCGACCGTGAAGTGAAGCCTGCATCATGCGAGCCTCCCTCCGAGGTTGGCCAGCTCGACGACGCACCTCGCGAGGGAGGTACTAATATTAAATCGCCGCGCTACGATGGCCGCTGCAATGTCTGTTGCGGTGGGGAGGCTGTTGCTGTAGGTTCCATTTGCTCTAATCGTCTCTACAGCGCCGGTCCTCGTGGCCGGCCTTTTCTTGTCGGGGAACATCCTATGCGGCCTCCCCGGTCTTTGCCGCCTGTGCCCGTTCCCAGGCTTCCAGTTCGGCCAATTTCCAGTATCTGAGCCGCCCCAAGTAGACGGGCGAGGGGAAGCCGGAATTGTCTTTCAGCCGACGCTCGATCCACATGTGGGACCGACCGCCATAGCGCTCGCGAACTTGGTTTGCGGTGATGTACTCTTTTGAGTTCAAGGGCGTTACTCCTTCTGTCAGAGCAACGCCTTTCGTTATTTGGCGTTACTCTCGGTAACGCCCTTCAATCTAACCACATCCTCGGTCATGTCAGCAAAATTGGGACTGGGCGAATGGTCGTGTGTCAAGTGAAACCCCTACCGGGAACGGGGCTGACTTTCCTCTGGAAGGATCCAAAAGGCCCGGCCTCCGTCTGGAAAGCGCCAGTTTCTCACATGGTCAAAGTATTCTTGGGGGTCGGTGTAGAGCTTCCCGTCCAGCCCTTCGACGGGCCCGCGCCAGGAGCGCGAAATCTCCCCCCTTAGCAGTTCAAGCCGCGTTTCCCATTCCTCCGGCTTCGGGCTGCTTTTTCTCCTACGCGCACGGTCCTCAGCGGCTTCTGCTTCTAGGCGCTTTACGATGAGTGACGCCTGCCGGCGGAGATCCGCTTTCATCGCCGCGTTCGTGGTCATGGTCTTCAACCATTGCCGTCCGCTGACGTAGTGAGGGGATTTCTGCCACAGACTTACCGCGGAGCGCGTCACGCCAACGGCGCGCGCAATCTCACTCTGATTGGCCTCTGGATGCTTTGCCTCGTAGCGTAGCGCTGCCCATTGCCTCCCCGTCAACACCGGACGCCGACCGTCAGTGGGTGCCCGCTTTCGCGGCCGGCCGTTAGGGCGTCCAGTTGGCTTGTAGGGCATCACGCAAGCTCCCGAAGCGGAACGACGTTGCTGGCGGCGGGCCTGCCTTCGACTAGACTCGTGACGAACCCCGCCCATGCCTCCAACGCCGCGCGCTTCTCCTCGTGGAAGTCGTGGACCTGGTACACGGAGACGATGCCGCCGAAGCTGCCTGACGTGTGGTTCAGGACGCGCTCGGTGACTTCCAGCCGTACACCAAGGCGTTGCATGCCCGCGGCAGCCGTGCGGCGCAGGTCATGGAGCGTCCAGGGCGGAATGTTGACGGATTCACCCGCCTCCTTGTCCGCGATCTCCTGCATTAGCCGGTCGGTGCGCTCCTTCATACGGGAGAAGCCGCTAACCGGTGCGATTCCGTTGGTCGTGAAGACGAATTTGGCATTCTTGATCCGGGGCAGTGACTCTAGGATCGCTACGGCGGCATCAGAGAGGGGAACCGAATGCGGCTGACCGTTCTTCGCTCTTTCGGCCGGAATGACCCACAAGCGGTTCTCTACGTCGACCTCCCGCCATGTCATGCCGGCGACCTCGGTGCGACGCTGGCCTGTCAGGATGAGGAACTGGATAAAGGGACCAAAGGGGCCGCGATGCTTCTGCCCGTGTCCACCCTTGCCCTCGTCGTCCTCCTGCCGGTCGTATTGCTCGGCGGCGAGCCATAGCCAGCGCAATTCATCGTCGCTGGATCCCGGTACCTCGGCGCGCCGAATCAGAACGCGATTGCGGCTGGGATTTTCCTCAGATGGCGGCTGCAGGCCGATCATAGGCGAGGCGGGCAGGATGTCCTTGCCGACACACCAGTTGAAGAACTTCCGCAGTTCGGAAAAGGCACGGTTGGCGCCGATGGGGGCCGTTTCGGCGAGACCTTCCACATGGTCGCGAACATCGCGGCGAGTGATGTCCTGCACGCGCTTGCCGGCCCATATGTCGGCTGGCCTGCCCTTGATGACCTCCCAGGCATCGCCATTGTTGCGCAAGCCGAGAAGACGGGCCTTTTCCGGGTAGTTCCGGCGCTTGGACGCGTACTCCCTCAGGTAGCGCTCGACGATGGTCAGGAAGAGGTCGCGCTTGGCCTCGTCCTCGTCCCGCGCCTGTCGCTTGGCAACCTGCTTCTCGGCCGCGGGGTCAACGCCAGTGCGGACGCACTCCAGCACATCGGCAGCTTCGCGCCGGATGCGCCTCAATTCCTCTCCCGCTTTGGCAACATCGTCGCCTGCCAGATAGTTGCCGAGGACCAGCTTCTTGGGCTTGCCGTTGAACCGGTACCGTACCGCCCAGGATTTCCGGCCTGTCGGCTGGATGACGAGGTAGAGGCCGACCACAACCCCATCAGGAAATTCGAGCCGCTTGTTCGGGTCCGGCTTGAGCTTTGTGAGCGCCGCGCCCGTCAATGCCTTGGACATCGCGTCACCTCCGGGTAACGGTGGGGTAACAGAACTAGCCTGTTATGCCACGTTACCCTGCGTTAGTGCAATAGCGTAACGCAGCGACTTTTGCTTTGAAACACGGGCATTTGAGCGTCGTGTGATGATATGCGCCGTTACCCGTCGTGATGCAGAAGCGCATGACTTCTAAGCCGATGGTCGCAGGTTCGAATCCTGCCGGGATCGCCATCTCTCCAATGGCTTAGCACCGAGGCAAACCTTGGCCTGACAGGGCACATGTTGGAACCAGTTCCAATTCTTGCCCATCATTCGTTCACGTCGCGGATCCGCCGACGCCCCATTTTCCGGGCTGCGTCCGCCTGCCGCCAACTGGCTGGTAGGTCTTGTGGCAATGTCGATCGAGTTCGCCAGCTTCGCCGCCGTCACGCTCGGGGTGGCCTCTCCAGCCTGCAATTCGATTGCCCCAGACCGCCGCATGTCGGCAAGGTTGCGCTCGTCTCCGGCGAACACCTTCTCCCCGCCAGCGGCAAAATCGTCTGGCAGGGTGAAGCGGCCGTACGGCGCGCCGGACAGTGTGGGAGGGATGGCGCCCACACGGCGCTGGTCCAGATAGGTGTGCATGAGCGCCGGGGAATGCTGCGCGGTCGTCGCCGGCCGGGCTCTAAGTCACCGCCGGGAACTCAAGATCGCCCTTACGCGCGATTGCTCCCACAAAACTTGGCAATGAACATTCAGCGTTGAGACTCGCTCGAACCCCGGATGCCAAGAGGGTTGGAGGCACTGTCGCATGGATTGTATGCCCGCTCCGGCAAGTTTGTGCTCGACCGACATCGGACGTGGTCGACCTGATCTAGCCAAGGACGCGAGCTTGACGCAGCCAGACCACCACACCCAAGGCGCGAAAGCGCAGAAGGTCGCAGCGACCTATTGGAGGAAATCTCCCAGCAAGCGGTTGTAGGCGGATGGCTTTTCCATGTTACCGATGTGAGCGGCGCCCGATATGACCTCGAATCGTGAGCCTGGCGTAGCATCGGCCATCTCGCGCATCGCAGCGACGGGAGCGCCCCCATCAAGCTCCCCGGCGATATACAGGACGGGCTTGGCGATGTTGCCCAGGCGCCGCAGGTAGTCGAGCTGCTTCAACGCGGCCGTGCAAGATATGTAGCCACCAGCGGAGGTCCCGAGAATCATTCGGCGGGCCTTGTCGATGACCTGAGGCCGGTTTTCGTGGGTTTCCGGCATGAACCAGCGCGACAACGTGTCATCGACAACTGCTGCCATGCCGCCGTCGCGCACGGCGGCAGCGCGCTGGTCCCACATCTCGATGCCTGCCGGAGGGAACATGCCGCGCGCTTGGGCGCAGACAAGGCTGCGTACGCGGGTCGGATGCTGAAGTGCGATACCAAGCGCCGTCATGCCCCCGAGTGAGAGCCCAAGAATGTCGACCTCCTGGATGTCGAGTGCGTCGAGCACCGCCACCATGTCGCCGACGAGCATCTCGAAGCTGTATGGGCCGTCAGGCGCGCTGCTCCTGCCATGGCCACGAGTGTCGTAGCGCACCACGCGTCGTCGCTGCACCAGGGTGGCCATCTGGTCGTCCCACATCGAAAGGTCGGTCGCCAGCGAGTTGGACGCAATCAGCCAAGGTAGGCCCTCCGGCCCCTCAATTTCGACATGCAGTACCGCTTCGCCGTGCCTGATCGTGCGCGTGTGCGTCATGCGGCACCTCTTACGTCCTCGGCTCCAATCGCGGCATTGATCTTCGGCATGACCTTTTCCGCAAGGAGGCGCATCGATTGCTTGCCGAGGACAGGGTCACGCCAATCGTGCCCAGCATAAAGCAGCGTCCCGAATGGTCCCACCTCTTCGCGGAAGGCCAGCAGCTTGTCGGCAACTTCGTCCGGTGTCCCGTAGATGACGAGGCGATCCATCACGTGCTCCAGGGTCAGTTCCGAGTCCTTCATGCCCGGATCTTCCTTGAACAGGTTCGACCGGCCATTGCTGACCAGCTTGGTGAAGAGGGAGTTGAAGTAGTGCGCGTAGGGGCTGCCGGATCCACGCGCATACTCCCGCGCTGTGTTCCGATCCTCTGCGACGAAGATGCTCTTGGCCACCCGCCACCTTGAGAAGTCCACCGGCCTGCCACCCTGGGCGCAGCCCTCCGCATAGGCATCGCGGTGAGTTGCCACCCATTTGGGCATCAGGAAGTTTGCCGAGATGGGATCCCACCCGCGCGCGGCGGCGGCGGTGACGCCCTTGGAAAAGGGCGCAACGGCCGTCACGACGATGGGAGGATGCGGCTGCTGCAATGGCTTGGAGACGATGCCTTGGCCGATCGCGGGGATCAGCGTGCGCCGGGTGGATATCTTCCAGTACTTCCCGTCGAGGTCATAGGGCGGCTCCTTCGTCCACAGATCGAGCACGGCATTTATGCCCTCCAGGAACATCGCGTTCCGGTCTGCGTCCAGATTGCCGAATATCTCCGCATCTGAAAGCAATCCGCCGGGGCTGATGCCGAAGTTCAGCCGCCCGTCGAGCAGATGGTCAAGCATGGCAATCTGGGAGGCGACATGTGCCGGATGCGTGTTGGGCAGGTTCACCGTGCCGGTACCAAGCCGCATTCGCTTGATGCGGTTGGCTATGCTTGCCAGAAAGACGATGCAGGACGGGATGTTCTCGGCTTGGTCGGTGATGTGCTCGCCCACATAGGCCTCGGCAAAGCCCAGCTCCTCCGCCAGGAAAAAAGCTTCCTGATCCTCTCGCAACGTTTCTCGCCAATCCCGGCCCAGCGGGTGGATCGGCATGGTGAAAAATCCGAGTTGCATACGTCCGGCTCCGCTTTGCGACTGTCTCAGCCTAGCGGAATCGGTGGTGTCAGAAGAAACTATATCTTCTGATGAAATCGATCACGGGTCCTGATAGTGAGCGCGCGCGGCACCGCTTTCGCCCATGTGCGACCACACTTCGTTGAGCTTGCGGTACTGTAATTCCAGGCCCTTCAGGAATAACTGCGCGGCGGGGTGCATGGCCGATCTTGCTGGCTCAATGACGGCATAGTCCACGGTCAGGGGCGGACCAACGATGGGGTGCAGCGAGCGCAGCTTTCCGTCGATGTCGTTGACGCAGATCGTCTCGGGCAGGATCGTTACGAAATCGGAGTGTGTTACGAACTCCAGCGTCGCGATCATTGCATCCATGCTCAGGATAGTCGCGATCCGAACGCCATGGAGCTCGGCGTAGTTCTCAAAGGCCTCGCGGCGCGCATTGCCTTTTGCCGGTAGAACCAGCTTGAGGGGAGGCAGTTCGGCCAGCCGCACGGGGGCCAAGTGCCGGAGACCCGGATTCGGGCGACACACCAGGATCTCGCGATCGGCCCCCAGCAGGCGGGTCCGCAAACCCTCCCGATGCGGTGCCTGCGGGACAATGGCAAAATCGAACTCGCCGTTGGCGACGCCCTCCGTCAGGACGGCACTGTAGGCCTCCAGAATCGTCACCTTCACGTTTCGGTACTCGGACATGAACTCGGCGAGGGCGGGGGCGAGCACCCCTCGCGTAAACGTCGGCATGAGCCCGATACGGATGTCTCCAGACACGCCGCTGGAGAGGGCTTTGATCTCCGATTCGGCTTCGTCCAGGCGCCGGATCAGATCGACGCCGAGTTCATAGAGGCGTTGCCCGGCGAATGTGGGGACGACACCGCGAGGGGAGCGTTCGAACAGCTTGAGTCCGACGCGTTCCTCCAGCTGCTGCGTCTGCATGGAGAGGCCGGACTGGGTGGCATTGAGCCGTTTGGCGGCTTTGGAGAAGGAGCGTTCTTCGTAGACGCCAACGAACGCCATGAGTTGCTTGATATTGAGCATGATATCACACGGTCTGATGGCTGCGTTCTAATAATATCATTTCATAGTATGCCTGCTACAGACCTATTCTGTACCTTGCAAGCGGCATCGAGAAGGACCGTCATGAATACCGTCCATGCTATGACGAAGCGAGTTACCGGTGCCACGGATGGTGTCCACCCATCAGAGTTCCGTTCCGTCCTGGGACGCTTTGCTACCGGCGTGACCGTCATCACGACTGTTTGTCCCAGGGGCCGGCGCGCCGGGGTGACCGTAAGTTCGTTCAATACCCTTTCGCTCGATCCGCCACTCGTGCTGTGGAGCCTTGCCCTGAAGGCGCCAAGTCTCTCGGTCTTTCGGGATGCGGGCCGCTTTGCTGTGAATATTCTGGCTGATGACCAGGCTGAACTTGCGCTCCAGTTCGCCCGTGGATCCGACGACAAGTTCCGCGGCATCGTCACGAACGAGGGGCTCGGCGGGGTGCCGCTAATCGACGGTGCGGTCGCCCATATTGAGTGCGAGGTGGAGCGGCGCGACCCTGGCGGCGATCACGAACTCTACATCGGGCGCACCGTCCGCACCAGCTGCAGCGATCGTCGTCCGCTCATCTACGTGACCGGCCGCTTCGGTCAGTTCTCAACCCTGTCGTAGGCAATTCATTATGAATCATGGGATTGTACGCCCCCCGGTACTGGATGAGGCGAGGCTCACCGATGACCAGCGGAGAGTATACAACGACATAATGTCGGGTCCGCGAGGCGTCGTTGAAGGTCCTCTGCGCATATGGCTCAATAATCCACCTCTTGCGGACAAGGCGCAAGCGCTGGGTGCCTACTGCCGCTATGGGACGCGTCTTCCGCCCCACCTCTCGGAGCTGGCAATCCTCGTCGTCGGGGCGCATTGGCGCTCAGGATTCGAGTGGCATGTTCATGCACCCATCGCCATCAGGGCGGGCGTGGCGGTCGAGGCAGCGGAAGCGATCCGTACCGGCGCAGAGCCTGTGCTGGACGATGCGGAATCGCAGGCCGTCTACGCCTTTGCACGAGAGCTGGTTACGCAGCGCGCAGTCACCGACGCCACCTACCGGCAGGCGGTCATGCTCCTGGGCTTTGAGGCGGTGGTCGATCTGGTCGGTGTTCTCGGCTACTACACGCTGATCTCAATGACCATCAACGCGTTCCATGTGCCGGTTCCCGACGGCGCAACGGAGCCCTTTGCCGACATCGCTTAGAGGCCCCCGAACCATCATGGGGGCGAATAAGGGGTATCAGGTGAATTGATTTGAGGGGCCAATATTCATCTGATACCGTTATTTTGGATCTGGTCGGATCGCAGGAGGTGATCGCTTGGCGATCACAGGTTTGGCCGGGGAGCTATCGGAAATGCTCGCAGGCAGTGCGCTTGGAACGCTGCGCGCAGCGCGGGCTGAGGGAGGAGAACCATGAACCGTACCATCATCCGCAACGCCATCGTGCTGTCGATGGACAAGGACATTGGCGAGCATCTCGATGCCGACGTTCTGATCGAGGGTACCAAGATTGCTGCGGTTGGACCGAACCTCGGCCCGGTCGACGCCAACGAGATCGACGGCAAGGGATCCATCGTGCTTCCGGGGTTCGTCGATACCCATCGACACACCTGGCAGTGCCTGCTGCGCAACGCAGCGGCCGATTGGAGCCTGGCGCAGTATTTCGGCGGCGTGCGCGGCGTGATGGGCGACCTCTATACGCCCGACGACATGTATGTCGCGAACTACATCGGCGGTCTCGAGGCTCTCGACGCGGGCATCACCACCCTCGTCGACTGGTCGCACAACAACAATTCGCCCGAGCACGCAGACATGGCCGTGAAGGGGCTGAAGGATGCTGGCCTGCGTGCGGTGTTCGCCTACGGCAACGCCAACAAGGAGTGGTTCCCTATCAGCGACCTGCCGACCGATTTCGACGATGTCGCCCGGGTGCGCAAGCAACACTTCAGCTCGGACGACGGGCTCGTCACCATGGCCTTCGCGGCACGCGGCCCGCAGTTTGCGACGATCGAGCAGACCGTGCGCGACTTCAAGATGGCGCGCGATCTCGATCTGCCGATCACGCTGCATGCCGGTGATGGCCTGTGGGGGCTGAACAATCCGGTAGAGCAGATGTACAAGCTCGGCCTCTGCGGCCCGCGCACCACATATGTGCACTGCTGCACGTTGGCCGACCATGAATTCAAGATCATGGCGGACACCGGTGGCACCGCATCGCCTCCGCCGAGGTCGAGCTCAATATGGGCCACGGCAACCCTGCCACCCTCGGGTGCCTGAAATACGGCCTTCGCCCGTCGATCTCGATCGATATCTGCACGTCCGTTGGCGGCGATATGTTCACGCAGATCCGCATCCTGATGGCGGCCTCCCGTGGCGTGGTGAACGCCGAGGCGCTGAAGGAGCGCCGGCTCCTCGACCCGCTGCCGCTGACGGCGCGTGACATGCTCGACTTCGCCACGCTTCAGGGCGCGCGTACCGCCAACCTGGATCACCGCACCGGGTCGCTGACGCCCGGCAAGGACGCGGACCTTATCATCCTGAACACCAATTCGCTCAACATGTTCCCGATCAACAACCCGGTCGGAGCCGTGATCGAGGATGCCCATATCGGCAATATCGACTCGGTGTTCGTGCGCGGTCGCGCGGTGAAGCGGCATGGCAAGCTGGTGGATGTCGATGTGAAGGCGCTTCGCCGCCGCATGGAGGCCTCGGTCGACGGCTTGTTCGCCCGCGCCGGCGTGCCGCGCGACGGAAACTGGCTGCCGAAGCCCTACACCGGCGGCACCGACGCCGAGGCCTAATCCCCCGGACAGGGGCGCTTCGGCGCCCGCATTCCGCGCCGTCGCAGTGATTGGGACGGCGCGGGCAATCGATTGCAGAGGCGGGAGGAGGGCGCGATGCCCTTTTATGCTTACGAGTGCGACCGGTGCGGTCCGTTTGAGGAGTTCCGCCCGATGGCCTATTTCGCAGAGCCGTGTGACTGCCCGGAATGCGGGCACCCGGCGCCGCGCCAGCTCGCCGCCGCGTCGCTCGCGGCAGGCAGTGTGTCGGCCGGCGCCCCGGTGCCGGCTAAGCCGGGGCGTCCACATCGGGCCGGTTGTGGATGCTGTACGCCACCCGTGCGCAAGGGCCTTAAGGCAGAAGCGGCAGTGCTAGGCGCTCCGAAGCGAGCGCCCAAGACCTCGTCAGCCTCGTTCCTGGACCGCGCATGACCGGGTCATGGCTGATGCTCCATCCGTTCCCAGGCGGGCCCAGCGCGATGAGGGGGCGCGGCTTCCGATGATTGACCGGATCCGGGCGCTCGTGCCGCCACAATTCCTGTTGATCCTGCCGGCGACGGTGGTGCTGTTCGTCGTCAGCCCGTTCCTGGCGCAAGGCAGCGTCTCCGCCAGCTCGCTTCTGACCGTGCTGTCGTTTGCCGGCATCCTGGCGGTCGCCGCGATCGGCCAAACCCTTGTCATCCAGCAGGGTGGGCTCGACCTGTCCGTTCCCGGGGTCATCTCGCTCGCGGCGGTGCTGGTCAGCCAGTTCCCGCTCGGCAGCAACGCTTCTTTGGCGCTCTGGATCCTGGTGGCGCTGGCAAGCGGCCTCATTTCCGGACTGATCTGCGGCGTCGCGATCACGCGCTTTCTGGTGACGCCGCTGGTGGCGACCCTTGCCGTGAACGCACTCCTTTACGGCACTGTCTTCTATCTGACGAAGGGCACGTCCACCAACGCTGTCCCCTCCATGCTGAGCGCCTTCGCAGTCGGCCGAGTTGCCGGCATTCCCTATCTGGCGATCTTCGCCGTGGTCGCGATCGTGCTGGTGGAAGTGTTCATCCGCAGCACCGTCATAGGCCGGCGCTTCATCGCAGTGGGCACCAGCGCACGAGCCGCTCGCGCCGCCGGGATGCGCGTTTCCGCCTACAAGCTGGCAACCTATGCCGTTGCAGGCATGTTCTACGCGCTCGCGGGCGTGCTTCTCGCGGGTTATCTCGGCGTGCCAAGCCTGCTGGTCGGCCATTCGTACCTGCTGCCGGTCATCACCGTGGTGGTACTCGGAGGGACTTCCTTGCTTGGTGGCGCGGGCAGCGTCGCTGCGACCGGCCTCGGCGCGATCTTCCTGGTGCAGCTACAGCAGCTCACCATCGGGCTCGGAGCGCCGATCTCGGCGCAGTTCATCATCCAGGCGCTGATCATCATACTCGGCATGTCCATCCGGCTGGCGCCGTGGCGTGCGCTCTTCTCCCCGACCAAGCCGCCCGCGGCTGCGCCTTCACTCGGACCCGCACAGCGCGACGCACCGGGGTAGTGGAATGCGGCCGAGGTCGGCGGGGAGAGGTGCCGGCATCGGATCGTCTACTGCAACTGAACGAATTGGGAGGAATTCTAGATGTCATTTCTACGCTCGACCCTACTTGCCGCAGCTTCGCTGTCGGCAATCGCGCTCGCCGCGCCTTCAGCACTCGCGCAGGATGCCGCGGCCGTCGTCCAGGCCGCCGGCAAGTCCGACGACAACGCCTTCTGTGGCGACAAGGATATGGTGCTCGGCATCCATGACGGCTTCGGCGTGAACGGCTGGTCCAAGGCGTCCATGGCTGCGGTCCGCTCCGAGGCGGCGAAGTGCCCCAATGTGAAGCAGCTCGTGCGCATCGGCCAGATGGACCTGCAGAAGTCGATCGCCGACGTGAACGGCATGGTTGCCGAAGGCATTGACGCGCTGGTCATCATCCCCGACTGGGGCAAGGCGCAGCTGCCTTCGCTGCAGGCCGCCACGGATGCCGGCGTGCTGGTTGTGCCGTGGGCTGCGGACCCCGGCGGTGAGGCCGGCAAGGACTATGTCGCCTATCTCGACTGGGACGAGCATGCAGCCGGCGTGTCATGGGCCAAGTGGGCGATCGAGGCCACCGGTGGCGAGGGCAACGTCGTGTTCCTCGGCGGTCCGGCTGGTAACCCGGTGAGCGGCAATGCGCTGAAGGGTATCGAGGATACTTTCAAGGACCATCCAAAGATGACCCTGCTGACCGGCTACGCCGACTGGCCGGTGACCAATTGGGATGCCGCGCAGGTCCAGCAGGCCATGTCGGCGCTTTTGGCCAAGCACGACAAGATCGACGTGGTCATTAACGACAGCGATGGCTTCGCCACGCTCGGCGTGATCCGTGCCTACCAAGCAGCCAACAAGTCGCTGCCGGCCGTCGCCTCGCTGGAAGCCAACGCGCTCGCCTGCGAGTACGAAAAGCTGAAGGCGGACAACCCGAACTTCCAGATCGGAACAATCTCCGGGCGCAACTGGATTGGTCGCGTCGCCGCCCGCAAGGCCATCGCCGCGTTCCAGGGCAATGAGAACAACGAGCCGACCCGCTTCGACCTCGGCGTGTTCGAAAGCTCGCTGCCCGGGGGCAGGGCGCCCGTCTGCGATCCGAATGCGGCGCCCGACACCTTCGCCTCCTCTGGCTTCACCGCCGAGGAACTGGCCGAACACGGCAAGACCGAATAGCGGAGCCGAAGCATGCCCGGCCGTCCTGTCCTTCGCCTCACCGATGTCGTCAAGACCTATCCCGGCGTGATTGCCCTCGGCGGCGTCAGCCTGGAGGTCGTCGAAGGTGAGGTCCATGCGCTGCTTGGCGAGAATGGCGCGGGCAAATCCACACTAATGGGGATGGCGGCCGGCGCCACTGCCCCCGACTCCGGAACGATCGAAATCGGCGGCCAGGTGCTCGGCGAGGCGGATCCTGCGAGGGCGCAGGCGCTGGGGCTAAGCGTCGTCTACCAGCACACCTCGGTTCTCGACGACCTGACCGTCGCCGAGAACCTCCTTTACTGCGTGCCGGCGGAGCGCCGGGCAGCCGCCGCTTCGACGGCGGAATGGATCGACCGACAGTTGGCCGCAGTCGGCGCGACCTTCGACAAGCGGCTGCGCGTTTCCGATCTCAGCATCGCCGAGCGGCAACTGGTGGAAATCGCCCGCGCGCTTGCGCTTCAGCCCAAGGTCCTTGTGCTGGACGAGCCGACCGAAGCGCTGACGGCCGCGGAAACCGAGCGCCTGTTCGAGCAGATTGCCCGCATCAAGGCGCAAGGTACGGCGATCGTCTACATTTCCCATCGTCTTCCCGAAGTGCGTCGTGTCGCCGACCGCATCACGATCCTGCGCGACGGTCGAATGCGCGGCACCTTCCCCGCCGCCGGTATCTCGGAAGAAGAGATCCTGGCTCTAATCATAGGCCGCACCGTCGGGCGCGCCTTTCCGGACAAGGCGACACAGCGCGATGCCGACCGGCCGGTGCTCGTCGCCCGGAGCCTGAAGGGCGGCAAGCTGCAGGGCGTCGACCTTGAGGTTCGACCGGGTGAGGTCGTCGGCCTCGCCGGCGTCGAGGGGAACGGCCAGCGCGATTTCATCCGCGCCCTTGCCGGTCTGACCCAGGTCAGCGGAGAACTTTCCGTCAACGGCCACTCCGTTCCTCTTTCCGATCCCGTCGCCGCACAGGCCGGCGGCATCGTCTATCTGCCGGGTGACAGGCATACCGAGGGCGCGTTCCTGTCACTGTCCGTGCGCGAGAATGCCTCGGCGCTGGTCCTCGACCGGCTTGCCAAGATGGGCCTTGTCTCGCGCAATGCCGAGACGTCGATGGTGGGTGGTTTCATCCGCTCGCTGGCGGTCAAGACGCCATCGCAGGAAACCGCCATCTCAACCCTCTCGGGAGGCAACCAGCAGAAGGTACTCTTTGCCCGGTCGATGGCGGCGGAACCGGCGGTCTTCCTTGCCGACGAACCTACGCGAGGCGTCGACGCCGGTGCGCGCATGGAACTCTACAAGGTGGTGCGCGAGATCGCCGCCAAGGGAGCGGCGGTCGTGGTCCTGTCGTCGGACGCGATCGAGTTGCAGGGTCTTTGCGACCGCGTCCTGGTGTTCTCACGAGGCAAGGTGGTGCGTGAGCTCGTGGGCAGCGACCTTTCCGAGGAGAACATTACCGGTGCGGCGATCGGTGCCGCCGGCCATCGCGAAACGGATGTTGTACAAGCCGGCTACAACGGGCTGAAGCGGTTCCTGTCCGGTGACTATGCGCCGACGCTGATCCTGCTGGTGCTGATCGTCCTGCTTGGCATTTATACCACCACGGTCAATGATCGCTTCCTCAGCGTGCGAAGTATCAACGGTACGCTGTTCCTAGCGAGCGCGCTCGCCTTCATCTCGCTCGGGCAGTTGATCGTAATGCTGACGGGAGGCATCGACCTTTCCGTCGGCCCTCTCACCGGGCTCACCGTGGTCATCCTGTCCTTCTTCGCAAGTGACCTCAGCTCGCCGCCGGAGTTCATCCTCGGATTGGCGCTGGCGATCTGCGCCGCTGCGGTGATCGGACTCATAAATGGTGTGCTTATACGAATCGTAGGTCTCTCGCCGCTCATCACCACTCTGGCAATGTTCATCGCGCTCCAGGGCGTGTCGCTGATCCTGCGCTCGGTGCCGGACGGCTACTTCCGACGGGAGATCATCCAGACGCTGACGATGAAGATTGGGCCGCTGCCGCTGGCGTTCCTCGCCGCTGCCGCAACCGCCGTCCTGCTGGAATGGGCCTTGCGCAAGACCCGCTACGGCATGGAAATCCGCGCCATAGGCTCCAGCGAAGTTGCGGCCCATCGTGTGGGTGCCCGCGTCAACCGCAGCATCATCCTCGCCTACGTGTCCTGCTCGGTGCTGACGGCGATCGGGGGTGTTCTCTTGGCCGCTCAGGTCGGCGTCGGCGACCCGACCATCGGACAGAACTATACGCTGCAAAGCATCTCTGCGGTGGTGCTCGGCGGGGCCAGCATCTTCGGCGGCCGCGGTTCCTTCCTCGGCGCGCTGGCAGGCGTGATCCTCGTCCAGGAAATCACCGCGACCTCCGGCTTCCTGGGGCTCGGAACCGCCTGGCAGTACTGGCTGCCCGGACTGCTGATCCTGGTGGCGACCGCTATGTACTCACGCACCCGTGCCGGTGCGACGGCAGCCGCGCATTGAGGATGGCAGAAGGCATGACACAGACCGTAGGCATGGTGGGCGTCGGCGTCATGGGATTTGCCATGAGCCATAACCTGCTGAAGAATGGCTTCGCGGTGGCGGGATACGATCCCTCGCGAGATTCGATGATCCGATTGGAGCGTGAGGGCGGAACGCCGCTAGCCTCGCCGCGTGAGGTCGCGGAGGCGGCACCGATTGTGTTCCTGTCGCTGCCGTCTGCGGCTGCCCTGCATGCCGCGATCGACGGGCCGGACGGGCTGGCGGCGGCTTCCGGGCCCTCGATCCTGATCGAATGCTCTACCCTGCCGCTCGCCGACAAGCGCGCTGCGCAGCAAAGGTTGGCTGCCGGCGGCAAGACCTTGCTCGACTGTCCGCTGAGCGGCACCGGCGCGCAGGCGATGGCCAAGGACCTGGTGGTGTTCGCCAGCGGCGACGAGGACGCCTTCCGCAAAGTGCAACCGGCCATGCAGGGAATGTCGCGCGCCCAGCGCTATCTCGGTGCCTTCGGCAACGGCAGCATCATGAAGTACGTTGCCAACCTGCTGGTGACGATCCACAACGTCGCCGCCGGCGAGGCGATGGTGCTGGGCATGAAGGCCGGACTCGACCCGGCACTGATCTACAACACTCTGGCGGACAGCGCTGGCACGTCCCGGATGTTCCAGGTACGCGGGCCACTGATGCGGGACAACCGCTACGACCAGGCGACCGCGACGATTCGGACGCACTTGAAAGATCTATCGATCATCGGTGATTTTGCGGCAGGGCTGAACGTCGCGGCCCCGGTCTTTGCGGCGGCGGCGCAACTTTATCATGTCGGCGCGGCAACCGGGCGCGAACTCCAGGACACGGCAAGTGTATGTGCGGTTCTGGAGGAGATGTCAGGTGTCGTTCGCGGCACCCCACCAGAGTCTGAATAGATCCCTGCGGCGTGCACGGAGCGGCCCCGCGCATAGTCAGCGTAGGGCTGCTGGCAACAATGCGCCTTGCAGAGGCCAGTAGTTATGCGTCTGCGGGACGCGCATGGGCGACGTCCAGGGACGAGACCAGAACTAGTTTGGGTCGTTGACGACGTGGAAGGGCAGGGCGAGCGCGCCGGCTGAAGCCCTTCGGCAATAGCAAGACAGCCATGAAGCCGGAGCCATCGCCAAGGTAGCGAGGTGAGGGGGAGGGCTCACGTCATCTGGAGGGCGGTGATGTCGGCTCGGAAGCCCGGCGGTTGTCACCCGCGCCGTAGGAGCTGGCGCGGAACGCTCGTCGGTTCAAACTCGTCTGTGCCAAAGACCAGCCACTTCTCACGCAAGGCCCGAGCGTTCGCCCCCGGGCCTTATCACTTTCCAGGTCGAGCGCATTCGAATCATCCCTGGGGGGTGGCCGTTTGCCAAGATGCGTTGCGCGGCTGCCGGGGCGGACACGGGTTTGACCCGCCAGATGATCGCAATCGAACCGGGGCCCAGTTAACGCGGATTCGAGGCCGGGGCCGTCTGGGGCGCTCGCGCACTACAGACTCACTGCTCCGCAATGATCTTCGACTTGGGCTTGGGCTTAGGGGAAGGCTTGCCGTCGGACCTGTTGGCCACGCCCGGTGTCTTCATCTTCGATTCGTCCCCGGATCGCGTGCGCTGATGCGCTTCCGTGCCTGCGACGATCACACCCTTCTGCTTCGGCATACGACATTCCTCCAACTGCGGCGATCAGGGTGAACAGCCGGCGGGCGGTTCGGTTCCGCGTGCGGCCTGATTCGACCGGGTTCGCCCCGAAGATGCCGGCGCCGGTATTGGATTCATCGCCCCATCCGAATCCGCCCAGCTGGGTGGAGAGTGTTCCGGTCTCCTGACGCGCGTATCTCTCCGTCCTGGAACCGTTCGTCCGCCCGGCTCACGGCTCTCTCGGGGCTTCAGGCGTCGTTCGATTCGTCGCGCTCCTGCCCGGGAACATCACCATCGCCTCGTAGTTACGGGTCATTGGGAGGCACGCGCCATGACGTTGGATGACTGGGTGGTCGATCAGGTCAAGAACGTGCTGACACGGCGCCTGGTGAAGAACACCGGCATTACCGAGGTCCAGGCGCGTGAACTCGTCGACAGAATCGGACCGCACTGGCCCGAGCTGGTTCGCGAAGCCCAGACGATTCGAAACCAGCAATGAACGCACCAAGGACACCGGAGCGTAAGCGCGGGACCATTGTGCTGGCAGCGATCTGCGTCAACGAGATGCGTAGGGGAATTCTGTCGCCACTGCGGACGAACCTTGGTCGCCTCTGTCGACGTGCGTCCAACCTTTTGAAAAGATTGGCTCCCCGGGCCGGATTCGAACCAGCGACCAACCGGTTAACAGCCGGTTGCTCTACCGCTGAGCTACCGGGGAACGGGCTCGTCGAGCGACGGGGAGGCCTATAGCAAAGCGAATCCGGATTGCAAAGCGTGGTCTGAATTTTTTTGGCGGAAAGCGAAACGTGAGTTGTGGATGCCGGTCGCCTATATCTCGGATCCCCCGGCGGTCGTGCGTGGCTGCCGCGGGCAGCCGGGCATCAAGAAGAAGGTCGCGCATGAAATCCGTCGAACAGGAGGAATCACCGCCTCGCACCATCGTCCTGTTCGGCCGCAGGATCCGCATGCCGCGCTCGCGTGGCCACAGGGTTGCGATCGGCGTCGGCTTCCTGATCGGCGGCTGTCTCTGGTTCTTGCCCGTCTTCGGAATCTGGATGATCCCGCTGGGTCTGCTCATCCTCTCGCACGAGTTCGCGCGGGTAAGGCGCATGCGTCGGCGTGCGGTCGTGTGGTGGGAACGACGTCGACGGAAATGATTCTGGTCGCTCGCGCCCATGCCCGGAATGCACACCGAATCAACGAGTTGCGGTGTCCGCCTTTGTCCACGGGGCGCGCCGAAACGCCGCACCGGCCCTGTGGAGACGCCCTGCGGCCCGCGGCATCCCGCAGGTTTGGGCCCTCTGGCAAAAATGCGACACCTCGGCGAAATGCGGCCTCGGTGCTTGTCGCTCCCAATACCCTCTGTTAACACAACCTCGTTAAAAACGCCGGGCATAGAGAGGCCTCGTGGCGGAGTGGTTACGCAGAGGACTGCAAATCCTTGCACCCCGGTTCGATTCCGGGCGAGGCCTCCAACGGTGACGTGTGGCGCAAGCCGCCGGTGCTGCGGCGTTCGGTGAAATTCTTTTAGGCGCCAGTTTGGCGCCGGGGTCGAGAGCGCGGATGGAATCGGACTACACGGGACAGCGGCTGCGGATGGTGGACTGCCAGTTGCGCACCACCGATGTCACGTCGCCATCCGTCCTGGAGGCGATGCTCTCCGTGCCGCGCGAAGAGTTCGTCGAGCCGGCCAAGCGTCCCCTTGCTTATATCGACGAGGACCTGATCGTGTTGCCTGCTGGCCGTGGCGGGCAGGGTCGTTATCTCATGGAGCCGTCGCCCTTCGCGAAGCTGCTCCAGCTCGCGGAAATCACGCCCTCCGACTTCGTTCTGGATGTCGGCTGCTGTACTGGTTACTCGTCTGCCGTCCTGTCCAAGCTCGCCAGTTCCGTGGTGGCGCTGGAAAGCGACCAGACGCTGGCCGACGCCGCTGCCGCCAACCTCTCGCGGCTGGGCTATGACAATGTCGCCGTCGTGCGCGGTCCCCTTCAGGAGGGCTACGCGGCCGAGGCGCCTTACGACGTGATCGTGCTCGGCGGTTCCGTGGATTTCGTGCCCGACGCCTTGCTTGCCCAGCTGAAGGATGGAGGCCGGCTGGTTGCGGTCGAGGGTCGTGGCAATGCCGGCCGAGCCCGGATTTACCTGCGGACGGGCGAGGCGGTGGCTGCGCGCAACGCGTTCAATTGCGCGGTCAAGCCGCTGCCGGGCTTCGAGCGGACACTGGCATTTGAATTTTAGGGGTGATGCCGGACAGGGTGCCACCTTTTGCGTTTGAGTACTATAGCCGCGGTGGGACAAGCAGCGGCGCAGGGGCGGGTCATAGCTGTCGCTTGAGCGGCCGATATCATCCGTTGACGCGTGAAGCTGCGGGTATGAGGGATATGCCGTGAACGGATTGCGCAAAGGGATAATTGTTGCCTTGCTGTCGGCAACGACCGCACTTGTGCCGTCCGCCGCATCGGCGGAAAGCATCTTGGGCGCACTGGCCAAGGCTTATGCCCTGAACTCCAGCCTGAACTCCGACCGCGCCGGTGCGCGTGCCACGGACGAGAATGTGGCGATCGCCAAGTCGGGCTATCGCCCGGTCATCGGCGCCGTAGGCTCGATCGACTACACCAACCGCAAGGGCTCGACGGGCGCCATCCCAAGCCAGCGCCTCACCACCGGTTCGTTCGGCGTCGAGATCTCGCAGACGCTCTTCGACGGGTTTCAGACGCGCAACAACGTGGCGGCGGCCGAGGCAACCGTGAGGTCCTCGTTCGAATCGCTCCGCAATTCCGAGCAGAACACCCTGTTCGACGCGGCGAGCGCCTACATGGACGTGATCCGTGACCGGCGCATCGCCGTGCTGACCGAACAGAACCTGGCGTTCCTTGACGAGCAGGTGCGTGCCGCGCGTTCGCGCCTGGAAGTGGGCGAGGGCACCCGCACCGACGTTGCGCAGGCCGAGGCGAGCCGCGCGTCCGCCGTCGCGCAGTTGAGCGCGGCGCGCGCGCAGGAGCAGGTCAGCGCTGCGACCTATCTTCAGATCATCGGCGAGCGGCCCGGCAAGCTGGAGCCGGCGTCGGCCGTGAGCAGGCTGCTGCCCAAGAGTCTCGACCAGGCCATAGCGGTCGCCGATACGAAGCATCCGGCGATCCTGGCGTCCCAATATCTGGTCGATGCAGCCGGGTTCAGCGTGAAGTCTTTCGAAGGTCAGCTTCTGCCCCAGATCACCGGTAGCGCCAGCGTTTCGCGCACCGGCGTCCACGCGGATCCGAATCTTCCCGGAACGGGTGGGACCTCGACTGCGGCTAGCATTGGCGCGACGGTCACGATCCCGCTCTATCAGGCGGGACGCGTCTCCGCGCAGATTCGCCAGGCCAAGGAGAGCCTCGGTCAGGCGCGGATCAATGTGGACGTGGCCCGGGATTCGGTCCGGCAGGCGATCACTTCGGCATGGGCCCAGTACATTGCGGCGCGCGAAAGCGTGGCCGCCAACCGCCAGGTCGTCGAGGCCGCCAAGCTCGCGCTGAACGGCGTCATCGAGGAGCGCAACGTCGGCCAGCGCACGACTCTCGACGTGTTGGACGCGCAGGCGGACGTGATCACCGCCGAGATCAACCTTGCGAATGCCGAGCGGGACGTGGTCGTCGGCAGCTATGCCATCCTGTCGGCCATGGGTCTCCTGGCGGCCGAGAACCTCGGCCTCAAGGTGGCAAGGTACGAGCCGCGCGAGCACTACGAGGCCGTCAAGGACAAGTGGTTCGGCCTGCGCACGCCGGACGGCCGCTGAGTCTTCTCCCCAATACCGCCGCGAACGGACGAAGCCGTCGCGGCGGCTCTCCGCCATCCCGTTCCTGTTGATATTTCAGCGGTTTGCCGAAAGGGGATTCTCGGCTGCGGGCTCCTCGGGTACTCTGTTGCCGTGATTCGGTACGAAACGACGCCATCTTGGCGTCGCCAGTTTCGGTGAAAGGCGGCAATGGCACAGTTCGGCAGCGCGCAGCGCGAACCTTCGATGGAGGAAATCCTCGCGTCGATCCGCCGCATCATCGAGGACAGCGACAATGCGCGCAAGGCGGATGAAGGCGTGTCCGACCGTACGTCGGACGCCGGCGAGGGTGCTTTCCGGCAGCAGTCACGGCCGGAAACGGCGGCCACGGTAATCGAGGTCGAGGCATTCAGGAGTGAGGCGCGTTCGCGCGTCACCCCGGTGGAAACGGCAAATGAAGCCGTCAGCGAAACTGCGGCAGCGGAAGCGGCAGGCGCCGACGCGCAGGACGACGACATACGTGCCGAGACGGTACGCACAGAGCTCTTTCGTCCGGTCGCGCTCCGCGCAGGAGCGGACGCCTCATCCCGCCCCGTTCCCCCGGCGGACGAGTGGCGGCTCGGCGTGCCGCCGCAAAGCTCCGAGCCGGCGGCTCCGGATTCGATTGACGAAGCCATCGTCAGCGCCGTGATGCAGGATGTGGCCGAGGCGGCTGCGCATGCGGCTGCTTCCGTCTCCGCGCCGACGATCGCGATCTCCGAGGCCGAAACGCACGCGGAAGCCCCGCCCGTATTGCTCTCCGACGCGGCGGAAAAGCAGGTTTCGGCGGCTTTCAACGAGCTGAACGAGGCGCTGGCCGCGCGCAACCGCCGGAACCTCGACGAAATGGCCGAGGCGCTGCTGCGGCCGATGCTGCAGGAGTGGCTCGACAACAACCTGCCGACGCTCGTCGAAAAGCTGGTGCGGCAGGAGATCGAGCGCGTCGCGCGCGGAAGCTAGACGGCTTCCGGCGAATACCGGATCGCTGCGTTTCTGCGATGGGGAGCTGAACTGCCCAAGAGACGGAAGGTCGTAGGGTGCTGCGACCTGTGTCGCCTTATCAAGGGATCGTCATTGGGGAGCCGTCTGGTGCGTGCCCATTCGGCCCAAGCCCTTGGGATTTCTGCTCGATCGAGGTACGGCGGATACCTTCGCCGAAACCCTTTCACCTGCGCGGAATACCCTCCGAGGGGGTACGCCGAGGTCCACCTGACATGGTTTGAGGCCGATTGTGGCCCTCGGCCGCCCAGTGCTCCCCTCCTGGAAGACGGTCGCGCGGTTGACTTGCCTTGATCCTTCCGGTTTACCTCCGCGCGACCTAGCTCGGATTTCCGGACATGCTTGAAAAGACCTACGATGCAAAGGCGGTCGAGCCCCGCATAGCGGAGCGTTGGGAAGCTGCGGACGCCTTCCGTGCCGGCGCTGGCGCTGAGCCGGGCGCGGAGCCTTTCACCATCGTCATTCCGCCGCCGAACGTCACCGGCTCCCTGCACATGGGCCATGCGCTCAACAACACCCTGCAGGATGTCATGGTGCGCTTCCAGCGCATGCGCGGCCGCAACGTGCTTTGGCAGCCCGGCATGGATCACGCCGGCATCGCCACCCAGATGGTCGTTGAGCGGCAACTGGCGCAGAACGGCGTGTCGCGACGCGACCTCGGGCGCGAAGAGTTCGTTCGCAGGGTGTGGAACTGGAAGGAAGAATCCGGCGGTGCCATCATGCACCAGCTCAAGCGCCTCGGCGCGTCCTGCGACTGGTCGCGAGAGCGCTTCACCATGGACGAGGGGCTTTCGGCCGCCGTTCAGGAAGTCTTCGTCACCCTGTACCGGCAGGGGCTGATCTATCGTGACAAGCGGCTGGTGAACTGGGATCCGAAGCTGCTCACGGCGATCTCGGACCTCGAGGTCGAGCAGCTCGAGGTCGATGGCAACCTCTGGCACTTCCGCTATCCGATCGACGGCGTCGCCTACGATCCGGAAGATCCAGCGACCTATATCACCGTTGCGACCACCCGGCCCGAGACGATGCTCGGCGACACGGCCGTCGCGGTCCATCCGGAGGACGAGCGATACACCAACCTCGTCGGCAAGATGGTGGTGCTGCCGATCGTCGGCCGGAAGATCCCGATCGTCGCTGACGCCTACTCGGATCCGGAGAAGGGCACCGGCGCCGTCAAGATCACCCCCGCGCACGACTTCAACGACTTCGATGTCGGCAAGCGCCACGGCCTGCCGCAGATCAACGTTCTCACGTCGGAAGCCACGATTGCCATCGTCGACAACGAGGCGTTCCGTGACGGCGTCGAGGCCACGGCTGATCGTGAGGCGCTTTGGGCGCAGCTCGAAGGCCTCGATCGTTTCGAGGCGCGCAAGCAGATCGTGAGGATCATGGAGGAGGGCGGCTTCCTCGCCAAGATCGAACCGCATCGCCATGCCGTGCCGCACGGCGACCGAAGTGGCGTGCCGATCGAGCCGTTCCTTACCGACCAGTGGTATGTGAACGCGGCCGAGCTTGCGAAGCCCGCCATTGCCTCCGTGCGCGAGGGCCGCACCACCTTCGTTCCGCGCAACTGGGAAAAGACCTATTTCGACTGGATGGAGAACATCCAGCCCTGGTGCATCTCGCGCCAGCTATGGTGGGGACACCAGATCCCGGCATGGTACGGGCCTGACGGGGCTGTCTTCGTCGAGAAGGACGAGGAGACCGCGCTGGAGGCCGCCATCCAGCACTACCTGTCCCACGAAGGGCCGTGGAAGGCCTGGGTCGAGGAGCGTCTGGAGAACTTCCAGCCCGGCGAGATTCTGACGCGTGACGAGGACGTGCTCGACACCTGGTTCTCGTCGGCGCTGTGGCCGTTCTCGACGCTCGGGTGGCCGGACAAGACGCCGGAACTCGAGACCTACTATCCCACCAACGTCCTGGTGACGGGCTTCGACATCATCTTCTTCTGGGTCGCCCGGATGATGATGATGGGCCTGCACTTCATGAAGAAGGAGCCCTTCGAGACTGTCTACGTGCACGCCCTCGTGCGCGACAAGAACGGTCAGAAGATGTCGAAGTCCAAGGGGAACGTCATCGACCCCCTCGGACTGATCGACGAGTACGGCGCGGACGCGCTGCGCTTCACGCTGACGATCATGGCGGCGCAGGGCAGGGACGTCCGGCTGGATCCGGCCCGTGTCGCCGGCTACCGCAACTTCGGCACCAAGCTGTGGAATGCGACGCGCTTCGCGCAGATGAACGGTGTCGCGCGCAACGACGACTTCTGGCTGCATGACGCCAAGCTGCCGGTCAACCGCTGGATTCTGACCGAGCTGACGCGGACGACACGCGAGATCACCAACGGGCTCACAGGCTTCCGTTTCAACGAGGCGGCCGGCGCGGCCTACCGCTTCGTGTGGAACCTCTTCTGCGACTGGTATCTGGAGTTCCTGAAGCCGATCTTTGCCGGCGACGACGAGGATGCAAAGGCCGAGAGCCGCGCTGTGGCCGCCTTCGTCCTCGACGAGATCTACAAGCTCCTGCACCCGATCATGCCGTACATGACGGAGGAGCTGTGGGCGCTGACGGCCGGCGAGGGCAAGGAGCGCTCGACGCTGCTGTGCCACGCGCGTTGGCCGGAGCCGGATTTCGAGGACCACGAGGCGGCTGCCGACGTCAACTGGCTGGTCGATCTCGTGGCGGGCATCCGATCGGTCCGCGCCGAGATGAACGTGCCTGCCGGTGCCATGGCGCCGATCGTCGTGGTCGATGCCGATCCCGAGGCCCGCGCCCGGTTCGAACGCCACGAGGCGGCGATCAAGCGGCTGGCCCGCGTCGACTCCATCACGCACGCCGAGACGCCGCCGCCTTCGTCGGCGCAGATCGTCGCGTCGGGCGCGACCGTGTTCCTGCCGCTCGGCGACGTGATCGACCTCAAGGCCGAGGAAGCGCGGCTGCGCAAGGAACTCGGCAAGGCCACGGACGAGGTCGCACGTCTGCACAAGAAGCTGTCGAACGAACGCTTCGTCGCCAATGCGGCGCCGGAAATCGTCGAAAGCGAACGCGAGAAGCTGGCCGAGCACAGGGCTCGCCAGGAGAAGCTGGAGGAGGCGCTTCAGCGCCTGCGCGGCTGACGCTGCTGTTCCCGACGGCTGCGGCCGGCCTCGGCCGTCGGTTACTTTCACGCAACCATATGTGAAATCATCTGGATATTTCCGCCTTCCAGCCGCTTCGCTTCAGACAGTACCAAGAAATGATCCGTAAGCTGGCCTTGCTTCGGGCTCCGCACGCGTATGCGGTCCGGCGGCAAGGCTCGCACAAGTGCCCACCCGCCAAGCTCAAGCATTGGGGAATCGGGGACTGGGCCATGAGCGGAATGAAGACATTCGGCTCCATACTTGCGGCAAGCGTTGCAACGGTAGCCTTTGCGCATCAGGCATTCGCCGGCGGGCTAGAGCGCGGCGGCTATAACATCGACCTGCTCTTCGATCCCGGAAAGGCCGTCGCGGGGGCGACCTATGTGTTCGTGATGCCGGACCGCGTGCTCTACAACGTCCGCGACACCAACCCGGCCGATGGCCTCGGCTCCGACGGGGTAGGCGGCGGCGCGACCACCGTACGTAATTCGGAAAGCTACTGGCTGCCTCAGGTGGGCCTGAAGTTCATTCCGTTCGAGCCGGTCGATTGCCTGATCGATTACTCGCAGCCTTGGGGCGCGCACAGCAATCCAGGCGCCGACTGGGTCGGCGCGAACAGCAACATCGAGACGCGCATCTACAGCGACAACTATGCGGCCACCTGCTCGTACCGGTGGGACGCCGGGCCGGGTGCCCTGCGTTTCATCGGCGGCGTCTTCTACCAGGTGGTCGGCGGGTCGAAGAAGCAGCTCGTCGCCAACGTCCAGACCTTTACCGGCGGTGCCCTGAATGACAGCGGCATCGGAGGCATCAACCTGCAGGGCAGCGGCTACGGCTGGCGCATCGGCGCGGCCTATGAGATCCCCGAAATCGCCTTCCGGGCGTCGCTCGTCTACAATTCCGCCGTCAAGCTCGATGAGATTACCGGCGAGATGGACCTGACCCAGGTCCCATCCATCATCAATCCCGCCAACCCCTATCTCGGCCGTGTCACCGACATTTTCGGCAGCGGGACAATGCCGCAGTCGGTGGAGCTGAAGCTGCAGTCGGGCATAGCTCCGGGCTGGCTCGCGTTCGGCTCGGTGAAATGGGTCGACTGGAGCGTGCTGCAGACGGTGTCATTCTGCCCGACCGCGATCAAGAGCCTGGGCGTTTCCGACTGCACCTATAACGGCGGCTATCGGCTCACCTCCCTCGATCTGCTCTATCGCGACGGCTGGACGATCAGCGGCGGCATCGGGCATCAGTTCACCGAGACGCTCGGCATGTCGGCCTATGTCGGCTGGGATCGCGGTACGTCCACCGGCATCGGCACCGAGACCGATACATGGATAATCGGCGGCGGCGCCGCGTGGACGCCGAACGACAACGTGGAACTGCGTCTCGGCGCCGCGATCGGCATCATGGAGGGTGGCTCTTCCGGAGTGGTGGTCGACGACGAAGGCAACTTGTTCGGCACCGACATCTCCTACGATTTCGGTGATGATCTCATCAGCGCGATTTCCTTCGGTTTGAAGGTTAAGTTCTAGGAAGGAGACGAATCTCCCCCGGGAATTCTTTCCTTCCGGCGACCTTCTGCATCCTTGTACTGAGGAGGATTTCGCGCCGCCATCTTCCTGTCGAGGATTTCCGCAGCGTCCAGCCGGTTTGATCCGTCGTGTCAGCCCGATCGGAACGGAAATGCGGGAAGCAGATTGGAAGTCGTAGTCAGTAAAGCCGAGTCACCCAAAAGCAACAAGATCGGGGATTCGGTGCCCCTGTCTTGACTCGTCTCATGCCGGCCCAAATGATCCGCTCGGAGGGGGGCGTCGTGGGCGGACATGTGACGGTACGTTTCTGCAAAAATGTGCTGGCCGCCGTCCTGGCGATCCTGCCGCTATCGGCGTTCGCGCAGACGAGCCCTGCGGTTGCGCCGAAGTCGGTCGTCGCTCCCCATCCCGGCGTGGACGTCGAATCCATCCAGGCACGCCGTCAGGCGCTGTTCGAACGGATGCTCGCCCAGCCCGACGATTTGGACGCGGCGTTCGAATATGCCGCGCTCTCCGTTCAGGTCGGCGATCTGGAAGGGGCCGTCGCCACGCTGGAGCGGATGCTGATCTTTGCGCCCGGCCTGCCGCGTCTGCAACTCGAACTGGGCGTGCTCTATTTCCGCCTAGCCGCCTTCGAAACGGCCCGCAGCTACTTCGAATCCGCGGTTTCGGGCCCGGATGTACCGCCCCAGGTCCGCGAGAAGGTCGAGACCTATCTCGCGAGCATCGACGAAGCCACCATGAAGACGCGCTTTACCGGGCAGGCGCGGGTCGGCATCCGCTACCAGACCAACGCGAACCGGGCGCCCAATGCGGGCATCATAACCCTGAACGACCTGCCGTTCGAACTCAGCGACGGTGGCGCCCCGGACGGCAACGTGTATGGGCTCGGGATCTTCCATGTCTCGCACGACCTGGAGACGCAGGGCGACACGCTCGAGGCCGATCTGCTCGTCTATGGTTCGAAGCAGTTCCACCTGGACGAATTGGACGTCGGGCTGATGGAGCTAACGCTCGGACCAGCGTTCGACATGCGCCGTTTCGGAATGGAGAATGCCGCCTTCGGCATCTACGGGATCGGCTCGGCCATCTATCTAGACGGCGATTTCTATTCGGCCGGCGGTGGCGCCGGCGCCCGCTTCCTCTGGCAGCCGCAACCCGGCTTCTCGCTCGTCCACGCGCTCGAGTACCGGTACCGCAGCTACTACAACAGCGAGTCTTCGCCGACAGCCGAACTGCGCGAGGGAAGCGAAGTCCGGGCGGTGACGTCCGGCCGCTACATCCTCACGCCGACCATCACCCTGGCGGCGAATGCCTATCTCCAGTACTCCGACGCCCAGCGAGACTACCTTGAGAATACGGAAGTCGGCTTGGCGTTCTCGCCGAGCTTCGCCTTCGATTCACCCTTCGGAGATGGCTGGGCCGATTGGGTCATTTCGCCTGGCGCCGGGTTGGTCTATCGCCACTACGCGGGCCCAGACCCGGCCGTCGACGCTGACGAGACCGAACACGACTGGGAACTCTTCGCCGGGGCGGAGCTGACCGTGCCGCTCAAGGACAACTGGGCGCTGCTCGCCGAGACCGAGTACCGATCCTACCAGTCCAACTATCCGACGCGCGACTTCGACAATTTCTCCGTGTCCCTCAGCCTGCTGAAGAGCTTCTGACATGACCAGAAGATCCGCTCCCTTCTATCGGCTGCTCGCATCGGGCGCGGCTTTGTCCCTCGTCCTGGTGGCCACGCCGGGTGCGGACGCCAAGGTCGGTGTGGCCGCTGCCGTGAACACCGATGCGCGGGGACGCCCGCCGGGCTTGCCGCTGCGCGTCATCAGCATAGGCGAGAACGTCGTCTACAACGAGGAGATCGTCACCGACGACTTCGGCCTCGTCCAGATCCTGCTCCTCGACGGCACGACCTTCACCGTCGGACCGGGCAGCCAGATCACGATCGACGAATTCGTTTACGACCCGAATTCGGGCGACGCGAAGGTCGTGGCCAGCGTCACCAAGGGCGCGCTGCGTTTCATCGGCGGGCAGACTAGTCGCAAGGAAGGCGGCGCGACGATCAAGACGCCGGTGGGCACCATCGGCATCCGCGGCGCAATGGCGGAGATGAGCATCGACCCCGGCCGGGAGTCGATATTCTCGATGGTGTTCGGCCAAAGCCTCGATTTCGTCGGCCGGAACGGCAAGAAGGCGCGCATCTATCGACCCGGCTACACGCTGGAGGTCAAGGGCGGTCCGGGCGGGGCGACGACGAAGACGCGCCCGCGCACGAAAGCCGACGTGCAGGCATTCCAGACCGCTCTGGCGGGAAAGCCCGGCAAGAACGGTGGCGCGAAGAAGCCGCCGACTGACAAGACCGTGGCCGAGAGTCCGGTTTCCGCGGTGGGCTCAAGCCTGCCGTTGATCATGAACATACTGCCCTCGCAGCGGCCGCTCAGCCCTGTCCAGTCGACCGACGCCGACGGCGTCATAGACATCGGCGGGGAACTCGCTGCCGACCAGTCGGCGGATATCATCCGCCACGAGATCGAGACCGAGGAGGGGCCGGTGCCGCCACCTCCACCTCCACCGGACGGAAATGCGCGGGTGTTGACGGCGCCGGGTGTCTATCAGGATCTGTCCGGAACGATCCCGGCCGCCGGCAGTCGCGGCCTCGTCGGCTCGACGGCGGCCAGCGACCGGGCCGTCGCGCTGGTTCAGCGCGACGGACGGCTCGTCTCGAACGACGGAAACATCACCCTGCCTGATCTCACGGGAAGCCAGGGCGACGGAGGGCTAGTACGGATCGACGTGCAGCCGGGCGAGGCGAGCTGGAACGGCCATTCGCTTTCCGGTCCGGCCTATGCCGGTGCCGGTGATTTCGCCGCCTACTTCCTCGGCATCGACGGGGATCCGACGCGTCCCTTCTACACGATCACCGGGACGGGCACGAACCTGCCGGCGCTGTTTTCGTCCGACTCTGGCGACGGCGTGCGCGAATACACGCTGACACAGGACCCGATCCGCCCGGGCCGCCTGCCGTTCTTCTCGCAGGAGATCTACGGGTCGACCGCAAACGCCAACGTCACGAACCTCCTGGTCGTCGAGCCGAACGACTCCGATTCCGGGCAGCTCGAGGCCCTCCTGACGGGACTGCACATTTCTGGCGAGGGCTCCGCGCAGCGCAGCGCCGTGCTGGTCTTTACGGCAGGCACTTCCGTCGACGCGAACGGCAACGCGTCCTTCGGCGGGTCGCGCCGCGGCAGCATGCGCACCGACGCCTCCGAAAGTGCCATTACCTTGAGGGGCGGCGTCTCGACCCTTGCAGGCCCCGGCGGCGCGCATCTTTTCGGCGACAACGGCGAGAACTTCGTACTGGGCACGGAGATCGGCGACCATTTCCAGGACAGCGCGCTGCGCTTCTCCGACACCTTCACCGGCGATCCGCTGGACGGCTACGTGGGGGATGGCGGCTTCGCGACCCATCATGTCGCGGACCTGGTGGGCGAGGTTCCGCAGGCGTCCCTGTCGCGCACGACCCGCAACCAGCTCGGATTTGCCAGTGGCCTGTCGGAGTCGTGGGCGAACGCGCCCGGCGAGGTAGCCGTGCTGGGCAGTCTCATCCCCGATTTCGAGCTCAACCTCGACGCGGCGCAGCATACGGCGCGGGCCTTTGCCTTTCCCGTCGAGATGTTCAACCGAGACCCCGTCCTGTTCGGCTACCAGATCCGGTTCGGAGAGGACGAAACCGGCGGGGGCGGCAATTCGACATTTGTGGACGACCACCGTTTCGCCGCCACCCAGAACAACCGCAGCGGCAATACCCGCCTCATCACGGACACCGAGCGCAGTCTGAGCCATGTCCAGGATCGGAATCCCGGCAGCTACATGGTGTCGGGCCGGGCGACGCCGATCGCGGGCTACCAGCATTGCCCCACCTGCGATTTCATCGACTGGGGCTGGTGGGGCACGCAGATCCAGATCGAGGCCGATGGATCGTCCGGGATTCCGCAGACCCGGCGCGACATGGTGCATCTTGGCACCTGGGTCGCCGGCCAGCTCACGAACGTCGCGAACCTGCCCACCGACATCATCGCTACCTACGAGGGCACCGCGCTCGGCAACGTTGCGCGGACGACCGATAGCGGCACCTACATCTACATCGCGGCAGGCACCTTCGATCTGACCTACGACTTCCATGCGCGACGGGGCACCGTCAATCTCAACGACTTCGACGGCATCGACGCCGAGGTGCAGGTCGCGCAGTATGATCAGGGTTCCGTCGCGGGCTTCTGGGGTGGGGGTTACCTCGATGAGGGCGACGTGCAGATGGTGGTCAGCGGCGCCTTCGCGGACGACGGCAACGATGCCGCGGCCGGCGTCCTGGGGGAGTTCGGCATCGACGGCGACAGGCTGCGCATCGCGGGTACGCTGGTGGGCGAGCGCACCGGCACGCGGCCGGCCATCGAAACGATCGATGCCCGTGTGTTGACCGCCCCGAAGTCGTATCGCGTCGCCGGCGATTCCACCGCCTATCCGGTTCCAGGGGACAGGGGGCTCGTCGGCTCCACGCCCCAGACAGACCGCAACATTCCGCTCCAGAGGGTCGACGGCCGGCTCGTCAACACGCAACTCGGGATAGACATTCCAGACCTGGAAAACGCGTCGAACGGCGTACACACGATCACCGGCGTGCTGGACGGCCAGTTCGGCGCAGGCGTAGGGTTCGCCGGCGCCGGTGATTTCGCTGCCTACCTGCTCACCCTCGGCGGCGATCCCAGCAAGCCATGGGCGGCCATCACGGGTACCCCCACTTCCAATGCCGTGTTCGACGCCATGGCTGCGGGCGGCTATCTTCGGACCTACTCGATGACGGAAGATCCGCTGGCGGAGGCGTCAGTCCCGTTCTTCCGCACCGATCTCTATGGCAGCCTGAACAACGTCAGCAACAGCGGCTTCCAGGTCCTGGAAGGCGGCGGCACGGCCGACATAAAGGCATTCGAAGCCTGGGTCGACATTAGCGGTAGTGGCCTCAGCCAGCGCAGCGCGGTTTTCGTGCTGCCGACCAACGTCTTCCAGGACGAGGACTCGGACTATGTGCTGTTCGACGGGCGCCGCGGCAGTTTCCGCTACCATTCCGAGAGAGGTCCCGCGATCCTGGGCGGAACCATCCACACACTCGGCGGCGTGGAGGGGAACGAGTTCTTCGGGGGGAACGCAGAGCATTTCGTGATCCGTACTGAAACCAAGCCGGCCGGTACGTTCAGCGATGATCTCCTTGGCCCTGGCTTCACCGGCAATCCGGCCGACGGGTATCTCGGCGACGGCTACCCCTTTTCAACCACCCACATCGCCAGCCTGTCGGGTGTGACGCCGACATCCACGCTCTCGCGAACGAGCCGTTCCTACGAGGGCTTCATGGCCGGCATCGGCGAATCCCGGACGGAGGGGATTGCTTCGCCCTACATCCTGATGAGCACCAACCACCCGAACTTCGCGCTCAATATCGACGCCACCCACAACACGGTCGGCGCGACCGGCGAAGTCTTCGACCGGCTCGGCATGAACGAGATCGTTCAGGGCTACCTGCTCACTTTCGGCGAGGACAGCCGCAACCCTAGCAGCAGCGCCTTCGTCGACGACAACCGCTTCGGCGCGATCCAGGCCAATCGTCGACAGGACATGCGGCTTCGTACCGATGGCGGGCAGTCCATTGCGGCATTGAACAAGGACGGCGGCTACCCGCATCTCTACATGGTCTCGGGCCGCGCCGCGCCGGTAGAAGGCTATCAGCACTGCACCCAGTGCAGCTTCATGGACTGGGGCTGGTGGGGGCAGAGGTTGGATTTCCAGAGCGAGACCCCTGAATTCTCCGGAACGCGCAACGACTTCGTCCACATGGGCACCTGGGTGGCTGGCGACATTGCCGACCCCGCCGACCTCCCCACCAACATCAGCGTGAACTACGCCGGCACCGCACTGGGCACGGTGACGCGCCAGACAACCGAGGGGGTGGCGAAATACATCGCCAGAGGCGACATGAACATGTCCTTCGACTTCGCGTCGCGCTCCGGCAACATGCAGATCAACAATTTCGACGGCATGTCGGTCAGCGGCCTGATCTCGGAAAACTCGACCGTGAACCAGGCGCTTTTCCGCGGGAATCTCGCGGGAAGCGGCATGAACGGCGCGGTCCAGGGCGCATTCGTGAACAACGGCGCGAACGTGGCGGCCGGTGTCATCGGCAATTTCGGTTTGAGGGGGGAAGGGGTCTCGGCGACCGGCACGATCGCGGGCGTGCGCGCGCCCGCGTCCGCGGGCCAGTGACTAGCCCCGCAGTAGCGTGAGATTGCGTCGGTCGGCTGATGGCGGTTGTTGTCCAATTTTTCAGGCGGCAGCGCTACCTCGCCATCTGGCTGTCGGGCCTGCTGGCGGCGGCGGTCGTCCTGGTGGCAGCCTTTTCCGCCTACAGCCCGCTCGACCGGTTCAACGCGCTCGTCTTCGACGTCTACCAGCAGCTCAAGCCGCGCGAGCCGGCGGGCAGCCCGGTGGTGGTCGTCGACATCGACGACGTCAGCCTGCAGGCCCGAGGCCAGTGGCCCTGGCCCCGCACGGTCGTTGCCGAAATCGTCCAGCGGCTGAGCGAGGCAGGGGCCGCTGCCGTCGGCTTCGACGTCCTCTTCGCCGAGCCTGACCGGACGTCGCCGGCGCAAACCCTGCTGCGCCTGCGCGAGCTTGGTTACACGATCCTGGGATCGACGGGCGCGCCCGAGCTGGACAATGACCAGGCTTTGGCCGCCACGATGCGCGAGGCGACCGTTGTGACGGGGCTGGCTCTGGCGGAGACGACCAGGAAGGCTCCCCCAAAGCCGAAGGCGCGCTTCGCCTACGGCGGTGCCAACCCCATCGACTATCTCGGCGCCTACGAGGGCAGCGTCGCCAACCTCCCTAGTCTGGATGAGGCGGCCAGCGGCATCGGGGTCATCAGCTTCCCGCCCGGCAGCGATGGGATCGTGCGCCAGATCCCGCTGGTCTCGCGTTATGGGACCGACCTATATCCGGCGCTTTCGATGGAGCTTCTGCGCGTCGCCCAGGGTGTCCCGACGCTGGCGATACGCAGCACCGGCGCCAGCGGCGAGAGCGACACTGGAAACCCCGGCATGATCGCCATCCGCAACGGCGATTTCACGGTGCCGACCACCGCCGACGCGACGATATGGGTCTACTATTCCCGTAAACCCGTCGCACAGTCGCTGTCCGTTGAAGCGGTGCTCGACCCCGACAATGCCAAGGGGCTTACCGAGGCCGTCTCTGGCCGCATCGTCCTGATAGGAACTTCAGCAATCGGCCTGCGCGACATTATCGCCACGCCGCTCTCGTCGGCGGTTCCCGGCGTCTTCGTGCATGCCGAGATCATCGATCAGATCGTCGGCGGCACCTTTCTCAACCGACCCGACTGGGCGGTCGGGGCGGAGCTGGTGCTCGCCGCGCTGCTCGCCGTGCTCGTACTCGCGCTGCTGCCCTGGCTGCCGGCGACCGGGAACGCCATCGTGGTTGCGCTGCTGATTGCTGCCGCCCTCGCGATCGGCTGGGTCGGCTTCGCCTCCTACCACCTGCTGCTGTCACCGGTTCTGCCAGTCCTGCTGTGCGTGGTGGCCTATGGTGTCGGCTCTGGCGTGCGCCTGCTGCTCAGCGAGCGGGAGAAGCGGTTCATCCGCGCCGCCTTCGCCCAATACCTGGCGCCGTCGCTGGTTCAGCAACTCGTTGACAATCCTCAGCGGCTCATCCTCGGAGGCGAGAACCGCGAGATCACCCTGCTGTTCTGCGACATCCGCTCCTTTACAGGCATTTCCGAAGGTCTCGGGGCGGCCGAACTCACCGAGTTCCTGAACAACTTCCTCACGCCGATGACCGACATCCTCATGCGGCACGGCGCGACGATCGACAAATACATGGGCGACGCCATCATGGCGTTCTGGAACGCGCCGGTCGATGTGCCCGACCATCGGCGCCGCGCCTGCGACAGCCTGATCGAGATGGAAGCGGCGCTGAGCGAGTTCAACCGCACGCAGCCCAAGCCCGTGGCCATCGGTGTCGGTGTGAACACCGGCGTGTGCTGCGTCGGCAATCTGGGGTCGCGGCAGCGTTTCGACTATTCGGCCATCGGCGATCCGGTGAACGTCGCATCCCGCACCGAGGGAATGACCAAGCAGTACGGGCTGACGAATCTCGTCACCGACACGACGGCCGAAGGCGCGGGAGGCCTGGCCATCCTCGAAGTCGACCGCGTGCGCCTCTACGGTCGCGATGCCGCGACGTCGGTCTATACCATTCTCGGCGACGCCGCCTACGCCGCAACGGACGAGTTCGTGGAGTTGAAGCGCGTCCACGACCGGTTTCTCCAGCACTACAGGGCGCGCGAGTTCGACAAGGCCGGAGACGACCTTGCCCTGCTCCGCGACATGGGCCCGCCCGGTCTCGCACAGCTCTACAGGATCTACGGGCACCGTATCGCTCATCTCAGCGCCGATCCGCCTGGCGACGACTGGGACGGGACATACACCGCCGAGCACAAGTGAAGGCCACCGTGGGGCAGAGGCTTTCAGCAACGAGGGGCAACGGCCGCTCGCGGTCGGGGAGGGCAGTAGTGTTGCCGGTCTCCTGACAGGATCGGGAACCGCGATGTTCTATGTTCGGTGACACTCTGTGGAGAGGTTGCCACGCTGAAGTTCTACTACGCTCCCTGGTCGCGCGCCTCCGGCGTCCTCTGGCTGCTGGAGGAGCTTGGCGTTCCCTACGAGATCGAGCATGTGGACATTCGCGCCGACGGTGGCGCGCCCGAAGGCTATCGAACCATCCAGCCGAACAAGAAGGTGCCGGCGATCGATCACGACGGCGTCGTCGTCACCGAGCGCGCGGCAATCACGATCTACCTCGCGGACGCCCTCCCGGAAGCCGGACTGGCGCCGCCAACTGGCGATCCGATGCGTGCGCCATACCTGACGATGAACGTCTACTGCGACTCTGTGATGGATCCGTGCGTCGCCACCCGCGTCCATGGTCTCGGCTACGGGAGCAATGACTATTCCTTCGGACTGTTCGACGACATGGTCGCCTATCTGGAACGCATCCTGACGGAACGCCCCTATGCAGCCGGCGAGCGCTTCACGGCGACCGACACCCAGCTCGCCACGGCCATCGGCTACACGATGAACGTGCTGAAGGCGCTGCAGCCCCGTCCCGTCTTCACGGCCTATCTCGCGCGGATTGCGGAGCGGCCAGCCTACCGGCGCTACCAGCAGAAGGACCGGGACGCCGCAATGCGCATCCCGTTCTTCCAGACGATGTTTCCCGACGGCCCGCCGGCGCTGTAGTCGGAGTGGCGGCTCAGACGGCGATGCCGTGAAGGTCGTAGGCGTCGGCGCGCTCGATCTTGACGGTGACGATGTCGCCGGCGCGCAGGGGCCGCCGCGAGGTCACGTGCACGACGCCGTCGATCTCTGGCGCGTCGTAGCGGCTGCGGCCCTTGGCCGTCAGGCCGTTACTCTCGTCGATGATCGTGGGCAGGCGCTGGCCGACCTTCTTCTGCAGCCGGGCCGCCGAGATCTTCTGTTGGCGCTGCATGAAGCGGTGCCAGCGGGCTTCCTTCACCTCATCCGGTACCTGAGGAAGCCCGAGATGGTTCGAGACCGCCCCCTTGACCGGCTCGTACTTGAAGCAGCCAGCGCGTTCTATCTTGGCCTCGTCCAGCCAGGAAAGCAGCTGTTCGAAGTCCTCCTCGGTCTCACCAGGGAAACCGACGATGAAGGTCGAGCGGATCGCGAGGTCCGGCACGACCTCCCGCCAACTGCGCAGTCGCTCCAGCGTCTTCTCGCCATGTGCGGGACGGCGCATGTTCTTCAGCACCGCGGGGGAGGCGTGCTGGAAGGGAATGTCGAGGTACGGCAGGATCTTGCCCTCCGCCATCAACGGCAGCACCTCGGCCACGTGCGGGTATGGGTAGACATAGTGCAGCCGCACCCAGATCCCCAGGTCCCCAAGCTCCTTGGCGAGATCGTAGAATTTGGCACGCACGTCGCGGTCCTGGAACCGGCTGGTGGCGTATTTGAGATCGAGTCCGTAGGCGCTGGTATCCTGCGAGATGACGAGCAGTTCCTTCACACCCGCCTTGGCCAGCCGCTCCGCCTCACGCAGCACGTCGGCGGCCGGCCGCGACACCAGGTCCCCGCGCAGGGCAGGGATGATGCAGAAGGTGCAGCGGTTGTTGCATCCTTCGGAAATCTTCAGATAGGCGTAGTGCCGGGGGGTGAGCTTGATGCCCTGCGGCGGCACGAGGTCGACCAGCGGGTTGTGCTGCGGCGGCACGGCCGTATGGACGGCCTCCATCACGCTTTCGTAGGCCTGCGGCCCGGTGATGGCCAGCACGTTGGGATGGCGCTGACGGATTACTTCCGGCTCGGCGCCGAGGCATCCCGTCACGATGACGCGGCCGTTTTCGGAAAGCGCCTTTCCGATGGCTTCCAGCGACTCATCGCGCGCCGAGTCCAGGAAGCCGCAAGTATTGACGACGACGACATCGGCACCGTCGTGCTTGCGGGCGATCTCATAGCCTTCCGCACGCAGGTGCGTGAGAATTCGCTCCGAATCCACGAGGGCTTTCGGGCATCCAAGGCTAACGAAGCTGACGCGGGGGGCAGCGGACATACTGATCTGATTTCTAACCGTTAAAGCGCGCGCCGTTATCACATCATCGCGCCGAAGGATACCCATGCGCGTGCATGCCTGCCAGAACCTGCTCCCAGGGAGGTTCGCATGGGGAATGAAAGCGCGGGAGCATTCGGTGCCGAGATGGATGCGTGGCGTCCGTCAGCCGAACGTCTTGAGCAGGTCGCTGATCGCCCCGCGCAGCAGTCTCTCAGGCGGCAGGTCGAGATGCCAGCAGAGGATAGCGATCACGATAATTGCGACGAGGATCGGATAGAACAGGTCGAACAGCACGACCAGCAGGCGTCGCCGCGGCGGGCGGTGTCGTCCGCGAATCCGATCGTAGTCATCGGTATCCTGCGACCAAGCCATGACATCGACCGCATTGGGGACTGTTCGTCCAACTAAACTTGCGCCGGTTAAGGAATATTCAATCCACGCGGACCGAGGCAAGAATATGCACCAATCCTCACGGAAGGACTGTTCGACTATACCGACGGCCTCTAGTTCCTGGGCAGTAGTTCCGTCCACAATCATGCGCCGCGCCCGGGAAGGCCCCGGACGCGCCGGACACTACATCAGCACTCGTTAGTGGCCGCCACTTGGGTGGTGTCCGAACCAGGACGTGAGGAACGAGAATTGCTCGGGGAACTGCTCGACCGCGCCGTCGAGCAGCATCTTCATCGCGACCCAGAGGATGATTAGCAGGCCGACATAGGCGATCCAGCGGTAGCGGTGCAGGAGACGGGCAACGAAGGAGGCCGCGAAGCCCATCAGCGCGATCGACAGGGCCAGGCCGATGATCAGAACAGTGGGATGATCCATCGACGCGCCTGCGACGGCCAGGACGTTGTCCAGCGACATCGAGACGTCGGCAATGACGATCTGCCACGCCGCCTGCGCGAAGCTCTTGCGCGAGGCGCGCGCCGCCGTGGCGCCGTCGCCGTTCAGGTCGCTGTCCGAAAGGGCCTCCGTGGCTTCCTCTTCCTCGTCGTGGGTGACGCGAAGTTCCCGCCACATCTTCCAGCAGACCCAAAGGAGCAGCAGCCCGCCGGCAATCAGCAGCATGGGGCCGATGGCCAGAAGCCATTGGGTAACCAGAGCGAAGAAGATCCGCAGCACCGTTGCGGCAAGAATACCGACGAAGATCGCCTTTCGCCGTAGTTCGGGAGCGAGGCCGGCCGCGGCGAGGCCGATGACGATTGCATTGTCGCCGGCCAGCACCAGATCGATGGCGACAACCTGCAACAATGCGGAGACGCCTGCCGCAGTGAAGATTTCCATGTCGGTGTGAGACCCCGTTCCGAAGCTGCCGGTGACGCTTGGCTATCGCCGCGGTTCAGGCACGTCAAGGCAACCGGGTCGCCAGTATCCGCCCGTTGCCGCAGCCGGATATGAGGAAATCGCATGTGCCAGCGTCTGAATTGACGCCGACATCAAGTTGAATCGCAGACAGAATCCTGCTCGGATCCCCGTCTTTGCAAGGGCTTGTTCCAGCGGGACAAGGGCGTCAATTTGGCTCGGCTGTTTCCATGAAAGCCGCCGAAGACAGATGCGAACCCTTGCCGGTATCAGGAATTCTCGTTCTCGACGGCCCTGTCGGTCTTCTTCTTGCGCGGCTTCTTCCCCGCCGGCCTTGCGCCCGACTTCGCGGCGGACTTGGTCGCCGATTTTGCCGGCTCGGGCTCATTCGGTGCCGCAGTCTCCTTCCGCCCAAGACCAATCGACCGGGCCAGCGCGGATCGCGTCGCCGCATAGCTCGGAGCCACCATCGGGTAGTCCGGGGGCAGGCCCCATTTCTGGCGATACTGGTCCGGTGTCATGCCATAATGGGTCGCAAGATGCCGCTTCAGCGATTTGAACTTGCGGCCATCCTCCAGAGAGATGATATAGTCCTTCGTCACGGATCGGCGGATCGGTACCGCCGGAACCAGCGCCGACTTTTCCGGTTCCGTATTCGTCTCAAGCTTTGCCAGCGACGCATGAACGCTTGCAACCAGATCCGCCAGGTTGCTCATCGGTACGCTGTTCTTGGACACATAGGCCGAGACAATAGCTGCTGTGAGGTCCAGCTTGTTGTCCTTCAACTTCTCCTGATCTTCCATTCGGTTTCCCTCGCCCCTTGCCGTGCTCTGTACTATCGTTGATTTGCACTTGGCGAGCGCAATCTGGCGAGTCCCGCTCTGTTTTGCAACGTCAAACACGATGTAGAGGCGCTGCTCACATGAACAACGCGTGGGCAAGTCGGGACTATCGTCTTCAGAAGCAGGAAGGCAGCTGTCGATCCATCTCCACGAAGGGAAAAAGGATCAATCGCACACGAATCGGATGCGGCCGTCGCGCGATTCGTTGCGGCAGGTCACCGGACGCGGGGGCTCCGTCTCGATCCGTGGCACGAAGCCGCCCAGGTTGAGCCCCGCGCTCCTGCGAGGCGCCGACGGAGCAGCCGAAGCGTCTGCCACGACTATTGTTTCAGGTGGTGGAGGCGGAGCAGGCGGAAACCGGTAGAGCCGCTCGGGCGGCAGCGGATCGTTCCGCACCAGGCCGAGCGAGCTGAACGACATGTCCCTGGTCGATGTAGTCGAGACGAGCGAGTAGGTTGGCACGATGGAGCCGTCATAGGTGCGCGTGCAGCCCGTCACCCCCAACATGGATGACGCGCCCAGCAGCATGGCCAATATGAGGCTGTTTCGCATTGGTGCCCGGCTCATCCCCGTCCTGCGCAGTACGAAAGCGCGCGGGACGGGAATACCATAAGACCAAACGGCCGTTTACCCAAGTGCCGATCGTGCAATTAGGTCAACAAACGCCGAGAAAAGCGTGCTGCCCGCAGCCATTTTGTGGTGCCGGCCCGCACATTGCGAGCTTGGCGGCAGCAGGACGCGCCTTACGCGCCTTCGACGGACGTGAAACCCTCGAATTCCGGATGGCCGATGTAGAGCGGCTTGTTCGCGCCAGCATTCTTGTGCGCCGCGCGGAAATTTTCCGACTTCGTCCACGCAACGAAGTCTTCTTCGCTCTCCCAGACGGCGTGCGAGGAGTAGAGCGTGTAGCCCTCGGCCTCACGCACCGGGCCGCGCAGAAGGTGGAACTGGATGAATCCCTTCATCTCGTTGAGCGTCGAATTGCGTCCCTTCCAGACGGCTTCGAAGTCCTGCTCCGAGCCGTTGCGGACCTTGAACCGGTTCATGGCGATATACATTTGGCTTCCTCATGATTTTCCAGATTGCGTGTCGCAGCCTCCCGCTGGGTCCGCGGTGCTCTCGGGACGAAGGCCACGACATTTGTCACACTGCCGCCGCTTGACGGTGCCGGGTGCGGTCCCGATTGCCTATGATGATCTCCGCGGTACCGCGCAAGCTCCACGACCTGCGATCGGGTCGCCATGTCGTCGAGATGCGCCAGGAGTTCGGGACGCAGCCCGTCGCCGCGGGCGGCGGCGAGGGCGTGCAGGGATTGGAACGGGATCAAAAGGCAGGCTCCATGGGGGAAGTGCGGCGTCCCCCTCAGGCGCCGAATTCGATCTTCGTCTTGGTTGCAGTCTTCAGGTTGCGCATGCAGGTCGCGGGTTCGACGCCGTCTCCCTTGCACTGGGTGGCGTGGTTGACCAGTACTCGGCTGAGCCTGGCGCAGTCGACGCCCGAAAGGTCGAAGCGGATCACCTTGGTCTTGCCGGCCGTCAGGTCCTGGAAAGCGAGCACCGCCAGCGTGGTCACCACGCCCTGGTCGTCGAACAGCGCGATCTCGAAACCTGCTTCGTTCAGGTCGGGTCCGAGATCGTTCTTTACCAGGAAGGTGAGGCGGCAGCCCTTCTCGGAAGGCTGGGCGCCGTTGAGCTCAAGCAACAGGGGGCGTTCGTCGACCAATGCCTCCTCCGCGCAGGCCGGCGCGCCCCCCGCCAGGCCGGCGGCGATTGCTAGCGCGCCCTTCAAACTCGCAGAACCCATCTGATAGCCCCTCCTTCAGTCCCGAAATGATGCCCGAGGGAGCGCGGGAGCGACCCTCTGGCAATCGCCGCACCGAGCGCATCAGGCGCCACGATAAATCTTGACTCGATTACTCCTGTATTGCATGTCTAGAAAACCTGAGGAGAGCAGTCAAGATATTGGCTGCACGGCTTCGGGGCTTCGCGGCCGGCGCGTCGTCCGGCGACGATACGAGGACGATCCAGATGAACAGCTACAACCCCAAGGTCTTCCTTAACCGCACCCGCCCGGTCGACCCTCAGCCACGTGCCGAGTATAAGCGCATGCTGGTCCGCACGCTGACCAGCCAGTCGCTGTTCCAGGGCGAGCATGAGATCGGGATCGCCCACGCCGGGTCGCTCTACAAGCTCAAGATCACCCGGCAGGGAAAGCTCATCCTCAACAAGTAGGCGCTGCTCCTCATGGGCGAGGGGGCTGCAACGCCCCCCGTACAGGCTCGCCGACGCCGCGGACGGGCCGCGACCCGTGCGACGGCACTTGCCGCGGCCCATCTCTTCCCGCCATCCCATCCAAGCGTGCCGCGCCCGGCAAGCCGGATCGTCAGCAAGCGTCCCACGCGGCGGCGGGGCGCAACCATTCCCTTACGTGTGAGGGTCGATATGCCGAATGCGTGGTAGGAACCGCGCAAACTCGGAGGACCCATGATTCGCGGAACTTTCCTTGCGGCAGCGCTCGTCGCTGTAGCGCTGCCTGCCTACGGCGCCACGCCATCCGATGCCGTGCGCTTCTTCTACGATCCCGCCCATTCAGAGACCGATCCGGAGTTCCGCGACCGCTTCGCCGGCCCGGCCCTGGAGAAGTTGAACGCCAACCAGTCGGTCGCCGACGACGGCGATCTCGGATGCATTGATTTCGCCCTTGCCTACGACGCCCAGGATCTCGACGACGCCGAAGTGGCGCGCACGCTGGTCCTGGAAGAGAGCGTGAGCGGCGACACCGCTGTCGTCACCGCCTCCTTTACCCTGTTTCCGGACGAGCCGGAGAGCGCCCGCGAGATCAAATGGTCCTTGCAGAACTTCGGCTCGGACTGGAAGATAACGGACATCGCCTCCGAGCAGAACGAGTGGAGGCTGAGCGCGTTCGACTGCGCACCGTAATGGAACCGGCGTTGCTCCCGCGGATTGGCGGCAATCGGGGAGCAACGATTTTTCGGGAGTCCGTTCAATGACGATTACACGCCGATCCGCCCTGGCCCTTGGTCTCGCCGCCGCGTCCGCCACCCTTGCCAGTCCGGCAATCCTTCGCGCCGCGGCCCCGTTCACGCAGCCGCCGCTTCCCTACCCGGAAGACGCCCTTGCGCCGCAGATTTCAGCCCGCACCGTGGGCCTGCATTACGGCAAGCACCACAAGGCCTACTTCGACAAGCTGAACACGTTGGTGCCGGGCACGCCGTATGCCGACATGACGCTTGAGGAGGTGGTGGTCAAATCCGCCAGGGAAGGGGACACGAAGGTCTTCAACCAGGCCGGGCAGGCCTGGAACCATGTCTTCTACTGGGAACAATTCAAGGACGGCCCCCAGCGGCCGGAGGGCGACTTCGCCGCCGCCGTTCAGCGAGATTTCGGCGGCGAGAAGGACATGTTCGAGGCATTCGCCACCGCTGCCGACACCGTCTTCGGAACCGGCTGGGTCTGGCTCGTCGTGGAGAATGGCAAGCTCGCGCTGAAGCCATATCAGGATGCCGGCAACCCGCTGCCGGACGAGCTCAAGCCACTCGTCGGCATCGACCTGTGGGAGCACGCCTACTATCTCGACTACGAGAACCGCAAGGCCGCGCACATCGCGGCCGTGCTGGCTGACCGGGTGAACTGGGTGGCGGCCGGCGAGCGCATGGCCGCCTGAGCCTTACCGCTCCAGCGACGCGGGGGCCTCGGCGTCGGGGCCCGCTTCGCCTGCCTCCGCCGCACGGTCGGTTTACTCCGGCACGATGCCGGGCCGGTTGCTCGGGAATTTCGCGACCACCGCCGGATCGATGTTGAGATGCTGGGCCACCAGTTGCGGCGGCGTGTGCGTCAGCCAGTCGGACAGGCCGATCTCCTGGTATTCGGCGACCTTGAACACCGCCAGGAAGCGCAGTTCCGTCTTTCCGGTATTCTCGATGTAGTGTCCCTGGCCGCGCTTCACGTAGCCGACGTCGCCGGAACGGAAGTCCGCGGTCTGGGCGCGCGGCCCCGCGTCGAACACGGTCATGCGACCTTCGCCCTCGATCCAGTACTGCCACTCGTCGGCATTCGGATGCCAGTGCATCTCGCGCACCGCGCCGGGTGCGAGCGTCTCGAGCGCCCCGGCGATCGTCCTTGAGATCTTGAAGGTGGAACTGTCGGCGAGTTGCAGCTTGCCCGACTTGTTGTTCCTCACCGGTTCGGACTGGCCGAGGCTGAAGGTGAAGGGTTCCGGCGGCGTGCCGCCCGAGGCCACCGCCGCCTGGTCTGCCGCGAGCGGCCCGGGTTCCTCGCCCTGGAAGATCCAGAGATCGTGCAGCGGGATCGACTTGAACGTGTCTGCCGGCACGCCGAAGTTCTTCGCCAGCAAATCCGGCGGCGTGTGCGCCATCCAGTCGGTGAGCAGGAGCGTATTGTATTCCGACTGGTTTCCCTGATCGAAGACGATGAGGAATTCGCAGCCGTCCGGCCCCAGCCCCTGCAGCGAGTGCGGATAGCCGGCCGGGAAGTACCAGAGGTCGCCGGGCCCCACGTCCTGCACATAGGCGCGCCCCTGCGGGTCCAGAACTGTGATGCGGCAGCGACCGTTGGTCATGATCGCCCACTCGGCAGCGAGGTGCCAATGCATCTCGCGAATGCCGCCGGGGCCAAGGCGCATGTTGACGCCTGACACCGCCTCGGAGATGGCGAAGTCCGACTGCGTCACCTGACGCGCCCATCCGCCGTTCTGGATGCGCTTGGCGGCGATGTTGAAGGACGACCAGAACTGCGGCATGTCGCCGATGTCGGTGGCCGGCGGGCTGTTGCGCGAGGGAAACTGGCTGCCGAGGATCGGGTTCTGCGGCCCCGGATCGGTCAGGCCCTGCGGATTGGCGTTTATGGCGCCTTCCGCCGGCTCGTCAGGATTGCCGAAGGTGCCCGCCTTGGCGGCAGCCGTCAGCACGCTGCCGCCCGCGGCCCCGAGCGCCAGCACGCTACGACGTGAAATTTGATCCATTCCCTCAACTCCTCTTCGTTTCCGCGACGAGGAACCGGCATGCTCTCGCGCCCGTGCATCCGCCCCGCGTCCTGATACTGGCTGAGGCGACACCCGACGTATTCTGCGAATGCCGGTCCCGTTTCGAGAAAGCCCTTGGAGACGGCGGTGGCGTTGCTGAGAGGCGGTCGGCCGGATGCGGAGCCAGGCGCGTACATTTGCCGTTTACCGCTTCGACACCGTGCGGTGGAAACAGCCAGCAAATTCAGCGGCAAGGCTGGACGTCGGAGCGAGTGACGTCCAGAAGTCCCCGACCCTCAATTGCCGGGCTGGGCAGAACTGGTCGGGCGGAATTCTCGGAGATGTCGATGAGGTCTCTTCTCGTCCTGGCAATGGCGGTTGCGCTGGTCGGTTGCACCACCACGGAGGATGCGAACAACGCCATCCAGTCGCGCTGGATCGGCCGGCCCACGGATGACTTCTTCGCCCAGTACGGACCGCCCGTTCGCGCCTACCCGATGAACAGCGGAGGCACGATCTACACCTGGCACGGCGGCGACAAGCGCCGTGACATCGCGCCCGTCTATCGCGACATGACCGACGCGGAGAAGGAAGCAGCCAAGAAGAACCCCTATACCTACATCAACATCAACACCAACGGATCGTCATACGGATCCGTGCCGCCCGGCAAGGTCCTGGTCACGCCCGGACGGGTCGAGGATCTTTCCTGCGAAACCCAGATCACGGCGGACGCATCGGGCGTCATCACCTCCATCAAGGCCACGCGGGACACGGACGGCGACGGCTTCAGCCTGTCGCGCTGTGCCGAGGTTTTCGGCGTCAAGCGCTGAGCACCTTCGTGGCCTACACGTGGGCCTCGCCGTGCGCGAGTTCGCCCTGGGGCTCGCGGGTAAAGAAAGCGAGGGCTAGCAGCCAGGCGTAGAACGCGGTGGTGAGCGCCACCACCAGCCATCCCGGCAGGAAGCCCAGGGCAGCGTTCTCCGTCGCTTCGCGCAGGGACGACACCAGGTTGTGCGGGATTCCGGGGTCCTGGAGCCGCGGTGTCGCGATCTTCAGCACCCAGGCGAACAGCACGATCAGGAAGATCCAGATGTAGTTGCGGCGCAGCCGTCGCGCCATCGCGGTTTGCAGGCTGATCAGGAAGACCGGACTTTGGAGACTGCTGCCCAGGGCCTTCGCCCACGCGCCGTCGGCGGGTTTGGTGCCGAGAAGGAGCGGGGACATGTAGTTGCGCTCCAAAAGCCGAACGCGGGCGCGATAAACGTCGAAGAACCGATAGCGGCGTGCTTCGATCACCAGGAAGAGCAGCACCAGCAGCATGGTGAAGAGCAGCACGCTGTGGTGTGATGTCGGGGTGGACAAGGACAGCGACAGCATGGCGCCGCCGCCGGTGATCGCCCAGTTCGTCGTGCGGTCGATCCGGTCGCGCCAGCCGGCCATGCGAGCGATCTCCGCCCGATGGAAATGGGCCAGCACGGTGATGTATTCCGACGACGTCGCCGGCATCGGCGGCACCGGGAATGCTGGCGGCATGTCGCCCTGCGGTTCGGCGTTGGCCACCGCAATTTCCTCCCGAAGTTCGTTGTCGGCAGCCGACCGCAAGGTCCGATCGGCGCTCGGTTGCCCGTCCGGAAGGAAGCGTAACTCCAACCTCGGCCTGCCGCTAGGCGTGCCGGGCCTCGCGTCGCTCGTTAGCCGCGCCGATGCGATGCCGTACAGAAAAGCGTGGCAACCGTGACGCTGCCGAACACTCCCGACAAGTACCGTTGTCGATTTCAACGAGGTTTAGAAGGAAACGCTACTACCTTGTTTTTGCCTCTCTCTCCCTCGTTGCACGATCCATCTGGCGCTTGATCGGTGCACGCGGGTCGCGTCCGTCCGCACGGGTTGACCGGGGACTGTTTCGGTGTTTTGACGTTCCGGCCCTGCGCAAGCACAGGCAGGGCCTTTGCCGGGATGTCTGGACGATGACCATGCAATCGAAGACCGCCGCCGCCAGCTTCGTCTGGAACGATCCTTTCCTGCTGGAGGACCAGCTCACCGAGGATGAGCGGATGCTGCGCGATGCGGCCGCCGCCTTCTGCGCCGACAAGCTCGCGCCGGGGATCGAGCAGGCCTACATGCAGGAGACCACCGACCCGGCGATCTTCCGCGAAATGGGCGAGGCGGGTCTGCTCGGCGTGACCATCCCGGAAGCCTATGGCGGACTGGGTGCCGGTTATGTGTCCTACGGCCTCGTGGCGCGCGAGGTGGAGCGCATCGATTCAGGCTACCGCTCGATGATGAGCGTCCAGTCCTCGCTGGTCATGTATCCGATCTACGCCTACGGCTCGGAAGAGCAGCGGAAGAAGTACCTGCCGAAGCTCGCTTCGGGCGAGTGGATCGGCTGCTTCGGCCTGACCGAACCCGAGGCCGGCTCCGACCCCGGCGGCATGAAGACCCGCGCGGAGAAGACGACCAACGGTTATCGGCTCAACGGCGCGAAGATGTGGATCTCCAACGCGCCGATCGCCGACGTCTTCGTCGTCTGGGCCAAGCTGAAGAATGCCGAGGACAAGGACGAGATCCGCGGCTTCATCCTCGAGAAGGGCATGAAGGGCCTCTCGGCGCCCAAGATCGAAGGCAAGCTGTCGCTGCGCGCGTCGATCACCGGCGAGGTGGTCATGGACAATGTCGAGGTCGGCGAGGACGCACTGCTTCCGAATGTTTCAGGCCTGAAGGGCCCGTTCGGCTGCCTCAATCGCGCGCGCTACGGCATCTCCTGGGGTGTCATGGGCGCCGCCGAGGACTGCTGGTTCCGCGCCCGGCAGTACGGTCTCGACCGCAAGCAGTTCGGCAAGCCGCTCGCCGGCATGCAGCTCTACCAGAAGAAGCTCGCCGACATGCAGACCGAGATCGCGCTCGGCCTCCAGGCCAGCCTGCGGGTCGGCCGGCTGATGGACGAGGGCAAGTTCGCGCCCGAGATGATCTCGATCGTCAAGCGCAACAACTGCGGCAAGGCGCTCGATATTGCACGCATGGCGCGCGACATGCACGGCGGCAACGGCATCCAGATCGGCTACCACGTGATGCGCCACGCGGCGAACCTGGAGACGGTCAACACCTACGAGGGCGCCCACGACGTGCACGCCCTCATCCTCGGCCGCGCGCAGACGGGGCTTCAGGCGTTCTTCTGAGACGCTGCGGCCCCGCCCGGGTCGCCCGCCGCAATGCCCCTCCCGGTCCCGGGCGGGATCGAACCGCCGGGAGCAGGGGGAGAGGTGGTGAGCGATCCGTTGACGGAACTGATGGTCCGGAACCTCTCCGAGGTGTTCAGCGAACGCGACCCGGACCGGCGCATCGAGGCAGTCCGCGCCATCTACGCCGAGGACGCCACCTTCTATGAGGGAAAGCACGCCTTCGTCGGCTGGATTGCCATCAGCGCGCAGGTCAGCAAGCTGCTCACGACGCTCCCTCCGGACTTCGTCTTCTCTCCGGCCATGCCGCCATCCCGCAACCACGATCTCGGCCGAATGCCCTGGCAGCTTGGCAAGCCGGGCGGCGCGGTGGCCGGCAGGGGCATGGACGTCGCCCTGTTCGCCGACGGCAAGATCCGGGCGCTCTACGTCTTCCTCGAGGACCGGTCGGGTTGAGGGCCAACTGACACCTGCGGTGTGCGCCGTGCATTGTAACCGCCTCATATCCGTTGCGGGCCGAATTCTTGATGGTTAGCTTTGAACACGGTGCATGCATGCGCGCCGACGGAGATGGATTATGACCGACACGTTCCTGGCGCATCTTTCCAAAGAGCTCGCCGAGCTGAAGGCCGCCGGCCTCTACAAGTCCGAGCGCGTCATCAACTCGATGCAGTCGGCCGAAATCGAGGTTGCTGGCGGCAAGACCGTCCTGAACTTCTGCGCCAACAACTATCTCGGTCTCGCTGACAGCGAGGAGCTCCGCGAGGCGGCGAAGGCCGGCCTGGACCGCTACGGCTATGGCATGGCCTCCGTGCGCTTCATCTGCGGCACGCAGGAGGAGCACAAGCAGCTCGAGGCAAGGCTGGCGTCGTTCCTCGGCTTCGAGGATGCGATCCTTTATTCCTCCTGTTTCGACGCAAATGCCGGCCTGTTCGAGACGCTGCTTTCGGAAGAGGACGCCATCATTTCCGACGCGCTGAACCACGCGTCGATCATCGACGGCGTGCGGCTCTCCAAGGCGAAGCGATTCCGCTATGCGAACAACGACATGGCGGCGCTTGAGGAAGAACTGAAGAAAGCCGAGGGCTGCCGCTTCAAGCTGATCGCCACCGACGGCGTTTTCTCTATGGACGGCATCATCGCCAACCTGCAGGGCGTGTGCGATCTTGCCGAAAAATACGGTGCGATGGTCATGGTGGATGACAGCCATGCAGTCGGCTTCGTCGGCAAGCACGGCCGCGGTTCGGCCGAATATTGCGGCGTCGAGGGCCGCGTGGATATCGTCACCGGCACGCTCGGCAAGGCGCTGGGGGGCGCTTCTGGCGGCTACACCTGCGGCCGCAGGGAAGTGGTCGACTGGCTGCGCCAGCGGTCGAGGCCGTATCTCTTCTCCAACACGCTCATGCCGGCGATCGCCACCGCCTCGCTCAATGTGCTCGACATCGTCGAGGGCGGCGACGCGCTGCGCCAGAAGCTGTTCGCCAATGCCGACCGGTTTCGCTCGTCGATGACCAAGCTTGGTTTCACGCTTGCCGGAGCCGGCCATCCAATCATCCCGGTGATGATCGGCGACGCCGCACTCGCCGCTGCGATGGCGGAAAAGATGCTGGAACGCGGCATCTATGTGATCGGCTTCTCCTTCCCGGTCGTGCCGAAGGGCCAGGCCCGCATCCGCACCCAGATGTCGGCCGCGCACTCTTTCGCCGACATCGACCGGGCCGTGGAGGCGTTCGGAGAGGTGGGCAAGGAACTTGGGCTGATCTAGGTGGCCCGTCTCGACAGGGTCGCAGGAGGACATGCCGATGATCATTGTCGAAATGGACCGCTCGCAATGCATGGCTCTGCTGGCGTCTTCGCGCCACGGCCGACTGGCTTGTGCCAGGGACGGCCAGCCCTATATCGTGCCCATCACCTATGCCGCGGACGGCCACAATCTCTACAGCTTCTCCCTCGTCGGCCAGAAGATCGAGTGGATGCGCGCGAACCCGAAAGTCTGCATCGAGGTCGACAAATCCCCCAATGCCCGTGAGTGGCAGAGCGTCGTCGCTTACGGCCGATATGAGGAACTGCCGGACCGCATCGGCTGGAAGGTCCAGCGGGAGCGCGCCTGGTCGCTCCTGAGCCAGGAGGCTGAGTGGTGGGCGCCCGGTGGGTACAAGCCGGCTGGGCAGCCCCCCACGCCGAACCTCTTCTATCGGATCGTCATCGACGAGGTGACCGGCCGGCACGCGTTTCCTTACGAGGCGAACTAAAGCAGCGGATTGAGGAGCAGCAATGTCCAACATGATGCGCGCCCTGGTAAAGGCTCGCCCCGAGCCCGGCATCTGGATGGAGGAAGTGCCGGTCCCGGAGATCGGCCCAAACGACGTGCTCATCAAGGTACGCAAGTCGGCCATCTGCGGCACCGACGTCCACATCTACAACTGGGACCAGTGGGCCCGGAAGACCGTGCCCGTGCCGATGGTGACCGGCCATGAGTTTGTCGGCACGATCGCCGACTTCGGCAGTGCCGTCACCGGCTACCGCGTAGGTCAGCGCGTCTCCGGCGAAGGCCACATCGTCTGCGGGCAGTGCCGCAACTGCCGGGCGGGCAGGGGACACCTGTGCCGCAACACGCTCGGCGTCGGCGTCCAACGCCCGGGCAGCTTCGCCGAATACGTCTCGCTTCCCGCGCACAACGTCGTCCCGATCCCCGACGACATTCCGGACGAGATCGCCGCGATCTTTGATCCGCTCGGCAATGCCGTCCACACGGCGCTCTCCTTCGATCTTGTCGGTGAGGACGTGCTGGTGACGGGCGCGGGGCCCATCGGCATCATGGGCGCGCTGGTGGCGCAGTGCGTCGGCGCGCGCAAGGTGGTCATCACCGACATCAATCCGACGCGCCTTGCTCTCGCCAAGAAGCTAGGCGTGCAGCACGTTGTCGACGCCTCGAAGGAGGATCTGCGCGACGTCATGCGCCAGCAGGGCATGACCGAGGGTTTCGACGTCGCGCTCGAGATGTCCGGCTCGGCCGGCGCCTTCCGCGACATGATCGACGTGATGAACAATGGCGGCAAGGTCGCCATCCTCGGCATCGCCCCCACCGGCTTCTCGATCGACTGGAACAAGGTCATCTTCAAGATGCTGCACCTCAAGGGCATCTACGGCCGGGAGATGTTCGAGACCTGGTACAAGATGATCGCGCTCGTGCAGGGACCGCTCGACGTTTCCGGCCTCATCACCCACCGCCTCGGTGTTGATGAGTACATCGAGGGATTCGAGGCGATGAAAAGCGGCAATTCCGGCAAGGTCGTCCTGGATTGGTGACGGCGGAGGAACTTTTTCCGGAAAGACACGATTCCGGAATAAGCTTTGTTGCCTGCGATTTGTGCGATCTGCTAATTCCGCGCGCACCTTCCTGCAGGCCATTTCATGCGTCGCCACGTTCGTACCCTCGTTGCCCGTCACGAGCCCCCCGGGTCGTTCATGCATCACCTCAAGTCCGGTTCTGGCGCGGTGGTCGGAATGTCGGCGGTGGGCGGCCTTTCCGTGCTCACCGGCTTGCCGCTTCTGGTCGCGCCGCTGGGGGCCACGGCGGTGCTGGTGTTCGGACAGCCGTCGAGCCCGCTCGCCCAGCCGGCGAACATCCTCGGTGGCTATCTGGTCGCGACCGTGGTGGCGGCCGGTGCGATGGCGGCCTTTCCGGGCCTTTGGCCTGCGGCGATTCTTGCCGTCGGCCTGTCCATCGTCCTGATGCTGGCGCTCCGCATCACCCATCCCCCGGCCGGCGCCATTCCGCTGGTCATGCTCTCCGCTGCGCCCGCGGAGGAGCTGTTGCTGTTCGCGGCGATCCTTCTGGGCAGCGCGAGCCTCGTCGGGCTGGGCATCCTGCATCATTGGCTGCCGCCGCGCGTCCGCTATCCGCGCCCCGTGGACTGACGCAGCGCGGGGCGAGGCGGTCGTGAGCGAGCGCCTCGTCATTCTCGGGTCGAAGGGCGGCCCGGCGCTGCGACCCGGCGGGCCCTCGCCGACCTCCATGCTTCTGGAAATCGGCGGCCGTCGCATCGTCGTCGATTGCGGGCTCGGCGTGACGCGCGGGCTGGTTTCCGCAGGCATGGCGTTGAAATCGCTCGATCTGGTCGCGATCACGCACCTGCATTCCGACCACGTGGTGGAACTTGGCCCGCTTATCCATACCGCCTGGACGGCCGGCCTGCAGACGCTGGTTCGGGTCTTCGGCCCGCGCGGCACGCGCAGGGTCTGGACCGCCTTCCTGGATTCCATGGCGGCGGATATTGAAATCCGCATTGCGGACGAGGGCCGGCCGCCGCTCGCCTCGCTCGTCGAGGTGCATGAGTACGACGAAGGCGAGGTCTTTGCCGAGGACGGCCTGCGCATCGACGCGCTCACCGTCCATCATCCGCCCATGTCGGACTGCTTCGCGCTGAAGATCGCCCACGCCGGCCGCGGCATCGTGTTCTCGGGCGACACTGCCTTTTTCCCGCCCCTCGCGCGGTTCGCGCACCGGGCCGACATCCTCGTCCACGAGGTGATGCTGGAGGCGGGGGTCGATCGCCTCGTCGCCCGTACCGGCAACGGGGCGCGCCTGAGACAACATCTCTTCGCCAGCCACACGCTTGCCGCCGAAGCCGGCCGCATCGCTAGTGAAGCCGGGGTGGAGCATCTCGTGCTCAACCATCTCATCCCGGCAGACGACCCGGAGATCGGTGAGGCGGACTGGATCGCCGCAGTGCGCCCGACCTGGGCGGGACCGCTTACGGTGGCCCGCGACGGAGTTGCCATCGCCATACCGCCGGCGGCCGACAGCGCATTCGGCAGCTGAACAGCCTGCCGGCGTGCCACCCGGCCTTCCTTGCCCTAATCTTGGCCCTGACCATAACCACTGGAACGCGGGAGGGCATCCGGCATGGAGCTCGCCGAACATTTTCGCCGCATGGCGGAGAACAATCTGTGGTCTAATGACCGGCTCTACCGGGCGGTGCTTGCCCTTGGGTCCGGCGAGTTCGAGGCGGAGCGCACAAGCTTCTTCCCCTCGATCAAGGCAACCCTCAATCATATCCTGTCGGTCGATCTCTACTATCTCGACATGCTGCAGGAGGGCGGCCAGGGCTCGGCCACTTTCGATGTCTGGCGAGACTATGACGACCCGGCCCACCTTGCCGCTGCCCAGGCCGAGACGGACCGCCGCCTCCTGGACTTCTTCGCCGGCCTCGGCAGCGCCGTCCTCGACAGGCGCGTCGTCACGGACCGCGGGGAAAAAGGCCTGATCCCCGAGCGCATCGGCGACCTGCTCGCGCACCTCTTCATCCACCAGATCCATCATCGTGGGCAGGTCCATGCCATGCTGTCCGGCACGTCGGTGATGCCGCCGCAGCTCGACGAGTATTTCCTCGACTTCGATCTTCCGCTCAGGCGCGAGGAAATGGCCAGGCTGAAACTGTCCTGATCGGGCGCCGTGGAACCGGATGCAGGGGCACGGCGTTGCCTTGGATGCGCTCCGATCGGGCGCATTCAACCCCGGGGGGATGTCAATGGCGCCGAGACCCGCGTGGAAAGGCTACCTGAAGCTTTCGCTGGTCACCTGCGCCGTCGAGCTGACCAACGCCACCACGCATTCCGAGAAGGTTTCCTTCCGTATCCTCAATCGCCACACCGGCAACACGGTGCGCCGGCAGTACGTCGATTCCGTCACGGGCAAGCCGGTGAGCGACAAGGACGAGGTGAAGGGCTACGACCTCGGCGGCGACGAGTTCCTGCTCATCGAGGAGAAGGACCTCGACAGGGTCCAGATCGAGTCGTCCCACACGCTGTCGCTCGACGGATTCGTCCGCAAGTCCGACATCGAGCAGGTCTATCTCGACACGCCTTATTACCTCACCCCGGCCGACAAGGTCTCGGTGGAAGCCTTTGCTGTCATTCGCGATGCGCTGGCCGAAAAAGGCATGGCAGGGCTTGCGCGCATCGTCCTCTACCGGCGCGAGCGTCCGGTGCTCATCGAGCCGCTCGGGGCAGGCATGTTGCTCACCACGCTCCGCTACGACAGCACGGTGCGGCGGGGTGACGATGTCTTCGACGAGGTCAAAGCCTCCGACCCGGACGACGAGATGGTCGACCTTGCCACCGACATCATCGACCGGAAGATGGGCCGCTTCGATCCCTCGAAATTCGAGGATCGCTACGAGGAAGCCCTGCTCGACCTGATCAAGGCCAAGAAGGCTGGGCGCAAGCCTCCGAAGGCGCCCAAGGCTGCCAAGCCTTCCAACGTCGTCAACCTGTTCGATGCCCTGAAGAAGAGCCTCGCGGAAGAGGGCGCTCCGTCGGCCAAGGCCGGCAAGGCAAAGGCCGCTTCAGCCAAATCTGGCCGTCCCTCCAAGACGAAGAAATCAGCGTGAGGTCGCGCAATGGCGCTCGAGACCTATCGTAGCAAGCGCGACTTCAGCCGCACCTCCGAGCCGAAGGGTAGGCGGGCCGCAAGTCGAGGAAAGGTGGCGCAGGCCGAAGGCAGGCGCTTCGTAATCCAGAAGCACGCCGCCACCCGCCTCCACTACGATTTCCGGCTCGAGCACAAGGGCGTACTGCTTTCCTGGGCAGTGACACGGGGACCGAGCCTCGACCCATCCGAAAAGCGGCTTGCCGTGCATGTCGAGGACCATCCGCTCGAATATGCCTCCTTCGAAGGCACCATCCCGAAGGGCGAGTATGGCGGCGGCTCGGTCATCGTCTGGGACGAAGGCACGTGGGAGCCAGACTTTGACGTCGATGCGGGCCTGAAGAAGGGACACCTTGAATTCACGCTGCACGGCGACAAGCTGGCCGGCCGCTGGCATCTGGTGCGGTTGAAGCCGCGCCCCGGGGAGAAGCGCGACAACTGGCTGCTGATGAAGTCAGACGACGCATTTGCGCGCCCCGGGGAGGACATCCTGGCGGAAGCCCCGCAGTCAGTAAAATCCGGGCTGACCATCGAGGAGATCGGCGAGAAGAGCGATTCCGTCTGGCATTCGCGCCCAAAGGGCGAGGACCCCAAAGGCAACGGCAAGGTCGCCAGGTCCTCCAGGAAGATGCCGAAGCCGGGGCCGGCACGGAAGGGCCCGGCTCGGTCGCTGCCGGACTTCATCCCGCCGGCGCTGGCCACGCTGCAAAAGCAGCCGCCTGCCGGTCCCGAATGGGTCCACGAAGTCAAGTTCGACGGCTACCGTATCCAGGCCCGGCGCGACGGCACGTCGGTGCGGCTTCTGACCCGCACCGGCCTCGACTGGACCGAGCGCTTCGGCAATGAGATCGCCAGAGCCATCGCGGCGCTGCCGTGCGATCAGGCGATCCTCGACGGCGAAATCGTCGTGCTCGCCGACAATGGCGTTGCTTCCTTCTCGGCCCTGCAGGCGGCCCTCTCCGAACGCGACCCGTCGCGGATGGTCTACTACGTCTTCGACCTGCTCCATCTCGACGGCGACGACCTCACCGGCTCTCCACAGGGAGAGCGAAAGCAGCGTCTGGCTGAATTGCTGGGCGATGGCCAGGAAGGCCCGCTGCGCTACAGCGAGCATTTCCAGGAATCCGGCCAGACGATGCTCACGCACGCATGCCGAATGGGGCTGGAGGGCGTCGTCTCGAAGCGCGTCGACGCGCCTTACCGCAGCGGGCGAAGCCTCGAATGGATCAAGTCGAAATGCACGCTGCGGCAGGAGTTCGTCATCGGAGGCTATCTGCCCTCGGACAAGACCGGGCGGGGCCTGCGCTCGCTCCTGGTGGGCTATCACGAGGACGGAAAGCTGCGATATGCCGGCCGGGTCGGCACTGGCTTTTCGGCCAAGGTGGCGGATGACCTCAAGGAAAGGCTGGACAGGCTGAAGGCGCCCAAATCGCCGTTCGCCGATGCGGTCCCCGAGGCGAAGAAAGTTGTCTGGACGAAACCCGATCTCGCAGCTGAGATCGAGTTCCGGACCTGGACGGGCGACCGCCTGCTGCGGCAGGCTTCGTTCCAGGGACTGCGCGAAGACAAGCCCGCCGATGAGGTGGTGAAGGAGGAGCCCGCCCAGGACAAGCCGCGAGCCTCGCGATCATCGAAGGCGAAGGCTCCGGCGGGCAAGGCGCCTGCCGCGCGATCCGGGAAGGGAGGGGGCGCCGTGAACCTGTCGAGCGCGGACAAGGAACTTTGGCCGGACGACCACGTCACCAAGCAGGACCTGCTGGACCACTACGAGCGGGTCTGGACGCATATGCGGCCCTTCGTGGTCAACCGCCCCCTCTCGCTCGTGCGCGCCCCCGACGGAATCGAGGGGCAGCGCTTCTTCCAGAAGCACGCTTCGCCCGGCATGCATGCCTCCGTCAGGCGCATGGCGGACCCGAAGGACGGCGAGGAGCTGCTCTACATCGAGGATTTCGATGGCTTGGCGGCGCTGGTGCAGCTCGGCGTGGTGGAAGTGCACATCTGGGGCTCGACGGTGGACGCACTCGAAACGCCGGATCAGGTGGTCTTCGACCTCGACCCGGATCCGGGCATCGGCATTGATCGGCTGCGCGAAGCGACCGAAGAGGTCAGGGCGCACCTTGAAGAGCTGAACTTCGCCACCTTCCTGAAGACCTCCGGGGGGAAGGGCTTTCACGTCATCGCGCCGCTTAAGCCGTCGGCGGACTGGACCGAGGTGAAGGCCTTCGCCCACGACTTTGCTCGGGCGATGGAGCAGGCTGCTCCGGACCGCTACACTGCAACCTTGTCAAAGAAGGCGCGCAAAGGCCGGATTTTCATTGATTATTTGCGCAATGGTCGTGGTTCGACGACGGTAGCCCCCTGGTCCACGCGCGGGCGCAAGGGGGCCACTGTCTCGGTGCCGATCGAGTGGGACGACCTTGGCAAGCTCGAGCCCGACAGTTTCGCGATCGGGTCGAGGCGCCTGACGGCGGCACTCGCCGCCGACGATCCCTGGAAGGACTTCTTCAAAAAGGGCCGCAAGCTGACCCGATCCTGAACGGACGCGTTCAGCCGCCCTTCTTTGCCTGCTGGGCGGCAAGGAAGATGTTGGTCGAGCGCGCCCCGGAGCGGCAGTACGCGAAGACCGGGCCGGGGATCTCGTCGAGCGCCTCGACCATCTTGGCCACGTCTTCCTCGGTCATTTGACCGCTCGTGAAGGGAATGTGACGGAACACCAGGTCGGCTGCCTCGGCAGCCACCGCGATCTCAGCGGCGGTCGGCTGGCCCGGCTGCTCGCCGTCCGGGCGGTTGCAGATGATGCTGCGGTACCCGGCCGCCTTGATGGCTTCCATGTCTTCGGGCGCGATCTGCGGGGAAACGGCGAAATCGTCGGTGACCTGGCGGTAGTCCATGTTCGGCTCCTGAAATGGCGGTCGACTCATGCCACCATGGGTAAGAGGCCGCAACCGCGGAATGGGCTGCGAGTTCACACACCCGTGCCTAGCGCCGCTGTAAGTTCGGCCCATTCGCGCTTGGAAAGCCCGCTGTTCGCCTGGTCCACCGTCTCGCCGGCAATCATCCGGCGCACCGCCTTCAGCGCCGTGGCGCTGAGCTGCACCGCGCCCATGCGGTGCTCCAGAAAGGCTTCGTGCACCAGCGGAACCCACTTGGCGAGGATGTCCAGCATCACATCCGCATAGGCGCGGATTTCATATTGTGCATGCGGATCAGCCCGCAGGCGCAGGAAGTTCATGAAGTTGTGGAGGTCGGTCTTCCAGTACCACTGGGTGTAGTAGTTCAGCGTCAGGTTCATCCGTGCGAGTTCGCGGGCCAGCCCCAGCCGGTCCTCGCGATAGCCGGGCTCGGCCGGATCGTTCAGCATCTCCTCGTAGTGGTCGTAGCAGCGCGAGGCGTCCTCGCGCAGCATGTCCAGCACCGCCACGGCCTCGTCGCCCTCCAGCACCGTCCCACGCCCCTGCCGGTTCTGCGAGGACTGCGCCGCCAGGTGCTCCGGGGAGGGGATGTAGAACTCCCGGTCCATGACCGAGTAGCGCGCCGAGTACTCGTTCACGTTTGCCATGCGGTGACGGATCCACTGGCGCGCCACGAAGATCGGCAGCTTCACGTGCAGCTTGATTTCCGCCATCTCGAACGGCGTCGTGTGCCAGTGGCGAAGCAGGTAGTTGATGAGACCGCGGTCCTCGCTGACCTTCTTCGTCCCGCGCCCGTAGGAAACTCGCGCAGCCTGCACGACGGCGGCATCGTCGCCCATGTAGTCGACGACGCGGATAAAGCCGTGGTCGAGGACCGGCAGCGGCTTGTAGAGAATGCCCTCCAGCCCCTCGGATATCGGGCGAAGCGTCGGCTGGCGCGAAGCTCTCAGCGCCTCGATCTCGGCGTCCTGTTCGAGCGTTGTCCTGTTCACGGCGTCTCGTCCTCTGGTTCGCTGAGATGGGCGGCCCGTTCTACCCGAGTCACGCCAACCTACAAGGGCAAAGCCGGCCCTAAATCAACATGTAGCGGTCCCGGCTACGGCGCCATCCACACCTGCGACGAGTTCCCTCATGTCGCATTGACGTCGCCCGTTACGCGACCCATACCGCCGAGCCTGAGACCGAGGGGCGAGCTTTGATCCGGCACATCGTCTTCTTCAGCGCGGCGAAGGATGGTTCCGTCGAGCGTATCCGCGAGGGCCTGACGCGGCTGGCCGACATCGGCGAAGCGCAGCGCTTCGAAGTCCTGCCAAACCTGAAGGTCGATCCGTTCAACCGGGACGTCGATCTCGTCGTCTATGCCGAGTTCGCCGACGAGGCCGCGCTCGAGCGCTACAAGGCCCATCCTATCTATGCCGAGGTCACGCAAACCGTGAAGCCGATGCGTGACCTGCGCTTCTGCGCCGACATCGCGACGGAGGCATGAAGCCGCCACCGCGCCCGCCCGGCCGTCAGGGACTGCTCGCCAGTTAGCGCCGTTGGCCCGCGGTGCCCTATTGCTTCAGGATGGTCTGCTGCGCGTCGCCGGCTACCTGGTCGATGACGATCAGTTCCACCTTGTCGGTGCCGACATTCCTGCCCTGGTGCCAGCGGTCGACGACCTCGACGATGAAGTCTCCTGGCTTGTACGTAGTGGTCTTGCCGCTCTCCACGTCGGTCACTTCCAGCGTGCCGGCGAGCACGTAGGCGTAGCGCTGGTAGGGATGCTTGTGGACCGGCAGCGTCGCGCCCGGCGCTATCTCGTATCGCGACGCGGTCACATGCACATCCTCCTGCGGCAGCACGATGGGCTGGTCGGCCGCCGTTTGCGTCGTCGTGAGAATCGGGGTGACGACCACGGGCTGGCCGGGATCGAGCGCCAAGGCCGGCGCCGCGACAGCCAGCATCCAGGTGCCGACGACAGCCCCGCGAATCAGATGAGCGGCCATTTCCCTCTCCGGTATGGCGATTGACCTTGGCAGTGTTGGCCACGCCCGGTCCGCGAGGCAAGGCGGCTCGCCCGAGATGGTTCGGATTTCCCTGATGAGCGCCGTCCAGGAACGCCGCCTGCGCGCGACCACACAAAACTTTACGAGCATATGCGGGATTTGCTGGCATACCCCTGCAAGCTTGTTGCAAAATCGTCACAATGTGTTGCATGACTGCGACGCGTCCCGCGGCAAGACTCATGGCCATAGACGTTCCTGCGATTCCAGATTCGCGCCCCCCGGCGCCCATGCTTCCTGAAGGAAGGCGACTGATGGCCCTCACCGGGCTCATCACGGTCGTCTGCGCGCTTGTCTCGGCGGGCCTGTCCTTCGCAATCCTCGTTGGCGCCACGCCGATCCGGCCCGACGAGGGCAGGACCCTCGAGACCATCATCCTGATCAACGCGGCGCTGGTCATCCTGCTCACCGCGCTGGTGGCGCGCGAGATCGGGCGCGTGCTGATCGCACGCCGGCGGGGCAGGGCTGCCTCGCGGCTGCACGTGCGCATCGTTGGTCTGTTCACCACGATGGCGGCGATCCCGGCGATCCTCGTTGCCGTGATCGCCTCGATCACGCTCAATGTCGGCCTCGACCGCTGGTTCGAGATCCGCATCAAGACGATCATCAATTCCTCGCTGTCGATCGCCGAATCCTACGTGCAGGAGAATGCCCGCAACCTGCAGGGCACGACGCTGTCGATGGCCTACGACCTCTCCAATGCCCGCACGCTCTACAATCTCGACCGGACCGGATTCCGCGAGTTCATGAGCCAGCAGGCGATCGGCCGTGCGCTCGCCCATGCCGCGCTGATTCGCTCCGACGGCTCGGCCATCATGACGGCCCAGACCAATGCCGAGTTCGCGATGCCCGAGCCGCCGATCGAGGCCGTGCACACCGCGGCCGACGGCAAGCCGGTGCTGATCGAGCCGCGCACGCGCAACATCGTCGGCGCCGTGGTGAAGCTGCGCGAGTTCGACGACACCTATCTCTACACGATCAGGCTGGTGGACCCGGAGGTCATCAAGGCCCGCCAGATCATGACGATGAACGTCAATGACTACGGGGGCATGGAGGCCAACCGTAGGCCGACCCAGATAGCCTTCGCGCTGCTCTATCTCGGGGTGACGCTGGTTATCGTACTGGCCGCGATCTGGACCGGCATCGCCGTGGCCGACCGTCTGGTGAGGCCGATCCGGCAGCTCATCGGCGCTGCGGACGAGGTTGCGACCGGCAATCTCGACGTGTCGGTCCCGGTCCGCGCCGCCGACGGCGACGTCGCCTCGCTGGGCGACACGTTCAACAAGATGCTGCTGCAGCTCAAGTCGCAGCGCGACGAGATTCTCAACGCCAAGGACCTGATTGACGAGCGTCGGCGCTTCTCCGAGGCGGTGCTTGCCGGCGTCACCGCGGGTGTCATCGGCGTCGATCGCAATGGCGTCATCACCATCGTCAACCGCTCGGCCGAGACGATGCTCGCGATCTCTGCCACCGCGAGCGTCGGGCAGCCCCTTTCGGTGATCCTGCCGCATGTGTCTCGGGCCTTCGAGATCGGCCGCAGCTCGGGTCGCAACGGCTATCGCGACCAGGTGACGTTCTACCGCGCCGGTTCCGAGCGCACTTTCAACGTGCAGGTCACGCGGGAGGTGGGCTCCGGGGATCCGGACGACGAATCCGACGACTCCTACGTCGTCACCATCGACGACATCACCGATCTTGTGACCGCGCAGCGCACCTCCGCCTGGGCCGACGTCGCCCGCCGCATCGCCCACGAGATCAAGAACCCGCTGACGCCGATCCAGCTTTCGGCCGAGCGCATCCGCCGGCGCTTCGGCAAGGTTATCGTCGACGATCGCGAGATCTTCGATCAGTGTACCGACACCATCATCCGACAGGTCGGCGACATCGGCCGCATGGTCGACGAGTTCTCGTCCTTCGCCCGCATGCCCAAGCCGGAAATGAAGGAGGTCGATCTTCGCGATTCGCTGCGCGAAGCGTCCTTCCTGCTCGAAGTCAGTCGCCCCGACATCGTCTTCTCGAAGGACTATGGCGACGAGCCGCTGATGGGCCGGTTCGACAGCCGGCTCATTGCGCAGGCCTTCGGCAACATCATCAAGAACGCCACCGAGGCCATCGACGCGGTGCACGACTGGCCCGCGGACCAGAAGAAGGAAGTGCGGGTGACCGCGCGGCCCGACGGCGAGATGTATCGCATCGACGTAGCGGACAACGGCAAGGGCCTGCCGCGCGAGAACCGCCAGCGGCTGCTCGAGCCCTACATGACCACGCGCGAGAAGGGGACGGGCCTCGGCCTGGCGATCGTCAAGAAGATCATCGAGGACCATGGAGGTCATCTCGAACTCCATGACGCGCCGGAGGATTTCTGTGGCGGGCGAGGGGCGATGCTGAGCCTCTTCCTGCCAGGGGAGGAAAACCCAGCCAAGAAGCGGATAGCGGCTGAAGTGCCGCGCCCAAAGGACAAGACCGGGAAGATCGAGCATGGCGTCTGACATTCTGATCGTCGACGATGAGACGGACATTCGCGAACTCGTCGCGGGCATCCTGAGCGACGAGGGCCACGACACCCGCACCGCCCATGATGCGGACAGCGCGCTGGCTGCGATTGCGGACCGGGTTCCGCGGCTGGTGTTCCTCGACATCTGGCTGCAGGGCTCTCGCCTCGACGGACTTGCTCTCCTGGACGAGATCAAGACCCTGCATCCGAACCTGCCCGTGGTGATGATCTCGGGCCACGGCAACATAGAGACCGCCGTGTCGGCTATCCGGCGCGGCGCCTACGACTTCATCGAGAAGCCCTTCAAGGCCGACCGGCTGATCCTCGTCGCCGAGCGCGCGCTGGAAACCTCCAAGCTGAAGCGCGAGGTGCTCGAGCTGAAGTCGCGCACGGGCGAATCCTTCGAGCTGATCGGCATGTCCTCGGCGATGACGCAGTTGCGCCAGACCATCGAGCGCGTCGCGCCGACCAACAGCCGCATCATGATCATCGGCCCGTCGGGATCGGGCAAGGAAATGGTCGCCCGCGCCATCCATGCAGCCTCGCCGCGCAAGAACGGCCCGTTCGTTTCCCTCAACGCCGCGACGATCACGCCTGATCGCATGGAGATCGAGCTGTTCGGCACGGAATCGAACGGCACCGAGCGCAAGGTCGGCGCGCTGGAGGAGGCGCACAAGGGCGTGCTCTACCTCGACGAGGTGGCCGACATGCCGCGCGAGACGCAGGCCAAGATCCTGCGCGTCCTCGTGGAGCAGCAGTTCGAGCGGGTCGGCGGAACCAAGCGCGTGAAGGTCGACGTGCGCATCATTTCCTCGACCGCGCAGAACCTGGAGGGCCTGATTGCCGAAGGCCGCTTCCGCGAAGACCTCTACCACAGGCTGGCCGTGGTGCCGGTTACCGTTCCGGCGCTGGCAGAGCGGCGCGAAGACATTCCGTACCTGGTCGACGGCTTCATCAAGCAGATCGCCCGCCAGACCGGCATCAAGCCGCGCCGCATTGCCAACGACGCGATGGCGGTGCTTCAGGCCCACAACTGGCCGGGCAACGTCCGCCAGCTGCGAAACAACATCGAGCGGCTGATGATCCTGGTACAGGGGGAGGATGCCGATGCCCCGATCACCGCGGACCTGCTGCCCTCCGAGATCGGCGACGTGATGCCCCGCACGCCCACCCAGTCGGACGTACACATCATGGCGCTGCCGCTGCGCGAGGCGCGAGAGATGTTCGAGAAGGAATATCTGATCGCGCAGATCAACCGCTTCGGCGGAAATATCTCGCGTACGGCCGAATTCATCGGTATGGAGCGCTCGGCCTTGCACAGGAAGCTGAAATCGCTGGGCGTGTGATCGTCCGGCCCATACGACATCTGCGGCGGCTGGAGCGGCATGCGCATCATCATTTGTGGGGCAGGGCAGGTGGGCTTCGGCATTGCCGAACGCCTGGCCGCCGAGAAGCATGACGTCTCGATAATCGACACGGCTCCCGAGCTCGTCCAGAACGTGCGAGACACGCTCGACGTGCGCGGCTTCGTCGGCCACGGCTCGCACCCCGACGTGCTGGCCCGCGCCGGCGCCGAGCAGGCCGACATGATCATCGCCGTGACCCTCCACGACGAGGTCAACATCGTCGCCTGCGAGGTCGCCCATGCCCTCTTCAACGTGCCGATGAAGATCGCCCGCATTCGCGCGCAGTCCTACCTGCAGCCGCACTACCAGGACCTGTTCTCGCGCGAGCACCTGCCGATCGACGTCATCATCTCGCCGGAGCTCGAGGTGGGCGAGATGGTGCTGCGCCGCATCGCCCTGCCGGGCGCGACGGACGTCGTGCGGTTCGCCGACGACAGGATCGCCACGCTGGCCATCGAGTGCCAGGACGACTGCCCCGTCATCAACACGCCGCTGTCCCAGCTCAGCCAGCTCTTCCCGGATCTCCAGTCCACCGTCGTCGGCGTGATCCGGAGCGGAAAGCTCTTCATCCCGCGCTCCAGCGACCAGCTCTTCGCCGGCGATCTGGCCTATGTCGTAACGACGCGCGAACAGGTCCGCCGCACGCTCGGCCTGTTCGGCCACGAGGAGAAGGAGGCTTCCCGCATCGTGATTGCGGGCGGGGGCAACATCGGCATGTATGTCGCCTCGACCATCGAGGAGCGCCAGAGCCGCACCAAGGTCAAGATCATCGAGGCGAACCGCGACCGCGCCGTGGTGGTGGCCGACCGCCTGCGGCGAACGCTCGTCCTGCACGGCAGCGCGCTCGACCAGAAGCTCCTGGCCGAGGCCGAGATCCAGGACGCCGACCTCATGGTCGCGCTCACCAACAACGACCAGGTCAACATCCTCTCCAGCGTCATGGCCAAGCGCCTCGGCTGCCGTTCCAGCCTGGTGCTCATCAACAATCCGAGCTTCCTCGACATGACGAAGTCGGTCGGCATCGACGCGACCATCAATCCGGGGACCGTGACCGTCTCGCGTGTGCTCCAGCACGTGCGTCGGGGCCGCATCCGTGCCGTTCACAGCCTCTACCGAGGCGGCGCCGAGATCATCGAGGCCGAGGCGCTGGAAACCTCGCCGCTGGTCGGACAGGCGCTGCGCGACCTCGACCTGCCGGACGGCATGCGGATCGGCGCCGTCTATCGCGACGGCACCGTTCTGACGCCGAGCGGCTCGCTGCGTATCCGTGCCAAGGATCGTGTCGTGATCTTCGTGCTCGAGCGGGCGGTCAAGCAGGTCGAGCAGATGTTCCGCGTCAGCCTGGAATTCTTTTGAGGGTTAGAGCCGAATGCCACGCATTGCCTATGTGAACGGCCGCTACGTCCCCCATCGCGACGCCAGCGTCCATATCGAGGACCGCGGCTACCAGTTCGCAGACGGTGTCTATGAGGTGTGCGAGATCTCGCGCGGCTACATCATCGACATGCCCGGCCACCTGGACCGGCTCGACCGGTCGCTGCGCGAGCTCTCCATCGGCTGGCCGGTGTCGCGCAAGGCGCTCGAAATGATCCTCGGCGAGGTCGTGCGCCGGAACCGCGTCCGTAATGGACTGGTCTACCTGCAGGTCACGCGCGGCGTCGCCCGGCGCGACCACGTGTTCCCGCCGGCTTCCGTGCGCCCCGCGCTCGTCGTGACCGCGAAGTCCACAGATCCCGCGGTTTCGGCGCGCCGCGCGGAGGCCGGCGTTTCGGTGATCACCGTTCCGGATAACCGCTGGGAGCGCGTCGACATCAAGACGGTCGGGCTGCTGCCGAACGTTCTTGCCCGCCAGAAGGCGAGGGAGGCGGGCGCATACGAGGCCTGGTTCGTTGGTACCGACGGCAACGTTACCGAAGGCTCGTCCACCAATGCATGGATCGTGTCGCAGGACGGCAGGCTGGTCACGCGTCCGGCCGAGCACGGCATCCTGCGCGGCATCACCCGCGGAACGGTCATCAAGGTGGCGGAACAGATGGGCCTGAAGATCGAGGAAAGGGCATTCACGGTCGAGGAGGCCAAGGCCGCTCGGGAGGCCTTCATCACCTCCGCGACCAGCATTGTCCTGCCCGTGGTTTCGATCGACGGTGCCGCAGTTGCCAACGGTCATCCGGGTTCGGTGGCGCTTTCCCTGCGCGCGGCGTTTTTTGACGTTGCGGAAAAGTGTCTCGCCTGATAACCGCCACGCTGGACCAAACTGGATTCCCCTCTCATTCGTCCGGGGACGAGTGCTTGACATTCCGGCCGTTTCTTGCGGAATGCCAATACTCTTGAGGGGAACGCGAAAGAAAAAAGACGATGGCCGAACGACCCCAGAACCTTCAGGACCTTTTTCTGAATTCCGTCCGCCGGAGCAAGAATCCGCTGACGATCTTTCTCGTCAACGGCGTCAAGCTGACGGGCGTCGTAACCTCGTTCGACAATTTCTGCGTCTTGCTGCGGCGCGACGGCCATTCGCAGCTTGTCTACAAGCACGCGATCTCGACCATCATGCCTAGCCAGCCGGTGCAGATGTTCGACGCCGACGACCAGAGCGCCTGATTGGCGAAGCCAGGGTCGGAGGCTGGCCGCGCGCGGCCGAACCAGACTTCGGGGAAGGAACCCACGGAGGAGGCAACGGCGCGGGCGATCGTGCTGGTTCCGGTCCTGCGGTCGGGCGCGGATACCCCCGAACACGGGGACGCGCCCCGACACACGCGCTCGCCCGAAGCACGCCTTGCGGAAGCGCTCGGTCTCGCTCTCGCGATAGACCTCGACGTGGCCGCCTCGGCGGTCATTACGGTGGCTGAACCCCGCCCCGCAACCCTCCTCGGTAGCGGAAAGGTTGAAGAGATCGCCACGATGGTGGCCGACACCGGTGCCGGCCTCGTCGTGGTCGACCACCCGCTCACTCCAGTGCAGCAGCGCAATCTCGAGAAGGCCACCGGCGCCAAGGTGCTGGATCGCACGGGCCTCATCCTCGAGATCTTCGGCCGCCGCGCCCGCACCCGCGAAGGCACGCTCCAGGTCGACCTCGCGCACCTGACCTACCAGAAAGGCCGGCTCGTGCGGAGCTGGACCCACCTCGAACGCCAGCGCGGCGGCGCCGGCTTCCTCGGCGGTCCCGGCGAGACCCAGATCGAAGCCGACAGGCGCGCCCTGCAGGAGCGCATCGTGCGCCTGAAGCGCGAGCTCGAGCAGGTGCGGCGCACCCGCGACCTGCACCGTGCCAAGCGCCGCAAGGTGCCGTTCCCGGTGATCGCGATCGTCGGCTACACCAATGCCGGCAAGTCGACGCTGTTCAACCGCCTCACTGGCGCGGGCGTGCTGGCCGAGAACATGCTGTTCGCGACGCTCGACCCAACGCTGCGCCGCATCCGCCTGCCGCACGGCACGCCGGCCATCCTGTCCGACACGGTCGGCTTCATCTCCGACCTGCCCACCCATCTGGTCGCGGCCTTCCGGGCGACGCTGGAAGAGGTGGTCGAGGCGGACCTGATCGTGCACCTGCGCGACATATCCGACCCGGACACCCAGGCCCAGGCCGAGGATGTGAACCGGATCCTCCAGGATCTCGGCGTCGACACCACCGATCGCGACCGGATCATAGAGGTCTGGAACAAGATAGACCTGCTCGACGACGCCACGCGTCAGCACGTGCTGGCCGACGTCGGAAAGGGCTCGTCGGGCGCCGCGATCCCGATCTCGGCGGCGAACGGGGAGGGGGTCGATCGCCTGGTCACCGAGATAGAGCGTCGCCTGGCCGGTGCGATCGTCACCACCGAGGTGACGCTCGCTCCCTCGCAGCTCTCGCTGCTCGACTGGGTCTACCGTAACGGCGAGGTGACCCGCAGGGTGGACCGCGACGACGGCAGCGTCGTCCTGACTGTGAGCGCCACCGCTTCGGCCCGCGACGAGCTGCGCGAGAAGCTCGCCACTGGGAAGAAGCCGAAGGGTACCGACGACAACTAAGCGCTGTCCTTCAGCCGCGAGGCCGAAAGCCCGCTCGCGCGGCTGGTTACACGCGGTCCTTTGCCTTGGCCTCGCGCCAGAGTTCCTCCATCTCGTCCAGCGACGCCTCTTGCAACGAGCGGCCCTGGGCGTTCAGGGCCGCTTCCACCGCGTGGAACCGCCGGCGGAACTTGTCGTTCGTGCTGGTCAGCGCGGCCTCCGAATCCAGCCCGAGATGCCGGCCGAAATTGACGAGCGAGAACAGTACGTCGCCGAACTCGTCAACGATCTCCGCCTGCTCGCCGGCCGCCATCGCGGCGCGCAGCTCGCCGATCTCTTCCTCGATCTTGTCGAGGATCGGCGCGGCCTCCTTCCAGTCGAAGCTGACGCGCGCGGCGCGCTGCTGCAGCTTGAGGGCGCGCGTCAGCGCGGGCAAGGCGACCGGAACCTCGTCGAGAAAGCCGGAATCTCGTGGCTGGTCGACGACCCCGCGCCGGGCGCGCGCGGCCTGGCGTTCGGCCTTTTCCTCCGCCTTGATGGACTCCCACATGCCCTTGGCCATGCCGGCGCCCCGCGCCTTGGCATCGCCGAAGACGTGCGGATGGCGCCGGATCATCTTGGCGGTGATGGCCTCGACCACGTCGCCGAAGTCGAACTGGCCTTCCTCTTCCGCCAGGCGCGCGTGGTAGACCACCTGCAGCAGCAGGTCGCCGAGCTCCTCGCGCAGGTCGTCCGGATCGTGCCGCTGGATCGCGTCCGCCACCTCATAGGCTTCCTCGATCGTGTAGGGCGCGATCGTTTCGAAAGTCTGCTCAAGGTCCCACGGGCAGCCGCCGTCCGGGTTGCGCAGCGCCGCCATGATCTCGATCAGCCTCGCAATGTCCCGCGATTTGCGCATCGGCTCGTGTTCGCTCATGGGAGATCCTGTCGGTGCGGTGACGTCGCCGGCTACCGGGTGGCGCATTTAGCGCCGGTCGCAGGCAAGCGTCACGCTTCAAGGGCAGGCGGGACATTTCCCGCCATGGCCTCCCGCTACGCGATCGCTCTTTCCCGCGCAACCTGTCGGCTTGGGAGACTGGAAATGCACCCGCAGGCGCCGTCCGCGGCGCGACAAATCTATCGGGTAAAGCGCTCTTCCGATACCGGGGTTGCGATGCCGCTCACGAGGTCCGGCTCGTGGCGAAGCCCGCACGCCGCGACCATCCTTCGTGAGGCTGCGTTCGATGCGGACACGATCTCGTAGATATGCGTCGCCTGCAGGTCCTGCATCACACCGGCGATCATCAGCGCGTTGATACAGCTGCCGAGACCTCGGCCGCGCTGCGCCGCCGCCACGGCGACCAATCCGCCCCACGCGTGGCTGCGATAGGGGCTGTGCGCATTGTGCGGCAGATAGCCATGCGCCGCCGCCACGACGCGGCCTTCTCTATCCTGGAGTGCAAAGGTCTTCGCCGGGCCACACCGACCGACGAGCAACGAGCCGGAAAAGGGGACAACACCTGTCTCCGCTATCAGGGTCTGGATGCGCCTCGTATCATCGCCGTCGGGATCGTGGGGGCTATGCATTGAGCTGCTTCCATCCGGCAGCCCATCGGAGAGGATCACGGCACATGCTGCGAGCGCCGTAGCGCGATCGGCAAGGTACACGTCCCATGTGTCGAGGCGGAAACCTCGCTCCTCGAGGCGCAAACCAACTTCGCGCGCTTTCACTGCAGACAGCAGGCGAAAGCCGAACACACCATCGCGCTCGAGAAACTCGTCGATTTGCGCCCATCCGAACCGGTCGGGATCGTCGCAGCCCATCGTACGGCCAGTCTGGCAAGCACCAGGCGTCGCGGCGATGAAGGCGGCAGCCTCTTCGGCCCTGGCTTGCAGCCGCTGCTGGACCTCCGTGCCGAAATAGCCCGACATGCTCGCCCCGCAAAATCTGCGCCAGCGATCATAGCGTAGGCATTGCCCTGGGCCAACCGGACTGTCCCGTGGCCCGACGAGGGGCCTCCGTGGTCAGCCGGCAGCGCGCGCCATCGCGTGGGCCACCAGCCTGTCAATGAGTTCCGGGTAGCTGACCCCGCTCGCTTCCATCGCCTTGGGATACATGCTGATATTGGTGAAGCCGGGGATGGTGTTCACCTCATTGACCAGGATGCGCATGTCCGGCGTGACGAAGAAGTCAACGCGGGCCATGCCGTCGCAGCCCATCGCCCGGAACGCACGCCCGGCGGTCTCCCGCAGTCGCGCCTCCACATCGGCCGGGAGGTCTGCCGGCACCTTCACGACGGCGCCGTTCGCGTCCACATACTTCGCGTCGTAGCTGTAGAAGCCGTGGCTCTCGGCAGCGACGATCTCGCCCGGCCGCGAAACGAACAGCCCACCGGCCGCGTCCTCCAGAACGGCGCATTCGATCTCGCGGCCGAGGATGAACTCTTCGGCCAGGAGCTTGTGGTCGTGGCGGAATCCTTCGGCGAGCGCGGCGTCGAACCCGTCCGCATGCGTCACCTTGCTGACCCCGACCGACGAACCCTGCCGCGCCGGCTTGACGAACATCGGCAGACCGAGCCGTGCCTCGACCTCGGCAAAGGACGGGAGTGCTGACTGCTCGATGGTGATGGAGCGCGCGGTGTCTACGCCGGCTTGGGTCAGGAGCCGTTTGGCGACGTCCTTGTCGAGCGCCACGGCGGAGCCGAGGATACCGCATCCAACCAGCGGCACGCGTGCGACTTCGGCCAGCCCCTGCACCGACCCGTCCTCGCCGTGCAGGCCGTGAAGCACCGGAAAGAGCGCGTCGATGGCGGGCAGGGGGCTCGTCCTGCCATCCGCCTCCACGGCCAGCATCCGGCCCGCGCCGCCGGGCACGGGGCAGACCTCGGTGCCGCTCTCCGGCGTGCCTGGAACGCCGCCGTCGAAAGAGCCCAGAAGCCATTGCCCGTTGCGCGTGACGAAGATCGGAACCACTTCGTAGCGCGCCGGATCGAGCGCGGCCATCACGTTTGTTGCCGACATCAGCGACACCTCGTGCTCGGCCGACCGCCCCCCATAAAGCACCGCGATACGGAGTTTTGCGGGCGTGGCGGCTACGGGCATGGGAAACCTCTCCGGGAACGGAAAGCAGCGTCGGCCGGTCGCGACTCATCCGTCGTCATGTCGTAAGGCGTCAGGCACCGCTTGCAAAGACGCGCGGGTGGAGCATGTCAAATGTCGGGCGTCCGCACAGCCGCCAGGCGGAACGCGTGCGGCTCGAGATCCCGACCGTCTTCGGCCTTTAGCTGCAGCCTTGGAAGCGGGCGTCCTACGGCAGTGTCCACGATCGTGTGGCCGAGGTTGCCGGCTTCGGTACAGTGCTCCTCGCCCCACTGCCAAAGCGCCACGAGCACGATCCCGAGTTGCCGTCCCTTGAGCGTCAGGACGTAGAGATGCCCGGCCGGGGAGTCGGGATCGGGCTCGACGGCCAGCACGCCCTCGCTGACGAGCTTCCGCAGGCGCGTCGTCAGGATGTTCCTGGCTATGCCGAGCGCCTTCTGAAACTCGGAAAACCGCTGGCGGCCCTTGAAGGCCTCCCGGACGATCAGGAGTGTCCACCACTCGCCGACAACGTCCAGCGCCCGCGCGATGCCGCAGTTGGCGTCTCCAAGGTCCGTCCGCTTGCCCTTCAACTGTCCTGTCCGTGCGTTTTGGAAACTCTACAGTTGCAAAGTTAAACCATGTCATATTAGATGTCGACAGGTTTTAAAATTAAACCGCCCCGATGTAGGGGAATCCCGGAGACTGCAATGGGTGACCTTTTGGACCTGGCGATCGCCGCGCATGGCGGTTGGGAACGCTGGCGGCAGATCGGGAACATTCATGCGCATCTCGCTGTCGGCGGAACCATCTGGAGCATGAAGGGCTGGCCGGATGCCTACGCCGACGTCCACTGTTCGGTCAGCACCCGTCGGCCGCACACGGAGTTCACGCCGTTCCTGAAAGCGGGACAGCACTGTGTCTGGGAGCCTCAGCGGACGGCCATCGTCAGCGACGACGGCATGGTGCTGGACGAGCGCGCGTCGCCGAGATCGCATTTCGGGGGCCACGCTATCGCGACACGATGGGACCAACAGCATCTGGTCTATTTCACCGGCTATGCGATGTGGACCTATCTCACCACGCCGTTCCTGTTCGGGCTCCCGGGCTTCGGGTGGGAAGAAATCGAACCCTGGTCCGAAGGGGACGAAACCTGGCGCCGGCTGCGCGTGACGTTCCCTGAAGACGTGCCCAGCCACTCGACCGTGCAAACCTTCTACTTCGACAGCACCGGGCTGCTGCGCCGCCACGACTACTGCGTCGAGATCATGGGCGGTACGTCGAGCGCCAACTACGCCAGCGACTACCGAGTCCGCGGGGGCCTGCAGTTTCCGATGAGGCGACGCGTCTATGCGATTGGCCCGGACAATCGGCCGATGCTGGAGAGGGTCGCCGTGGCGATCGACATTCTCGACATCGACGTGGCCTGACGCCTGAGGGTAGATGAATTGCGGCCAGGTCCGCATTCCTTGCCCCTTGCCCGCGCACGACAATCCGGCCAATTTGCCGGACGCCCCTGGGGGCGACGGGAGGACATACGGGGATGAATTTCGGATCTCGCCGCGCTGGCGGCCGGAAGCAGAAACGAGACGGGCAGGAGCCCGGAAGTCCCCTGTTTCGGTGCAGAGAGTAGCCGCGAAGCGGCGCGAGATGCGCTCTCGCGAAACATCCATCACAGCTCCGTTCAATATTGATACGCCACGATTCCATGACCCTGACTGCGGCTGCACTGTGTGTGGCGATGGTGCTTTGCTGGTCGCTGCTCACTCCCGGCGGCATTTCCGTTGACCAATGGCAGGGCTGGGTGCTGGCGGCAGCGCCCCTCGCCATCGCCTCGATGTCCCAGACCTTGCCCATCATTGCCGGAGGGCAGGGGCTTTCCGCCGGCGCTACCATGGTGCTGGTGGCATCCGTCGTGGCTGGCATGCCGATGGCGACGACAGGCGCGGCGCTCATGGCAATCGCGCTCGGCCTCGCGGTCGGTGTCGCGGTGGGATGCATCAATGGCTTCCTGATCGGGTTCCTTGGCCTGCGTTCCACCCCGGTGACGCTGGCCACCGGCGGCGCGGCGATGGCGTTCGCACTCGACCTGATCGGCGGTTATGTCGGGGCCGCCGACAGCCTGTCGGCTCTCGTCTACGGGTGGACTCTCGGCGGCATCCCGTTGCTGCCGCTACTGCTGCTGGCGCTCGTCTGCATCGCGGGCATGACATTTCAACGGACCCGGCTCGGGCTCGCATTGCGTGCGCAGGGCAGCGACATCGCCGGCGCGCGCGGTGGAGGGACGCCGGTTTTCATCGCCTACACCGCGGCGGGCGCAGGTGCCGCGCTCGGTGGCATCCTGCTCGCAGCGGCTTACGGTTTGGACAACCTCAGCTACGGAGCGCCTCTGCTTCCGCAGATCCTGGCAGCCATCGCTCTCGGTGGCGGCGTATCCGGCCTCGGCGGCGGCTCGGTCCTGGGATCGCTGCTGGGCGCCCTGGTTGTCGTCACTTCCTCCAACCTGCTCATGCCGCTGGGCATTTCGGAGGGGCTCCTGACCGCCGTCGATGCAGGCTGGCTGCTGCTTGGACTGCTGCTGTGCGTCGCGCGACGTCCAACCCTTCCGCCCGCCATTGTGACCCGGAGCGCCCACCAGCCCTTGCGGTGGACGATCGTCGTCGGATGCGCCTTCATCCTGCTGCTCGCTGCCAATCTCCGCCCGGAGGCCGCTGACCTGGCCGCCATGGCGGCGGGTGTCGGGGTGCTCGCCGTCGGACAGATGGCGATTCTGCGCAATGGCACCGTGGACCTTTCGATGCCGGCGCTGATCTCGATGGCGGCGGTGACGACCGTCACGCTCACGCAGGGCGTCCACGACGTCCTGCCCAAGACGCTGTTGCTCATCCTTGCAGTCGCGCTCGCCGTCGGGCTGTTCCACGGATGGATCGCGACGCGGATCGGGCGCGCCGTCATGATCGCAACCCTGGCCACCGCCGGCATCCTGCAGGCCGTCAGCGTCGAGATGCTGCTGACACAGCCGACCGGGTTCACTCCGCGGGCTCTGACGACCGTGAACGAAGCGCGCTGGCTCGGCATGTCGCCGTTCGCCTGGGGACTTGCCGTGATCGGTCTCGTCATGGTCCTGGTTCTGGACTGGCCGTCGAGCCGTCGGCGCCTGCTCGTCACCTATGTCGCCAGCGCCCTGGCGTCGGCCTTGTTCGGCATCTTCGTCGCCGCCTACGGCGGCTCGGCAGGTTTTAGCCCGATAGACACCTACCTGCTGCCTGCGGTCGCGGCAGGGTGGATCGCCCACACGCTGAGCTCCGGTCGCGGCAGCGTGGCCCTGGCGATTCCGGCCGCCATCGCGCTTTTCGCCGTCGACACCGTTCTGCTGGGATCAGGCGCCGGCTACAGCATGCGCATCGGCGCACTTGCCGTTGCCCTTGTGCTGGCCGAATGGCTGGGTGTCCGGCGGGTTGTTCGGCGCGCCGAGGCCCCCGTGGAACGTACGATCGCTTAGCTACCGGCTCTGGTCGCAGGGGAGTTCGACCAACGCAAGCGGAGGCGACGCAACAATGTCCCGGAGCGAGATCGATGCGCCGGTCCGAAGCTTGGGCGGGAAACGCGCTGGCAAGCTCCGCTACGGGCACGGCGACTTCACTGGCCGCAAGCGGCAGCACCCGAGGCCGCGCGGCGTGACGATCTCGGGACGACTCGAAAGCCGCGCACAAGACGATCGGCTTCGACTGGTGATAACCGAGGTCTCATGCTGAACGAGCCCGGAACGAGGTATCGCTGAACCCGGAGCGCCTGTGGAACTTAGGTTGCCAAAGCTCGACATCGAGCCAGGTCGCCAGCCCGCAGTCGCGATGCAGCCGGCCAGCCGTCGCGCGACCAAGATACGCAATAGTTCCATAATCTATCTTATGCGACTTCTGGATTGGGAGTGAGGCGGGCCGAGATGCGCTCAGCTCCACCGCTTGATCGCCTCCCCGTTGTCGGCTCCCCATTACCTCCGACGTAATCGACGTTCCGCATCCCGTTGGCCATCCTTCGCACGCTGCTTCCGAAGGCGGATCGCCAGCGCGTTTCTGCAAGCGTCCCAGCGGCCACGTCTTCAGCAGCAGTTCCCAATTCGAGGAGCAAGTCGTGCCCGTAACCTACCTGATCACCTTCGACGTCGTGCCCGCCGAGCGCGAGCGGCTTCTGTCGCTGCTCAACGGCGTGCTCGACGCGATGCGCCATGAGCCGATGTTCCACCGCGCCAGCCTGCATCAGGATGCCGAGACGCCGAACAAGTTCATGCTGTGCGAGACCTGGGAAAGCCATCAGGACGTTCTGGAGGTCCAGCTCGCGCGTCCATACCGCGAGGAATGGCACCGGGCCTTGCCAGAGCTTCTCGCCACGCCGCGCGACATCTCGATCTGGCAGCCGCTGCGGTCGGATGTCGGACCGTCTGCCGCAGCGCCGGCCGCATCCGGCCGTGACCGGGACTTTGGGGCATAAGGCCCGCTATGGAGATGGAGCGTCGATAGAAGGCTGAGCTGGAATGATTTCCGATCAGCCGGTGTGTCCATTTTTCCTGGACGCCATCAATCAGCCGACCCAATTGCGAGCGGTGGCGACTGGTCGCGATGTCCTTACTTCGTCAATCCATGGCGGAGCAGCGGCGGAGCGGCGTCACGAAAACCATGGGATCCAGGCCCGAACGCGACGGTCGCGCACGACGATCAAGGAAAGCCGCTGAAGCGCACCGTCGCCATGTATGCTGATGAAGAAGATTCTCGGCGGAGTCGGATAAAAATAATAATAATATCAATTAGAACGACGTCTCTGTTCGAGTACGATGTGCGGCTGGAGCCCAGGATCGATATCAGCGACCGTCTTTAAGCCTGGCTTACGACGATTGATGCCCTCCTGCCCGGTTCTAACCTGTTGATCTTACACATTTCCATGTATTAGATACATCTATCGATCTAATCCCTTGACTGCCGCCTGTCGACACGCATTTGGCTGTCCGTCGGTCCGTGGCGTTTGCTTTCCGATGACTTCTATGGCCTCCTGACACTGGCAACGGTCGCCGGACGCACCGGCGAAAGCGGGCGGGCTACGGCGATCACATGACGGGCAGACTTTCGGAGGCCTTTGCCGCAGCGGCCGATTTCCTGTCGCGACAGGATCCGCGCGCAGGTCCGCCGGAACATGTCGGCCGCCTCCTTGCCGCGACAGGACTGGACCGCGACATTGGCGGCGAGGACGGGACGCGCCGCAGCGACACGATCGGCCTGTTGCGCGCTGCCGCCCGCTTCGGCGGCGTCTTCAGGCTGAGATCCCGCGCGGCGCCGGGCATGGCATTTTTCGGAGGCTTTGCCGCTCCGGATCTTGCCCGCAGCGATGCCGAAAGCCTGCGGGTTTCGCTCAGCGGCGCAGGCATCACGCCCTCCGAAGCCTTCCGCGCCTGCATCGGCGAAGGCATCGAATATGTCGCGCAGTTTGAGACGCATCGCCTGCGCACCGGAAACGCCCGGGATGCCGAAGCATGGAACCGCCGCACCTACCCTCCCGAGCTGTTCGAGTGGACAGGCCAGGTGGACGGGATCGACTGGGTCGAGGCCGAATGCCTGTCCGACGGCGAGAGTTTCTGGATCCCCGCCCCCCTCGCCATGCGGTCTGCCAGCCCTCCCTCGGAAGTTGACGCCCGCCGCTGGGCGGTCGGCAATGGCTGTGCCGCCGGTCCCACGGCCGCGGCGGCGCGCTGCGCTGCGCTCTATGAGACGATCGAACGCGATGCCGTGGCCCTGTGGTGGCGGGGCGGACGGCCGCCGCTTGAGGTCTCGCAGCCTGAACTCGACGCGCTCGGCGCGACGGAGCTCCTGGCCGTCGTCAGGCAAGGCCAAGCGGACTACGAAACGACCGTCCTGCAAATCCCCTGCGATTTCGGCCTGACTTGCCTCGCCGCTTTTTCCTTTGACCACGAAGGCGGCTTTGCGGGAGGCTATGCCTGCCATCCGGATCCGCAACGTGCCTGTCGTTCCGCCATTCGCGAGATGTGCCAAATGGAACTCGGCAACGAGATCATCGCCGCAAGGCAGGACAGCTCCGGTTCGGCCGCGCCCGCAGCCGACGCGCCGGGTCGCGAGCGCCGCGATCTCGTGACGCCGGATGCGCCCGCCTTCCGCCCCGCCGGCCCGTCCTCCCTGGCGCTGCAAGGCGTCCCGGCTTTTGGCGAGGTCGTGGCCCGGCTGGCGGAGGCTAGGTTTCAGGTCTACGCCGTCGACTTCATCGAGCCCGCATCGGAAATACCCGTTGCGAAGATCGTCGTGCCGGGCCTGCAGCCCTATCCGTCGAGTTTTGTTACCCGCCGCCTGGTTGCCTCGATGACGGAATACACAGATTCCGCCTATGCGCCTCATGTCGATTTATTTTAGAATGTGTCCCTTCATCTTCCTGAGGGGCAGGAATGATCAGTATCTCACGGCGTCATGACATGTCCGACGGTCGGCATATTGCGCCTGTGGGAACCGTCTGGCTCTCGACATGCGGCAAGCCCGCGCTTTTCCATGACGGGCGCGAGATCCCTGTAGCCAACCGCAAGTCGCTGGCGCTGTTCGCCTATCTGGCCAGCACGGCACACGGTTCGGAGTCGCGCGAGCGCCTGGCGGGCCTGCTCTGGAGCGAATCCAGCGAGCAGAATGCGCGCGCCTCTCTGCGCCAGACCGTGGGCGACCTCAAGGAACGGCTGGCGACTTGCGTCCCCTCGCCGTTCTCCGCCGATCGGCTCAATGCGGGTCTCGACCTTTCGCGCGTCGACACCGACATCGGCCGTATCCGGCGGGCGCTCGTGAATGGCGAGGTCGATCCGCTGCTCATGGAGCGCAAGCGCGCATTCGAGAGCTACCTGGGCGGCTTCGACGACCTGGACCCCGCCTTCCGCACCTGGCTCATGGTGCAGCGCCAGTGCCTGCACGACGAGGCGGTTCGTGGCCTGGAGCAGATGATCTCCAGCCAGACCGACCTGTTCGCCCTCAAGCGGATCGGGCTCGCGCTCATCAACCTGGACCCGACCCATGAGCTGGGCTGCCGCACGGCCATGGAGGCATCAGTGCGCCTCGGCGATACCGCCGGCGCGTTGCGTCTCTACAAGGCGCTCTGGGACGTGCTCAACGACGAGTTCGACACCGAGCCCTCGCAGAAGACGCAGGATCTCATCCTCGACATCAAGCTGGGCCGCATCGGTCCCTCCCCGAACATCGACATCAGCGAGACCGGCCTTTCGGACTATGCGCCCCAGCAGTCGCTCTCGCTGCTCGTCGGCAATTTCGACAGTCCCGGGCTCACCGGCGACGCGCTCTCCTCCATACGTATCTTCCGTCACGAACTGGTGGCGGCGCTCGTCCGGTTTCGCGACTGGGCGGTCATCGACCTCGACGGCCGCGGCGCGCCGGCCTCGAACCGTCCCTCCTTCCTCATCGAGGCAACCGTCTTCGACGACGGGCGGGAGCTTCGTTTCGTGCTCACCCTCAAGGATGTCGGAACCGGCCGCTTCGTCTGGAGCGAGCAGTTCTCAATGGAGCTGACCGGCTGGTACCAGACCCAGCAGCGCATCATCCGCCGCATTGCCGTGGCGCTGGACGTCAGCATGTCCTCGGAGCGACTGATGCAGGTCTCGGGCATGCCCGACCTGCCGCTCGACCAGTTTGACAGATGGCTGAAGGCGCAGGAACTCATCTTCCGCTGGCGGCCGCAGGACGATGCGGGTGCCGAGCAGCTGTTCCGCTCGATCATCGCCGAGGCGCCGCGCTTTGCTCCCGCCTATGCCGGCATCGCCGGCATCCTTAACTCCCGGCATCTTATCTTCCCCGGCGTCTTCCGCTCGAGCGAGCAGCATGCGGAGGCGCTGCGTTTCGCCAAGACCGCCGTGCAGATCGATCCCATCGATTCCCGCACCCAGCTCCACCTCGGCTGGTCTTTCGCCATGAACGGAATGCCCGAAAAGGCCGCGGTCAATTTCCTGCTGGCTTGCGAGCTCAACGCCAACGACCCCTGGGCCCTGGTGTCGGCCTCGCTCGGTCTCGCCTATTGCGCCGACCGCGAAAACGCCGAGCGCCTGTCGCGCATGGCGCTCGACATCGGGCTCGGCATGTCGAAGCTGCATTGGGGCTACCAGGCCGGCATCCGCTTCCTTGCCGGCGATTTCCGCGGCTGCGTGGAGGCCGCCGAGCGGGCCGGAGACGCGGCATACTATATCGGTGCCTGGAAGGCCGCCGCATCGGCGCTCGACGGCGATGTGGACGCCGCGCAGACCGAGGCGCAGCGCTTCGTCGATCTCATCCGGGCGAACTGGTACGGCGAGGAGCCGCCTCACGAAGGCACCATCGCCCGGTGGCTGCTCCACTGCTTCCCGATTGTCGACCCGGTCGCCCGCGCCAACCTGCGGCGCGGGCTGGAATTGGCCGGGTTGCGTCCGACCGCCGGAGGCGGTCAGCTCATCGCTCCGCGGGCATCGTCAACGGCAGCCGCGGATCGTGTAGTCGGCGATGCGTGAATAGAAGAACTCTTCGCGATCGAAGCTCTCCGGATCGTCGATGGCGTCGAAATAGAAGTCCGGCACACCGTACTGCTTCAGCCCGCCCGTCTCGCTGTCGAGCTGCTCCTTCGACTTGGTCACCTGGTTCTTCGGCGGCAGCCTCAGGAAGAACACGTGGTCGTAGCCCTGGACGATCTGGATTTCCTTGTAGCGAGGCGGAACCTCGACGAGACCGGCCAGCTGCTGCTTGAACTCCTCGATGTCGCGCGGACGCGACCTCGGGTTCTGTGCCCACTCCACGACCTTGCGGCCGGCCTTGGGGAAATCGAGAATCTTCATCGGCTCCGGGAAGGTCTCCGGATCGTCGATCGGGTCTGGCATTGGCGCTCTCTCCTTCAGCTTTGCTTTGCAGTCATCGTGACGAAGGTGGGCGCCACCTCATGGAGGCGCAGCACATCAGCTGTGAACGTGATCAGCCTCGGCATGCAGCGAGGAATGTCCTTGCCGAAGATGAGCTCCAGCAACTCCGTGGGCTCCGGCATGTCGTCGTCGCGCAGGCGGGCGAAGAACACGTCGCCGACGATCACGGATCCGAGCGTGCCCAGCGACTTCCCATCGGTCTCCTCGGCAGCCTCGAAAAGCAGCCAGAGAAGCAGCGGCGGATTGCCGGACAGGCTATCGAGCTCCGCGTCGGTGAAACCCAGGGATGGCTCCGCCAGCCACTTCCTCAACCTCCCCGTCCTCGCTTGCTTGTCGGACAGGAGCGGGCTCAGCTTCGTGACTGCGGCCGGCAAGGCTTCGATCAGCACGTCGAGCTTCTGCAGCCCGCCCACTACGCCGCGGATGAGGTCGGACAGGAGCAGGCCGGCGTGGTCATCCGAAGGCAAGTGCGGCCGGTCGTCCGGCAACGGCGGCGCGCCCTCCTTGCTGCCGACGAGCGCGTTGTCAAACAGCCGCTCGGACAACAGGATCTCGTTGTAGCAGGGACCGATCCGCCGGCTCGTCTGTGGCGGCTCGGGGCCGATGTCGAAGAACCGGGACCAGTCGGCGATCCAGTTCTTGGTAGGCGGGAACTTGTGGGGTCGCGTCGAGGACCGCTGCTTCAGCGCGTCTCGGATCCCCTCGCCCATCGGCACCTCTTGGTTGAAGACGTAGGACATCCGCACCATCGAGTGGCACACGCGCAGCGCCGCATGCGAGAACTCGACAGGTATGCCGTCCGCCCGATCGTCCACCAGCGGGGCGAAGCCTTTCCTGTCGTAGAGTTCCCAGATCTCGGTGCGGAGCAGCCTCTTCAGGAAGTCCTGCTTCAGGACCCGGCGATAGAGCGCGGTCGTGATGCTGCGGCCGTTGAGAAAGAGGTGCAACCCCTTCGGCGCCTCGTGGGCGACCGCCGGCGGCATCGCGTCGCCGAGCTCGCGCAGTCTGGTCACCACCGCGTTGTGCAGGTGATGGAACAGCGCCGTGATCTGCGAGACCATGGCGTTGTCGTCGTTGCGCGGATCGGCGATCAGCACGTCCGGACGGCCGAGCTTCACCTTCTTCGTGATCTTCGTCTTCCCCTTGTCCTGCACCCAGTCGCTGTGGTCGAGCTGCTGGAACCGCGGAATGTCGCGGAAGGCGAAGGGGCACCTTCCGGCCTTCCGGTAGTCCTCGATCTGCACCGGATCCATCGAGCCAGTGCGGAGCATGTTCCGATAGCCCTCGCCGGGCTCCTCGATCTCGTAAAGCTGAGGGTCAAATGACGGCCCGTTGCCGTAGAGCGAGTCGAGGTTCAGCGACTCGTCACGAAGATTGCGGCGCCCGGTCTCCTGGGTGCCGATGTCGGCCAGCAGCACCGAGTTGCGGATGAGGTCGTGCGCCGCGAACTGGCCGAGATAGGTGTAGCCCGCCGGAATGCGATCGTTGAAATTCTTGTCGTTGGCCGTGGAGACACCGTCACTGAAGTCGTAGCGGAGCGCCATGCGGCGCATCAGCTTGGCGAAGGCCACCTGCGTGTTCCAGGCAGGGCCCAGCCCGCTATAGATGCTGTTCTTGTCGGGCGCAGCGCCTGGGTGGCCGAAGTTGCGGAAGTCCGGAGGCAGCTGCGGCGCCTCTGGCCCTGATAAGCGGGCGGCCTGGGGACGCGCTCGGTCCCCTGCACCCGGCCAGGCGTGCAACGAGGACTTGGCTTCAGCCAGCTCCGGCACCGTGGCCCGGACCTTCTCCAGTTCCCTCAGGCTTGCCCGTCCAACACCACCGTGTGCGGTCATGTCGTCCCCCCTCGCCTGCCCGGTGCGCCGGGCGGAAGCTGCATCTCACTTTCCGACGACTGGTCGTGGGACGCAACCGTCGCGATTCCGTACCAACCGGTCCCTTCAGCGACGTGCACAACTTGAACGTTCTGAGAGATCCGGAACACAACCTGGAGGAGACAGCGTGAACCCAGCGTGAAATCGGTTGGACACGGTCAGATCACGCTGGGTTCACGCAAGGGAAGGAAGAGTGCGCTTCGTCCACGTCATTGCGGGAACCACGCCATGCCGACCGACACGCGCCAGGTAACGCTTCTGCTCCCCGAGGGGCTCAGCCCCGACCGATATCATGCGTTGACGCGCAGGCTCGTTCACGGCTTCTCGCCACGGCCATCCGCGGAAGCGGCGCCTGCGGCCGGGACCTCGCAAGACTATCTTGTTCTCTCCCAGGCGCCCTGCTCCGCGCCGGCCGACATGCCCGTCCTCAACGACTCCACCTGGACGCTGAGCATGCCGGTCCCGGCGGACACGGACCTGGACGCGCTGGCCGCTGCCGCGAAGCGACTGCCCGACGGCGGCGGCATCCAGGTCGAGGCTCCGGCCCGATATCGCACATCTCACCGTGATTCCTGAGCCGCGCCGGATCATCTGCCGCGACGACGCCTCAGCATCGACAGGAGCCCAAAATGCCACGCCCCGGACTTTCCCGCGCTCAGGACCAGATCAACATCCTTCTCAGGTTCCCACTTGAGCAACAGGTCGGTCACGACACGGTCGCCGCGCTGGGCAGTGCCGACCGTATCGTGCGGCGCGAAGCGCTCCGCGAGATCGAAGCGCAGGAAATCGACTACCGGCCGCATGCCGAGGACGTGGTGCGCCGTGTCTGCGCGCGGGTCAGCGCCAAGGCGCCCAGCATGGCCGTCGCCGGCGAAGAATCGGGCGTCCACTTCCTGTCGCTGGACGAGATCGACCCGCATGTCGGCCCACCGGAGGGCGTTCCCATCTACAATCCCTATACCGGCGTGCTCTCGGTATATCCGGAGCGTAACCTTACCGCGGAGGAAGCCGCTTCGGGCATCCGCGAAGCGGTTGCCACCGACGACGCCGTCGAAGGCATCGAGCCCATCGTCATCTACCGGGCGATCGCGGCCCTCGACGCCAGTCTCGATGCCGAACCGGAAACCCTCGTGGCGCCGGAAGCCGTGAGCCGCCTGACGGGCCTCGGTCTGCAGGACGATTGCTATCTCTGGCCCGACTCGGCGATGCAGGTGACGCCCGGCGGTGAACTGATGCCGTGGGGGCTGGAACGCATTGGCGTGCGCGGCGCCTGGCGCCGCGGCTATGCGGGCGAAGGCATCACCGTCGCCGTCATCGATACGGGCGTCGGCCCGCATGTGGACCTTGCCCCGCCGGTCAGGGGCGCGACCTTCATTCCCGGCAGTATCTCCTTCAACGACGATCATGGCCATGGCACCCACGTCGCCGGCACGATCGCAGCCCGACGGGGCAATGGCATCGGCGTTGCCGGCGTAGCACCCATGGCGCGGCTGCTGGCCGTCAAGGTGCTGGCCCGCGACGGCTATTCGCGCGGCGACTCGGTCGCGCTCGGCGTGACCTGGGCTGCCAACAACGGCGCCCACATCATCAACCTGAGCCTTGGCAGCTCGCAGCCTTCGGAATCGATGCGGCGCGCCGTCATCTTTGCCCGCTCGCGCAACGTCGTCGTGTGTGCCGCCGCAGGCAACGACTACGGCGGACCGATTTCCTATCCGGCCGCTTTCGACGACACCTGCCTTGCCGTCGCGGCCACGGATCAGATGAACCGCCGTGCCGCCTTCAGCAATCGCGGGCCGCAGCTCGATCTCGCGGCACCCGGCGTGACGATACGCTCGACCTATCTCGCCAACGGCTATCGCGACCTCAACGGCACCAGCATGGCGACACCGCATGTCGCCGGCGTTTGCGCGATCCTGCTGTCCCGCCATTCCGGCCTGACGCCGCTCGTCGTGCAGCGCCACCTGGAGGCGACCGCAACGCCGCTCGGCGCGCCGGATCAGTACGGCCGGGGCCTCGTCCACGCGGAGCGCGCCATCGCCACCGCCGTCCGTCCGATCCCGGTCGCCGCGAACGAGCCCGCCGAACTGCCGGATTCGTTCGATCCGCCGGAGTTCATGCCACCCAAACCAACCAAGTCGGTCAAGGCGCCCGCCAAGCGGCGCCGGCAGAGCCGCTAGTACCGGGAAAGTCCAAGATGGGTACCTACACGCTCTTCATCGCCAAGGCGCCGGGCATCATGGATGCCCTCAAACGCGACTTCGGCTTCAGCACGGTCCAGGCCGCCGCGATCCTCGGCAATCTCGGGCACGAGTGCGACGGCTTCCGCACCCTGCAGGAGATCAGCCCCGTTGCCGGTCGGGGCGGCTATGGCTGGGCGCAATGGACAGGGCCCCGCCGCCGCGCCTTCGAGGCATGGTGCGAGAACCGGGACCTCGACGTCGACTCCGACGAGGCCAACTACGGCTTCCTCAAGCGCGAGTTCTCGACCACCCACGACTATGCCGTCCGTGCGCTACGGCAGGAGACGGACCTGGTTCGGGCCGTGCGGGTGTTCGAGCGCAAGTACCTCGTCGCCGGCGTACCGCACTATCCGAGCCGCGAGCGCTACGCCGAGATCGCCCTTGATGCCTACCGGTCTGCCGACCGGATTTCCGTTGAGGCACTCGAGGCAGCGGGGGCCGGCGAAGCCGAATGGCTGGACTCGGGCCTTGAAACGCTGGAGCGCGGCGGGGCCGCGGTTGCTGCCAGGCCGCGTGTAAGCGCCGGCGCGTTTCACGACCCGGAGTGCGACTGCAGCAGCGCCTCGAGGTTGAAGCGCGGCCCCCTTCTGGAAACCGTCGCGCCGTCCCTGGATCCGGTCACCGCGCTTGCAGCCGGCCCGGCTAAAGGGATGCTGACCGTCGCGCCGACAATTCATGACACGGTGTCGTGGGATGCACGCCCACCGAAGGCTCCGATCACCGTGCTCAACCGGCGTCCGAAAGGGATCGTCATTCACCACACCGCCAGCCAGAACGTGTCCGACATGTCGCTCGCCCATGCCAAGCAGCTCGCGCGAACCATCCAGGACTTTCACATGGGGCCCCGGCGGAACTGGATCGACACGGGCCAGCATTTCACGATCAGCCGCGGCGGCTACATCCTGGAAGGCCGGCACCGCAGCCTGGAAATGGCTCGAGGCGGCCAGCGCCACGTGCTGGGCGCCCATGCGGGCAGCGCCTGCAACGCCGACTACGTCGGCATCGAGAACGAGGGCACCTACACGAATGGCCTTCCGCCGGCGACGCAGTGGACGGCCCTGGTGCAGCTTTCCGCCTGGCTCTGCAACCAATACGGCATGAGCCCCGACGACATCATCGGCCACCGGCAGTGCAAGGACACCGACTGCCCCGGCGACCGTTTCTTTGCGCGCCTCGACGAGCTCAGGCGGGACGTGGCCGCCGCGCGCTGAGTCCTGGCCGGCGACCATGCCCCAGGGTCGTCGGTCCTTTGCCGGGGGCGGCTGGTGGTCCTCCTCCTGAGCACCACCGCCCCCGGCCGTTTTGGGACAAATGGGCGCGACGGTCGTCGCCGCGTTGGTCGTGAAGATTCTTGGGGGTGGCGAGGTCGCGGATCTCGCGGGGCCGGGGGGCCCTACCGCCTGGATCGTCACCGGCGTGGCCGTCGCGGTCCTGCTCGCCCACGCTCCCTGGGCCTGGAAAGGTTGGCCGGCAGAGCCTTCCTTGGCACTCCCTCCCGAAGCGGGCCTACAGCACAATTGCCGTTGGGTAAGCAAGACGAAAGCGCGCATCTGTGGGCGATGTCTGCGCTTCGTTTCCGGGGATACCGTTATTTTGCGCCACCGGACGGGTGCCCGTGGCACGGTTCCCTCTGCCCGCTCAGGCCTCGTCGATTTCGAACTCGATGGCCATGCCGTCATAGGCGGGTTCGACATGGGACGGGGTGCAGCGCTGCACGGTGCGGTAGTCGAGAGGGACGTGCATGTGCGTGAGCACCGCGCGCCGGGGCGCAAGCCGCTCGATCCATTCGAGCGCTTCGGCGAGCGAGAAATGACTCGGGTGCCGGTCATACTGCAGCGCGTCCACCACCAGCACGTCGAGGCCCTGCATCAGTTTCACGGTATCCGCCGGAAAGTCGCTGACGTCGGAGCAATAGGCGATCCCGCCAATGCGGAAGCCCAGCGAGACGATGTCGCCGTGGACCTGCGGCAGTGGCAGGAAGGTGATCGGGCCGCCCTCGCCTTCAACCGTAAACGGCTCCCCATGGTCGATCACGTGCGCGTTAAGGATGGGCGGATAGGAGCTGCCCGGCGGCGTCTCGAAGCAATAGCCGAAGGCCTGAAGCAGCCGGTTCAGCGTCGGGGTGTCGGCGTAGATATCCATTCGGCGATGCTGCTCCAGCACGTAGCCGCGCAGGTCATCGATGCCATGGATATGGTCCGCATGTGGGTGGGTGTAGACGGCAGCATCAAGCCGCGTCACCCCGGCCGCCAACATCTGCGTGCGGAAGTCCGGCCCGGTGTCGATGACCGCCCGCGTTACCCCGCCAGCGCCGATCCGCTCTACCAGTGCGGCCGAGCGTGTGCGTCGATTGCGCGGCTCCGCCGGATCGCAGGCGCCCCAGTCGCCCGTGATCCGCGGCGTGCCGGGCGACGAGCCACATCCCAGCACGGTAAACCGCAGTCGATCAGCCACTTACACCGCCACCTGCGCCGGGTGCGGCATCTTGCTGAAAAGACGGAAGAAGTTGTCGGTCGTGATAGATACGATGGCCGCCTCGTCCACCCCAATCGTCTCGGCAAGAACGCGCGCTGTCTGCACCACGTAGGAGGGTTCGTTACGCTTGCCGCGATGCGGGACCGGCGCAAGGTACGGGGCGTCCGTCTCGACCAGCAGCCGCTCGCGAGGAACGGTGCGGGCGATTTGCCGGATCTCCTCGGAATTGCGGAAGGTCAGGATCCCCGAGAACGAAATGTAGCCGCCGAGTTCCACCCCGGTCGCCGCGAGCGCAGGCCCAGACGAGAAGCAGTGCAGGATGAAGGGGAACGCCCCCTTTGCCGTCTCTTCGCGCAGGATCGCCGCCACGTCGTCGTCGGCCGAACGTGCGTGGATAACCAGCGGCAGGCCGGTCCGGCGCGCAGCATCGATATGCACCCGGAACGACTTCGCCTGCGCGTCGCGGGGCGCGTAGTCGTAGTGGTAGTCTAGACCCGCCTCCCCGATCGCCACCACCTTGGGATGCGCGGAGAATGAGACAAGCTCCTCGGCCGTGACGTCGGGCTCCTCCGCCGCGTTGTGCGGATGGGTGCCGACCGAGCAGTAGACTTCATCGAACGATTCAGCGATTTCAATAACCTGCGGGAACGTCTTCACACGGGTCGAGATCGTGACCATTCGCTCCACGCCAGCCGCGACCGCGCGTTGCACGATCGCGGCCCGTTCTTCCGCGAAGTCCGGGAAGTCGAGATGGCAGTGACTGTCGACCAGCATCACGCTTCAGCCGCTGCCGCCTCGACATAGCGCGGGAACACGCCGACCGGCGGCGGCAGGGCGTCGCCGGGCGTTAGCGCATGCGCCTCATCGACATGGGCGAAGCTGCGCTTGTCCGCCGGCACCGCCAACAGGTCGAGCAGCTTGCCGGCCGACTCCGGCATGAACGGCAGGCACAGGATCGCCACGCGGCGCACCGTCTCGATGGTCGTGTGCAGCACCGTCTCCATC